>FWPV01005325.1_pt1 | contig 25922 bp, 17 predicted proteins | sample 2228371 | NCBI WGS metagenome assembly FWPV01 (sample SAMEA103939776, study PRJEB20133) | metagenome
AAATATATTGAAAATATCTATAATACTATGGGGATTCTTTATCATAATATGAGTGAATATGATTTAGCACTTAATTCATATAAAGAATGTTATAAAATATCTAAGAAAAATAAGGATAAGGTTTTAACTATTTCTTCTTTACACAATATTGGTCTTGTTTATTTTTACACAGGTAAAACAGATAATGCTTTAAAATACTTTTTAAAATCTGCTCAGATGAGTGAAAGTATAGGTTATAAACTTGGGACAGCAATATCTTACAATAGTTTAGGAATGGCTTTAGAAAGAAAAAATTTGAATAATGAAGCATTTAAATATTATGAAAAATATCTAAATCTGTCAAATGAAATAGATTATAAAATGGGCTCAATAATCGCAAATGATAATATAGGGAAATTTTATTTAGAAGAGTCAAATATTGAAACTGCATTGAAATATTTCAAAGAAAGTTTAAATCTTGCGGAAAAAACAAACTATCATGTAGGTAAAGTTATTATACTTGAACATTTGGGAGATACTTATTTTTATAAAAGGGATTTTTCTTATGCTCTTGAAAATTATAATCTGGCATTAGCTTTAACAGAAAAAATGAATAATAAAAAAGAATCTGGGAAATTTTTGTTAAAGATAGGGACAACATATCTTATGGAAAATAATTTTGATAAAGCTGAAGAATTTTTTAAAAGGTCAGAAGAAATATTTTTAAAAATAAACGATTTAGAAAATCTTGCTCTTTTCTATTCAAAAATGTGTGATTTGCATTTTATAAAAAAAAATTATGCTCTCGCTTTTGATTTTGCAAAAAAAGGGTATCAAATTATTTTAGAAAATCCAAAATGCTCTGAAAATGTAAAAATGAATATTTTTGTTTCTTTAGCAAAATCGAGATTGATTACTGAAGATCAAAAAATATTTGTGTATATTAAAGAAATTTCAAAGATACGTAAAAAATTAAGAAAGACCTTGGAGTTATCAAACACCATAAATATTCTTTATAATTCCATAGAAGAATTATATGAAAAGAAAGATAAAGAAAAGATATTAAATTTGTTAAGGGAATTAAAAAGTGGGGACGGTGCTTGACAGTGTGACATTTTTTGATCTTGAAACAATTTTGTCAAATTGGTCAAAGACAGGACTTATAACTCTGAAATCTATTATTGAGTTTGCAATCACTGCTGCACGGCCAATGTTTTTTGTTTTTAAAAAAACTTTATCTACTTATAATAACAAATTTATAAACACTTAAAAATATATTGTTTATTCAAAAAAGTTGACAATAAAATAATTGTGATTTATAATAACCAAATTAAATTTATTTTATAAAGAATAAAAAAATATCAAGATATTAATTTAGGGGAAAAAATATGGATTCAGATTTAACATTTATTACCAACGAAAAAGATAAAAGCCTTCTTGAAAGATTCAAAGTACTTATAAAAGATACTCGTTATTTTGATGTCTTGGTTGGGTATTTTTATATGAGCGGTTTTTATGAACTTTATAAATCTTTAGAGAATACTGAAAAAATAAGGATCTTAATTGGAATATGTACTGATAAGGAAACTATGGAAAATATTGAAAAAGCAAGATTAAATGAACAACTAAACCTCTACTATTCTTATTCTGAAGTTAAAGAAAAGATTAATGGCTCCATTATAAAAGAAATGGAGTATTCGGATGATAATCATAATGTTGAAGAAGGTGTGTCAAAATTCGTTGAATGGGTAAAAAAGGGGAAAATAGAGATTAAAGCATATCCTACTGAAAATATACATTCAAAACTTTATATCATGACTTTTAAAGAGAATGATAGAGATAGAGGAAGAGTTATTACAGGTTCGAGCAACTTTACTAAGGCTGGTCTTAAAGAAAACTTAGAATTTAATGTTGAACTAAAAAACCCGTCTGATTATGAATTTGCTATCACTGCATTTAACAAATTGTGGGAGAATTCAGTGGATATCTCGCAGGAATATATTGAAACAATCAAGACCAGAACATGGGTTAATGAGAGTATAACTCCTTACGAACTCTACTTAAAATATTTGTATGAATATTTTAAGGAAACAATAAATATTGATCAAGAGGAAATAAACACACCTGATGTTCCGCACGGTTTTATGAATTTTGAATATCAACGGGAAGCAGTAAGTGATGCTAAAAATAAATTAGAAGAATATGGCGGTGTATTCCTGTCAGATGTAGTAGGTCTTGGTAAGACATATATTTCTGCAATGCTGGCACAACAGTTAGATGGTCGTAATTTAGTTATCTGTCCACCAATCCTTAAAGATTATTGGGAAAGCACATTTCAGGATTTTCATGTTCCAGTTATTGTAGAGTCGTTAGGGAAGTTAGATGATATAATTGAAATAACAAAAAAAAGAGAATACAAAAATGTTTTTATAGATGAAGCACACAGGTTTCGTAATGAGTCAACGCAAACTTATGAAAAATTAAAACAGATATGCTGGGGGAAAAGGGTAATTTTGATTTCAGCTACACCGCAGAACAATACTCCAAATGATATATTAAGTCAGATAAAACTATTTCAAAAAGGAAGAAATAGCACAATTCCTAATATAAAAAATCTGGAAAAATATTTTAATACATTGCAAAAACGACTAAAAGGAATAGATCGATTAAAAGAATTCGATAAATATATAAAAATCATGAAAGATAATTCAAAAAAGATAAGGGAAGATGTCCTGAAATATCTTATAGTTCGCAGAACAAGAGAAGATATAAAAAAGTATTTCAGTAAAGACCTGACAAAAAAAGGGTTAAAGTTCCCCGATGTAAAGACACCTAAAAGACTATATTATAAATTTGATGAAAAGACAGATTTTATTTTTAATGAAACAATAAATAAAATAAAACTATTTAAGTATTCCAGATATACACCGCTCTTATATTTAGAAAATCCTATCCAAGAGGAGGAAATTGGACAGAAAAATTTAAAAGTATTTATGAAGGTGTTGCTTGTCAAAAGGCTTGAAAGCAGTTTTTTTGCGTTTAAAAATACACTTGATAGATTTATATATTCTTATGAGCAATTTATCAATATGTTCGATAAAGGAACTATTTACATCAGTAAAAAATATACCAATAAAATATTTGACCTTTTAGAAAATGACAATATTGATGAAATAATGAAATTGATTGAAGAAGAAAAAGTTAGAAAATATAAAATAAATGAATTTAGACCAGAATTTATTGAAGACCTGAACAATGACTTAAAAATTTTAAAAGAAATAAAAACGCTTTGGGAAGATATAACAACAGACCCTAAAATCAATGAGTTTATACATAAACTATCAACAGAAAAAATATTGAAAGAAAATAAGATAATTGTTTTTACCGAATCAATGGAAACAGCGGAATATCTTGAAAAGAATTTAAAGAGTATGTATAAAGACGCTGTTATATCATTTTCCAGCAAATCAGGTGCTCCTATAAAGGAAAAAATAATTGAAAATTTTGATCCAAAAAGCAGTAAGCCAAAAGACGATATAAAAATTTTAATTACCACAGATATTCTTTCTGAAGGAGTTAATCTTCATCGTTCCAATGTTATTATAAATTATGATATTCCTTGGAATCCTGTTCGTATAATTCAAAGAGTAGGTCGTATAAACAGAGTAGATACACAGTTTGATAAAATTTTTATTTATAATTTCTTTCCGACAGTCCAATCAAATGAAGAAATAAAATTAGAAGAAGCAGCTATTGGAAAATTGCAGGCTTTCCACAATATTCTTGGTGAAGATGCATCTTATTTAACTGAAGGGGAAGAGGTCAATTCATTTGAACTTTTCAAAAGGTTAAATTCTAAAGAAGTTATTGAAGGTGAGGAATCAGAAGAGTCCGAACTTAAATACCTTTCTGAACTCAGAAATATCAGGGACAATAATCCTGACTTATTTGAAAAAATAAAACGCTTACCTAAAAAATCACGAAGTGCTAAAATTCATTCTGTTGATAAAGAATCTGTAATAACTTTTTTTAGAAAAGGTAAATTAAGAAAAATGTTTATTAGTAACGCAGAATCAACAAAAGAATTGGATTTCTTTCAAACAGCAGAAATATTGAAATCAGACAAAGATACTAAACGAGAAAAAATAGGTCAGAAATATTATGACTACTTAGACAAGAACAAAGATGCTTTTAAGTCATCATTAGTTGAAGATATTCAAGAAGTTAAAACCAAAGGTGGTAAAAGTAGTGATGTAAGATTAAAGAGTTTAATAAAGGCAATATCAAAAATGAAAGGTTTTACTGAAGATGATGAAGAGTATTTAAACAAAGTTCTAATTCTACTTGAAGAAGGAGTTATACCTAAACAAACAGTTAAAAATATAATAAAAAAAATTGGAAAAGAAAACAATTACTTAAAAATATATGGAATAATAAAGAAGAATATTCCTGAAACATTTTTTAAAACACCAAGCTCTGAGTTACCAGGGCAGACATCTGGTCCGAGAGAAGTTATTCTTTCAGAATACCTTATTAAAGAAGGCTAATTTATGGATAAACAATCTGCTATAAAATTGATAAGAGAAACATTTGAAAACTCTTTTGAAAAGGAAAGATTTGTCTATTTTGTAAAGAACTTATTTAATAAAATTTCTTTGGAACCGTTTGAATATCATGGACAATACATACCAGATACATATGAGCCATATATTAACAAATACGAACGAGTTGGCAAATATGTATCAGAAGGCAAAAGAATTGATATTTTAATAGTTTACTTAAAAAAAGAAACTTCAATTGAACGTGCCAGGACAATGCAACGAAATTTTATTGCAGGTTATCTTGCTGGTAAATATGGTTCTGATAAAGAAAAAGATGCTGCTGTTGTTGCTTTTGTTTCACCAGAACTTGACGATTGGCGTTTTTCTCTGGTTAAAAAGGAATACAAATTAACACAAACAAAATCAGGCAAGCCAAAAGGAGAAGAAGAGTTTACACCTGCTCGTAGATATTCTTTTCTGGTAGGCAAAAATGAGCCCAATCATACTGCTCAACAACAATTACTCCCTATTTTACAAGATGATGTAAATAATCCCACATTAGAACAACTTGAAAAAGCGTTTAGTGTTGAAAAAATTACAAAAGAATTTCTTAGTCAATACCTTAGCCTATATCAGAAATTAAATAATACCATTGAAACAATTGTTAAAAATGATAATAATGTTAAAGAAGAATTTGAAAATAAAAAGATAAAAACATCAGACTTTTCCAAAAAACTTTTAGGTCAAATAGTCTTCCTCTATTTTTTACAAAAGAAGGGTTGGCTTGGTGTTCCAAAAGAGAAAAACTGGGGAGAAGGGGACAGGAATTTTCTGCGATCATTATTTAAAAAGTGCAGTGAAGAAAAGAAAAATTTCTTTAATGATTATCTTGAAGTATTGTTTTATAACACATTAAATAATCCAAGAACAAATCAGGCAGATTCAACATATTCAAACTATTTTGATTGTAAAATCCCATTTTTAAATGGTGGTCTTTTTGAACCAGTAAACAACTACGACTGGCAAAAAACAGATTTAATTATTCCTAATGAATTGTTCTCTAATAATGAAAAAACGAAAGAAGGAGATATAGGCACTGGCATTCTTGATGTTTTTGATAGGTATAATTTTACTGTGCAAGAAGATGAGCCACTTGAAAAAGAGGTCGCTCTTGACCCTGAATTGTTAGGTAAGGTCTTTGAAAATTTGATTGAGGAAAATTTGCGTAAAGGACAGGGTGCTTATTATACTCCTCGTGAGATTGTTCATTATATGTGCCAGGAGAGTTTGATAAATTATTTAGCAACAGAATGTGAAGGCAAGGTGAAAAAAGAAGATATTGAAATACTTATTAAATACGGAGATATAACAATTGAACACGATAAACTTGTCATTGCAAGGATAGAAGAAAACCCGGAATATAATGGGAAATATAAAAAGATTAAGATGCCTGAAAGTATAAAGAATAATGCTAAACTTATAGATGAAAAATTAGAAAACATCCGTGTTTGCGATCCTGCCGTTGGTTCAGGCGCCTTTCCTGTTGGAATGATGCTGGAAATTGTAAAGGCAAGAAATGTTTTGACAAATTACATATCCGATAAAGAAGGACGGACACCATATAATTTCAAACGTCATTGCATTGAAAACTGTATTTATGGAGTAGATATTGACTCATCAGCAATAGATATTGCAAAACTCAGGTTCTGGCTTTCACTAATAGTTGATGAAGATGATGTTACAAAAATAAAACCTTTGCCGAATTTGGATTATAAACTTATCTGTGGCAATTCTCTTTTAGGGGTAAAAATAGATTTATTTAACTTAGAAGCATTCAATAAACTAAAGGAACTTAAACAATTATTTTTTAATGAAATTGATACAAGCAAAAAACAGGAACTAAAAAAACAGATTAATAACTTGATTAAAGAAATAACGAACTATGATGAACATTTTGATTATGAAGTGTATTTTTCTGAGGTGTTTCATGAGAAGAAGGGGTTTGATGTTGTGATTGGAAATCCACCATACTTAGAAGCAAGAAGTTCAGAATTTTCAGAATTAATGAAAGATGAAGCTCAAAAAGGTGCAAAATTTAGATGGGGTTGTGATGCAAATTTCATTACACGTGGCTCTGATCTTTTGATTTATTTTCTTGAGATTGGAATTTATTTACTTTCAGAAAAAGGAATTTCGGTATTTTTAACCCAAAATGCTTGGCTTGATACTGATTACGGGAAAAAATTTCAGAAGTTCTTATTACGAAATACTAATGTAAAGGCTATTATTGATAGTGATTTTAAATATTTTGATAACAAAGATGGCCCGAAAATAAACACAGTAATTTCCATTTTTTTCGGGAAAAAGCCAGAAATAAAAAATTCTATAATATTTGCTCGTTATCATGAAAATTTTGAAAAAATTAATCATACTATCTTATGTGGTAAAATTAAGCAATTCAATTCTCAAATTGAAATTAAGCAATTTGAATATACCAATCCGATACTCAAAAATATTAAATGGGGGGTATTAATTTCTTCCTCGGAAGAAATTCTGCAAATAATTTCTCTGTTAAGACAGAAAGGATCACAATTAAATGAATTATCAAATTATAATATCACTATTGGTCAAGGGCTCAATCTTAAAAAATCCTTCATTGTAGATGAAAAAATTACAGATAATTTTCCATTTATTTCAAAACATTTAATCCCATTTATGACTACAGAAGATGGATCCCCATTTGTCCTTAGAAGAACAAAATACTATATAATAAATGGAGAAAAACTTGATAAATACCAAATAAAGGAATTTAAAAATATTGGTATAGAGATATTCTTTCCAGAATACACAAATAAAATTAAACCATTATTGATTTTACCTAGAGGAGTTAGTAAACATTTTTGTGCAATAAATTTTATTTCTGCTTATTCGTCAAGTTGTGTTGACATTTACGATATTAAGGGAAATTTCCCTAAAGAAGGTATATTAAATCTATGGTTATTTTTGAATAGCTCTATTGGCTGGCTTATAAGAGAACTTACCGGCCGTAAAAATCTTGGTGGTGGTCTTTTGAAAGCGGAAGCTACAGATTTAAAGGAAGTACCCATTTATTTTAACTTTGAGAGATACCAAGACATAAAAAATATATTTGAAGAACTAAAAAATCGCCAAGCATTATCTCCTATGGATGAAATTGATACTGAGGAACACAGAAGGATTGATGAAATTGTCTTTGATTATTTAGGTGTTTCACAAAGGCGAGGTGAAATGATAGTTGAATACCTTAAAACAAAAATATTTGAGAGATTAAAAAAATCAAAGACATAAAAACGGAGAGCGCAATGTGGAAACATTTTATTTAGATTGTAGATAAAATTCTTTCACCTATAAAAGATGATAATTATTTAGAAAATGAGAAAAAGCAGGCCAAAGTCAAAGAATACGAACGCCAGATTGACCAGATGGTTTATAAATTATATGGTTTGACTGAGGAAGAAATAAAAATAGTGGAAGGGAATGAGAAATAAAAATTGCAAAAACTGTTATAAAATAAGATATTATTGAGAAAAGGATATTTTTAATTATAGGACTTAATGTAATGTTAGATAAAGACCTTTTACTTTACTATGTTTAAATGATTTTTATTATGATTATTTTAAGTTTTATAGATAAATATACCATCACTTATTTCAATGTAGGTTATTCAAAACAAGTAAATTGACTTAAAATTTTTGCTTGATTTAGTAATTTTATTGTTTATAATTTTAAAAAAGTATAAAGGGAATGAAGTTAGGAATAAAGTTTTTAAATTTCAAAGATTGGTTCCTTAAAATAAGATAAAAATTGTCGATGTGGTTTAATTCAAATAAAGAAAAGTTTATAAATAGAATAGGTTTAATAATCTTTTTTCTATTAATTTTGTTATTAATTTTCAAAATTAAACTTTTTTACAATTATTTTCTAAATTTGTTAAATATAATTTTACCATTACTGTTATTGATTATTTCTATTTTTATCTTGTATTTGAGAGATACATTTTTCAATAATGTACAATATTCAGATGATGAAATTAAAAATACTCATTTGAGTAATATAGATGAACCTGCATATAATATCAAAAAGAATTGTGAAGAATTAAAGAGTATTATTGAAAATGTGGAGATTAATAATGCAACAATTGCTGTAGTAGGGAAATGGGGAACAGGTAAGTCAACTCTATTAAAATATTTTCAAAAAACATTTTGTAAAAAAAGTAATGGAAGTAAAAAAGATAAAGAAATAGAAATTGTTTATCTTAATTTAATAAGTTTTTATTCTTCTGAGCAGATATATTACAATCTTATAAAATTTTTAGGATTAAAATTTAGGTATTGTTATTGGGAAAATATATTTAGAAACTATGATGTAACAGTTAGTGGTTTTAAATTTTACATTGATGATCTTATAAATTTTGAAAATAGATTAAACCATTTTAAAAATCATATTAAGAAAAATATTAAATCTAAAAAATTTATACTAATATTAGATGAATTAGATAGATTAATAGATAGTGAAACAATTTTGGAGATATTTAAATTTATAAACTGCTTTAGCAGGATTCCAAATTTTTACCTTATAACAACTATTGATAGAAATGCTTTAATGAATATTTTTGAAAAGGAATATTTAATAAGTGGTTATTTAAATAAAACATTCGATTATAAAATAGAACTTGTTAATCCTATTGAAATTTTGAGAGATTTTTTTCAAGAAAAAATAAAAATAGAAATAATTGATGAACATTTATCTAATGACGATTCTCAAAAAGAATTGATATTGGCTTTATTAAACAATATCTTAACATCAACGAGTATTTTTGATTTTGATGATTTTAGAGATGTTATTATGTTAACAGAAAATGTGAAACAAATAATAAAAGGTAGAAAAGAAATAGCAGAGAATATTTTTTTGTTAGATATTATCCTAATTGAATGGTTAAAATTTAAGCATCCTTTAATATGGGAACATTTAATGACCCAAAGGATTTTATTTATCCATCAATTAGATATAAATTTAATTAACCTTAAAGAGAATAATGAACAAATTTCGGATAAGATATTAGGTCAGTCAAGTGATAAGGACGAAAAAACTAAAGTAAACAATTTTATTGAAAAAGTAGAATTATTACTTAATAAAAATATTGTTGAGATTAAAAGTGTAATGGAACTTATATTGTTTTTAATTAATTTCAAAATAAAACATAAAAATAATGAAGAAGAACAAGAAAATGTGATTATAAATTTTATTAGAGAAATATTTAAAGAAAAATTGGATTTTAAAGACATATTTGAAAATACTATTAAGGGTATGAAAAAAAACGAAAAAAAAGTAGTTCAATTTATTTTATTCAAAAGATTATTTAGAATATATAATCTGAATTTATATTTAGGTTTAAAAGAAAATCTTTTAGAAATAAATAAAAAAAAATTTAAGTCAATAAATGAAATTTTAGAATTTTTTAATAAAGATTTTGATAACTTTAAAAATGAAATCAAAGAACATTATTTAAATAATCTTCGACTTGTAAAAGAAGGATCTAAGTTAAGTGTAAGAGATCTTTTATTGGAAGAGATTTTGATTAATGTTATTAGTAATTATGATAAAGCAAAAGTCAAAGATATTTTTCAAAATATTTTAGCTAAAGTAAATGATAAAATGGAAATGGAAAAAGAAAATTTTGATGAATATCTCAAAGAGGATATTACAAATAGTTTAAATAAACTTAAGGAAATAGTAAATAATTCCAATATTGGTAACGGTATTTCAAATTCAAATATTGGGGACGGTGCTTGACAGTGTGACATTTTTGAAGAAAAAAATATTACTTTTTTCCCTTTATTGATGATTTTTTAAAGAAATAAAAAACTATGAATAGCCATTAGATTATCGCAACGATTAGAAGTAAGTTTAAAAAGGATGTTTTTTGAAATGATTTTTGGAAACTCTGTTTGCCATTAATACAAAAAGTTTTAATCATAAATTTTTAAAATTTGAAAGGTTTCCATTTAAAAAAAGTCTTGACTTTTTGGGAGTATTCGTTTAAAAAATTTAATAGGGTTTTTATGAAAAGATTTTTTAACAGAGTTTATAAAAAAATTGAAAAAGAAACTCTTCCCAAAAAACTTAAAGAGAATTTTAGAAATGTTGATGAAGAAAAATTGGAGAAATTTAAAAGACTTCTTGAAGAAGAATTTTTCAAAGGTTGGAGAGGAAAAGATAATTTTTCTAAAAAAGTTTTTGAAAATGATTTAAAAACTCAACTCTATCTTAGGCTTTTTGAAAATAGATACCATTATATACCTTGGATAAATAAAACTGTTAAACTTAAAAACTCAAATATACTTGAGATTGGATGTGGAACAGGTTCATCAACTGTTGCTTTAACAGAACAGGGTGCTTTTGTTACAGGAATAGATATAGATGAGAGTAGTTTAAATATAGCAAAAGAGAGAATGAAAATTTATGGGCTTGAAGCTGATTTTTTATCTGGCAACTGTTTAGAACTTTTTGAAAAAGTTAAAGAAAAAAAATTTGATGTGATAATTTTTTACGCATCTTTAGAGCATATGTTGTATGAAGAAAGGATAGAATCAATTAAAAAATATTTTTCGATACTTTCAAACGGTTCTTTCTTAATTGTTGTTGAAACTCCAAACAGATTATGGTATTTTGATGAACACACATCTTTGCTACCATTTTTCAACTGGCTACCTGATAGGTTGGCGTTCGATTATACTAAATTCAGTGAAAGAAGTAATTTCAGAGAACTATACAAAGAATTTTCAGATGAGAAATTCCTTCATTTTTTAAGAAGGGGAAGAGGTTTGAGTTTTCATGAGTTTGAAATTGCTTTAAACAGTAAAGTTGAAAAAATAAAGGTAGTTTCATATTTGAAACAATTTTTGGTTCCATTTTCAGTTGAGCGGAGATATTTAAATGTTTTAAGATCTATATACCCAAAAATTAGTGAAGGATTCTTTTATCCATTTTTGAACCTGATCATAAAAAAACAATAGAAATTTTACCTATTGACAACAATATTTTATTATGTTAACTTATTTTTTTTATTATAAGTAAAAAATAGTTTTAATTTTAGGAGGTTTAGTTATGAAAAAGAGAGTTTTGATTTTAGGTGCTGCAGGGAGAGATTTCCATAATTTTAATGTTTATTTTAGAAATAATGAAGAATATGAGGTTGTTGGTTTTACTGCTACACAGATCCCAGATATAGAGGGAAGATTGTATCCACCATCACTCGCTGGAAAACTTTATAAAAAAGGTATTCCAATCTATGATGAAAAGGATATGGCAAAAATAATAAAAGAGAAGAAGGTCGATCTTGTTGTTTTCTCTTATTCTGATGTTTCAAATCAATATGTTATGTCAAAAGGTGCAGAGGCTATGGCTGCTGGTGCAAGTTATATGCTTCTTGGTCCAGAACAAACATACATAAAATCAACAAAACCAGTTGTATCTATAGTTGCGGTTAGAACAGGTTCTGGAAAATCACAGACAACAAGGGCTGTCTCTTCAATTCTCAGAAATATGGGTTACAAACTCGTTGCTATAAGGCATCCTATGCCTTATGGAGACCTTGAAAAGCAAAGAGTTCAGAGGTTTGCTTCAATAGAAGATCTTAAAAAACATAACTGTACAATAGAAGAGATGGAAGAGTATGAACCACATATAAATAATGGAACAGTTGTTTATGCTGGTGTTGATTATGAGGATATAATAAGACAGGCTGAAAAGGAAGCTGATATAATTCTTTGGGATGGTGGAAACAATGATTTCCCATTCTATAAACCTGATCTTGTTATAACTGTTGCCGATCCACATAGACCGGGACATGAGTTAACATACTATCCTGGTTGTGTAAACATTAGACTTGCAGATGTAATAGTTATAAACAAAATAGATTCAGCGAAACCTGAAAATGTCGAGATAGTTAGAGAAAGTATTGCAAAGGTAAATCCAAAAGCGACAGTTATAGAGGCAGCATCACCTGTCTCAGTTGAAAAGCCAGAACTAATAAAGGGAAAAAGAGTAGCTGTAGTTGAGGATGGACCAACACTCACACATGGTGAAATGAAATATGGTGCTGGAGTAGTTGCAGCAAAAAGGTTTGGAGCAAAAGAGATAATAGATCCACATCCATACGCTGTCGGTGAAATAAAAGAAACATACGAAAAATATTCTGAAGCAGGACCTATCCTTCCAGCTATGGGTTATTCTAAAAAACAGATCTCAGACCTTGAAAAAACAATAAACAAGATACCATGTGATACAATAGTTATTGCTACACCTATAAATCTTGGTAGACTTGTGAAAATAAACAAACCATCAGTAAGAGTTGGTTATGATCTTCAGGAAATAGGAAGACCGAATCTTGAAGATGTTTTGAAAAATTTTGTAAAAAAGATTAAAAAGTAAAATATTATGGCAAAGATAGCTGTAGTTGCTCTTGGTGGAAACGCTTTGATACAGGATGGACAGAAGGGGACTATTACTGAGCAATTCGCTAATACAAGAATGTCTCTTGACGGAGTGGTCCAGCTACTCCGTCAAGATTTTTCTGTAGTTATAACACATGGTAATGGGCCACAGGCAGGTTTTGAACTTTTGAAAAATGAGATGGCTGAAGGTGAAGTCCCAACACTCCCACTTGGTGTAATAGATGCTGAAACTCAAGGATCAATTGGTTATATGATTTCACAATCCTTGATGAACAGGTTAAAAAGAGAGGGCATCCAAAAACAGGTGGCTGTTGTTATAACACAGGTTCTTGTTGATCAGAATGATCCATCAATTAAAAATCCATCAAAATTTGTTGGTAAATTCTACAAAGAGGAAGATGTCCCTAACCTTTTGAAAAAAGGTTGGGTTGTCAAACATGATGTTGGAAGAGGTTACAGAAGGGTTGTTCCATCACCTGAGCCTAAAGGAATAGTTGAGAAGGATGTTATAAAAACATTGCTTGAAAACGGTTATATAGTTATTGCAGCAGGTGGTGGAGGTATACCTGTTTATTATGATAGTAAAGGTAACCTTGAAGGACTTGATGCTGTTATAGATAAAGACAAAGCTTCTGCACTTCTTGCTGAGGAGATCGGTGCGGATGAATTCTACATTCTAACAGCTGTTAAAAGGGTTTGTATAAATTTCAGAAAAGCTAACGAAATAGAGTTGAAAGAGTTGACGGTTTCAGAAGCGAGGAAATATTTTATAGAGGGACAATTCCCAGCAGGTTCTATGGGACCAAAAATCGAAGCGATGATAAGATTTGTAGAGAATACAGATAAAAGGGCTTTGATAGGTTCAGTTGAGCTTGGGAAAGATGTTGTAAATGGAGAGTCGGGAACACTTATCAAAAGGGGGTAATCTGGAAAGAACCCTTATGTTGATAAAACCTGATGCCACAAAAAGAAACCTTGTGGGAAAAATACTTTCGATAGTTGAGGATGAAGGTTTTAAAATAGTAAAAATAAAATCCCAGAAGATGTCAAAAAGTTTAGCAAAAGAGTTCTATGCTGTGCATAGAAAAAAAGATTTTTTCAAAGATCTTGTAGATTACATGTGCTCAGGTTTAACTGTTGGAGTTATACTTGAAAGAAAGAACGCTATAAACCATTTAAGGGAAATTGTTGGTGCTACTGATCCAAAAGAAGCAAAAGAGGGAACCATAAGGCATCTTTTCGGAGAGACTTTTAGAAGGAACTCTGTTCATGCTTCAGATTCGAAAAAATCTTTTCTTTATGAAAAAAAAGTTTTTTTTAAGGAGAGATGATGGTAAAGATAACTAAAATAGGTTTTTATGGTATAAGGAATTTGGGAGCAGGTCTCGTTCAAACTGTAATCAACAAAGGATTAACTGCTGTGATATATGAAAAGGATTATGATGTTTACCAGTCAGCACTAAATATAATTGAAAGAAATATTGATAATGAGATTGAGCACTGGGGATTAACTTTAAAGGATAAAAAGGTTATGCTTTCAAGGATGGAACATATCGAGAATCTTTCAGATTTTTCAAAGCATGATATAGACATAATAATTGAATCTGTTGAAGATAGATTACAGAGAAAAAGAGAGGTCAGAGAGAAGATAAAAAATGATGTTAATATGAATATCCCTGTAATATTCACATCCCAGACTAACAGTTTAAAAGATCTTCTCGAAGATAGTGATATAGCATCAAAATGTGTCAATATACATCCAGTTCCTTCAGTTCCAATATATAAATTGATAGAACTTTTTAAAAGTGAGAATACTTCTGATACGACAATTGAAATAGTAAAGGAATTTATTACAAAAATAGATTTAAAAATTGTGGAACTTAAAGATGGTGCAGGGCTTATCGGTCCAAGAGTTCTTATAGCAACAATCCTTGAAGCATGTGATGTGATGAGAGAAACTGGAGTTTCTCCTGAAGAATTTGACTATGTTATGAAAAAAGGACTCAAAATGTACAAAGGTCCTCTTTCAATGGCTGATGAGATTGGTTTGGATAATATAAAAATTTGGATTGAAGAGTTATCGAAAATAGATAGCTCTGTTTATAAAGTTCCAGAAATATTAAAAAACCTTTTAGATAAAGGGTACACTGGAATAAAGGTAAAACAGGGATTTTTAAATTACAGGTAGGTCAAAATGAAAATTTTAGTTTTAAATTCAGGAAGTTCATCTTTAAAATATCAGATAATAGATACATCAACTGGAGACTCTCTTATAAGAGGTCTTGTTGACAGAATAGGTATGACAAGTTCAGTTATTAAACAGAAGAGGTTTGATGGTGATATTTATGAAGTTGAGGAGGAGATAATAAGTCACTCCTATGCAATAGAAAATGTTTTAAAACTAATAGTTGATAAACAGCATGGTGTTTTGATGTCAATCAACGAGATAGATGCTGTTGGACACAGGGTGGTTCATGGTGGAGAAAAATTTTCAAGATCAGTACTCATAAACGATAAAGTTATTAAAGCTATTGAGGAATACTCTGAAATAGCACCATTGCACAATCCATACAATTTGAGAGGTATACAGGCTGCTATAAAAGCACTTCCAAAAGTTCCACAGGTTGCAGTTTTCGACACAGCTTTTCATCAGTCACTTCCTGAAGTGGCTTATATCTATCCTATCCCATACATATTCTATGAAAAGTATAAAATAAGAAGATATGGGTTTCATGGAACGAGTCATTACTATGTTTCAAAAAGAAGCTGTGAGATACTTGAAAAGAATATTAACAACTTTTCAGTTATAACCTGTCACCTTGGGAATGGCTGTTCTATAAGTGCTGTTAAAAATGGAAAGTCAATCGAAACATCTTTAGGGTTTTCAACTATAGCTGGAGTAATGATGGGAACAAGATGTGGAGACTTTGATCCAGCAGTGATTTTAAACATTATGGAGAAAGAGGATTTGACAATAGAGCAGGCAACATCACTTTTAACAAAACATTCTGGACTTTTAGGTGTTTCAGGTGTTTCGTCAGATATGAGAGAAGTAAAGAATGCTGCTAAGAACGGTAATAAGAGAGCTGAGTTAGCTTTTCAGATGTTCTGTTACATAGTTAAAAAATTCATTGGAGCATACTCTGTTGTTCTTGAAGGACCAGATGCTGTAGTTTTCACAGCGGGAATTGGAGAGAATGACCCTGATGTTAGGGAGTTATCTTTAAAAGGACTCGAATTTATGGGAGTGAAAATAGATGTTGAAAAGAACAGATCATGTGTTGGAAAGGAGATGGTAATATCAACGGATGATTCAAAAGTAAAAGTCCTTGTTATTCCAACAAATGAGGAGCTTGTTATAGCTGAAGATGTTGTAAAAGTTTTGGAGGAAATGGAAGATGAATAAAAAAGTTACCTTAGATATGGAAGTTGAGGATATAGTTAGAGAATATCCACAACTTATCTCCTATCTTATGGATAGAGATATAATATGTATAAGATGTGGAGCACCTGTTTGGGGAAGTTTAAGGGAACTTCTTGAAAGTAAAGGTATTGAAGATGTTGAGAATTTTGTAGAGCAGATGAACTTATTCCTTGAAAAAGAAAGTTAAAAAACTATTTTTTCAAAATGTTTGATACTTTCAAAGCACCATAGGGACATTTTTTAACACATTCAAAACATCTTATACAATCAATATCTTTTGGATTTTCATAAATATTTATATCCATAGGACAAACATAGTTGCAGACACCACATTTTGTGCATTTGTTTTTATCATATTTTATTTGTAATAAACTTATTTTGTTGAATAATCCGTATATGGCACCTATAGGGCATATTGTTGAACAGAAAAATCTTTTTGTTGTGATTGAGAAGAAAATAAAAGAAATACCGAAAAATATTTTCAAATAGAATACCCAACTTATGTTAGCAAGAAGAGCCGGGTTAAAAATTATTTGTGGCAAACTCGCTTCTATAGTTCCTGCAGGACAGATGAATTTACAAAAGAAAGGCTCTTTATAGATAAAAGGCACAACTATAGAAAGAAGAAGAATGAAATATTTTATATACCTTAAAGGTCTTTTAACTCTGAATTTAAAACTTTTTATCTTATATAAAAGTTCCTGTAAAAATCCAAATGGACAAAAGTTCCCACAAGGATATCTTCCGATGAAAATTCCGATAGTACCAAAAAAACCAACTATAAGGTAAGGAATCTGGGAAATTTTTATAGTTTGCTGTAAAGCCCCGAGTGGACAACTACCTATAGCGAGAGGACAGGAATAACAGTTCAAAATTGGAACACAGACACTTTTTATTTTCCCCTGATATAGAACCTTTCCCGTTTTTGGATTCAAAAGGATGTATGGATTAAAAATGATAAAGGATATTATCTGTATTATCCTTCTTGTTGAAACCTTAAACTTTTTTTTCATAACCCTATACAATCAAAACAGATGAACCTTCCAAAATTGTATATCTGCTCGTACTGCTTAAAATATATACCTGTGAAAAGAAGGAATAGGAAAATAAATAAAAGAATTAAAAAAAATACCTTTTTTTTCATCTGTACTCAACAGTTAAATTTTTTATTTTTGAATATGATTTTCTTTTCATATTGACAGCTTCTATCTCATAACTGTCTGGGAGAATTATTCCATTTTTCAAATACCTGTTAGTTATAACTTTAAATACCACCTGGTCATAGATGTTTTTTAAACTCAACTCTTTTAGAGACAGGTTATTTCTATCAAGTTTAATATAAATTAAAATTTCATACTTCTTAACATTTTTTAGAATTAAGTTCTTCCCATCATCTTCAATAGTGAAAGTATCTGGTAAAAGGTATTTCAAGTTAAAACCTTTGAAAATATTTTCAGGGTAAATTATAAGATTATTTTCTTCAGGTAAAAGTTCTTTTATCAATGGTGAATTCTTTTTCATTGTGTAAAAATATTTTATTGTATCCTTAAAAGAAGTGTCATAAAGCAAAGATAATATTTTTAATGAATCTATAAAATTTTCAACGGTAGAATTGTAATAAAGAACTTCACCGTAATCGAATTTAGTAAATGTTTCAATCTTTAAATATTTTACTGTTGAGTTGAATATCTTTTCTTTCTGGTCAAAATTATTTATAAGAGTTTCTTTTGTAACTTTTGAAAAAAGGAATGAAGGTAAAAGAAGAAAAAATATATAATAAAATTTTTTCATTCAACAGTGACAGATTTCGCAAGGTTTCTTGGCATATCTACATCAAGCCCTTTCTTAACGGCAGTTTTGTAAGCTAAAATCTGGAGTGGAATAACTGAAAGGAGTGGTGAGAGTTCTTCTATTGTATCAGGAATATATATAACATCATCGACAATTTTTTCAATCTCTCTATCACCTTTGTTTGCTATTGCTATGACATAACCTTTTCTCGCTTTTATCTCTTTTATGTTGTTTATTATTTTTTCATAAATGCTATCCTTTAAAGCTATAAAGAGGGCTGGCATAGATTCATCTATTAGAGCAATTGGGCCATGCTTCATCTCAGCGGCAGGATAACCTTCCGCATGGATGTATGAAATTTCTTTTAATTTCAAAGCTCCCTCGAGTGCTACAGGGTAATTTATACCTCTACCAAGATATAAAAAGTTTGTTTTTCTGTATATTTTTTCTACAATCTTATCTATCTTTGTTATCGTTTCTTTATCATTTAAAATCTCATTTATTTTATCAGGAATAGACTCAATATTTTTTATGAAATCTATACCTTCTTCAAAAGTTAAAACTTTTTTTCTCCCCAAAGCTACGGAGAGCATAAAGAATACCATAACCTGTGCTGTGAAAGCTTTTGTAGATGCTACTCCTATCTCTGGTCCAACATGTGTATAAATACCACAATCAGTTTCTCTCGCTATTGTTGAACCAACAACATTACAAATACCTATAGTTGTAGCACCTTTATTTTTACTCTCTTTCAAAGCAGCAAGAGTATCAGCTGTTTCACCAGATTGACTAACAAGGATAACAGCAGTTTTCTTGTTTATTATTGGATTTCTATACCTGAACTCTGATGCGTAATCAACTTCAACAGGTATCTGTGCAAATTTCTCTATAAGATATTTCCCTATCAGGGAAGCATGCCAAGAAGTCCCGCAAGCTGTTATGAGTATCCTTTCGGCGTTCAAAAGATCGTTGAATTTATCTTTAATACCGTTCAACCTGAATGTTGAATTTTCTCTATCCAATCTTCCCCTGAAAGTGTTTTTCAAAGCTTCAGGTTGCTCGAAAATCTCCTTTTCCATAAAATGGTTGTATCCCCCTTTTTCGATCTGGGAGAGTGTTATATCTATCTGTTCGAATTCACTATCAGTTATCTTATCAGTTTCTATGTTGAATATTTCAACATCATCTTTAGTAATTTTTGCTATATCGTAATCCTGCATGTAGAGTATCTGGTTTGTCAAGGAAACTATAGCTGAAGCATCAGATGCTGCAATCATTTGATCTTTAGCTTTTCCAATTATAAGTGGACTACCTTTTCTCGCAGCAATTATGGTATCAGGTTGGTATGATGAGAGAACAAGAATACCGTAAGTTCCTTCAACCATCTTTAAAGACTTTTTTACAGATTCAAGTAGGTCTCCTTTATAGAAATGCTCTATAAGATGAACTAAAACTTCGGTATCGGTTTCAGACCTGAATTTATGTCCCTTATCTATAAGAAAACTTTTTAAAGTTCTATAATTTTCAATTATCCCATTATGAACGAGTGCTATCTTCTCATTACAATCAAAATGTGGATGTGCATTTATATCGTTTGGTTCACCATGTGTAGCCCATCTTGTGTGTGCTATTCCTATGTATGAAGGGCATGGTTTTCTTTTTTCTATCTCTGAAACTAAATCTTTTATCTTCCCTGTTTTTTTTATTATCTCGAGTTTTTTTTCTTCTTCACAGTAGAATGATATTCCAGATGAATCGTATCCTCTGTATTCAAGTCTTTTTAATCCGTTTATGAGAATATCAACAGCTTTCTTTTCCCCAATATAACCAATAATACCACACATTTAAAGTAATCCCTCAACCCTTTTTATCATTTCTGAAGTTCTTTCAGGTGTTGTGAATTCACATATCAATCTTATTAAAGGTTCTGTTCCTGATCTTCTTATATGTAAAAATCCATCTTCAAAAGTAAACCTTAACCCATCGGTGTTATCGAGAGGCACTCCTTTAAACTCATTTTCAATCCTTTCAAGTGCTGCGGATGAGTTTATATCATATTTTTTCTTGACCATATAAAGTTTTGGTAGTTCATCTATAATCTCATCGATATCTTTTTTGCTTTCAGCAAGGTAACCAAGAATAAGAGTTATTGCAACAAGAGCATCCCTTGTTAAATTTACCGATGGAAGTATCACTCCACCGTTACCTTCTCCACCTATAGGTGCTTTATTCAAAATTATCGAGTCAACTACATTCGCTTCTCCAACTGGTGCTCGTAAAACTGTGAAATTATTTTTCTTGGCGAGTATTTCAAGCATACTGCTTGTTGATTGATTTATAACTATCCTTTTTGGTTTCAACTTTGAAAGAGCATAAAGCCCTGAAATAGTTATCGTGTACTCTTCTGATATCGCACCTTTTTCTGGGGTAACTATCGCTATTCTATCTCCATCTCCATCCGTTGCAAAACCTATATCCGCTTTTTTGTTTTTAACCTCTTTCACAAGTCCTTTAAGGTTGTCAGGGATCGGTTCAAGGTTTCTGTTAAATTTCCCATCTATGTTTGTGTTGATCGTTGAAAGTTTTACACCAAGATTTTCAAGTAGTTCAGGGATTATGATACTACCTGCACCACTACCACCATCAAAAACAACTTTTAACTTTCTTCTTTTTATTTTTGATCTGTTAACAAATGGTATCGAAAGAACTTCTTTTATATGTTTTTTGTAAAGGTTGAAATCGTTTATATTGTTTTTATAGTTCTCTTTGAAAGGTAGTGGATTTTGCTCATAGTTCATAAAAGTAATATAATCTTTTCTGTTCAAAAATCTTCCACAACTTGAAACAAACTTAATTCCGTTATATTCTTTTGGATTATGTGACGCTGTTATTATAAAGCCGCCGGAGAGTTTTAACTTTTTTACAAGGAAAAGGATTGTGGGAGTTGGTACTATTCCACAAAAAATTGTATCTATACCTTTAAAATTTAAAGATTTTAAAAATATCTGGGAAAGTATGTCACCGGAAGCTCTTGTATCCCTGCCACCTATAACTGTACCTTTACTTATAAAATCAGCAAAGATGGAAGCAAAATGTGCTACGTTTACATTGTTGAGATCTTTTCCAACCAAACCTCTAATACCCGAAACGCTTCTTATCAAACCCATAAGTTAACCTATTATAGAAAAAAAGAGTATCAAGTCAATAGAAAATATTGTGCTAATTTCATAATTGGGTGACTCCTTAAAGTTAGGATATAATACCCCAAAATATATTTAAAAGGAGGAATCACCCGCAAGTTTTCATATCACAAATATCCTGACTAATGTAAGGCTAATGACGGTATAGATGTATCTTATGAAAGAAAATCAAGTTATGAAATAGCAGAAATGTTTGGTATTTCAACTTTCTTTAAATGGTTAAAAAAATAGAGGGAATATGGAAAAGAAGGATTAATAAATAAGAAAGTTGGGGGAAAGAAGAATAGAAAAAGGGCATTTCCTTCTATCGAGGATCAAATAGTTAAACTGAGGCTTAATACTCCTTTTGGTCCATTGAGAATTGCTTACAAGTTAAAAAGGAGATGAATCTCTATCTCACCTTATGGAGTATACAATGTTTTAAAGAAAAGAAATTTAAACAAATTACCAACATTTAAAGAAGAGAAAGAAATAATTAGATATGAGAAGAAGAAACCATTTGAAATGGTGCATATAGATGTGAAATATATAGAGAACCTTATTTAGAGCAGTAGATGATGCTTCAAGAGTTGCTTATGTGAAACTCTATAGGAGAGAGACTGTTTTAAATAGTCCTTTTTTCTTAAAAGAGGTAAACCAACTTTTTGAATTTAGAATTCAATCAATACTTACAGACAATGGTTTAAAGTTCACTAACATAAGGGGAGCATCAAATTCTCATATTATCAAAGTAGAAAGATTTCATAGAACCGTTGGAGAGGAGTTCTACAATAGAGACTTCTACCAGACCTTAGAGAAGTTAAAAGAACTACAAGGAGGAAAGATTTCAAAAGAGTTTAAAGTTCTTAATGTTTACCCTATTGATAAAATTTTTAATTTTGGTTTAATTAAAAATAATGGAGAGTTTTGTAGTCACCCAATTTAGGAAAGACTACAAAAACATTATACTTGGGAGGCTGAATGAAGAAACTGTTGATATTGTTTCTTGTGATTGGAGTATTGGGGGTATACAGCCAGACAACAGATGGGGAAATTCAATCAGAAGCAGATACAACACAGCAAGCAGATACTACACAACAGGTGGACACAATTAAAATTAATGATCAAGAGATTCATAAGGATAGTTCAAACATCACTGAAAATACAAGTGATACTACTTCTTTAAAAGAGAAAGACAACCTGTCACTAATTGAAGCAAAGAAGAATCCATGGCTATATGATTGGAGATATGGGTGTTTGATTGATGGATTGACTTATTTAATCCCGATGATAACACTTTATTCAATAGCTGAGGAAGTAGATGATAAATTTTTACCTCTTGATAATTACTGCACACCGTGCATATATCCAATAGGATTAGTGTTTGCTGAAAGGATGTGGAAAAGACTTTTATTAAACGAAGAAGCAAAAGGTATCGATGAAAACATTAATATTTCACTCTCTATTCAATCTGGAGTGGCTTTGCCTTACTATGAATACCCTTACTATAATGAAATTGGAATTCCGAACACTGGTTTTTTGGATTTAAATTTAATTTGTTTGAGAAGTGGTAAAAGAATAAACAATAGACTTAATATCAATCTTCTCATGCAATTATATAATTATTATATTTCTGGTCCATTATTCTATTCAACAGGTATTGAAGTAGAGGTAAATGAATTCAATGTTATTATTGAAAAGATAATATTTGGAATTTACCCAACAGAATCAGTTACTTATGCTTTGGCACAATATTTTAAAACAAATAATTATGTTGTTTCTAAGACAAATGACAACTATATAGTTAATTTCAAATATGATTTTTGGGGAGTTGGAATAGGCTGGGGGAAAAAGTATAAAATATGGAAAGAATTATACATAGAACCTATGTTGAATTATAAATTTATTTACACAATTGATTTCAAAGCAGGATGTATAACAGGCTTAGTTGGCGGAATCGGAATTGGTTATAAATTTTAGGAGGAAATATAATGAAGAGGTATAGTTTTGTTTTCTTGCTTCTATTACTAGTTCTAGTTATTTACTCAGAAGAATTATTACCAAATATTGTGTTTATCCATGGTATAAATGGAAAAGCTTCACCTGACTTAAGAAGAAATGACAAATATGGCAATAAAGAAGGAGCATTGTTTTCGTGGCACCCATTGAAGTGGGATTCATTAATGGGGAAATATATAGAAGTAGATAGCACAGCGTTATTAAAGATTATTGGTTATAAAGGATATAGAAAAGGAAGTCCCTTTGACTGCACAATAGACTCAAATCCAAGAGATGTTTCTGGTAATGTAGTTTATAATTTTAGTTATTATAATCCTGATGGTGATACTGGAGTTATAGGTAGTGGAGAGGACAAAAATGGTAATCCTTTATTTATTCCCGCTACAGAAAAATACCAAGATGATTATTTGCGTGCTTTCAAGCACGGTCAATGGGCAAAACATGTGGCGGCTTTTATAGAAAAAGTATATAACAAGTCAGGAAAGAAAGTATATATTGTAGCACATTCTATGGGTGGACCCGTAGTGAGAGCGGCAATGACATTTTATGGAGCTGGGAAATATGTAGATAAAGTTATAACAATTGGTTCACCAAATTTGCCTTTTACGCAGATTGATGCAGTAGAAGATCTTGTTACGAATATTGCAGATTATCAAGAATGGCAAGAAGTTGGAGAATTGCTGGAATTGGGAGCAGATGTTGAACTTCATGCTGGAAGTGTTGGTTTTATTTCTCCTTCAGAGCCAAATACAGTTAAGCCCTATCTGGATTTTCTGTATCAGGATGATACAATTAAATTAAGCAGAGGGCGTATTAGACTATCAACTATAATTGGTGCAAGAAAAACTATTCTAACTACAATGTTATCAAGTAATGATGGATTTATTCCTTGTTCGCAACAGAGCTTGGATTTTGCAGAAAGAAAACCTGTTATATATGCAAGTCATTCAAGACTTAAAGAGTTTATAAATGTACCAATAAATGACACCATATCAGAATATGCTGAGCAATATTCTACATTTCTTGTCGAATTCATCAAACACTGGATGATAGATGATGAAGAGATAGAATTTACTGGAGAGATAACGGATTATGGATTTGGAGTTGTTGGGAATAAAAACAATCCAACATCAAAATCAATTCGACTGATTGTTGATGGAGAAGATGCAAATGGGAATAACTTAGAGAGTTATGAAGGGATATTATGCGGTGTTGTGACATCGATTTATGAACATCAAAATAGTACAGTAGAGGTAGGTCCAGTGAAGGGAATAGATTTTACGAACATTATAAATAATGAAAGAGAACCTGGCGCACTAAGAGGAAGTCCAATTTACTTGTTGGAGTGTCCGTGGGCAAGTAATGCAATGTCCACAATGTATCATCCCAAGGCATATTTTTATGATATGAATGGACTGATTGAGCTTCCCAAAATAGAACATGACTATAAATTTAACTGGGAAGATGCAACGGCACCATATGTGACATTACTCCCAAATGCGACAGCACTAACAGTATTTACAGCACTGAAGACATATAATATAGATTGGGAATCGAATGATATATCAGTAAGAAATAGATTATGGTATGCAAGGTATGGAAGTGTCGAGATAATAGATAGTATGATACCTGGCTCGGTAATGAGTAAGAGTTTCAGGATACCGCCACTGAGAAGCAGAAAATCAGATGGAATAACAGAGTGTAATTTAATAAATATGAATCTTCGTTTTGAACTTGATGATAATGGATATTACTGTACTAGTCAGAAGTCAATAATAGTAAGTACACCAGACTGGAATCCAGATAGTTTGAGATTGGTGTATCAGGATGAGGATTCAATAAAGTTGGCATGGGCAGACAGATATAACTTAGTTGATAAAATAAAGAGAATTAATGATGGAATAGAGCGAGATATATATCCATTGAATACATATACAGACAGAGGATTTATAAGAGGGGTGGATAATTACTATGAGGTGCATTCGAGATGGGTATATCCGAATGGTGACAGTTTAATAAGTGAGAATGATAATAACACACATAAATTGACAGTGTATGGAATACCTTGCAATGCACCGAAAGCATATCCGATAGTTTGCATCTGGCAACCAAACAATAAGGCGTTGATAAAATGGCTTGATAACTCACATCAAAGTGCTAATATTAAAATATTATAATTGGGAGGAAGGATGAAGAGACTAATTACAGTGTTGTTTGTGCTTGGAGTATTGGGGATATACAGCCAGACAACAGAGGGGGAAATACAATCAGAGGCAGATACAACACAACAGGTGGATACAATAATTAAAGTTGATACTATTGGCGCTAAAAATTTGCAGATTGAGGGTGATACAGATTCATCAATTAAAGGTTCATCATTTACCGAAGAAAGCAAAAAAGACCAACAAAAGATAATAGAAAAGAAAGATAACTCTGTGTCATGCTGTTTAATTGGAAAGAATCAGCCTGAACAAGAATCAAAATGGAGTTTTGG
>FWPV01005326.1_pt1 | contig 25915 bp, 22 predicted proteins | sample 2228371 | NCBI WGS metagenome assembly FWPV01 (sample SAMEA103939776, study PRJEB20133) | metagenome
TGGAGTACACGTGAATCAAAAACCCCACAAAGGTGACGAAAAACACCATCACCGCCGACAACGCGTCCAGCCGTAACGCCCAGTCGATGGCCAGCTCCCCGGCGGCGACCCAGCGGAAGGCGGTCTGGGTGAATGGCACACGGCCGTTCTGAAAGAACTGCAGCAGGATGGCGAGGGTCAGGACGAGGGAAAGGCCGACGGAGCCGACGGCGACGAAGGAGGTGGTGCGGTGGGTGTTGTGGCGCGCCGTGGCGAGCAAGACGAGGGCGCCCGCCAGGGGCAAGACAGGGACGAGCCAGAGCCAGGCCGACATGGCGATCTCCTACCAGCGCATCACGTTGAGGCGGTCGACATCGATGGATTGGTGACGACGGAAGATGGCGACCAACAGGGCGAGACCCACGGCCACCTCGGCGGCGGCTACGGCCATGACGAAAAAGACCAGCACCTGACCGTCCAGGTTGCCGTGGTGGCGTGCAAAGGCGACCAGGGCGAGGTTGACGGCGTTGAGCATGATCTCGATGCCCAGGAGGATCGAGATGCCGTTGCGGCGGAGCAGGACGCCAGCCGCGCCGATGGCGAAGAGCACGCTGGAAAGGGCGAGGTAGTAGGTAATGGGTACGCTCATGTCACTGCTTCCTCTTGACGAGCACCATGGCCCCGACGAGGGCGGCCAGCAACAAGACGGAAACCAGCTCGAAGGCGAAGAGCTGCGGGCCCACGAGCAGCCGGCCGAGGGCGTGGGCGGTCCCCTCGACGGGGGCCTTTGACGCGACGAAGGTCGTGGCCAGGAGGAGGGCGGCGGCACCGGCCAGCAGCGCGAGGGGCAGGAGCAGACCTCCGGCGGTCTGGATCGGTCGCTCGCGCCCCTCGCCCTCGACGGCCGGGGCGTTCAACAGCATGACCACGAACAGGAAGAGGACGAGGATGGCGCCGGCGTAGACGAGGATCTGGGCGCCGGCGAGGAAGTGGGCGCCTAGGAGGGCGAAGGCAACGGCCACGCAGAAGAATGTGACGATCAGGGAGAGGACGTTGACCACCGGGTTGCGGTGGGCAACGGCCACGCAGGCCGAGGCCACAGCCAGCGCGGCGCCGATCAGGAACACGATGAGCTCCATGGCTTCACGCCTCCTCGAGAGATTCGCTGCTTCGCCGGCCCTGCGCCTGGCCGCGCCGGGGGAGACGGCGTGGGCGGGGCGGATGGGAATCACGGTGCGAGCGCATCAGAGCCATCCCTTCACCACGCCAATGCTCACCCACACGAGGTTGAGGGCGGCCAGGGGCAGGAGCGCCTTCCAGCCCAGCCGCATGAGCTGGTCGTAGCGGAAGCGGGGCAGGGACCAGCGTACCCAGACGAAGGTCCACAGCACCAGGGCCACTTTCACCAGCATGGCGAGGGTCGACAGGAGCAACAGTGGCCATCCGGAAAGGGCGTGATGCCCGGGGAAGGTCCAGCCGCCGAGGTAAAGGGTCACCAGCAGGGCCGAAATGGTCACCATGTTGACGTACTCGCTCATGAAGAAAGCGGCGAACTTCATGGACGAGTACTCCACGTGGTAGCCCGCTACCAGCTCCGTCTCGGCCTCCGGGAGGTCGAAGGGCAGGCGGTTGGTCTCGGCGAACGCAGCTACCGAAAACACGACGAAACCCATGAACTGCGGCACCACGTTCCACAGACGGTCGCCCTGCTGTGCCACCACTACGTCGAGGCGGAGCGAGCCGGCGGCGAGGAGGACGCCGAGGACGGCGACGGTCATGGCCAGCTCGTAGGAGATGAGCTGGGCCGAGGAGCGCAGGGCGCCCAGGAGCGAGTACTTGTTATTGGAAGACCACCCGGCCAGCACCACGCCGTAGACCGACAGGGAACCCAAGGCCAGGAGGTAGAGCACACCGATGTCCAGGTCCGACGCCACGTGCAGGCCCTTCAAGGGTACGCCCAACACCTCGACATCGCCGGCGCCGAAGGGAATGACGATGAAGGTCACCAGGGCCACGAAGATGGCCAGCATCGGGGCAAGGAAGTAGATGCCCTTGGTGGTCGCCGTGGGGGTGATGTCTTCCTTGAAGAACAGCTTGACGGCGTCGACGATGGGCTGGAACAGGCCCAGCGGGCCCACCCGGTTGGGGCCGAGGCGGTCCTGGATGAAGGCGGCGCCCCGCCGTTCCACCCACACCATGACGGGAATGGCGGTGAGCAGGCCCGTGGCGATGAGGAGGAGTTTGGCCGCGGTCACGGCGAGTTCAGCCCACATGCTGGTGCTCCCGGTAGGAGTCGGCGGCAAGGCCGGCCAGGTTGTCCCAGGAAAGCCCCGAAAACGCTCGTTCGCTCTCGACCATGACCTCGAACGCCTGGCGGGGGGTGGCGACGGCGAGGTGCGTGACGCCGAGTTCGCGGGCGAGCAGCGCCAAAAGTTGCCAGGCCGCCAAGGCCCGGGTGGGGGGGGCGAACGCCTGCTGAAAACGCTGCACGGCGCCGGTGGACGAGACGAACGTGCCCTCGTCGCACGCCAGCGAGGCCATGGGGAGGACCCAGCGGGCGAACTCGCACACGGGGTGGTCGCGGTTGGCGAACACCAGCACGGGGCCGACCCGCAGCAGTTGCAGCGCCTCTTCCGTCGCCAGGAAGGGGTGGGCGTGGGGATCGAGGAGGACCGTGAGGTCCGCCGCCCCGTACAGGAACCGGGCAAGCCCTTGTTCGTCGACCCTGTCGATGCCGAGTCGGCGGGCGCCGGCGGCGTTGGGGTGGGAATCGACACTGACCACCCACTCGCCCTTGCCGTTCTTCATGCGGCGCGGCTCGCCGGCCCAGACGGGCCCGACCATCTCCCCCTTGAGCTGCTTGGCGAACAGTTGCCGGGCCAGGAAAAGCGCCTCGTTGGAGAGGTTGGCCGAGGCCACCACCCGCAAGGTGCGGGCCGCCTTGAGCTCCAGGGCCACGGCCCGGATCGTCTCGTCCAGGGACGGCCCGCGCCGGGGCGCCGGCGACTCGACCGGCGAAGGGCCGTGATGGTTCAAGGACTCGGCGAGAAAGCGGCCGTAATCGCACAGCCAGGTGGCGTTGATGGCGGGGTTCTCGCGCGGCGTGAAGCGGTACACGGTCCGCTCGTGGTGGTCGATCCACACGTTGCAGCCGATGGAGCACCCCGGGCAGATCGAGGGCGTGGAACGCAACTTCCAGGCGCGCTTGCGGAAGCGGAACTCGCGCAGGGTGAGGGCGCCCACCGGACACACGTCCGCCGCGCATCCCGAGAACGGGTCGTCGAAGGGACGGCCGTCGAAGGTATCGATGTACGCGTGGTTGCCGCGCGCCTTGTAGGTCAGTTGCCAGGTCTCGGAGATCTCTTGGGTGAAGCGGATGCAGCGCGAGCAGTGGATGCACCGGTTCTGGTTCTGGACGATGTGGGGGCCGAGCAGACGACGTTCGAGGCCCGGGAAGGTGCGGCGGGTCTCCACCATGTGGGTGGCGAACTGGGCCCGCTGCTGGGACATGGAGTGATCCTGGAGGAGGCATTCTCCCGCCTGGTCGCAGACCGGGCAGTCGAGGGGGTGGTTGGCGAGGAGGAACTCCATCACCGCCTCCCGGGCTTCGCGTACCCGTTCGGACGTGGCCGAGCGGACGATCATCCCGTCGCTGGCGGGGGTGGCGCAGGCAATGGCCAGGCGTGGTTGCCCTTCGATCTCCACCAGGCAGATGCGGCACTGCCCGACGATGGAAAGGTAGGGGTGGTAGCAGAAGTACGGAATGTCGACGCCGGCGAGACGGGCAGCCTCGATGAGGTTGGTACCCGGGGCAACCTCCACCTCGCGGCCGTCGATGGTCAGCTTTGGCATGGGCTGCGTTCCTCCTAGCGCCCAAACCCGGGTCCGGGACCGGCCCAGGGGAGCACGGGACGTTTCCTGGGAGGGGCGGGGGTGGCTGCGGCGATGCGCGCCTCGAACTCGCCACGGAACTTGGTGACGAGGCTCGAGATGGGCAGGGCGAAGGCGTCGCCGAGGGGGCAGATGGTCATACCCTGGGAGGCGAAGCGGCAAATCCTGAGGATGGTCTCGGGGTCCTCGCCGCGCCCGTGGCCCGCCAGGATGCGCTCGAGGATGTCCACGAGCCAGTCCGAGCCTTCCCGGCACGGGGTGCACTGGCCGCACGACTCGTGGGCGTAGAAGTGGGCTCCAGTCGCTGCTACCTCCACCATGTCCACGGTGTCGTCGAGGACGATGACCCCGCCCGAGCCCAGCATGGTGCCGGCCTCGGCGCAGGCGTCGAAGTCGGCCTTGACGTCCACCTCGGCGGCGGTCAACACGGGAGCCGAGGAACCGCCCGGGAAGAAGGCCTTGAGCTGGTGGCCGTCGCGGATACCGCCGCAGTGGCCGTAGATGATCTCCCGGAAGGTGACGCCCAGGGGCAGTTCGTACACCCCCGGGCGCCGCACGTGCCCGGACACGGAGAAGAGCTTGGGGCCGGTGTTGCGCGGGCGGCCGATGGAGGCGAACCAGGCGGGGCCCCGGGTGAGAATGGCGGGCAGGCAGGCCAGGGTCTCCACGTTGTTGACCACGGTGGGCATGCCGAAGGCACCGACCACGGCGGGAAATGGGGGCTTGAGCCTGGGGAAGCCTCGCTTGCCCTCGAGGGATTCGAGGAGGGAGGTCTCCTCGCCGCAGATATAGGCGCCGGCTCCTCGGTGGACCCAGATGTCGAGGGCGTAGCCAGAACCCAGCACGCCGGGACCGATCACCCCTTCCCGACGGGCCTCGGCGAGCGCCTCTTCGAGGATCCTCGCCCAGCGGACGAACTCGCCACGGATGTAGATGTACGCCGTGTGGGCGCCGATGGCGAAGGCGGCAATGGCGATGCCCTCGATCACCAGATGGGGATCGTGCTCGATGATCTCGCGATCCTTGAACGTCCCCGGCTCCGACTCGTCGGCGTTGCACACCAGGTACCTGGGGCCAGGGTGGTCCTTGGGTACGAACGTCCACTTGCGGCCGGTGGGAAAGCCGGCGCCGCCGCGGCCCCGCAGCTCGGAGTTGATGACCTGGGCGGTGACCTCGTCCGGCCCCAGCTCCAGGGCCCGGCGCAGCCCCTCGTAGCCGCCGCGGGCGCGGTAGTTGTCGAGGGTGCGCGAGCCCTCGATGCCCCGGGCTTTGAGCAGGGTGAGCTCCACGTTCACTCCTTTGTCGCAAGCTCGGTGAGTAGCGCGTCGAGCTTGGCGGGGTCGAGATTCTCGTAGTAGTCGTCGTTGACCTGGATGACCGGGGCACCGCCGCACGCCCCGAGGCACTGCACGCCAACGATCTGGAAGGTCCCGTCGGCGGTGCGCTCCCCGGGTCCGATGCCGAGGCGCTCCTTGAGATGGTGGAGCAGGGCGCCAGCGCCGCACACGGCGCAGGAGAGGGTCGTGCACACCTGGAGAACGTAGCGGGCCGGCGGCGTCGTGTGGAACATGGTGTAGAAGGTGAGCACCCCCTCGACGTAGGCCGGGCTCAGGCCGAGCCGCCTCGCCACCGCTTCCGTCACCCCCGGCGAAATCCAGCCGTAACGGTCCTGGCACAGCCAGAGGAGCGGCAAGAGGGCGGCGCGCGGTGTCGGGTAGCGGCGCAGCAGGTCGGCAATGGCCGCTTCCATGGTGCTGTCGAAGGTCACGTGGGCGAGGTGCTCGGTGGGTACTGCACGTATGGGGGCCGTGCTCACTGCCGGGCCCTCCCTCTCGCCCAGTCGAAGGCCCCTTCGCGCCACAGGTAGACGTACCCGAGACCCAAGAGCACGATGAAGATCAGGCCGTCCAGCAGCACCAGGGGCGCCCCCTCGGCGACGAGCGGCCTGACCGACACGGCCCATGGGTAGAGGAAAGCGACCTCCACGTCGAAGATGATGAACACCATGGCCACGACGAAGAACTTGACGGATACCCGCTTGCGGGAGGCGTCCAGGAGAGGCATGCCGCTCTCGTAGGTTTCCGTCTTGCGGGGCGGGCGCAGCCGACCCCGGCCCAGGAGCGCGGACAGGCCGACGATGGCTACGGCCACCGTGCCGGCGAAGGCGAAGGCCATCAGAACTGGGATGTATTGGGCAGTCATCATCCCCCCTCGTGCCCAAATTCACATGGTATGGTGCCGCAAAGATCGCAGCTCGTCAAGGAGGCGTGGGGGGAGGGGGAACGAAACAACCGTATTTGCCGTTGCCTAGCGCGCCCGTGGCCGATGCGAACGGCTCCCTTGGGCCGCGGGGAGAGACGGGGTAGACTCGCGCGGCGCGGCAGGACCGCCGGGAGGAGACGATGGTGCAGAGGACGTTGGAGGAGAGCGACCGGGAAGCACTGTTGCAGCGCTTCCTGCGCTACGTGAAGGTGGACACGCAGTCCGACGAGAACTCGTCGTCGAGCCCGTCGACGGAAAAGCAAAAGGATCTTGCGAGGTTGCTTTCGGAAGAGCTTCGCGAGCTCGGGGTTGCGGACGCGCGGATGGACGAGTGGGGGTACGTCTGGGGGAGCTTGCCGGCGCGGGGGGCGGCGGGTGAGGCGGTTTCCGGCACCATGCCGACCATTGGCCTGATCGCGCACCTGGACACCTACTTCGGTACGCCGGGCGGGGGAGTGAAGCCGCAGGTGATTCGGGGTTACCCGGGCGGCGACATCGAGCTGCCGGGGGCGGCAGGCGAGCGGATCACGGTTGCGGACAACCCCAACCTCTCGCGATGCGTCGGCCACACCATCGTGACCTCGGACGGGACGACGCTCTTGGGGGCCGACGACAAGGCGGGCATCGCCGAGATCATGACCGTCGTGGCGTGGCTCCAGCAGCATCCGGAGGTGCCGCACCCGCCCCTGCGGATCGCCTTCACCACCGACGAAGAGGTCGGTCGCGGCACCGAGCACTTCGATGTGGCCGCCTTCGGCGCCGATGTCGCCTACACCCTCGACGGCTCGGATCTCGGCGAGATCGAGGACGAGACCTTCTGCGCCGACTCGGCCCTGCTCACCATCACCGGCCACGACGTCCACCCCGGGTACGCCAAGGGCAGGATGATCAACGCCGTCCGGGTAGCGGCTGCGGTGATCGAGCGCTTGCCGCGGAACTTCCTCCCCGAGACCACCGAGGGGCGGGAGCCGTACCTCCACCCCTACGACATTCGGGGGGACGTCTCCAAGGCCGAGGTGAAGCTGCTCGTCCGCGCCTTCACGGCCGAGGAGCTGCGCGAACGGGAGGACTCCCTGCGGGCCGCCATCGCCGAGGTGGAGCCGCTCTTTCCGGGTGCTCGCCTCAAGGTGGAGATCAAGGAGTCGTACCGGAACATGGCGTACCAGCTCGCCAAGGATCCGCGCGTGGTGGAGTACGCCTTCGAGGCAGTGCGGCGGGCCGGCCTCGAGCCGCAGCGGCGGGCCATCCGTGGCGGCACCGACGGCGCGCGGCTCTCGTTCATGGGGCTGTTGACGCCCAACATCTGGGCCGGGGGACAGGCGTTCCACTCGGTGCGCGAGTGGGTTTCCCTGGAGTGGATGGCCAAGGCCGTCGAAACCACCCTGCACCTGTTGGAGGTCTGGCGGGAGCGATGGACGGCGTGAAGCGGGGCTCAGCGTAGCTGGGCGACGAAGGCGCGGAAGCCGGGTCCGGTGTGTGGCGACCACGGCTGGCTCGCCAGGCGCTGGTGCAGGAAGCCGCCGAGAAGCTGGCACACCCACAGCCGGGCGAGCTCCTCGGAATCGCGGTCCGCTGCCAGGAGCTGGGCCTGCCCAGCCTGGGCGAAGAAGGTGGCCATTCTCCCCGTGTACTCGTCGAGGATGGCGCGGCCCGTCTCGAGCAGCTGCTCGGCGCGGGACGTGGCGGCAAAGAGGAGCAACTCGAGGAGGAGTCCACGACGGGTCTCGAAGCGCTGGGCGTGCGCCTCGAGCTGGGCGACGACGCTCGGCGCTCCGGGGGTGGTCGGCGCGGCCAGTTCCTGGGCCATGGCCGCGAAGAGGTCCTCGGCCACGCGATGGAGCATGGCGGCCAGGATCGCCGTCTTGCCCGTGAAGTAGCGGTACAGCGCGGCTTCGGTAAAGCCCATGCGGGTGGCGAGGGCCGTGGTGGTGACGTTGGCGACGCCAGCCTCTTCGCCAAGGGCCAGGGCGACATCGAGGATCTCGTGCCGGCGTAAGGAATAGTTACTCATAGATCTTAACATACGCCTCTGTGACGAAAAGCGCAACTTGTCACGGAGGTGCGCCTGCCTCGCCCGGGCCACGGCTGGCACCGCCGAGGGCGCCATGTATCATCGAGGCCCGTGATTGCGCACGTGGTGTTTCCGCTGGCCCTGCCTAGGGCGCTGCACTACCTCGTACCTCCCTCCCTCGCGGCGGTGGCGCGGCGGGGCGTGCGAGTCCGGGCGCTGCTGCGGGGGCGGCCGCGGGTGGGGGTGATCGTCGCCCTGAGTGGCGAGGCAGCGGCGACGGTGGAGGGGCTCCTCGAGCTGTCCGAGGTGCTGGATGCCGAGCCCATCGTGCCCGAGCACACCCTCGAACTGGCGGCCTTTGCTGCCGACTACTACGCGGCGCCGCTGGGGACACTGGTGCGCGCCGCCGTGCCGCCAGCCCTCCTCGCCCTCCCCCCGAACGTCGTGGAGCCGGGTCCGCGGGCCCTCGAACTCCTGCGCGAGGTGGAGGGGGACGAGCGGCGGCTGCTCGAGCGCCTGGTGGCGGGACGGCGGGTCAGCGTCGCGCGCTTGTGGGCAGAGGGGTGGCAGGCGGGGCAGCTCGACGCGTTGCTTTCCACGCTGGCACCGCGTCAGGCGGTGAAGGTGGTCGAGCGGCGCATGGGACGCCCCGGCATGCGCCTCGCCTCGGCCGTTGCCCTCGGCGAGGGCCGTGGCGAGCCGAAGGGGCCAGCCCAGCAGCGGGTCATGGCCTGGGTCCGCGAGCAAGGTCGGCCGCTCCTCGAGTCCGAGGTGACGACCGCCTGCCGCTGTTCGCGAGGGGCGATCGACGCGCTGGTGAAGGGCGGGTGGCTGCGTCGCTTCCAGCAGGAGCAGGCCCGCCCGGTGCGGCGCTGGGAGATGCGGACCCAGCCACCGCCGGCGACGTTGTCCAACGCCCAGCTCGCCGCCGTGGCCGCGGTGGAGGAGCAGCTGGGGCGAGGCGAGTACCGCGCCTCGCTCCTCTTCGGGGTCACCGGTTCGGGGAAGACCGAGGTCTACTTGCGGCTGGCGGCCGCCGCCCGCGAGCGGGGTCTGCAAACCGTGATCCTGGTGCCGGAGATCGCCCTCACCCCAGCCCTGGCCTCGCAGCTTTCGTCGCGTTTCGCTGGCCGGGCGGAGGTGATCCACTCGGCCATGCCCGAGGGGGAGCGAGCCGCCGTCTGGGACCGGGTGCGGCGCGGTGGTGTCGATGTGGTGGCCGGGCCCCGTTCGGCCCTCTGGGCGCCCTTGGCGCGCCTCGGCCTCGTGGTGGTGGACGAAGAGCACGATCCGTCCTACAAGCAAGGCGAGGATCCCAGGTACAACGCTCGAGATCTGGCGTTGATGCTCGGGCAGCAGCGGAAGATCCCCGTCGTCCTGGCTTCGGCCACCCCGTCCATGGAGGCCCTCCGCCTGCTCCAGACCCGACGCCTCAGCCTGCTGGAGCTCCCCGATCGGGTTGGCGGCGGGGCGCTCCCCGAGGTGGACGTCGTCGACCTGGGCAAGGAACGACCGGAGGCCGGGGAGCACGGCCGCGTCATCTTCTCCCGGCAGCTCGCCGAGGCGCTGCGCGAGGTCGTCGCCCTTCGGCAGCAGGCGATCCTGCTGGTCAACCGTCGCGGCTGGGCGCCGGTGCTGCTGTGCCGGAACTGCGGCCAGCATGCGACCTGTGGCGAGTGCTCCATCCCCATGACCGTGCACCGCCGAACCAACTCCCTGGAGTGCCACTACTGCTCTCGCGCGAGCTCCATCCCCACGGCATGTCCGCGCTGCGGCGGCGAAGTGCTGGACGACGTGGGGGTGGGGACCGAGAAGGTCGCGGCCAAGGTGCAGCAGCTGTTGCCGGGGGTCCGGGTGGGCATTCTCGACCGGGATACCGCGCGCTCGGCCGTACGACTGCTGGCGACCCTCGAGGGCTTTGCCACCGGGGCCATGGACATCCTGGTGGGCACCCAGATGGTGTCCAAGGGCCACCACTTCCCGCGCGTCACCCTGACGGGCGTGGTCAATGCCGACAACCTCCTCGGCTTCCCCGACTTCCGCGGGGGAGAGCGGACCTTCCAACTCCTCACCCAGGTGGCCGGGCGGGCAGGACGCGGCGAAAGCTCCGGGCGGGTGATCTTTCAGTCCTACCACCCCGACCACCACGCCGTGCGCTGTGCAGCGCGTCACGACGCCTTGGGCTTTGCCGCCAGCGAACTGGCGTACCGGCGGGCGTTCCGCTACCCACCCTACACGCGACTAGTGCTGGTGCGGTTTGAGGCGGGCGAGGAACGGGCCGCCCACGCAGCTGCCGAACGGGCGGCGGCGTGCCTGGACACGGCGCTGTCGGGTCTGCGGATCGTCGGCCCCGCCCTGGCCCCCATCGCCCGGCTGCGCGGCCGCTACCGCGTCCAGCTCCTCCTCTTTGCGGCCAGCCGCGGCCCGCTCCGCGAGGCCGTGGAGGAACTGCTCGCCCTCCCCCTGGGGCGTGGCGTCAAACGCATCATCGACGTGGATCCCCAAAGCACCGTCTAGCGCGACCCTGGAGGGTCTACGGCGAGGCGAGGGCGGCGGCGAGCCGACGGCATCCCTCGTCGATCTCGTCGCCCACTGCAAAGGTGAAGCATAGCCTGGCAAAGGCCGAACCGTCGCTGGCGCCGGCGAGGCACTCGTCCTCCGAAGGGTAGAAGGCATCGCCGGGGAGGAAGGCGACGCCGTGCTCGACGGCGCGGTGAAAGAGGGCCCGGCTGTCCCCCCTGGCGAGGCGCAGCCAGAAGAAGAACCCGCCCTCTGGGTCGCTCCAGCTCGCCGCCTCCTCCCCGAGATGGCGGCGCAGGGCCGCGCCCATGGCCGCGGCCTTGCGGGCATAGTGGGCGCGGATGGCGGCGAGATGCGCAGCGAGGTGTCCCCGCTGACAGTACTCGGCGACCAGCACCTGGCTCACCATGGACGTGCACAGGTCGGTTCCCTGTTTGGCGATGACCATGGCCCGGATGAGCGCCTCGTCGCCCACCGCCCAGGCGACGCGCACGCCGGGGGCGAGGATCTTGGAGAAGGACGAGGCGTAGAGCACGCCGGGCCAGCTCGTCAGGGAGTAGACCGTGGGGAGGGGCTCGCCTCGGTAGCGCAACTCGCCGTACGGATCGTCCTCGAACACCGGCACGCCGAAGCGTTCGGCGATCTCGGCGAGTTGCTTCCTTCGCGAGGTGGCCAGGCAGGCGCCGGAAGGGTTGGAAAAGTTGGTGATGGTGTAGATGAGCTTGGGCAGCCGGCCGGTCGAGGCACGACACTGTTCGAGCAGCGCTGGCAACAGGTCCACCTGCATGCCCAAGGCATCGCAGGGCACCGTCGCAAAGCGCGCCCCGCAGTTGCGGAAGGTATGGAGGGCCCCGGGGTAGGTCGGCGCCTCGACGACCACCACGTCGCCCGGGTCGAGGAGGACCCGGCCCACCAGGTCCATGATCTGCTGGGAGCCCGAGGCGATGAGCGTCTGCGCGGCCGAAGGAGCACCGCCGAGGGGTCCGCGCATCAGCTCGCGAACTACGTCGACGAGGGGAGCGTACCCCTCGGAGGCCCCGTACTGGAGGGCCACGGTGCCGCGTTGGCGCAGGACCTCGGCACAGGCGGCAAAGGCGTCCACGGGAAAGATGGCCGGATCCGGCAGGCCGCCGGCGAAGGAGATCATGCCGGGACGCTGGGTGAGCTTGAACAGCTCGCGGATCGGCGAGGGGCGCATGGCACCGCTCATGGTCGAGCAGCGGAAGGGGATCGTCATGGTCGCCTCGGACCGCCGCCAGGGCGGCCGCCGCCATTGTACGCGGCTCGGCGCTGCCGGCTGCGGAACGCTCACGGAGCAGGGGACGTGGTCGGCGCAGGGCGGTGCCGAGCGAGGCGGTAGCACAGCGCCTCGTAGGCCGCGATGCTGCCGGCGAGGGGAAAGGTCTCGGCGATACAGGCGCGGTCGTGCAGGAACCGTTCGCGGCACCGCACCGCCTCGACGATGGCTGCGGCCAGGGCCTCGTGGTCTGCGGGCGGGACGATCAGCCCCATCCCCGTGCGCTGTACCGGGACCCGCACGCCGGGCAGGTCGGTGGCCACCACCGGGGTGCCGCACAGCATGCTTTCCACCTGAACGAGCCCGAAGCTCTCGGTCATGTTGACGGAGGGCAGAACGGTCACGTGACAGGCCGCGTAGAAGACAGCCAGCTCCGGCGGGGCCAGGACGCCGAGGGGCACCCAGCGGTGGCCCGCCGCGTCGATGGCCGGCTGCACGAGTCTGCGGAAGCGCGCCTCGCCCAGCACGTGGTCGGCCTCCCCGGCAAAGAGGACACGGACCGGTCCGAGAACGGCTTCGACGGCGGGCAACGCCCGCAGGAGGACCTCCACGCCCTTCTCGGGGGCCAGCCGACAGGCCAGGCCGAGCAGCACCTCCCCCGCCGGGGCGAACCGTCGCCGCAGGGCCGCCACGGCCGCCGGGTCGGGCGGGGGGATCGTCACCGGCGGTGGGATGATCTCGACCTTGGCCGGGAAACGCCGTAGCACCGTGCTGGCCTGGGCGTAGTCCGCCGTGTAGGCGACCAGCCGCCGGGCCAGGGCCGCGGCAGTTAGGTTGGCGAGGCGGACGGCGAGCTCCATGACGCGATTGGCCATCCCCGACTGCAGGGTCAGGTCGCAATGGTAGGTGGCGAGGAGGGGTCGCCGCAGGAGGTAGCGCGCCAGCGCCGGCAGGAGCAGCGCCTCGCTCGGCGTGGCGGGGAGGTTGATGGCGACCACGTCGGCCCGTGCCAGCAGGGGCAGCAGGGTGGGGAGGTAGGTGGGCATCACCGCGCCCTTGCCGAGGCGAAAGGCCACCGGGACGCGGACCACCTGGACCCCATGGAGGTGTTCACGACGGGGCAGGGTGGGCAGATGGCGCGAGGTGAGCACCGTCACCCTGTGGCCGCGTGCTGCCAGCCCCTCGGCCAGGCGCCGGGCGTGGAGGGTCAGGCCGGAGACGTGGGGTGCGTAGTAGGCGAGGGTGACGAGGATGGCAAGCGGCGCTGCCGGCGACCCGTCGCGAGGGGCGGCACGACTAGCCGAGGGCGACACGGTCGTCGACGATCCAGCGGAGCAGCCGCTCCAGCCCGTCGGCAATGGGAGTGGTGGGCCGCCAGCCGAGGGCCGCCGTGGCGCGCCGGGTATCACTGACGTAGTACCGCTGGTCGCCCGGCCGGGGTGGCGCCTGGCGCGCCTCGACCTGCCGCCCCACGAGGGTCGACAGCTGCGGCTCGAACTCCACCCAGACGCTGGTGGCGTTGGCCGGTCCGCCGCCAATGTTGAAGACCCCCCCGGCGACGGCACCGATGCGCTCGATGGCAGCGTCGTAGGCGTCGAGCAGATCGTCGATGTACAGGAGGTCGCGGACCTGCTTGCCGTTCCCGTACACGGTGATGGCGCGGCCGGCGAGGGCGGCGCGCAGGAACCAGGCCACCCATCCCTGGTCCTCCACGCCGAACTGGCGGGGGCCGTAGACGCAGCTTTGCCGGAAGACCACGGTGCGCAGCCCGTAGCTCCGGGCATAGTCGCGGGCGTAGACGTCGCCGCACCCCTTGGAGCAGGCGTAGGGGGAGGCGAGGTCGAGGGGGTGCGTTTCGTCGATGCCGAAGGGTCGCTCCGGCACCACGTAGCGGGTGGCCTCCTCCACGACCCGCAGCGCGCCGAGCGGTCCGTAGACCTTGTTGGTGCTGGCGTACAGGACGATGGGATCGCGCCCGAAGCGCCGCGCCGCCTCGAGCACGTTCAGGGTGCCGAGGGCGTTGTCGCAGAAGTCGCGAAACGGCTCGGCAAGGGACGTGGTCACCGCCACCTGGCCCGCCAGATGGACGATGACCTCGGCATCCTCTACGGCGCGGCGGAGCGCCTGGCGGTCGAGGACGCTGGCGCGCAGGACCCGCAACGCGGGGGGAGCGTGGCGAGCGGCCAGCCACGCCGCGTTTTCCTCGCTGCCGGGCCGGGAAAAGTTGTCGAGGACCGTCACCTTCCAGCCGCGCGACAGCCAGCGCTCGGCCAGGTTGCTGCCGATGAACCCGGCGCCGCCAGCGATCAGGGCGCGCATGGGCAAGCTCCAGCCGCGGCGGGGGAGTGGTCATGCGAACACCTTCCGTCCTCGCGACAGGACAGGCCCGACCGTCTCGGGCAAGGAGGGCGGTCCGAGACGCAGACCCGGAGCGCCGACCTCGGCTGCGCCCTCGCCGGGGCAGGTTCCCTTTGCCATCGCACCCGCGTACGATAGCGGGGCTGGTGGGCAGGTGACAAGCCGCGGTGCGGCGCCGCCAGTGGTGGAGCCGTGGCGGATGGCACGGAGGTTGCTTCCAGGGCGATGGGAGGGAGGGCCCGTATGAAGGTTCTAGCAGCCGTCTTGTTGACGAGCATGATGGTCGGGGGCGCAGCGGCCCAGAAGGAGCCGCCGGTTCCCTCGTTCGTGAGCGAGGTGAAGGTCAACAACATCACCGTGGACGTGCAAGTGCGCGACGCTGGGGGGATCCCCGTGGTCGGGCTCACCCGCGAGGATTTTCGCCTGTTGGAAAATGGCAAGGAGCAGATCATCACCAACTTCCTGGCCGTGGAGGGGGGCATTATCAAGGCCTCGGCGGAGGAGCGCCTGGTGGGCGAGCCGGCGGCGCGGACCACGGTACTGTTCTTCGACCTGTACTTGCTGACAGAGGCTGACAAGCGGCGGGTACTGGAGCGGATGCGCGACCAGGTGGGAGGCGGCTTGCCGCCGGGGCAGGCGGTGGCGGTGGCCAGCTTCGATGGGACGCTGCGCATCCACACGGAGCCGACCGCATCGGCGAGCAAGTTGCTCGCCGCCCTCAAAGAAGTGGAGCGCGTGACCGCCACCGGTCTGCAACGGCAGATCACCCTGTCGTCGTTCAACGTCAGCGATATGCCGGCGCGGGAGGGGTGGACGACCTACCAGTACCGGCGAGCCCAGAACGTCGAGTACTGGGAGGAGATGCGGCGGATGGTGAGCCGGGTCGAAACGGCCTTCACGGCCACCGTCCAGCGGTTTGCCGGTGTCAAGGGACGGAAGGTGGTGGTGCTGGTCTCGCCGGGGTTTCCGCGCGCCGAGAACGTCCCCATGTACCGGGAGTGGGACTTCTGGCTGGACAAGCCGCCGGAGTACCGGAACGCCGGTCTGTACGGGCGGGCGGCCCTGCTGGCCAGCGAGCTGGAGTACACCCTGTACACCCTGGACCCGTCGGGGAGCCAGATCCTGGATTCGGTGAGCGCCGCCGCGTCGCAGCCGCCGGCGTTCAACGACGTGGCGGACGTTCGCTTCTGGCGCGAGGCGGATCGCAAGGACTCGCTGATCCAGGCGGCCAAGCTCACCGGTGGTGACGCGTTGTTCACCGCCGATGGCGGCGTGGCCCTGGCCGATGTGGAGCGGGTGACGGCGACCTACTACTCCCTCGGCTATCAGCCGGACCACTACGGCGACGGCAAGGAGTACACCATCAAGCTGGAGGTCAAGGACCACCCGGAGTGGCAGCTCCAGTACCGCGAGCGCTACATCGATCGCCCCTTCGAGGTGCGTGACGCCGAGCGGTCGCGCGCCGCCCTGCTCACCGGCCTCGCCCAGAACCCGCTCGGGATCGAGCTGGTCGTGGGCAAGCCGACCTCGCGCATCAGTCTGGGTGCGCGAGGGCTGCGGGTCTACCGCTCGGAGGCGGAGCTGCGCATTCCCTACGCCGAACTGACCATGATCCCCCGGGACGACGTGTACTGGGGGCAGGTCCAGGTGGTGATCGTGGGCGTGAACGGCAACGGGGACCAGTCGGAGCTGGCGCAGCGAACCCTGCCGGTACAGCTCAGGGCGGACCAGCTCGCCGACGCGCGAGCGCGCGGGTACTTTGCCTTCAAGTTCACCCTCGAGCTGGACGGGACGCCCACGTCGATCCGGGTGGCGGTCAACGACACGTTGGCGCAGACGACCTCGACGGTGATCGCCAACCTGGACTACTGAACCGGATCGCGCCCGACAGGCGGCCGGCGACGAGCCGGCCAGGACCGTGCAGATGCAACGCTTTGCTAGACTGCGCAGGTGGAGGATCGTGTGAAGGCACGAAAGGTCAGCATGTTCCTCGCGGCGGGGGTGCTCACCGCCGCGAGTCTCGTCTCCCAGGAGAAGCCGGCCGCGGTCAAGCCGCCCGAGAACCAGGTCGGCGGGCTTCGTTTCATCGACACCTCGGAGGTGACCATCGTCAACGTGGACGTGGCCGTCACCCACAAGGGGAACGTCGTGCGAGGGTTGCAGGCGGCTGACTTCGAGCTGTACCAGGACGGCAAGCTGCAAGAAATCACCAATTTCGCCTTCATTTCCCTCTCGCCGAAGGAGACGCCGGCTCCGCCCGCGGCGCCGGTGGACGCCGAGGCGCCGGTGGTGACACTCCCCCCTCCCGCCAGCTACAAGCGGGAACCCAAGTTCATCGCCATCTACGTGGACAACGAGAACATCCAGCCGTTCAACCGGAACCGGGTGCTGAACCGACTCGACGAGTGGATCCAGGAGCACGTGGCTCCCCCCGATCAGGCCATGGTGGTGTCCTACCAGCGCAGCTTGAAGGTCTTGCAGCCGTTCACCACGCACACGGAGCTGCTCCTCGATGCATTGCGGCCCCTGCGCCGCTACACGGGGGGGCGTTCCAGCGTCGACAGCGACCGCCGCCGCATCGAGGACGCCATCAAGGACGCGGGGCAGAAGAGCTCCTCCTCGCGGGGCAGCGAGGTGGATCGGGCCATCAACCAGGCGCGCGCCTTCGCTCGCGAGCAGCGCAACAACCTCCAGTTCACCATCGGAGCGTTGCAGGAGTTCATCGGCATGCTGGCCGGCCTGCCGGGGAAGAAGGTCGTCATTTACGTCTCCGACGGTTTGCCCATGAGCCCGGGTCTTGAGCTGTTCTACGCCATCCAGGACGAGTGGCGGGACGTGTCGGTGATCACCCAGGCCATGGAGTTCGATGCCACCTCGCTGTTTCGCAGCCTGGTGACGAGCGCCACGGCGGCTGGCGTGACCTTTTTCCCCATCGACGCCCGCGGCCTCGAGTCGGAGCTGGGGATCGAGGCGGAACACCGCACCTCGCGTTCGACCATGGCCGCTTCCACCTTGCGCAGCAACTACCAGGATTCGCTCCTCTACATGGCCGAACAGACGGGCGGCGTGGCCATCATCAACACCAACGACGTCAAACCCGGGCTCGAACGCATCGCGGAGCAGTTCGAAAACTACTACTGGTTGGGGTACCGCCTGGAACCTTCGGGCAAGGACCGGCCCCACCGCATCGACGTGAAGGTCAAGGGGCACCCCGAGTACACCCTCTCGTTCCGACGCACCTTCATCGAAAAGACGCTTCCGACCCTCATCGGCGACCGAGTGGTCTCGGGCCTGGTCTTCGATCTCGACGACAACCCGCTGGCGGTGTCGGTGTCGAGCGGCGAGCCGATGCCTGCCGCCAACGATCGGTGGACCCTGCCGGTGGAAGTGCGCGTGCCCATGGAAAAGCTGGCCCTCATTCCGGACGGGGAGAATCTGGTCGGCTACGTGATGCTCTACTACGCGGCCCGCGACGCCGAGGGCAAGCAATCGGACCTGCAGCGGGTCGAGCACACGGTCACGGTGCCGCGCGCCGACTACGAGAAGTCGGCCAAGCAGCACTTCACCTTCACCACCTCGCTGCTGCTCGAGCCGGGCGTGTACCGGATCTCCGTGGGGCTGCGGGACCAGCTCACCAACCAGGCGGGGTACGCCACGTTCCGCAAGGCAGTGCACCCGGAGGCGCGTTGAACCGCTGCCATCGGCAGCACCAGCGGGCAAGGAGGAGCCCATGAGCCTCGATCTGGGAGCGAGCTTTCTGCGGGTCACCGAAAAGGCGGCCATCGCTGCCGCCCGGAGCATGGGGCGGGGCGATCGACGGGCCTCGGACCAGCTGGCGGTGGAAGCCATGCGCAGCGAGATGGACAACCTCGACATCAACGGCACCATCGTCATCGGCGAAGGCGAGCGGGACAAGGCACCCTTGCTCTTCACCGGCGAGAAGGTGGGGCGCGACAAGGACGGTACCCTGGGTTTCCCGGAGGTCGACATTGCCGTGGATCCTCTCGAGGGGACCAACCTGTGCGCCACCGGCGCCAACAACGCCATTGCCGTGCTGGCCGCTGCCTCCAAGGGGGGGCTCCTGAAGGCCCCGGACATCTACATGGAGAAGATCATCGTTGGACCGACAGCCCGCGGCGCCATCGACATCGACGCGCCGGTCAAGGACAACCTGGCCAGGATCGCCAAGGCCTTCGACCGGGCGGTGGCCGACCTGACCGTGGTGGTCCTCGACCGACCGCGGCACGAGAAGCTAATCGCCGACATCCGCGCCGCCGGCGCCCGCATCAAGCTGATCGGCGATGGCGACCTGTCGGCCGGGCTCGCGGCCGCCATCCGCGGCACGGGGGTGCACGCGGTGATGGGGATCGGCGGCGCGCCGGAGGGCGTGCTGACGGCGGCGGCGTTGCGTTGCTTGAACGGCGAGATGCAGGGCCGGCTGGTGGTCCTCGAGGAGTGGCACCGGCAGCGCCTTTCGGAGGTGGGGATCAGCGATCCCTCGCACGTGTACACGACGGAGGAGCTCGCCTCGGGAGACGATCTCGTCTTCGTGGCCACGGGGGTGACGGCGGGGGACTTGCTGGCCGGCGTCCGCTTCTTCGGTGGGGGCTTGCGCCTCTCGTCGGTGGTGATGAGCCTCGCCTCGCACTCGGTCCGCTACATCGACACCGTCTACATGGCCGAGGACGGCGTCTACGAGGTCATGCGCTGATGCTGCTTGCGCCGTTGCTCCTGGCCGCCCTGCCGGTCGGCGCGATCCCGGTGTGGGACTGTATCGCGCGCTTCCCGAATGCCAGCTACTGGCCGGGTGTGGGCCAACAGAAGACCTCGAACATGCTGAAAGAGATCCGTCGCGACGTGGGCGGCCAGATGCGCGGTGCCGGGCCGGGCCCCCAGCAGCTCGCAGCTCGCTGGGCGGCGGGGCAGCTCGACAGTAACGAGAAGGTGGCGGTGCTGCTCGGCGGCGCCGATTACCACCATCCCGCGTTGCTGCCCGTCTACGCCGAGGCGCTCCGGTCGGCCAGCGGGCGCGAGAAGGCGGCCGCCCTCATCGGCTTCCACTGGCTCTTGGGCGAGGCGGCTCCCGACGCGACGGCTCTGCCCGCCGACGCGCCTCTCTTCCGCCAAGCTGCCTGGCTCGTCGAGGCACTGGTGGCTGTCACGAGGGAGCGCACGCTGGTGGCGATGTGGATCGACTCCTACCTGGCCGCCACCGGCCAGCCGCGGTGGGGCGAGTTCGTGTTGCGGCGGGAGGCCGGCCAATGCCTGGCGGCGATCCGGGAGATCGCCGAGCCGGCCGATCTCGAGTCGCTGGTGGCGCTGTGGCCGCTGCTCGCGTCGCAGGGGGACCGCTACACCGTCATGGGCATCATCGAGATGATCTCCCTGCAGAAGTTCGTGGAGATCGCCAAGAGCCCACGGGGTGGCTGGGGGGAGGTATTCTACGAGGCGTCCGCCCGGCGCGTCGACGAGTGGGTGGGCTCGCGCTGCCGCCGGGTGGATGGCCAGTCGCTGGTGGTGGGCAAGGTGCGCGACCTTGCCGCGGCGTGGGAAGGCGACCCCCTGGCCGGCTGGCTTTCGGTGCTGCAGGCCAACTACCCGCGCGTCTGGCCAACGGTGGCCGACGCCCTCCCGGCCTTTGGCGCCCCGGCCATCTCGTTGAACCGGCAGCGACCCGACGATCCGGCCAACCAGGAAGCCGTGCGCCGGCTGCGCGAGCACTTCCCCGTCACCGTGGAGCGGCTCAAGGGGGCGCCGGCAGCGGCCGGGCCGGTGCGCTAGAATCCAGCGTCGGCGCGCGGCGCCGAGGGAGGTCAACCGTGTCGAACCCGTTGGAACGTCTGGAACCGAGACTCCTCTGGCAGCACTTTGACGCCCTGCGTCAGATCCCCCGCCCCTCCAAGCACGAGGAGCGGGTGGCGGAGCACGTGGTGCGCTGGGCCACCTCCCGCGGCTTTGCCATCGAGCGCGATGCCGCCGGCAACGTGGTCGTGAAGGTGCCCGCCTCGCCGGGCCACGAGCAGGCACCGGTCATCGTGCTCCAGGGACATCTGGACATGGTGCCGGAGAAGAACTCCGATGTGGCGTTCGATTTCTTGACCGATGCCATCCAGGTGCGCGTGGTCGGCGAGTATCTGTACGCCACGGGCACGACCCTGGGCGCGGACAACGGCATCGGAGTGGCCGCCGCCATGGCGGTGGCGGAAGACCAGGAGGCGGTCCACGGGCCCCTCGAACTGGTGTTCACCGTCGACGAGGAGACCGGCCTCACCGGCGCGCAGCAGCTCGACCCGCGGCTCCTGTCCGGCCGTACCCTCATCAACCTCGATACCGAGGAGGAGGGCGCGCTGTACATCGGGTGCGCCGGAGGAGCCGACGGCGCCGCGGTGTTCACCGTCACGCGGCAGCCCGCCACTGCCGGGACGGTGCCGCTCCGGCTCGCGGTTCGCGGCTTGCGGGGCGGCCATTCCGGGGTGGACATCCACGAGAACCGGGGCAACGCGCTGAAGTTCCTCGCCCGTTCCCTGGCGGCTGTCCGCGATGCCGAGATCGAGTTCGACCTGTGCGCCGTGGCGGGCGGCAGCAAGCACAACGCCATCCCGCGCGAGGCCGACGCCCTCCTGCGGGTCGCAGGCGACGAGGTGGAGGCGGTCCGAAGCGCGGTGGCCGGGGCCGCCGCCGTGCTGGCCGAGGAGTTCGGAGAGATCGATCCCGAGCAGAAGCTCACCGTGGTCGAGGAGGGAGAAGGGGACGCCGTGGCCACCGTCTGGTCGCGCCGCGACCGCGACCGGGTCATCGACGCATTTCTCGCCTGTCCGCACGGCGTCCTGGCCATGAGCCGGGCGGTGCCGGGCCTCGTGGAGACCTCCAACAACCTGGCGGTGGTGACCACCGACGGCGCCACGGTCCGGGTCACCACCTCGAGTCGCTCCTCCGTCGCCCCCGCCCTCAAGGCGACCACGGCGCAGGTGGCAGCGGTGTTCCGGCTCGCAGGGGCGGAGGTCGCTGTCCACGACGGCTACCCTGGGTGGAAACCCAATCCGGACTCGCAGGTGCTCAAGACCTGCGTCGCGGTCTTCGAGCGAGAGTTCGGCCGTGCCCCGGCCATCAAGGCGATCCACGCCGGACTCGAGTGCGGCCTCATTGGCGAGAAGTTTCCGGGCATGGACATGGTGTCCATGGGGCCGCAGATCGAATCCCCCCACTCCCCCGACGAGCGGGTGAAGATCCCGACGGTGGCCGACTTCTACCGTCTGCTGAAGGCGGTGCTCGCCGAGCTGGCCTGAAGGTGGCGGGGCGGCCCCGCAGGCGCCACGTGCGTGGGTGAAACCTCGCCGGGCCTTGCCACGTAGCCAGGGGGAGGGCGGGGGTCTCGGCCTGTGGATCCGTCCGCCTGGGGGAGGGGTCGTGCGGCGTTGGTGGCTGTGGGTAGTTGCGGCGGTGGCGGCAGGGGTGGTGGGCGTTTTCCTCCTCGAGCGGCCGCCCGAGTGGACCGCCGCGAACCGCGAGGCGTTGGCCGAGGTGCGGCTCGGTGTCGAGGCCCTGGAAAAGTACTACATGGCGGACGCCAAGCGGCGGTTCGAGCAGGCGTTGGCCCTCGACCCCGAGTGCGTGGCGGCCAAGGTGTTGCTCTTGGAGGTGCTGGACGGGCCCGAGGGCAAGGCCGCGCGGGCCACCCTCATCGAGGAGTTGCAGCGCGCCGATCTTGCCAAGGTCACGCCCCGCGAACGGTTCATGACGACCTATGTCCTGGCCGCCGCCAGCGGTCGCCGCGACGAGGCGGAGGCGCTCCTCGACACGTTCCTGGCCGACCACCCCAAGGACCCCGTCGCCCTGCGCCTGCGAGCCAACCGGGCGTTCGCGGCAGGGCGACTGGAGGAGGCGCAGCAAGGGTACGAGCGGTTGCTCGCCGTGGCGCCGAACTACGTCGTTGCGTACAACCAGCTCGGCTATACCGCCATGGCCCGCGGTCAGTTCGACGAGGCGGAGAAGATGTTCCGCAAGTACCGTTTCATCGCCCCGGACCAGGCAAACCCCCACGATTCCCTGGGGGAGCTGTTGCTGCTGCGGGGACGGTACGAGGAGGCCGAGCGCGAGTACAACCAGGCCCTGGCCGTCAAGGGTGATTTCTGCGCGTCCTTTGCCGGGCTGGTGCTCGTGGGCATGGTCTCGAACCGCCTGGAACTGGCGGAGGCAACCCTGGAGCGGGCGGCAGCGGAGCCCTCCTGTGCCGGGCCCGATCTCGCCCGTGGGCGGCGCACGGTGGCCAGGTGGCGGGCCGCCAGCGCCCGCCAGTGGGATCGCCTCGTCGAGCTGGCCGCCGAGGGGCCGGCCTGGGAGGTGGGGAGCTGCCCCTGGGTGCTCACCCACCGCGCCCACCTGATGCTCGGCCAGACCGTCGAGGCGCTGGCCGTCGAGGAAAAGCTCCGGGGGCAGCTGGCTTCGGCGAGCACCGGCGGCGAGGTGGTGCTCGGCCCCTGCGTCCTCCACCTGGAGGGGGCGCGACTGCTCCTCGACGGCAAGGTCGCGGATGCCGCCGAGAGGTTTGCCCAGGCCGACGCCAAGCTCACGTATCGGGGAGCTCACCTCGGCGTGTTCAAGCTGTTCAACGCCCTGCACCTGGCAGCGGCCCTCGAGCGGCTGGGTGAGCGCGAGCGTGCCGCCGAGGTGCGCCGGGGCGTGGCGAGCGTCAACCCCGCCTTCGCTGCGGATCTCGTTCGCGCCCTTGCCGTGGCCCCGTGAGGCCGGGGGCGGCGGTGGCACCCTTGACAGCTCGGTGACCGCCCGCCTATGATTTCGCGCTTGTGGAACAAGTAGTTAGACGGTCCGCTGGGCGCCGTTCGAGGAGGCAAGGTGGTCGATAACCGGGACAACAACGAACAGAAGCAGGGAGTCGTCGAGGAGGGCGGCGACAAGCAGCTCATGCGTAACAACCTGCGGGCCATGGTGGAGGAGTCCTTCCATCACTTGCGCGAAGGGGACGTGGTCCAGGGTACCGTCGTTGCCGTCACCGACAGTGCCGTGGTTGTGGATATCGGCTTCAAGTCCGAGGGGCTGATCCCGAAGTCGGAGTTCATGGATCGAAGCGGCAACATCACGGTCAAGAGCGGCGACGAGATCGATGTGCTCGTCGAGCGCTTCGACCCGGTTATGGGCGAGCTGCGCCTGTCGCGCGAGCGAGCGGCCAAGATGCGCGTCTGGGAAGTGCTGGAGGCGGCCTACCGGCAAGGTGCCCCGGTGCGCGGGCGGGTGCTGGAGCGCGTGAAGGGCGGGCTGGCGGTGGACGTGGGGGTGCGGGCCTTCCTCCCCGGCTCCCTCGTGGATCTGCGGCCATCGCGCCGGCTGGAGGACTACGTCGGCGAGGAGGTCGAGGCCCGCATCATCAACTTCGACCGGCGCCGCGCCAACGTGGTCCTGTCGCGCAAGGCGCTGCTCGAAGAGGCCATGGCTTCCCAGAAGGAGCAGACGCTGCAGGCGCTGGAAGAGGGAAGTGTGGTTACGGGCGTCGTCAAGAACATCACCGACTACGGCGTGTTCATCGACCTTGGCGGGATCGACGGCCTGCTGCACGTGACCGACATCTCCTGGGGCCGGGTGGGGCATCCCAGCGAGTACTTCAAGGTCAACGACGAGGTCAAGGTGGTGGTGCTCCATGTCGACCGCGAGAAGGAACGGGTGTCGCTGGGGTATCGCCAGCGCTTCGAGGATCCCTGGACCCACGTGGAGGAGCGCTATCCGGTGGGCAAGAAGGTCCTCGGCAAGGTGACCAACGTGGTCGATTACGGTGCCTTCGTGGCCCTGGAAGAAGGGGTCGAGGGGCTGATCCACGTCTCCGAGATGTCGTGGACCAAAAAGGTGAAGAACCCCAAGACCATCTTGAAGACGGGCCAGGAGGTGGCGGTGGTGGTGACGGAGGCGGACGTGGAGCGCCGCCGCCTCTCCCTTTCCCTGCGCCAGGCCGAGCCCAACCCGTGGGAGGAGTTCGCCACCCGGTACCGGGTCGGCTCGCGGGTCAAGGGAGTCGTGCGCAACCTGACCGATTTCGGCGCCTTCGTCGAGCTGGAACCGGGGGTCGATGGGCTGGTCCACGTTTCCGACATGGCGTGGACGCGCCGGATCACGCACCCGTCCGACGTGGTGCACAAGGGCGAGGAGATCGAGGCCGTCATCACGGCCATCGATCCCGCCAACCAGCGGATCTCCCTTTCCATCAAGGAACTGCTCCCCAACGAGTGGGATCAGTTCGCCACCGCGCATCAGGTCGGGGACGAGGTCGACGGGTTCATCACCAACATCACGGACTTCGGCCTGTTCATCGAGCTGGGGCCGGGGGTCGAGGGCCTGTGCCACGTTTCCGAGGTGGAGCGGCGCGGCGAGCAACCCCTTGCCTCGTTGTTCAAGCGTGGCCAGCGGGTGCGGACGCGGCTGATCCGTGTGGACTGGAACGAGAGGCGAATTGGCCTGTCGTTGCGGGGCATCCCGCAGCCGGACCCCGAGGCCGACGAGGAGTTGATTGGCGAACCCGATGCGGAAGAGGTGAACCCGGAGGGTGTCCCCGAGCAGGGCGTCGAGGCCAGCAGCGAAGAGCTGGATGCCGACGCCGAGGAGGCATCGGCAGGGCCGCAGGTTGTCGGCGGTGGAAGCGAGGAGGACAACGAGACATGACCAAGGCTGAGATCGTCAAGGTGCTGGCCGAAAGGGTCGGGCTGACCCGACGCGACGCGGCTCAGGCGCTGGGTGTCGTTCTCGACGCGATGGTGGCCGCCATTCGCGAAGGGGACAAGGTGGAGTTGCGCGGCTTCGGCTCGTTTCGGACCCGCAGGCGGCAGGCGAGAACGGGCAGGAACCCGCGGACTGGCGCCCGCGTCAAGGTGCCGCCCAAGGTCGTACCCTACTTCAAGCCCGGCAAGGAGCTGCGGGAGTCGCTGGGCAGGAAGTGAGCGCCTTGGAGTACATTACCGCGCCCTGGCGGTACAGCTACGTGTCCAGCGCCGACGACGCGACGGGGTGCATCTTCTGCGCGGCCATCGGCGGGGGGCGGGAGACGCTGACCATCGCCGAAGGCCGGGACGTCTTTGCCATGCTCAACAAGTACCCGTACACCTCCGGCCACACCATGGTGGCGCCCAAGGCGCACACGGCGGCCTTCGAGGCGTTGCCGGAGGCGACCCTCGCCGAGATGATGACCATGTGCCAGGCGGTGGTCAGGGCGCTCCAGGCTCTCTACCGGCCGCACGCCTTCAACATCGGGTTGAACCTCGGCGAAGCGGCGGGGGCCGGGGTGGCGGCGCACCTGCACCTCCACATCGTGCCGCGCTGGCGGGGGGATACGAGCTTCATGACCACCCTGGCCGACACGCGGGTCTTGCCGGAAGCGCTGGAGACCACCTGGGAGCGGCTCCACGCCGCGCTGGGAGGCGACCGTGCGTGAGGTGGTCCGGGACAGGAACGAGAAGCCGGCGCTCCCGACACCGCTTCTCCTGGCGCTCGCGTGGCTGATCCCTGGCCTCGGGCATCTCGTGCTGGGCCGGCGTCTGCGGGCAGCCGTCTTCGCCGTGGTGGTGGTGACCGGCTTCGTCATTGGCGTTGCGCTGCACGGGGAGCTGATCCTGCCGCGGCCGGGCGACCCGCTCTCCTACCTCGCGGCGGTGGCCACC
>FWPV01004593.1_pt1 | contig 25907 bp, 18 predicted proteins | sample 2228371 | NCBI WGS metagenome assembly FWPV01 (sample SAMEA103939776, study PRJEB20133) | metagenome
CGTTGCTGGCATTCCGGCTGACCCCTAAAACCTCGTAATAATCACGCTGCGCCATTCGACTTCCAATCATTAATCCAAGTAAGCCGTTAATTCCTTTGCGGGATGAGGGGCAGATGATTACCATCTGCCCCTGCTCGCAGGGTTAAATCTTACTGCTCTTTGAACTCGCCGTCAACTACATCTTCATCGCCGCTGGGGGGCGGAGGCGGCGGAGTACTGCCGCCCCCTGCGGCTGCGCCCGGTGCGGATTGATACATGCCGGCGCCTACTTTCTGCAAAACCTGACCCAATTCTTCGGTGGCCGCCCGGATTCGTTCAGGCTCTTGTTCTTGCATCACATCCTTCAAACGCTGCGCGGCCTGTTCCACCTGCTGCTTGACATCGGAGGGGATTTTATCTCCGTAATCCTTCAAGGTCTTTTCGGCGGCGTAGAGGGTGTTGTCAGCATAGTTGCGGGCTTCTACCAGTTCCTTGCGGCGGCGGTCCTCCTCAGCGTGCATTTCGGCTTCGCGCTGCATCCGCTCAATTTCCGCCTCGGTCAGGCCAGAAGAAGCGGTGATGGTGATATGTTGGCTGCGTCCGGTGGCCTTATCTTTGGCAGTAACGGTCAGGATGCCATTGGCATCAATATCAAAGGTAACTTCAATTTGCGGCACACCACGCGGAGCCGGCGGAATGCCATCCAGAATGAAGCGTCCTAATGACTTATTATCAGCAGCCATCGGGCGCTCACCCTGTACCACATGGATTTCCACCTGCGTCTGACCGTCAGCCGCAGTCGAGAAGATTTGCGTCTTGCTGGTGGGAATGGCCGAATTGCGCTCAACCAGCGGAGTAGCCACCCCGCCCAGCGTTTCTACGGAAAGAGTCAGAGGGGTAACGTCCACCAGAATCACATCTTTGACTTCCCCGCCCAGCACGGCCGCCTGAATGGCTGCCCCAATCGCCACTACCTCATCCGGGTTGACCCCTTTGTGGGGTTCTTTGCCAAACTCGCGCCGCACAGCATCCTGCACGGCCGGCATACGGGTCATTCCGCCCACCAGCACCACTTCGTTGACATCGGAGGGTTTCAAACCGGCGTCCGACAAAGCGCGGCGCACCGGCCCCAACGAACGCTCAATCAGGTCGGCAGTCAGCTGTTCCAGTTTGGCTCGGGTAATGGATTTGACCAGATGCTTGGGTCCGGTGGCATCTGCTGTAATATAGGGCAGGTTGATTTCGGTCTGCATCACGGTTGAAAGTTCAATCTTGGCTTTTTCGGAGGCTTCTTTCAAGCGCTGTAAAGCCTGGCGGTCCTGACGCAGGTCAATCCCGGTTTCTTTCTTAAATTCTTCAATCAAATAATCCATCAGGCGCAGGTCAAAGTCATCTCCGCCGAGGAAGGTATCCCCGCTGGTGGATTTAACCTGAAAGACGCCTTCGCCCACATCCAGAATGGAGATATCGAAGGTGCCGCCGCCCAGATCGTAGACGGCAATCACCTCATTCTTGCGCTTGTCCAATCCATAGGCCAGTGATGAAGCGGTCGGCTCGTTGATAATGCGCAGGACTTCCAGACCGGCGATTTTACCGGCGTCTTTGGTCGCATTGCGCTGGGCATCGTTGAAGTAAGCCGGCACGGTAATAACGGCCTGTGTGACCGGCTCGCCCAAAAAGGCCTCGGCATCGGCTTTGAGTTTTGCCAGAATCATCGCCGAAATTTCCGGCGGGGAATATTCGCGGCCGCCCATCACCACCCGCGCATCGCCGTTGGGCGCTTTGGTAACCTTATACGGCACGCGGCTGATGGTACGCTGTACTTCCGGGTCATCATACTTGCGTCCCATCAGGCGCTTAATCGAAAAAATGGTGTTCTCGGGGTTGACAATGGCCTGATTGCGGGCAGCCCGCCCGACAAGCCGCTCCCCGTTTTTATTAATTGCGACCACCGATGGCACCAGCCGTTCACCTTCTGCCGAGGGGATTACGGTTGGCTCACCGCCCACCATGACCGCCACCACCGAGTTTGTGGTCCCAAGGTCAATGCCGACTATTTTGCCCATAGATTCCTCCGAATATTGTCATGTTTAGATATTGCGTTGCAACCTGCCTGCCAACTTGTGCCGGCTACTGCGCCACCCGCACCAAGGCCGGGCGCACCACCCGCTCACCGAGGCGGTAGCCCTGTTGGACAACTTCAATGATATGCCCGCTCTGCACTTCGCTGCTTTCTTCGTGCGAAATGGCCTCGTGCAGGTTAGGATCGAACGGATCACCGGCAGCGGCAATCGGTTGGATCCCCTCAGCCTCCAGAATGGATTGCAGTTTTCGGTAGATCAATTCCACCCCGTTCCACCATTCCTGCTGCTCGGCAGCGGCCGGCCGGTTTTTAATCGCCCGTTCCATATCATCCAGCACCACCAGAAACTTCTTGATGATATTGGCTGTAATGACCTGATGCAGCTGAGCCTGATCGCGTTCGACGCGCTTTTTGTAATTCATAAAGTCGGCACGCTCGCGCTGCCAGCCTTCAAAATATTCTTTGCACTGATTCTGTGCGTTTTGCAATTCCTGTTGTAATCCTGTTATGGTATCCTCCATGAGGGTCACCGCTTCATTTTGAGCGGCGGCTTCCTGCTCCATTGTTTCCGCAGCAGACTGCGGTGCCTGGGCAGGTTCATCGGTTGTTGGATGATCATGGCGGGTTCGTTTTTTCTTTTCGTCACTCATGAGAGGTTCTCTCCTTTGTAATTGGTGGGTTCATCAAACAGCGTTTCAGCAACCAGGTCACTCAACAAACCGGAAAGAAAGCGCACTGTCGAAATTGCCCGTCCGTAGGACATGCGCAAGGGGCCAAGCACTCCCAGCGTTCCGGTCGCCAGACCGGGTGCGCCGTAACTCCCCAACACAATTGACCACGGACGTAATTCATCCCACGTCCCTTCGCCGCCAATCAAGACCTGAATGCCCCCTACGCTATTGCTCATCACCGTGCGGGCAGCCAGATCTTGCAGCAGCGAACGCTCTTCTAAAATCCGCAAGGCACGCCGGGCTTCCTCCGAACCGGTGAACTCCGGTTCGGCCAGCACGTTGGTCAGGCCGTCCAGATAAACTTCCCCGGCCACTTCCGAGTCGGCTTCGATCATGTCTTCAATCACCCAGCCGATCACATCCGCATCCAGCCCGCTCAGCTGAGCCGTGCGGGCGCGGATGCTTTCCACATCCTGCCCCTGAAACAACTGGGTCAACCGGTCAGCCGATTGAGAAAGCAATTCCTGCGCCACCGGTTCATTCAGGGTTAGGATGCGCTGGCGCACTTCCCCGCCAACCATGACCAGCACCATCAACACCTGTCGGCCGCGCGTGGCAATCAATTCCAGATGTTTGAGGCGCGCCTTTTCGGGATGCGGCGGAGTGACCAGCGAGGCAGCCCGCGATTGATGGGCCAGAACCGAAGCCGCCAGCCGCACCCATTGTTCTACATCATGACGCATTTGATAAAACTGATGGCTGATCGTCCGGCGGGTGGTATCCGGCAGGTCACTGGCGCGGATCAGGCGCGAAACAAAATAGCGATAGCCTTCCTCGGTGGGCACCCTGCCTGCCGAAGTGTGTGGCTGGCGCAGCAAGCCATACTCGGTCAGGACGGCCATCTCGTTACGCACGGTTGCCGAACTGATGTTGAGGTTGTAGCGGGCAACCAGTGCCTGCGATCCGACCGGCTGCGCAGTACGGATGTACTCGTGAATCACCAGCGTCAGAATAAATTTTTGTCTCTCGCTCAGTTCGACCATACGCCACTCTTTACTTTTAGCACTCTCACCCTTCGAGTGCTAAACCCGACCATTACATCATCTTACCATGCCCAATCTTCAACGTCAAGAATTCATACCAACTTCATATAGAATTCTTATATGGCCTTCCCTCTGATTGACCTGCCCCCTGTTTATTCGTAAAATAGAGATGATGACTCGCATTCTGGTAACTTCCCTCCGCGCCGGTTTTTACCGCACCGATCACGACCCTCCGCCCTTCATTCTTTATTTCTTTTGAATCAGCAGCCCACTATTTAATAAGATGATCAGAGAGGAGATCGAACATGAGCCAATCCCCCTTTCCTTCCAAGCGTGCAGCGGTGTATGCGGATGTTCCCGATGAGAAATGGAACGACTGGCGCTGGCAGTTGAGCAACCGCCTGAATACTGTTCAGGACTTTGAAAAACTTTTCAAACTGACCGACAGCGAAATCAAGGCCCTCAACACGCAGGGGCTGTTCCGCGTGGATATTACACCCTACTTCGCGTCCCTGATTGATCCCGATGACCCCAACGACCCGATCCGCTTGCAGGTTATCCCCAAGGCCGAAGAGATTGTTCCCTTCACCGGTATGATGGAAGACTCGCTGGCGGAAGACCGCCACTCCCCCGTGCCGGGTCTGGTGCACCGTTACCCCGACCGCGTGCTGATGCTGGTCACCACCCAGTGCGCCTCCTACTGCCGTTACTGCACCCGCTCGCGCATTGTCGGCGACCCCAGCGCCACCTTCTCGCGCGCCGAATTTGAAATGCAGATCGAATACCTGAAAAACACCCCGCAGGTGCGTGATGTCCTGCTCTCCGGCGGTGACCCGCTCACCCTTGCCCCCAAACTGCTGGATGAATTGTTACGCCGCCTGCGCGAAATCCCGCACATCGAAATCATCCGCATCGGCAGCCGCGTGCCGGTCTTCCTGCCCCAGCGCATCACCGATGACTTTTGCGAAACCCTGGCCAAATATCATCCGGTCTGGATGAATATTCACGTCAATCACCCCAACGAAATCACGCAGGAACTGGCCGAGGCCTGCGACCGGCTCAGCCGGGCCGGTGTGCCATTGGGCAACCAGTCCGTTTTGCTGGCCGGAGTCAACGACTGCGTTCACATCCAGCGCAAACTGGTGCAGGATCTGGTGCGTATCCGCGTGCGCCCGTACTACCTCTACCAGTGTGATCTGGTGGATGGGGCCGGTCACTTCCGCACGCCGGTCGGCAAGGGCATCGAGATCATCGAGGGCCTGCGCGGTCATACCTCCGGCTATGCTGTGCCAACCTACGTAGTGGATGCGCCCGGCGGAGGCGGTAAAATCCCGGTCATGCCCAACTACCTGATCAGCATGTCCGACCACAAAATCATCCTGCGCAATTACGAGGGCTACATCACCACCTACGAAGAGCCGATTGAATACAAGCCGCACGACCCGAAAACCTGTTATTACTGCCAGCATAAACGGATGGAGCCGGGCCAGACTGGCATTACCGGTTTGCTGGACGGCGAGGAGATGTTCATCAAGCCGGAAGGTTTCGACGAACTGCACAACCGCGGCGGCGGATTGCACCGCCTGCGCGCCAATCAGGAAAAATGGAAACCGCTCGGCATCGGCGGGGAAGCCAAACCGCTCGGCAGCGGTAAAATCCACGATATGGAATAACTCAGCCGTAACCTGCCGCCTCAAAACGGCAGTTAATCTCAAAACCTCAGGAGGAAAACAATGCATTACCGAAGACTTGGACGAACCGGCCTGAAAGTCAGCGAAATCTCGCTGGGCGCATGGCTCACTTTTGGCAATCAGATTGACGAACAAACCGCCATTGACCTCGTCCATGCCGCCTATGAGCATGGGGTCAATTTCTTTGATAACGCCGATGTGTACGCCAACGGTCAGGCAGAACTCGTCATGGGCAAGGCCATCAAAACCCTGCAGCGTGAGACGCTGGTCATTTCCAGCAAGGTGTTCTGGCCGACCTTTCCCGGCCCCAATGGGCGCGGTCTTTCACGCAAGCACATCTTCGAGTCGATTCATGCCTCGCTGCGCCGCCTGGGCACCGATTATGTAGACCTGTACTTCTGCCATCGTTACGATCCCGATACACCTTTCGAGGAAGTGGCCCGGGCAATGGATGATCTGGTGCATCAGGGCAAAGTCCTCTACTGGGGCACCTCCGAATGGGAAGCCTACCAGATCGCCGAGGTGTACAGCGCCTGCCGCGAGTTCGGGCTGGTGCCGCCCAGCATGGAACAACCCCAGTACAACCTCTTCCACCGTAAGCGGGTGGAGGATCACATCATGCCGCTGGCGCGCGATTTGGGGCTGGGGCTGACCACCTTCTCCCCCCTCTATTTCGGCATCCTGACCGGCAAGTACAATGACGGCATCCCGGCCGGCAGCCGCGCCTCCCACGAGGATATGGCCTGGCTGCGCGAGCGCATCACCCCGGAGCGCATCGCCATCGTCCGGCAGCTGACCGCGCTGGCACAGGAATTGGGCCTGACCACCTCTCAACTGGCGATTGCGTGGGTGCTGCGCCGCAAGGAAGTTTCCAGCGTCATCACCGGCGCCAGCCGACTGGAGCAACTGGATGAAAACCTTGCCGCTGCCGAAGCGGTAGAAAAACTGACCAACGACATCCTCGAACGGATTGACGCCATCTTTGGCGAAAATCATTTTGAGTAATTTCTCAAGAGAGGCTTTCACCCATGGATAATTACGTTCCTCAGCCCCCTGTCGTGAGTCCTTCAGGGACAACGGGTGATAAACAGGGTGTTGCCATTGCGGCACTGGTGCTGGGCATTCTCAATCTGGTAGCGTGGTGCCTGCCGATTTGCGGTTTCCCGATGGCGATTGCCGGCATCATCACCGGCGTGATCGGTCTCAAATCCAGCAATCGAGGTTTGGCCATCGCCGGACTGGTGCTTTCGGCAATCGGGCTGATTCTCTCGGCAGTTAATGCCCTGGTTGGCGTTTGGCTGTTCTCACAGGGCGGGTTTGACTGGCAGAACTTTGATTTTCAAGACTTCATGCCATAACCGAACCCCCCTTTGACATCCGCCCGTGAAACCGCTATAATAAACCTAACTTCATACCGCATTGCCGGGAGGAGTAGGTGAACCGGTCGCTGACAGAGACGGAGCGCCACGGGCTGAAAGCCTCCCCAGTTTGACCCTCACCGAAGGTCGCCCGGTCAAACCGCCGAAGAAATCCACCACGGGAGAGTAGAACGGCGCGGGGTTGCCCGTTAGCGCAAAACCTGAAGCATTCATCAGGTTGGAGTGCGTTGACCAGCCGGTCAACGAAATGAGGTGGTACCGCGGAAGCAGCCCTTTCGTCCTCAAAACGAAGGGCTGCTTTTTTGATTGATTTTTCATCATCAAGGAGCAAGCATGAATCAACCGTTTTCATTACCGAAGACCTACGACTTTGCCTCTATCGAAGAAAACATCTACGCCCACTGGGAAGCCAAAGGCTACTTCAAACCAACTAACGACCCGCGTTCACCGGATCATGACCCATCCCGGCGGCCCTTCGTCATCTCCATCCCGCCCCCCAATGTAACCGGGGAACTGCACCTCGGCCATGCCATGTTCGTGGCCATGGAAGACCTGATGATCCGCTACCACCGCATGAAGGGTATCCCCACCCTGTGGGTACCGGGCACCGACCACGCCGGCATCGCCACCCAGTTGCAGGTGGAAAAGGCCCTCGCCAGAGAGGGGCTCTCGCGCGAGCAATTGGGCCGCGAGGAATTCCTGCGCCGCACATGGGCATGGAAGGAAAAGTACGGCGGCATCATCACCCGTCAGATCCGCCGGCTGGGCGCATCCTGCGACTGGTCGCGCGAACGCTTCACGCTGGATGAGGGTCTCTCACGGGCCGTGCGCGAAGCCTTCGTGCGCCTGTATGAAAAAGGCCTGATCTACCGCGGCCCGCGCATGATCAACTGGTCGCCCGGCCTGAAAACCGCCGTCTCCGATCTGGAAGTGGAATACAGCGAAGAACCCGGCACGCTCTACTTCTTCAAGTACGTGCTGGCCGATAACCCGCAGGAATACATCCCGGTCGCCACCACCCGGCCCGAAACGATTTTGGGCGATACGGCGGTGGCCGTCCACCCCGAAGACGAGCGTTACCGTGCCTTTGTCGGGCGCAAGGTGTTGGTCCCCATACTCAACCGCCCGATACCGGTCATTGCCGATGAGTACGTTGACCGCGAATTTGGCACCGGCGCGCTCAAAATCACCCCGGCCCACGACCCCAACGACTATCAGATTGCCCTCCGTCACAATCTGGAAATGATCAACATCCTCACACCGGAAGCAGCCATTAACGAAAACGGCGGGCCGTATCAGGGATTGGATCGTTTCGAATGCCGCAAGCGCATGTGGGAAGATATGCGCGCAGCCGGGCTGGTGATCAAGGAACAACCCTACACGCTGAATGTTCCCCGCTCCCAGCGCGGCGGTGAAATTGTAGAGCCGATGATCTCGACCCAGTGGTTCGTGCGCATCCAGCCGCTGGCAGAAGCCGCCTTGCAAGCCGTGCGCGACGGGCGCATCAAAATCGTCCCGGAACGCTTTACCAAGGTCTATTACAACTGGCTGGAAAACATTGAGGACTGGTGCATCAGCCGCCAGTTATGGTGGGGTCACCGCATCCCGGTCTGGTACTGCGATGACTGCGGCCAGATCACCGTCAGCCGCGAGGATCCAACCCAATGCGCCCACTGCCGCAGCGCCCGCATCCATCAGGATGAAGATGTGCTGGACACATGGTTTTCCTCCGGGCTGTGGCCGTTCTCCACGCTGGGCTGGCCGGAAGACACCCCCGACCTGCGCTACTTTTACCCCACCAGCGTGCTGGAAACCGGCTACGACATCCTCTTCTTCTGGGTGGCGCGCATGATCATGTTCGGTCTGGAATTCACCGGTCAGCCGCCCTTCCACACCGTCTACCTGCATGGGCTGATTCGCGATGAACACGGCCAGAAGATGAGCAAAACCAAGGGCAATGTGATTGACCCGCTGGAAGTCATGGACGAGATGGGCACCGACGCCCTGCGCTTCACCCTGCTGGTGGGGTCAACGCCCGGCAACGACATGAACCTGAGCCTGAAAAAGGTGGAAGCCAACCGCAATTTTGCCAACAAGGTCTGGAACGCCGGGCGGTTCGTGCTGGGCGCGCTGGCACAGGCCCCCTCTCAGGCGCAAAACCCTCCCCAGTGGACGCTGGCCGATTCTTGGATCTGGGCGCGCCTCCAGCAATTATTGCGCGATGTGGAGCGTTTGTTTACCAATTACCAGTACGGCGAAGCCGGCCGGCAGATTTATGACTTCTTCTGGTCTGAATTTGCCGACTGGTACGTGGAAATAGCCAAACTGCAGCTGGCCGAAGGCGGCGACCGGGCCTTCTACACCGCCCAGACCCTGCTGCGCGTGCTGGATGCCTGCCTGCGCCTGCTGCACCCCTTCACTCCCTTTGTGACCGAGGAATTATGGGGACACCTCAAACGCGCCGCTCAGGAAAAAGGCGAGGCTTTCAGCCCCAAAGGCGGCTGGGAAGAAGCCCTGATCATCGCCCGCTGGCCGCAGGCACAGGCGGAGGAAGGCTGGGAAGAGCAAAAAATAGCCGACTTTAACCTGATTCAAGAGGTCATTCGCGCCATCCGCAACCTGCGCACCGAGAAAAAGGTCACCCCCGGCAAGCGCATACCGGCCACCATCGTTGCCGGTGAAAAACTGGCAATCTTTCAGCAGCAGGCTTCCGCCATTGCCGCGCTGGCTTATCTGCAACCCGATCACTTGACCCTGCTGGCATACCTGCCGGAAAAACCCGAAAATCAGATCGCGCTGGTGGTGGCAGGAATTGAAATATATCTGCCGCTGGCCGACCTTGTAGATATAGAAGCCGAACGCGCCCGTCTGCAAGGCGAACTGGCCGAGACCGAAAAACAAATCGAACGCCTGCGCGCACTGCTGACTGCGCCCTTTGCCGAAAAAGCCCCCCCAGCGGTGGTTGAAAAAGAGCGCCAAAAACTGGCCACGTTTGAAGAAACCGCCGGGCGCTTGCGCGAACAATTACAAAACCTGTAATTAGAACCAATCACGGCTCACAAGAGCGGATGGGAATGAGTCCCCATCCGCTCTTGTTGATGCACCGCCTGCGTTAAGGCGTAAATCTGGTACAATTTGTACCGTTTGGAACGGAGGAAAGATTGAGAAGAGGCAGCGTAATCATTTTTCGCTGGGTATCCATTTTATTTATCTTTTTAGGGGTGTTAATTCTGGTTTTACAACTGGTGCAGTACAGCCGCCTGAGGTCGGCTTTTCCGCCCGGCACGGTGATTGCCGGCGTTCCGGTAGCCGGCCTCAACCGCCAGCAGGCCGCCGAGCGGCTCACTCAGGCTTACAGCGTCCCGGTTGAAATCCGCTATGCCGATGCCGTCATTCAAATGCGGCCCTCAGCGGCTGGTTTTCGGCTCGACCTTGAAGGCATGTTAGCCGCTGCCGATCAACAGCGGGTAGCCCGGCCGTTTTGGGCCGCATTTTGGGATTATCTCTGGAATCAATTCCCCGCCCCGGCGGAAATTCCCCTACGCGCAACCATTTCAGAAGAACGCCTGCGCGCCTACTTGCGTGATGAAATTGCCGCCCGCTATGACCGTCCGCCTTCGCCAGCCTCGCCTGTGCCGGGTACCACCACCTTTGAACCCGGCCAGCCCGGCACCGTGCTGGATATTGACCGGGCCGTGATTCTAATTTCGGACGCGCTGCGTAATCCCGCCAATCGTGTGGTCAATCTTTCATTTAACAGGGTCAGCCCAACCCGGCCGGCCTTCCAGAACGTTCAGGTGCTTTTGCAGCAAGTGCTGACCACTCGCGGCTACGACGGGCTGGCCGAAATTTATTTACTGGATTTGCAAACCGGGCAGGAAATCAACTTTGCCTACAACGATGGGCAAGTGATTGCGCCGGGCATCGCCTTTACGGCTGCCTCTACCATGAAAATCCCCATTATGGTCTCTGTGTTTCGCCGGGTCGAAGAACCCGTCTCTCCCGAAGTGACCAACCTGCTCGAGTCGATGATCGAACTTTCCGAAAACGACCCGGCCGACCGGCTGATGCAGGTGGTGCTGGATCCGCGTCTCGGCCCGCTGGAAGTCACGGCAGATTTGCAGTCACTCGGGCTCAGGAACACCTTTCTGGCCGGTTACTTTTATCCCGGTGCGCCGCTGCTGCGCACCTATTCAACCACAGCCAATCAACGGACAGATGTCAGCACCGACCCTGACCGCTACAACCAGACCACTCCGATGGAAATTGGTGTTTTACTGAGCGATATTTACCAGTGCGCCCTCAACGGCGGCGGGACGTTTGCGGCTGTTTTCCCCGGTGAAATTACCCAGAGCGAGTGCCGCTTAATGATCAGCCTGCTTTCTAAAAACCGGATTGGGGTACTGTTTCAGGCCGGCTTGCCAGAAGGGGTACAGATTGCCCACAAACACGGCTGGATCACCGACCCGCGCGACGGACTGATTCACACCATGAGTGACGCTGGCATCATTTACACCAGTGGCGGTAATTTCGTGATGGTGGTCTTTCTCTATCACCCCACCCAATTGTTGTTCAATCCGGCTAACGAATTGATGGCCTTTCTGGCGCAGGGCGTCTATAACTACTATACCCTGAGCAGCCCCTAACGGCCTTTCCAGAAAGCCTGCTGCAAATTCTCAACCAGCTGCTCAATCGTCCAGCCCAGCGGTTCAGTCAGTTCGCGTTCCAATAACGGAACGGCTGCCGCCAACCGTTCCACCAGCGTACTTTCCATTGCGTAGCGTTGACGCAGCGCATCCATACGCGCACTGAACGGCACAACCTGACCGTTTTCTACCAGTTTATCGGCATAATACACAATTTTTTCTTCCCACTTAACCGGAGCTTTTTCTTCTTCCAGTAAATTGAAGAGCATGTGCGTGGCCGCAATTCCAGCCAGTTCCAATTCGCCGCGGGCTTCCAGCCGTTCTGCCGCCATATCGCCGTGCAGGATGTTGCTGCCGCGCGCTGAAATTTTACACAAATCATGCAATAAACCGCCCCGATGCGCCAGCACGGGATTAATCTGTTCTCCGCTGTTTCTCAGCCACACCGCCATTTGATAAGCCAGCCCGGCAACCATTTCCACATGCACCAGCAGGTTTGCTGTGGCCCGCTCTTCCAGCAGCCACAGGCGCGCCTGCTCTACACCCGGCAGCCGATGGCTTTGCAAAACCCGTTCAAGTTCATCTAACCGGATAATTTCAGCGTCTGCCAGCGGCAGCAGACCGGGCGCAGCCTTGCCAGCCGGATTGAACCACACCGCCCGCCAGCCTGCCAGAACCGCCCCGCCCACATCTCCAATAGGGTCATCTCCGACCATCAGCAAAGCCTGCGGGCGCACCCCCAACGCCTGTTCAACCGCCCGAAAAAATCCTCTCTCCGGCTTACGGCGGTTGTCCACTTCTCTTGGGGTGAAGATTGCTTCGATATACTCCCCCAGCCCCACCCGATTCAACGCCGCGCGTACCTGCGCAGCGGTAGAAACTTCTGCATTGGTACAAACGACCAGCCGAAAGTGGCGATGCAGGGCCTGAAGCAGATTTACTGCCCCTTCAACCGCCTCAACCTGATCCCACTCCACCATCGGGCGGTCTTGCGGACCGCTGCCCTTCATAAGAGTACCGCCCCAATCAAAAGCAATTACTTCGATGCCCTGTGATAGGTTCATACCCAATCAACTCGCTTTGCTCAAAAAGGATGAGTGTAGTTTTACCACATTTGAAGTCGGCAATCAAATTGAGGGCTGACCCGGAACGGGATGGTATAATCCCTCACATGCCCTCGTTGATTGCCCTCGACATCGAAACCACCGGACTGGATCCGCAAAGAGATGCGGTCATTGAAATAGCCGCCGTACGTTTCAACGGCAGCCGCATCGAAGCCGAATGGGACACCCTGATTAACCCCCAACGCCCCATCCCTCCCGCTATCACAGCGCTGACCGGCATTAATAATGACATGGTGCGTAACGCACCGCCCATCCGCGCCGTGCTGCACGAATTCGCCGGTCGTCGGGCATAACATCCGCTTTGATCTGTCCTTCCTGCAACGGCAGGGGATCTTACCGCTGGTCGAAGCCATTGATACCTACGAAATGGCGGCTGTGCTGCTGCCAACCGCCAGCCGCTATAATTTAGGCTCGCTCGGGCAGATTCTCGGCATTCTCATCCCCAATTCTCACCGTGCGCTGGATGATGCCCGCCTTGCCCACGCGGTTTTCTGGCAGTTGTATCAGCGCGCTCTGGCTCTGCCCATCGAATTGCTGGCGGAAATCGTCCGTCACAGCGAACCTCTCGAATGGGACGGCGGCTGGATCTTTCAGCAGATCCTGCGGGCGCGCTCCCGCCAGCCAATCCAGCCCCGCCCGGCTCACCAGCAGCCATACGAAGGGCTGTTTGCGTCAGAATACCGTCTGGCTGCGCCGCTGACTCTGGTCGAAACCCCCGTCCCGCTGGATGAAGATGAGGTAGCCTCCATTTTGGAACCGGGCGGGCTGTTTGCCCGCTACTTTGACCAGTTTGAATACCGCAGCCAGCAGGTAGAGATGCTGCGGGCGGTCACCCGCGCTTTATCCAAAGGCGAACATCTGATGGTCGAAGCGGGAACGGGTATCGGTAAATCTTTCGCCTATCTGGTGCCGGCGGCTTTATGGGCAATTCAAAATAACACCCGCGTGGTGATCTCCACCAACACCATCACCCTGCAAGAGCAGTTAATCAACAAAGACATTCCCGATCTGCGCGACGCGCTCAAACTCGACCTGCGCGCTACCGTCCTGAAAGGACGGGGAAATTACCTGTGCCCGCGCCGTTTGGAGGCCCTGCGGCATAAAGGCCCCGAAACACCCGAAGAAATGCGCGTGCTGGCCAAAGTTTTAGTCTGGCTGCACGAAGGCGGCCGAGGTGACCGCTCGGAAATCAATCTGAACGGGCCGGCGGAACGTGAGGTCTGGATGCGCCTTTCAGCCGAAGATGAGGGCTGCAAATCAGAGACCTGCGTGAGCCGGATGGGAGGCGCCTGCCCGTTTTACCAGTCCCGCCAGCAGGCGTTGAGCGCTCATCTGATTGTTGTCAACCATGCTTTGCTGCTCTCGGATGTCGTCAGCGGCAGCCGGGTACTGCCCGAATATCAATACCTGATCGTGGACGAAGGCCATCACATCGAATCGGCCTCGACCAACGCGCTCAGTTACCGCGTCACCCAGAATGACCTGACCCGCCTTTTGCAGGAATTGGGGGGAAATACCAGCGGTGTATTGGGACGGTTGTTAACCTTGATGAAAGACATCCTGCGCCCATCCGAATTTGCCCTGCTTGATAGAACGATCACACGGGCAACCGACCTTGCCGCCCGTCTTAATTTTGAACTTCAGCAATTCCTGAAAAGCATCGAATTATTTATGGAAAACGCCCGCGAAGGCAAGCCGGTCAGCCCGTATGGGCAGCAGGTGCGCATTTTACCGGCCACCCGTAAACTGCCCGATTGGACCGAAGTGGAGATTGAGTGGGACAGCGCCAACGAAACCCTCTCTTTGCTGCTAAACCTGATTGCGGATTTACACAAGGGGCTCAGTGAAGGGCTGGAACGGCTGGGGGAAGAGGTGGAAGATACGCTGGGCAATTTAGCCAGCATTTTCCGCCGTTTGAGCGAAGCCCAGACCTACCTTAACGGTCTGGTCAGCAAGCCGGACCCAGAGGCTATTTACTGGGTGGAAATCAGCCCGACCAGCAACCGGCTTTCCTTGCAGGCTGCTCCCCTCCACATCGGGCCGCTCATGGAAAAATACCTGTGGCACGAAAAAAACAGCATCATCCTCACTTCCGCAACGCTTACGGCTGAGGGTGAGTTCACCTACCTGCGTTCGCGCTTAAATGCGGACGAGGCCGACGAATTAATCCTTGGCTCGCCGTTCGATTACGAAAACGCAGCTCTGCTCTACATTGCCAAAGATATTCCCGAACCGGTAGATGCTAATGGATATCAACGCGCCGTTGAACAGACTCTAATTCGCCTGGCGCGCGCCACGGGGGGACGGATGCTGGTCCTGTTTACATCCTATGCTCAACTGCGGCGCACCTCACAAACCATCACACCGCCGCTGCTCGAAGCGGGTATTCAGGTCTACGAACAGGGCGAAGGCGCTTCTGCCAATCTCCTGTTGGAAACATTTCGGGAAAGTGATAAAGCCGTGCTGTTGGGCACCCGCGCCTTTTGGGAGGGGGTGGATATTCCCGGTGAAGCGCTTTCGGTGCTGGTTATCGTCAAACTGCCCTGCGATGTGCCATCTGACCCAATTATCGCCGCCCGTTCGGAAACATTTGACGATCCCTTCAACGAATATCAACTGCCGGAAGCCATCTTGCGCTTTCGGCAGGGGTTTGGCAGGTTGATTCGCACCCAGTCCGACCGCGGGGTAGTCGTCATCCTGGACCGGCGCATTCTCACAAAACCATACGGCAAGGCGTTTCTCGAATCCCTGCCCCCCTGCAAAGTGTACCCCGGCTCGTTGAACGAATTACCCGCCATCGCTGCCCGCTGGCTGAATTTATAATCGCTCAGCCTTCCTGCGGAAGGGTTACTGAGAAAGCGAAGCGATAAAAAGCTGATTACCAAAGGCCAGCACCAGATTCCGCCCCATGGTTACGCGAAAGGCCGTCGCCGGGCGGGCAGGCACAGGTGTTGCGCCATCTTGCAGGGGACGAATCTCCTGCACAAAGGTCATTCCCAGACTGAACTGGTAGATTGCCGGTGCCGCCGGGTTCAGCACATACAGGGATGGTTCCGGCGGTTGGGTAGCCTGAATCTGGCTCAGATTGACGCCCAGATTATCCACTTCCTCCACCGGCTCACCTGCCCGGCTGATGCGGTAAGGGTACGGATCGGTGCAGCGGGTTGGGGTGGCGCTGACACTGCTATAAGTGCAAAGCACCATCCCGCCGTCTTCACGCAGAATGTAAAGATCATTCTGGTAGATGGCAATATCCACCGCTTTGGAAAGGTCCGGGATGGAGTCTCCAAAGAAAAGGCGCGGTCCTGCCAGCGGGTCGCTGAAATCTACTCCCTGTCCATCAAACCGCCAGACGGCGTTTGAACGCGGATCGAGTAGGTGCAGCAAGCCGGGCGAGTAGATCATCGCCCGCAGGCTGCCCCATCCGGCATCCGGCGGACGCAACGGAATGGCACTGGTCTTGTTGGCATCCAGCGAACAATACAACAGGTTACCGAACGAATCAATGCCCATCACCACCGCATCCAGCGAATTGGGGATGGGTGCAGCGGCAATGTCCACCAGCGGGCCGATGATTAAACCGCCCACCAGATTGGGCCCGCAGAAAAAGCGGCTGTCCACTTCGTAGCCCGGGCGGGTGTACACCAGCCGGATCACACGTCCGCTGGATTGATCCAGCAGGTACAGATCCTCGGAGGGGGTAGATACAATCCGGGTGATGTTAACTTTGCTATCGAAAGGCCCCGGCAATAGCGCCGAAAATTCCAAGCGTCGAATGCCTTCTAATTGATCCAGAGATGATAAAATCTGACGCCGCAGGCTGCGCATCCGTTCCGAATTACCGAACTCAGCCGCCTGATCGAGGTAACCCAGGGCTGCCTCGTAATTGACCCGTTTCATCAGCACATCGCTCTGGGCATCCGCTTGAGCCACCATCTGTTCGGCCTGCGTGAGGAAGAGGCGGTGCTGTTCACCGCGCCCCTGCTGCCAGTAGGCAGTCATGGCAATAGCCACCACAATGAGAGGCACCACCACGGCAATGAAGAGCATGGCACTATTCGAGAGCGCCGGCAGCCGGTCAGCCTTACCGGGCAGCATCCGCGCCGTCCAGCGCGAAAGCGCTGCAGCAGTGCGCTGACGGAAAGTTTGCCAGCCATGCAAAGCACGGCTTAACCATCCGCCAGCCTTACGCGCCGCTGGTGAAATCTGTTGGAGCAGCGGCGGTTCGGCAGGCTGCGATTTTGGAACGGTATTTCCCTGTGCTACTTCCACATTTGACAGAGGTTCTTTGTCTACCGCTTCTGTAAGGTTAGAGGTCTTTTTCTTTGCAACGTTGATCTGCACCTGGCCCAACCGTTGCTGCAAGCGCTGCAAGAGACCGGTTTCAGGTTCTGTCCCTTTGCTCTCTTCACCGGCAAGGTAAACCGCCCGTCTGGTCTCCTGCCCGGCTTCTTCAACAACGGCGGATTGGCTGGCTGGCTGCGGCGCCGGCACTGCGGCTGGCTTTTCTCGCCGCTCCGGGGGCAGTTCAACGGGTCTCTGCATCGCAGGCGGTTCTGCTTCCCCCGCCCGCAAATTGCGGACGTGCAGTTCACCCTGCCCTTTGCGGGTGCGCAGCATCACAAAACTGAGATTTTCATCCGCCTGAACCAGCAAACGGCGGCGTAAATTATCCAGCGAAAGTTGTGTGCTGCCCAGCAGCGTCTGCCGCGACCAGTTTTGCGGGGGTTGGACGCATAATAAAGCCAGATCAGAGGGTTGGAAGGTGCAGCGGAAAAACCGGATTGCTGGCGTGCGGCTGATTCCCAATCCACGGCCGGCTCCCTGCGGGTCATGGAAATGTTCCACCGTTTGGGCAGTGATGATAAATGAATGCACTGGCCCGCAATGCGCCAGATAGAGCATCTCATCGTGTAAAACTGCCACGATCAACAATCCCAGCAGGGGGTTAGCCTCTTTGGCCTGACGCAGATTGCGCGCCAGCAGCCGCTCATTGACCTGCTCAGCAACCGCCTTCAAGGCGCTGGTTACCGTACCGCGCGTGGCAAAGTACACCCGGCTGAGTTTTTCCAGCAAATCTTCCGGCGCACCCTGCAGCGGGCTGCCTCGCTCTGCCAGTTGTAAAAAAATCACCAGGCGGTCTTTTTCCCGACCGCGGGCGGCCCGCTTGGGCGGCAGACTGGTGAATAAACCCGGCAAATCGCTTTCTTCTTTACCTTGCAGGCGGTTGTACTTGAAAACGGTCAGATCGAACACAGGCAAGCCTTTAACACACGGTTACGCACAATGAGATTATTATACCCTCCCGTTCAATTTGCAACTTTTGTGCCAGACCGTTAATTATTGCTTATTCGCTGTTACCACCAAGGATCTGCTCAATGAGACCGGGCTCATCCCGCATCAGACCGGCTGGCGGCAAACGTTTTACCATCACCTTCCAAAGCGGATTGCGTTGGAAAACCTGCTGAAAAATCGGCAAAGCCTCATTCAAGCGGCCCAAGTCAGCCAGTGTAACCGCCTGCCAGAATTGGATTTCCTCGTTTTCCGGCAGCAAGTCCGCAGCGGTACGGTATGCCTGCATGGCCGCTTCCGTATCCCCTGCTCCTAAAAGCGCATCCCCGCGGTTCATCCATTCATAAGCGCGGTGAACGCTCAACAGACGGCGCAATTCTGCCAGCGGTTGCGGATGGTCATCCACCCGCAGGTTGACCCGCACACCCTGCCAGGGCTGCTCACTGCGCTCCCCTGCCACTACCAGCAGACAGGCGCTCTGCTGACCCCGCAAATCACCGCCTTCCGACTGGGCGGCTTCCAGCGCAGCCATCAACCGCTCGGCAAGGTCTCCGCTTGTATTACGGTACGCCTCTGCCATAGCCCCCCACACGGTTGGTGATGCCATCATATTCGCCTGTGCGGAAAAGCCCTCTCCCAACACATGACCGGCTTCGGCTACACAGCGCGTACCGGTATGCACCGCGGCCCGCCCGGCTGCATCCAGCATGGCCACCTGCCGCACCTCGCGTTCCGCGTCGGCTTCCAGCAACGCTTGTAAAGCAGACGGCGCCGGCACACCGGCTCGCATCAACGCCAGCCCCTGCGGGCCATTAGATACCTGCACCAATGCCTGCGTGGCAACCACCCCTACACCGGCCTCACCCCATGCCACAATCGAGCCCACCGAAAACCAGTGTGATTGCACTGCAACACCCATCTCTCCGCTTTGCGGATCACGGGCGATGATGGAATAGGTATGTGCAAAAGGTGATGAGCAGTGCCTGCCAGCCGATTGGTTCATTCCTGTTCACTCCTCAGAGCCGGAAGATGGATTATTCCTGTAACTTCCTTTCGGCGGGCCGCCAGCCCTTCTAGCCCGACCACCAGCCCAAACCCCAACACAGCCACACCAATGACCAGAAACGTTTCCATACTCCAGGCCGGCAGAACGTTAATTAAAGACTCACCGATTTCTGGGGAAAGAGCCTCACCCATACCAGCCGACTCACCTTTCCAAGGCCATAATTTTCGCAATGAACCCAGCATCAGTCCAATCATCAGTGCAATGGTGGCATCATGAAAGCGGCGGAACAACCAACCCAGCACCCGCGAAAAGAGAGAAATACCGACCACCGCCCCCAGCAAAAAGATCACCAGCCGCGGGATATCCAGACCAGTCACGGCAGCCAGCACATCCTGATATTTGCCCAGTAGAACCAGAATAAAAGCCCCAGATATACCGGGTAAGATCATGGCACAAATGGCAATCATGCCGCTCAGGAAAAAGGCCAGCAAAGTATCCGGCGTATCCATCGGCACCAGCCCCACCACCAGATAGGTCAGCACCGCGCCAAGGACAAGCAGGAACATACTTCCCGCTCCCCACACCCGCACCCGGCGGGCGACTACCACTGCTGATGCCGCAACCAGCCCAAAGAAGAACGCCCAGACAAACAGAGGCTGGGTTTCCAGTAAATTTTCCAGCAGGTGAGCCAGCGTGACTGCCCCGGCAAAAATTCCCAGCACCAGCGCCAGTAAAAACTTCCACGGCAGTTCATCCAGCAACGGCTTGATTTGTAAGCGCAACACACGCTGCAAATGACGCAAATCCGCCACTGCCCGAATAGATTGGATTAATTCTTCGTAGATTCCCACCAGCAGAGCCACCGTCCCGCCGGAAACTCCCGGCACAGCATCCGCCGTGCCCATCAAAAAACCGCGCAAAGTCACGCCCAGGTAATCCACCAGCGATCGGGACGGTGATTTCAAGGTTTCATTTTCCATCGGGTTAATTTGCCTTTCTCAAGCATCCAATTGATAAGTTGAAAACACGCTGCTGCACGGGTTGCCCCAGCAGGCATGCAGTTGACGGTTGGTCAGGTCAATCGTTAATGCGGTGATCGTCTTTTCGCGGTCCAGCGGATCACCCACAACCGCATGATTGCAAATCGAATCGGGATGATTGACATGATCTTTTTGAATGGCCTGCAATGAACGAATGGTATGCTGTTCCTGCTGGGCCAGCAGCCGTTTGGCGCGCAGGTAACGCACCCGCGTGCTGATCAATTCATCCGGCTCGCTTTCGATAGCGCGCATTTGCGGATCGAGATAATGATTGGTATGCACCAAAACCCCATTTTCAGCCGGTAATATGGCAAACTGACGCGCCGAAACCTCTACCGAGTAAAGTTCACCGCTTTCGTGCGCCAACAGGTGATTGTAACCGGCTGCACGGTGCGGGGCGAGCATGTGGCGGATTGCCTCGCCCGGCGTACGGGCCGCCAGCACCGCTCGCGAAACAATAATACGCGGAATGCCAATCCGGCTGTCAGTCGGATAAACCGAATCGCAGCACTGGGCAATTCCATAGGCATTAAAGCCAATGTTTGGCAGCAATCCTCCATAAGTCATCGCCAGAAAAGGCGGCTCATCGTCCGGTTTGGCGTGAATCAGGTAAACATCGGCTTCATCCTCAGGCAGCCAGTCCTCGTTGTGGGCAATCAATACGCGGTCGTTGGTCGTGCGTTCCTGGCTGACCGCCATGCTGGTACATTTAGTCAGGTGCAGGGCATCCATCGTCACTGCCTCCATCGCATTCAACATGCCAAGGTCATCCAGCCCCACATTTGCACCTTCGGCCATGCCGCGCAGTTCTTCGACATACTGGGGGTAGCGTTCTTCAGCAAACGGCATGTATTTACGCGCCTGTATCAACGCCCCTTCCCAATCCAGTTGAAGGGTATCATACGCATCAGCCAGCAATTTGCGAGCATTTTCGATGCTGTGCTGAATCTGCTCACGGCATTCTTCGCCAATCTGCCGCCCCATTTCGCGATGCGGACCGGCTACACGCACCAGTTTCAAAAAACGAGGTTCTCCATTGACTTTATCCATTTTATTTTCCCGCTTGCTCATGCCCCCGATTTTACCATATCGAATCCCACACTGGAATGAAGCCTCTGTCAACTTGCCTTTTTAGAGATTCGTATCTACAATACCCATAGAATTTATTTTTTCATCAACCGCATGGCTGCGAATATTCAGGCGGGGCAACTGCGCAGCAGGAGGAATTTCTCATGTCCAGCACAAAATCAGGCCGCAAATTGAAAATCCTACTGGTGGATGATGATGCCGATACCCGGCAACTGGTCACTATGATCATCGAGAAAGCCGGACACAAAATTCAAACCGCCGGGCATGGTCAGGCCGCTCTGACCTTGCTGGAACACGAAACCTTCGACATCATTCTGCTGGACATTATGATGCCGGAGGTGGATGGGCTGAATGTGCTCGAATCGATCCGGCGGGTTTCCACAGCACCAGTGATTATGCTGACTGCTCTTTCGGACGCCGGCATCATGGAACAGAGTTATTTCATGGGCGCAGATGATTACATTGTCAAGCCGTTTGCCATGTCCAAGTTGCTGGAGCGGATTGACCGGGTTGCCCGCACCCTGCCCCCGCAGGAAACTCCCGAACCGCCGGCGTGGAGTTCGAACTACCAGCTGGATTTGAACAACAACACCCTCGTGCGCGGCGGCATCATGATTGACCTGAACCCCACCGAAGCCCGTCTGCTTTCCTGCCTGATGGAAAACGTTTACTCCGAAGTACCTGTTCCAACCCTGTATGAAGTGGGCTGGGGGCGAGAAGTTCTACCTCAGCGCACCATGCAGGCGCTGGTTGAAAACACCATTCGCAGCCTGCAAACCAAGCTGGAAGATGACCCTCAAAATCCCCAAATCATCACCCGCACTGAAAACGGCTTTTGCTTCATACCGGAAGGATGAATTCCTCAGAGCAAAACTGAGCGGAACATCTGAATAACCATTATCGGTCTCATCATGCAACTTAATTCAACTTCCAATCCTAAACCCTCCGCCCGCTGGCTGGCTCTGGCAGGGGTGGGCATGGGCGTATTGATGGCAACCCTCGACGCCAGCATCGTCAACATTTCCCTGCCCGCCTTTGTGGAGATTTTTCAGACCAGTTTTGCTACCGTTCAGTGGGTGGTACTGGCCTACATTCTGGTAATCACCTCCCTGCTGCTGGGGGCTGCCCGGCTGGGAGATATGCTCAACAAGAAGCATCTTTACCTGACCGGTCTGGCACTTTTTACGCTCGGTTCGGTTTTGTGCGCGCTTTCCAATCAGATTTACTGGTTGATCATCTGCCGGGCTGTTCAGGGGTTGGGGGCCGTCTTTACACAGGCACTCGGTATCGCCATCATCACCCAAATTTTCCCAGCCAGCGAACGCGGCAGGGCGCTGGGAATTATGGGGAGCATTGTTTCAATTGGGATTGCGCTTGGCCCGCCGCTGGGCGGTCTGATTTTGAGTGTGGCTTCGTGGCACTGGATATTTCTGGTCAACCTGCCCATCGGCCTTGCCGCATTGTTCATTGTTTCCCGCTTCATCCCCAGCCTGCCGCCGCTGCGGCCCGGTCAGCAGTTTGACCGCTGGGGCGGCTTGTTACTCTTCTTCACGCTTGGTTTGTACGCGCTTGGCATGACCAGCGGTCAGCAAGGCGGATTCGATCAGCCAATTGTTGCCCTCAGCCTGACCGCGGCGGCAGTGGGCATGCTGACTTTCCTGTGGCTTGAATCCCGTATCAGCCAGCCCATGGTGGACTTGCGCCTTTTCCGCAACATTTTATTCAGCATGAATCTGCTGATGGCCTTTCTGGTTTTTATCGTCATGGCAGGCATGTTTATTCTGCCTTTTTACCTGCAGCTGGTGCTTAATTTGTCATCCAGCATGGTCGGCCTTTTGATGATGGTTCACCCGATTGGAATGGGTGTCGTGGCCCCGCTGGCCGGTTACCTCTCAGACCGCTTCGGCTCGCGTGTCATCAGTCTTTTCGGCCTGATTGCGATTGCGGGCGGTTGTCTGGCACTTTCTACCGTACGGGAAGGCATGACACCGCTGCAATTTTTCCCCCGCACTTTGTTGTTTGGCCTCGGTATGGGGCTCTTTCAGGCACCGAATAACAGCGCGGTGATGAGTACTGTCCCGCCCGAACGATTAGGAATTGGCTCCGGGCTGCTGGTGCTCTCCCGTACGCTCGGTCAGACCACCGGTTTGCCGTTAATGGGGGCGTTGTTTACCGCCAGCGTACTGGCCGCAGGAGGTCTGACAGCCGGCACGGATATTACAATGGCAGGCGCAGCCGCGCTGGTTGGCGGGCTGCAGCGGACGTACCACATTGCTGCCGGTTTTATTTTGACCTCGACATTAATTGCTGTGCTGGCACTCTGGGTAGATCAACGCCGTAAAAAATTGCAATCCTTAACCGAACCAGCCGCGCGGGTTGATTCAAAACCACTTTCCGATTAATATTGACCTATCCCAAAACCTGCCATGCCAGAGGAGGTCAATAAGAGATGGAAGATACCAGCCGCAACGATATCCGCCGATTGTTGAAAATTTTTGGCGTACAGGCCGACGAAATGATCTTGCGTCATCTGATCGAAAATCCCCACGCCCCCGCCTTGAAATTACGCATTAAAATCGAAGACCTGACCGATTACGGCGATCACCCGCCCGCCAAACCGCTTTCATTCGAAGTCGAAGGCGAAATCCGCCGTCAATCCTAATCACCCATCGAGGCAGTCATTGAATCCCTCATCTCAATCTGAAATCACCGCACCAGCAGCAAGCCCAGCCGCCGTAGAACAGACCACCTTCCGTACCGGCAAGGTCAGCGCCATAGCTGCCGCCCACGGAGTCCATGATACCTATCAGGCTTTCTTGCCGCCGTTATTGCCGTTGTTGATCGAAAAATTTTCGCTGATCAAGACCGAAGCCGGTCTGCTCTCCGTTTTTATGACGGCACCTTCTTTGCTGCAACCTTTCATCGGCTATCTGGCTGACCGGCGTTCGCTGCGCGTTTTTATCGTGCTTACCCCCACCATTACTGCCCTCGCCATGAGCCTACTGGGCATCGCTCCCTATTACTGGCTGGCTGCCATGCTGTTGATCATCGCCGGGGTCAGTTCTGCCAGCCTGCATGCCACCGGCCCGGTGCTGGCCGGACGGCTTTCGGCCAACCGGCTGGGGCTGGGGATGAGTTTCTGGATGGTCGGCGGCGAGCTGGGACGCACACTCGGCCCGATCATCATTGTTTCAGCCGTTTCAACGCTGGGCATGCAACGAACGCCATGGCTGGCGGCAGGCGGAGTGCTGGTTTCGCTGTGGATGGCCTATCAGCTGCGCCAGTTGCCGGCCCGCCACCCCGAAAGTCATCAGGCCCTGCCGTGGAAAAGGGCTCTCATCACCATGCGCCCGGTCTTAATTCCGCTGTCCATCATCCTGATCACCCGCGCGCTGGCTTTTGTCAGCGTATCCACCTATTTACCGACCTTTCTCACCGAGGAAGGTGCCAACCTGATGCTGGCAGGTGCTTCGCTTTCGCTGCTTGAAGCGGCAGGTGTCATCGGAGCCCTGCTGGCCGGCCCGCTTTCCGATCGGCTTGGCAGACGGCCGCTAATGATTTTTTCTCTGGTCAGCACCTCACTGTTCATCTTCCTGCTGCTTAACCTGCACGGCTGGTGGCAATTCCCGGCGTTGCTGGGGTTGGGCTTTGGTCTGCTTTCCATGACCCCGGTGGTGATGGCCATCGTGCAGGAAAGTTTCCCCGAAAACCGCGCGCTGGCGAACGGGATTTATATGGCCGTTTCGTTTGTCAGCAGTTCATTTGCCACGCTGGCCATCGGCGCAATCGGCGACTTGTTCAATCTGCGTACCGCATATTTGCTGAGTGCGGTTCTCGTTCTGCTGGGTTTGCCGTTCCTTTTCCGGCTGCCCGGCAGCCCTAAAAAAATCAAACCCTGAAAAGAGGTATCCATGACAGAGTTACACGGTTTTGTGTTAATAGAAGACCGCTTTATCCGCGAATACAATACCCGCGCCCGCCTGTGGGAACACCGCCAGAGCGGAGCGCAGTTGCTTTCGCTTGAAAATGACGATGAGAATAAGGTCTTTGGGATTGCCTTTCGCACGCCACCGCCCGACTCCTCCGGCGTGCCGCACATTATCGAACATTCTGTCCTGTGCGGCTCGAAGAAATACCCCGTCAAAGAGCCGTTCGTGGAGTTGATGAAGGGTTCACTCAATACATTCTTAAACGCCATGACCTATCCGGACAAAACCATTTATCCGGTGGCCAGCACCAATCTCAAGGATTTCTACAACCTGATTGATGTCTATCTGGATGCCGTTTTTCACCCCTTGATTTCTCCCTTCACCCTCTATCAGGAAGGCTGGCATTACGAACTGGAAGAACCGCAGGGAGAGATGAGTTTCAAAGGCGTGGTGTTCAACGAGATGAAGGGTGCTTATTCCTCACCCGATTCGGTGATGGCTGAGGAAGCGCAACATGCCGTATTCCCGGACACCATCTACCGGTATGACAGCGGCGGCGAGCCGGAAGCCATCCTCTCGCTGACCTATGAGAAGTTCCGTTCCTTCTACGAAACTTACTACCACCCCAGCAACGCGCTGGTTTACTTTTATGGCGATGATGATCCCGAACAGCGGTTGAAGTACATGAATGATGCGCTAAAAGAATTCAGCCGGCGAGAAGTCCCCGCCGAAATTCCCTTGCAGCCGCGCTTGAACGCCCCCCAAAAGAAAGAGGTGTTTTATGACAGCGGCGATGACCCCAACGCCAAAGCTCAAATCACCCTCAACTGGCTGCTGGTAGAAAGCGGCAACCTTGAGGAAATTCTGGCACTGCATATTCTGGATCACGCCCTGATCGGCACGCCCGCCTCTCCCCTGCGGAAAGCACTGATCGA
>FWPV01002472.1_pt1 | contig 25902 bp, 26 predicted proteins | sample 2228371 | NCBI WGS metagenome assembly FWPV01 (sample SAMEA103939776, study PRJEB20133) | metagenome
CATATCAAAAATTATACCGGGGGACGATAAAATTTTCAATGCCATAAACAGGGGAGGATTGCTTGAAATTCTCCAGTACTGGGGGGTTCTTTGATCCGTCGGAGAACGCAATCAAATTCATTTAGAACTAAAAATTCGCCCTCAGGAGGACGACAATCCCTCCGCGGTGCCGCCTCCAGACGCGGTATAATTCAATATCATACCACAACCACTCATGGAGTATCCAATGACGATCCGCGTTTTGATCGCGAAACCCGGTCTGGACGGTCACGACCGCGGCGCCAAGGTGATCGCCCGAGCGCTGCGCGACGCCGGCATGGAAGTCATTTACACCGGCCTCCGCCAGACCCCTGAGATGATCGCCGAAGCCGCCCTGCAGGAAGACGTGGATGCAGTGGGATTATCCATCCTTTCAGGCGCCCACATGGCCCTCGTCCCGCGCGTGCTCGAATTACTGCGCGCCAACAGGCAGGAGAACGTGCGCGTCTTCGTCGGCGGGATCATCCCCGAGGGCGATGCCGTCCGCTTGCGCGAGATGGGAGTCGCCGGGGTATATGGTCCGGGCACCTCGACCGAGGTCGTTGTTGAGGATTTAAAGCGGATCATCGCTCCGAAAGCGGAAGCATAAACGCGTGAACCCGGCCCTCGATCTGGTCAATCCAATCCTCGCTGGTGAGCGGCGCGCCCTGGCGCGCCTGCTGACCTGGATTGAGAATGGATCTCCGCAGGGAGAGGCGGTTCTCGATCAGTTATTCGCCCACACCGGGCGGGCTCACCTGATCGGCGTAACCGGCTCACCCGGCTCGGGAAAGTCCTCGCTGGTCAACCAGATCGCCCGTCTGCTGCGCTCGCCGCACGACGGCGGCCAGCCTCGCAGCGTGGCCGTCGTGGCCGTTGATCCAACCTCGCCCTTCACCGGCGGCGCGGTGCTCGGCGACCGGATACGCATGCGCGACCTGTCCGGCGATCCGGGCGTGTTCATCCGCTCGATGGCCTCACGGGGGGCGCTGGGCGGGCTGGCCCGCACGACCTCCGGTTTTGTGCAGGCTCTGGACGCAGCCGGCTTTGAAGTGATCCTGATCGAAACGGTCGGCGCCGGGCAGGCCGAGGTGGACATTGCCCGGCTCGCCCATACCACCCTGGTCGTCGAGGCGCCCGGCATGGGCGATGACATCCAGGCGATCAAAGCCGGTATCCTCGAAATCGCCGACATTATTGTGATCAACAAAGCCGACCGGCCGGGCGTGGAGAACACCGAACGGTCCCTGCGGGCCATGCTCGAATTCAGCCGCCCTCCGCGGAAACATCCGCCCGTCGGGCATTTCCCGCTGGAGGAAGTTGAAGTGCCGGACGAGGGCTGGAAGCCGCCCCTCTTGCTGACGGTCGCCACGACGGGCGAAGGCGTCGCCGAGCTGGTTCAGGCCATCCAGCGCCACGCCGAATATCTGCGCGAGAGCGGCGAACATGCCAGGCGCGAGCGCGTCCGCCTGCAGGCAGAACTCGACCGGCAGATTCAAGAGCAGCTCTACGCCCGCTGGCAGCAAACTCTCTCCCCACAGCATTACCAGGAGATTCTCGCCAGGCTGGTCGAGCGGCGAATCTCCCCCTCGCAGGCAGCTTTATCCTTATTAGGCCACCAGGAGGAGCCGGATTCCCGCGCTTCCGCCTGAATCTCAGATCAAGACGCCGGCAGCGCCGGGCGCATCTTACACGGCAAGGAGAACGATGAGAATGGAACGCACTTTTATTGGAGATCTACGCAAGCATATCGGTCAAAGGGCGCGCATACAGGGCTTCCTTCAAACCCTGCGCGATCAAAAGAAGATGCAGTTTCTCATCCTGCGCGACCTGACCGGACTGGTTCAGGTCGCGCACTGGAAGGCAAACAACCCCGAGTTAGCCGAGCAGATTTCCGCTCTCGGGACTGAATCGGTTCTTTCCATCACCGGCACGGTGGTCGATAACCCGATTGTCAAGCTCGGCGGGTTGGAGATTCAGCTGGAGACCCTCACGGTCGAGGGACCGGCCGACTCGCCGCTGCCGCTGGATCCGTTCGCCGAGACCCTGCCTTCCATCGATTACCGCCTGGACTGGCGCTTCCTGGATATGCGCCGCCCGCAGGTCACCCATCTCTTCAAAGTGCAGACCACCCTCGAACAGGCTTTCCGCGAATACTGGCGCAAACATGATTTCATCGAGATCCACTCGCCCAAACTGATGGGCTCGGCCTCTGAAAGCGGGGCAGAGCTGTTCGAGGTGCAGTATTTCGACACCAAGGCTTACCTGGCTCAGTCGCCGCAGTTTTACAAGCAGATGGCGATGGCTGCCGGCTTCGAGCGCGTCTTCGAGTTCGGCCCGGTCTTCCGCGCTGACCCCTCCTTCACCTCGCGCCACATGACCGAGTTCACCGGCATCGACATGGAGATCTCCTACATCGAATCACACGACGACGTGATGCGCTTTTTGGAAAACATGCTCCAATACGTCTATCAGCGGGTCAAGGAAGAACATGACGCCCAGATCAAGGAGCACTTCGGGGTGGACCTCGTCGTCCCCGCCGTGCCGTTCCCGCGGCTGACCATGGCGCAGGCACTCGACATCCTCAAGCAGGAGGGCTACATCCTGCCCCCGGAGAAGAAGGGTGACATCGACCCGGGCGGCGAACGCACCCTGGCGGATTGGGTCAAGCGGACCTATAACCACGACTTCTTCTACCTGATCGACTGGCCAATCACGGTTCGGCCGTTCTACCACATGCGCCACGCCGACAATCCGCAGCTCACCATGAGCTTCGACCTGATCGCCAATGGAACCGAGATCGTCACCGGCGCCCAACGCGAGCACCGCTATGAAATCCTGCGCAAGCAGGCCCTGGAAAAAGGTCTGAGCGAGGAGAGCATCCGCTTCTATCTGGATTTCTTCCGCTACGGCTGCCCGCCCCACGGCGGCTTCGGCATGGGCCTTTCCCGCCTGTTGATGGTCCTGCTCAACCTGCCCAACATCCGCGAGGCGGTTTTCCTCTTCCGCGGGCCAAACCGGTTACACCCTTAGTTTATAATTAAGTTATACGGTAATCCGTTCAGGAAAGAGGTCTTTCGGAACATGCCCACCCACCCGCACGCCCGCCACGAACGAATGATGTACGGTGATATCAAGCTGTACGCCGGAACCGCCTGTCCGGATTTGGCAAACGCCATCGCCGCTTACCTGAACGTTCCGCTCTGCGGTCGGGACATCATCACCTTTCCAAACGAAAATCTGTTTGTCAAACTGCACAGCAGCGTCCGCGGGCAGGACTGCTATGTGATCCAGACCACATCCGCGCCGGTTCACCGCAACCTGATGGAGCTGCTGATCCTGATCCAGACCCTGCGCCTGGATTCGGCTGCGCGGATTACCGCAGTCGTGCCCTACCTGTGCTACGCGCGATCGGACAAGAAGGACCAGCCCCGCGTGCCCATCACCGCCCGGCTGGTAGCCGATATGATCGAGGCCGCCGGCGCCGACCGATACATAACCATGGACCTGCATGCCGGGCAGATTCAGGGATTCTTCTCCATTCCCGGCGACGTGCTGACCGCTTTCTACCTGCTGACCGACTACTTCAAGACCATCGTCGACCGCATGCGCGAGCCGGTAGTCGTCACCGCCGACCTGGGTTTTGCCAAGAAAGCCCGCAATTACGCCGCCGCGCTGCGCCTGCCGCTGGCTTTCATCGAAAAACGGCGGCTTTCCAACGACGCCAAAGCTGAAGCCCTGACCCTGATCGGCGATGTCTTCGACCGGGATGTGATCCTGGTCGATGACGAGATCGACACCGGCGGCTCAATCGCGCAGGCGGTCAACCTGGTCAAGGAGAACGGCGCGCGGAACATCTACGTCTCGTACGTTCATTCGCTCTTTTCCGGCGACGCCGCCCAGCGCCTGGCGGCTTTGCCGGTCACCCAGTTTGTCACCACCGATACCGTGCCGATCCCTCCGGAGAAGGCTGTGCTGTTTGGCGAGCGCTTGAAGATCCTTTCCATATCACGATTGCTCGGTGAGGTGATCCACCGCGCCAATGAGGGCCGCAGCGTTGGCGAACTGTTCAACGAATAACCCCGCCTAGACGGAGAAACGCCTGATTCTTGCGGGCGGAAGGTCAATGCCTGAATTACCGGAAGTTGAAACGATTGTGCGCGGGCTGCGCAGCGGCGGGAAGGAGAACCAGCCTCCCATCCTCGGGCGCAGGCTGACGGGCGGCAAAGTGCTCTGGCCGCGCACCCTGGTCGAGCCTCCCGCCGCAGAATTCAATTCCCGCCTGGCCGGCCAGCGTGTGGAGGAAATCTCCCGGCGGGGCAAGTTCATCTGCATGCGCCTGAGCCGGGACACTCTGCTGATCCATCTGCGGATGAGTGGCGACCTGCGGGTCGAACCGCACCTAGCGGATGACGGCGCGGAAATCCCGCTGCAAAACCACGACCGGCTTGCGTTGATCTTCGACGGCGGGCTGCGCCTGGTTTTCAACGACACCCGCAAGTTCGGACGGGTCTGGCTCGTGCGCGACCCGCAAACGGTCCTCGCCGGCCTGGGGCCCGAGCCGCTCGACCCCGCCTTTAGCGCCCAAGAATTCGCCCGCAGGCTGCGAGAACGCAACCGCCAGCTCAAGCCGCTGCTGCTCGACCAGACCTTCCTCGCCGGTTTGGGCAATATCTACGCCGATGAGGCGCTCCACGCGGCCCGTCTGCACCCATTGACCCCGTCGAACCGGCTGAGCGAAGAAAATTGCTTTCAGTTGTGGCACGCAATTCGCAACGTTTTGCACGAAGGCATCCGGCGCAACGGCGCCAGCATCGACTGGGTCTACCGCGGCGGCAGCTTCCAAAACCAGTTCCGCGCCTACGGCCGCAGTGGAGAACCCTGCCCGAATTGCGGAACCCCCATCCAGCGCATTCTGGTCGGTCAGCGCGCCACTCATTTTTGCCCGGTATGCCAGCCCATGCCAGCCCCCCTGCCCGGGGGCGAGAAAGCGAGGTAACCATGCAATCACCCGCAGACCTTCTCCTGCCAGCGCTCCTGTTTACCGTGATCGGCATCGTGATTGGCGTGGTCGCCGTCCTGATCATCGTCGACAGGACGCGCGTCAGGTCAGAGGAAACCGGCCCGGCTGAAGAATCGGCCAATCCCTCACCCGACACCCAGGAAGAACATCCGGCCCTGCCCCCCGACCGGTATGACAGCGCCGCCAAGCTGTACCGAGAACGCGCCACAGGACGCCTGGCCGTTGAGGTTGAGAAACAGGTCTATCTAACCCCGGATACCGTCCCCTCCCAGATACGCCGCGACTTATTGACACTCAACGAGGGTTTTGGACTCTGGCTTGGAGCAGGCGCAGCGCCCGCCCCGCAGCCAGTGAAAACCGGACCGGTTCCCCCGCCGGCCAGCCTGCCCCCCTCTCCGCCCCCAAAGTCTGTGACGCCAACCACCAGCTCGATTGTTTCCCAGATCAACGACATTTTGCAGGAAGTCCTGTTGGAATCGCCCATGGCCGAGCGGAAAATCTCTCTCACTCAGGAACCCTCGATGGGCGTGGTCGTCTGGGTGGATGGAGTCAGGTATACCGGCATCGACACGGTCCCCGATCCCGCTGTCAAAGACTTGATTCAAAAGGCCGTGCGCAAATGGGAGCGGAAGAACGACCTGAGCCGGCGCTAATCGTAAGTGTCGCTCAATCTGCCGCGCGCGGTTAACACCGGGCAGTCGAAGTGGGCCGCGACCAGTGCGGCTACGTCTGGGCGGGCCAGGTGACTCAGGGTTCGCGAGCTGTACGCGGAGCCCACCGCCACCAGATCATACTTCCCAGTCCGGATTTCGTCGAAGATTTCATGGATTAACAGCCCGTGGCGCACCAGCACGCTGGCTTCCACACGGGCTTTTTGGGCTGCTCGCAGCGCGTTTTGCAGGTGCCGGGCTTGAGGGGTATTGGTCTCGAGCAGCTCTGACCAGCGGTCGCGCACTGCTCGAGATAACGGATATTCGTACATCACCGGCTCGACCACATGGAATAGGGTAATCTGAGCCGAAGCGGCGGCGGCGATATGAATGGACAATTTTTCCAGCGCGATGGTATAGCCCAGGCCGCCGCTGCAGACGAGGATCCTTCGCGGCGGCGGACAGGAGCGCTGCACCCGCAAGAGCGGCGAGGAGACCGCTGCCATCAGGCGGCGGAAACGGCCCACGCGGACATAACGGCCCCAGGCCGGCTTGCGCTGGTCGCTGAACACAGTCAGTGCGCCTGGGCGTTCCTCCAGGCAGCGCAGCAGCGCCCGTTCGAATGAGCCCTGAGCCCAGACGGTCTCATTCGAAATCCCCTCCGCATTCAGCGTCTCGCATGCTGCGGCGATCTGCCTTTCGAGGCGCGGCGACAAGCCGGTTTTGGTCACTCCCAGCACGGCGACCGGGGTGCGAAACAGCCTGGCCAGACTCAGCCCGTATTCCAACGCAGGGTAGTCTGGCTGGCCCGACTGCACTGCGATGAGAAGAGAGGGATAGCCGTTCATCGCAGGAAGATGATGCCAAGGATGCCGGCGGCCAGCAGCACCAGCGGCGAAGGCGCCTTGAGCAGGAAAGCGATCAGGCTGCCTGCCCCGACCAGGATCGTGAACCAGCCGATCGGCTGACCGCTCTCCCCCCGAAAGACGTTCCAAGCTACCATCACCATCAACACCGCCACCGCGGGCGCCAGCCCGCGCACAAAGTTGGCCACCCAGGCTTCGCCGCTAAGAAAGCGCAAAATGGAAACGATCGCCAGCATCAGGACGGTCGGCGGCAGGATCGAGCCGATCAGCGCCACCAGCGCCCCCGGCACACCGTAAGCGGCGTAGCCGACAAACATCGCCAGCTGCAGCGCATCCGAGCCGGGCAGAGCGCTGGAGAAGCCCACCGCCTCGACGAACTGTGCCTCGTCCATGAACCTGCCGACCGCCTCCTTGTACAGCAATCCCACCGAAGCCGGGCCTGAAGTGGTCAGCAGATTTACTTTGAGAAATACGAGGAATAACTGCCATAAATTTCCCATACTACGCTCCTGTAACCCCAGTTGAGAAGCCGCCTTGCGCCTTTTTTCAAAAGCAGATTCGCTATTCGATTTTTACACGCGTTACAGGTACAATTAGAATAACAATCGTCGAGAAGACATCTCCAGTGCGGATATGGGAACAAACGCGCCCATGATTTTGATTATAACCAGCCGGCGAGAAAAACAGGCCGGAATCTGCCGCGAATACAGAAGGAATCTTAATGGCAATATCGGAAGAGCGGTTGAAAATCTTGAATCTGATTCAGGCGGGCAAGCTGACACCCGAGGAAGGGCTGCGCCTGCTCGAAGCGCTGGATAGGCCGGCTGCGGTCAAGCCTGAACACCCGGCGGCCGGCGCTGCCCGCTGGCTGCGCGTACAGATCACCGATCTGGTGAGCGGAAAAACCAGGGTCAACGTCCGCCTACCGGTTACAGTGCTCAACACCGGCATCAAAATGGGCGCGCGCTTCTCCACCGACCTCGGTCAGGCGGAAATGACCCAGATCTTGGACGCGATTCGCAGCGGGTCAATCGGAAAAATCCTGGATGTGATCGACGACGAGGACAGCGAACACATCCAGATCTTTCTGGAATAAAGGCGGGGCGGATGGAGAACCCGCCCCCGCAAAGACAGTTTGGCAATCTCAATATACAGGTTTGCTTGGGAACCGGGGGGGTAATATCCCCCTGCCTACTCCGCGGCTTCGACCTTCTCGACTTCGGGAAAAAACTGCTTGACCGTCCCCTCGACCCAGCCTTTGAGCGTCACCGGGGAGAGCGGGCAGCCCAGGCAGGCGCCGCCGAGCTTCACTTTGACGACTTTGCCGTCGAAACTGACAAATTCAACCTCGCCGCCGTGATACGTTTCGATGTAAGCGCTTAATTGTTCGATCAATCCGCGCAGTTGTTCTTCCAGACTATAGTTTGGATTTGCGTTTACCATTACTGCTGACCCTCCTTGCGCAGTCGCCGTTGCGGTCGATGCCTTCCAACAGGATGTTGACAATCTCTCCCTGAGCGGATTGCGCCCGTTGGATGATCCGGTCGACGAGGCGCTCCATCAGGACCGATACAACCCTCGGGTTGCGCTCGCACAATTGATTCAGCCGCTCTTTAGACAGACGGTAAGCCTGACAGTCCTCTTCCGCGACGGCCGCTGACGTGTATACCGGGCGCCCCAGCGCCATCGACCAGCCGAACACATCTCCCGGCTCGATATTGGCAAAGGTGAAAGGCGGTCCGTCGTATGGCTTGTAGCGGATCGTCACTCTGCCGGCAGTCAGGATGTATAAATAATCGGTCGGTTGCCCCTGCTCGATAATCGTGGTATTCCCGGGGAAGCGGCACGGTTCGAAGACAGAGCAGAGCAAATCGATATCCTGCTTGCTGAAGCCGTCGAAAAGGGCGAATTTCTGGATCAGCTGCCTGAACATTTCCAATATGTTACAGAATGAGCTGTGACCTTTGTAGTGGCAAACATCATCATAACTTGGACGTTAATCACCGCGCAATCATACGGTCGATGGTCTCGAACAGTGACAGCCCCAACGATGGGTGGAGCCAATGGATACATCCCCTGACAGCTGTTGTTTTTCCCCGAAAACTCCTTCTGCGGTCAGCAGAGGGCTGACGCGCGTATCTATCCGCCCGAGCAGAACTGATCCCATTGTACACCACATCTCCCGTTTGTTTCCAGCCAAGCGATCATCCAACGGATCCATTCAGGTCCATTCACTGTACCGGGCAGATTTCAATCCCGCGAATACCGGGTGTTTTGTAAATCCTGCAACTTTTCCCATCCGTGTGCATCCAAAGAGTTGGACTAATCGCAGGCAATGATTGAAAGGATGATCGGACATGGAAATGATTATCGACTTTCCCGGCGGCGCCCGCGTGGACGCTCACTTTGGACCTTATACTGTTAAAACCGACCAGCCGCCGATGGGCGGCGGGGAGGGTTCTGCGCCTACACCGTTTTCCGTTTTTCTCGCCTCGCTTGGCGCCTGCGCCGGCATATACGTGCTCGGTTTCTGCCGCCAGCGCGGACTTCCTACCGACGGGATCCGCATCATCCAGCGGATGCGCAGCAACCCGCTGACGGGCATGGTGGATGAAATTGAAATGGATATCCAGGTGCCGACCAGCTTTCCGGCAAAATACTACGACGCGTTGGTCCGCTCTGCCGAGCAGTGCGCGGTTAAAAAGCACATGGAAAAACCGCCGCGCTTTAACATCCGCACCGTGGCGGTGCAATACGCCTGAACCCTGAGGCTGGCTGGTAGAGCCCGACCGACGGATCTTCCTTGGTTCACCCGCCCGCCACGGGTGGGAAGAAATCCAGCACATCGCCTGGTTGAAGGGCGGTGTCCCATCCCATGGGCAGAGTGCTCACCTCGCTGCCGTTGATAAAAGCGTGCACGTGGGCGTGAATTTCCCCCTGTCCGTTGACCCAGTGAGGGCGCAGCGCGGGCAGCTCCGCAAGAATCCGCTCGACCGCCGCGCGCAGGCTGGTCCCGGCGGGTAGATCGAGGGTCAGTGTCTTTTGCCCGGCGATCAGGCGGAAGGTGGCGTAAAGGTTGATTTGCATTCCGGTTTTCTCAGGAGTATTCTAACCGATTTACCGCTCGGATGATCCCTCTACTGGATGCAAGGGCAAAATCACCGGCTCCCCCGAGCGCGGGCTCTCCAGCACCTCCAGCGGGATTTGATAGGCCTCGCTGAGCAGCTCGGCGCGGAGCACCTCCTCCCGCGTTCCCAGGGCGCGCACCTGCCCGTCGACCAGCAGCAGGACCCGGTCAGCGTAGCGGGCGACCAGGTTGAGGTCGTGCAGCACCACCAGCCCGCTGAGCGGCTTTCGCCCGCTGCCGTTTCTCCCGCCGTGGACCAGCCCGCGAATCTGATCAAGCATCTCGACCTGGTAGCGCAGGTCGAGGTGAGCCGTCGGCTCGTCCAGGGCCAGCACCGGCGTGGATTGAACCAGGGCGCGGGCCAGCAGCAGCCTCTGCAGCTCGCCGCCGGAAAGCTCGCTGACCCGCCGCCGGGCGAGCTCGTGCGTGCGGGTTCGGCGCATCGCATCGGCAGTGATTTCCTCGTCGCGCGCGTTCATCTGCCCCAGCCAGTTCAGGTAGGGCGTGCGGCCGAGCAGGACCACTTCCCAGGCCGTGAAAGAAGCCGGCAGGCTGCGCGCCTGCGGCACCACCGCGAGCAGGCGGGCGCGCTCATGAGCGGGCATGCTGTTCAGGTCGCGCCCCTCGTAGCGGATACTCCCGCCCAGGGCGGGAATCACCCCGCTCAAAACGCGAATCAGTGTCGATTTTCCTGCTCCGTTCGGGCCGATCACAGCCAGAATGCTGCCTTCCGCCAGGCTGAAGCTTACCCCTTTCAGCACCAGCTTGCCGTCATATCCCGCCTTTAAATCCATCACTTCGAGCATATCAACTCCAAAAATTCTCGCGCCGGGTGCGGCGCAGCAGCCAGAGGAAGAAAGGCGCCCCCCCCAGAGCGGTGACGACCCCGACCGGCAGTTCCTGAGGGGCCATCACCGCCCGGGCCAGCACATCGGCGAGCAGCAGCAAAGCCGCTCCGCCAATCATGGACAGGGGCAGCAGCCGGCGGTAATCGCCGCCGGCGGTCATCCGCAGGATGTGCGGAACGATCAATCCAATAAAGCCGATGATCCCGGCAAAGGCGACCGCCGCAGCGGTGGTCAGCGATGCTGCCGCGATGATCGCAATCCTTGCCCGCTCGACCGGCAGACCCAGCTGTTTGGCCTGCTCGTCGCCGAACTGGAGCACATTGAGTGCGTGTCCCATGGTCAAAAGGGTACCCAGGCCTGTCAGCCAGTAGGGCAGCAGCGCCAGCACTGGCTCCCAGCCGGTCAGCGTGGAACCGCCCAGCAGCCAGACCAGCGCCCGGCGCAATTCGCCGGTCGCATTTAACATCAGGAAGGAGGTCAGGGCAGTGGCGAAGGAGCTGACTGCCACGCCGGCCAGGATCAGGCTGCTGGCCGGCAGCGCCCGCCCGCTGCGGGCCAGTTGAGTCACGACCAAAACGGTCAGCAGGCCGGCGAGGAACGCCGCCAGCGGCACCGCCAGCAGTCCCAGGGTCGTGTAAGGCCAGTCGGCGCTCATCGCCAGCACCGCTCCCAGCCCGGCTCCTGAGGCGACCCCTATCAGGTACGGATCAGCCAGCGGATTGCGGAATAATCCCTGATAGGCCGCGCCCGATCCTGCCAGGGCTGAGCCGGTCATGGCGACCAGGACGGTGCGCGGCAGGCGTAATGCGAACAGGATGGTTGCAATCGTTTGCGCTTCCCCTACCATAGAGCGCCCGGCCGGTCCGCCGAACAGGGCTTTGACCAGGTCAGCCGGCGGGATGAAGACGCTGCCGACCATCACGCTCAGCAGCAGCGCCGCGAGCAGGGCGAGCAGGGCGAGCCAGAACGGACGGGTGGTCCTGAGCGCCATCAACCACTCAATCAAACAATTCCGGGTGGAGGGTGCGGGCCAGGATTTCCAGCCCGTCAACCAGCCGCGGGCCGGGGCGGGAGGCCATATCATCGTTAAATGGGATCACCTGCCCGGCCTGCACGGCTGTAAGCTGCTCCCAGCCGGCTCGGGCGGCGACCTGTTCGGGCGTTACCCCGTAAGCCGCATCGCCCAGCAGAATGAAGTCCGGGTCAGCCAGCAGCAGGGCCTCCAGTCCAAACTGCCCCCAGGAGGAATCCATGCCTGCGGCGACGTTCTCTCCCCCCGCGAGACGGATCAGCAGGTCCATGAAGGTGCCCCTGCCGGTCGTCCACGGTTTGGAAGGCTCAGAGCCGTCCAGCTCGTAGAAGACCTTAGGGCGTTCGGTAACTCCTGCCAGCTTCTGGCTGACCGCCTCAACCCGTGCGCGCAGGCTGTGCGCAAGCTCCTCCGCCTGGCTCTTCCGGCCGGTCAGCTCGCCGACAATCAGTAAATTTTGATAGACGCCCTCCAGGTCGGTCGGGTTGGAAAGGTAATAGACCTGGATGTTCAGGTCTTCGAGCGCTTTGACCTGCTCCGGCGTGTTGATCTCCGCCGCCAGGATCAGATTGGGCTGGAGGCTGGCGATCTGCTCCAGGTTGTAGTCGCCCATCGAGCCGCCGACCGACGGCAGTTCCAGCACCCCCTCGGGATAGTTCGAAAAATCGTCGCGCCCGACGACCAGCTCCCCGGCGCCAACGGCGAAAAGGATTTCGGTATTGGACGGCGCCAGGGAAATTACCCGGCTGGGATTGGGATCGAGACTCAGGGTGCGTCCCAGCCCATCAGTGACGGTCAACACAGGGCTGGCAGCGGTCGGCTCAGAGGTTGAGGCAGGTGCGAGGGAGCAAGCGGCCAGAAGGCCGGCGAGGAGCGCCGCGGTCACCACAAAATTGAACAGATGTTTCATCGGTGTTTTTCCTTTGCAAATGAGTTTGGAGTTCACATCAAGGCGGGCAAGGTTCAGCCCTTGGCGATTCAAATGGGCGGGATATATGGCGGATATCCATTGGTTTCCCGTCCCTGACAACAAGACCTCCCTGCTGTTTGCAGGGAGGTGAGAAATTTGCACGGCGTTGTTGCCAGATCCAAGTTCCCCACCTCCTTTCGGCGAGAGTGTGGTTCACACCTGCCTGGCGGGCGACCTGGCTCAGCGGATGACCGCATCACAGTTGCGCGACAGCACCGGACTTGCACCGGTTTCGCCATTAAGCCTTTCCATCCGGGGATTAAGGCGCCTGGCAGGTCTCATTCAATTATGAGTTGATTGTATGCCAGCCCGGCAAGGGCGTCAAGCAAAATCAGAACAGTATTCCCGACTATTCCTTTCGGTTGTCATTACGAGGCCTGCGCAGCGGGCCGAAGCAATCCCCCGGCCCGCCGGGAGACCGCCGGGCTTGGAACTCCCCCGCGATTGGGCTATACTTAATGATCGGTTCCCACCTCAGATAGCCTAACCGGCTACATCTGTTTTCGTGGAGGACAACATGAGCTTTTGGGACGATTTTCTCGCCTGGCTGCGCGGTCTCTTCGGCGGGCAGCCGCCGGTTCCGGCCGAGCCCATCGGCGAGACGCCGGCGCCGATCGCGCCCAAAGTGGAGCTGATCGTCTTCGATCCGCGCCTGCCGGATCAGGGCAGCCGCCTCCTTTCCCAGGCGCTCGGCTGGCAGGACGCCGGCAGCCTGGCCGAAGCCTATATCCAAGACCTGCGCACCGCCAGCCACGGCTACCTGAATTACCAGATCGTCCAGCGCAGCGACGTGGACGGATTCCCGGTCAAGATCGACGGCTTCGCCTACACCCCCGAGAGTTACTGGCAGGCCTGGCAGACCGGCGGCGGATTTCACCAGCCCGATGCGGTCGATTACCAGCGGATCATCGCCGATCACAATCTCGCCCAGAAGATCAACAGCGGCGCGGTGGACGAGGTCTGGCTGTTTGGCATGCCCTACGCCGGCTTTTACGAGTCGATCATGATTGGTCCGGGCGCCATCTTCTGCAACGCCCCGCCGCTGACGTTGAACAGCCTGAGCCGCCGTTTCATTATCATGGGATTTAATTACCAGCGCGGCACTGGCGAGATGCTGGAAGCCTTCGGTCACCGGGCCGAGTCGATCCTCGCCCACGTCTTTCGCAACACTTCCGCCTCGGCCAACCTGTGGGAGCGCTTCACCCGCTACGAAAAAACCCATCCGGGGCAGGCTGAGTGCGGCAACGTCCATTTCGCCCCCAACAGCCAGAGCGACTACGACTGGGGAAACACCACGCCGGTGCTCAGCCGCTGCCGCAACTGGGATACTTTCCCGGACCTTTCCGCCGCGCCCATCCTGGTGGACCGCAGCGAGTGGGGCGGCGGAAACATGCGTCTGCACCACCTCTGGTGGCTGGGTAAATTCCCCCACATCGCCGGTTCAGCGGACGGAATCGCCTACAATTGGTGGAAGTATGTCGCGGATCCGAATCAGATCCCTTAACCCCGCACAGACCGGGATCCAACAGCCTGTGGACAAAGAAAAGGAGACGCATGACCAACCGACTGGACGCTTTTGAGGAACACCGCCGGCGGATGAACGAGCGAATCCTCGCCATTGATCACCTGGGCATCAAACGCTTTTTCAACCTGGACAGCAGCGCTTACCAGGACGGGGCGCTGGACAGCAAAACCAAAGAGCTGCTTGGGTTGACCGCCTCGCTGGTGCTGCGCTGCAACGAATGTATTGATTACCATATCCTTCAGTGCGTCAAGGCCGGCTGGAGCGACGAGGAATTGTTTGAGGCGTTCAACATCGGGCTGGTCATCGGCGGCAGCATCGTCATCCCCCACCTGCGCCACGCAGTCGAAACGCTCGACCTGACCCGTGCCCGCGGAAATACCCCGGCATAGGCGGAAACCGTGAGCGAATACCGCTACCCCGGCGAGCAGGCCATCCTCTGGCTGACCCTGGCGGTGATCCTTACCGTCACTGCCCTGACCGCCGCTCCGACGATCTGCCTCAGCCCGCTGATCATCGCTCTCTTCATCGGCCTGGCTTACTGGATGAACATGGCCCACCACCGCGAGATCGTCCAGTCCGCGTCTGCAGTCACCCGCCAGACCGCACCTGAACTGTTCAAACTTGCCCAGGAATGCGCCCGCCGCCTGCGCCCGGCGCCGTTCGAACTGTTCGTCCTGCGCAGCCGCGAACGCAACGCTTACACCTTCGGTCTGTCCAATCCGCGGGTGGTGGTGCTCTATTCGCCCTTGCTGCAGATCATGGACGAGGGGGAGATGCGTTTCATCCTCGGTCACGAGCTGGGGCATATCGCCCTCAACCACACCTGGCTGAACACGCTGTTGGGCGGCATGGCGGGCGTACCGGTTTCGTTCGGGGCGGCGATCGTCCTCACCTTCGCCTTCCGCTGGTGGAACCGCACCTGCGAGTACTCCTGCGACCGGGCCGGGCTGCTCTGCTGCGGCAGCCTGGAAAAGGCGACCAGCGCGCTGATCAAGTTGGTCGCCGGGCAATTGCGCAGCCAGCGCGAAATGGATCTGGCGATGGCCGCGGTAGACGCGGAAGACGACACGCTGCTCGGAAATCTGGCCGAAACCCTTTCGACCCACCCGCTGATCATCAAGCGGATCGAAAAGCTGCGCGAATATGCCGCCTCGGGCGAGTACGCCGCCCTCCTGGACCGGGTATCCAGGGCCTAATCCCGGTCAAGCCAAACCTAGCGGGGATCGAGCACGCGCCCCAGGAAGAGGATCGTCCCGCTCTCCTGGTCGAGGATGAAGAAAATGAACGGGCGGTCAACCCTGACCACAACCGGTTCAAGCGGCATGGATTTTAGTGTCATGATCACGGCGGTCGCCGCTGCGGCTTCAGTCCCGGCCTCATTGACGTCCACGAAAGCCTTGTGGACAGCCTCGCTGATGTACAGATCAGCCCTCCCGGTCATCCCGGAAAAATCGGCCTTATCCCGGTCGAAGGCATCTGGCATGCCGAGCGCCGAAAGGGCATCCTTCAGACTGAAGGAAGATTCGATCTTGAATTTCGGCAGGCTCAACTCCACCTGCCTCGGCTCCAGATCGGTTAATACGGCTCCCACCCGTTCTGCGTCCAGCGCGTCCTCGAACTCGGTGAACCGCCCGGCGTCGGGCAGCAGCACGACCATTACGGCGCTGCCGCCGGCGTAGGGCAGCTCGACGGCCTGGTAACCGTCTCCGCTGGCATAGGCGAGCATCTCCGCCTGGCGCATGGTCTCAACCTGGACGGTTTCGCCGTCAAGCAGCGTGAAATCCTCCATTGCGGTCAGGCGTTCCTCAAAGGGAACCTGCCAGGCCGCCTTGAAGTAGATCGCGTTGGCCAGCACCAGCCGGGTGAGCGGCGTCAGCACTCCCGCAGGGATCAGGTCCTGGATTTTTTCGCGGGTTTCCTCAGCCACCCAGTCGTTGATCAGCTCCCGGGCCTGTTCAGGCTGGCCGTAATCGACCGCGCGCATCCCTGCGCCGTAATTCTGGGCAAGCGTATCAAGGAATTCCGCCTGAAAGGGAAAACCCTCCTGCCCCCACAGCGAGTTGGCGATGTTCAGGGTCAGCTCGCCATCCTCCTCTTTCGCGGACTGTTCATGGGGTTTTTCCAGTGAAGCGCTGAGAGCGTTGAAAGCCGGGTGCAAACGAGCCTGGGGCAGGCTGAAGGACAGCGCCTGAGCCATCTGCCTTTCGGTTTCCCCGCGCGCGCCGGCGTAGGTCATCGCCAGCGCCAGGGATATGCTGTAAGGCGAGTAAAACAGATTGCCTTCCTTTGCACGCAGCTGCCCGTAGAGGTCCAGGGCAAATTCGCGGGTATCTCGCTGCAGGCGGTCCAGATCGGCCGCCGCCGCCTGCGGATGGGCGATCCGCTCTTTGCTGGACTGGTATAACTGGACGGAATTCATCGCTGTCTCACTTTCAAGGGGCGGCTGTTCAGTCGCCTCTTCCGCCGGCGCCGAAATGCACCCTGCCATCATCACCGCTGCTGTCAGCAGGCTGCCGGCCAGGGCCGCAACATGGTTAAATCGTTTCCGCTTCATGGTTACCTCGATTGATTCTACTCGATGACAGGTATCTTGATCAGTGGGATTCACCGATTCGACGCCGGATGAGCGCCGATCGTTCCCCTGCGCGTTCCCGCAAGCTGGGCTAGATTTCCGCGTTTCAGCAAATTGGGATGAGGACTCGCAGGTATTTAAGGGACCAACCGCCAACACGTAGCGCGTCCATCCGATTCATTATTAGGATATCACGCCATCCTTACGAAGTAGGACTCAAAAAGCAGATAAGAGGCATGTAGGTTAATTACCATTATTAACGTCCTTTTCTTGTTAAGAGTCTGTAAATGAAAAGTTCAGAATTATCCCTATAATTAGTGATGCAGTCCTGAAGGCGGCTGCCTTTTGGTAGCATCCGATAAAAACAGCCATCATGGGAATCCGAACCAGAATCTTTCTGACCGTCTTTCTCGCGGCGATCTTCGTTGCTAGCGGTCTTTACGGTGCAGCTTCGCTGCTTCTTCTAAACAATTACAAAGCGCTTGAACGGGAAGAAATCCAGAGCAATCTCCAACGCGTTTTAGAAGCGCTGGATCAGGAGCTCGAGTATCTGCAAAACACGAACGCGGATTGGGCGTATTGGACTGACACTTACGAATTCCTCCAGCACCGATATCCGAACTATCCAGCGATCAACCTGGCCTCCACCACGCTGGAGTCGCTCAACCTCGACCTGCTGGTCATTGCTGATTCCAGCCTAAACCCGGTTGCCCATCTCGCGATCCACCCTCAGCTGCACATAGAGATCCCCCCTCCCGATGAGGTTTATCGATTACTGAAAAATGGGGAACTCCTTCCTGAGGGACTGGAACAACCGCGCAGCGGGATCGTGATGACCATCCAGGGTCCGTTGCTGGTCTCCGCCCGGTATGTTCTGCGAACCGACCAGAGCGGCCCGCCAGCCGGTATATTGATGTTTGGCCGATACTTGAATCAGCAGACTGCGAAGGGGTTCGGGGGTTCAATCAAAGGGTCGGTCAAGTTTTATCGGTATGATTCCCGCTCCCTGCCCGAGGATGTCAGAACGGCGCTGCCAGCCCTCATGGGCGGGGAAGAAATCGCCGTCCAAATTATCACGGACGAAACCCAGGAGCCGTCAGAACAGATCGCAGCCTACACGCTTATTGAAGATATCACCGGCGAGCCCGCATTGATTTTTCGGCTGGACGCCGATCGGAGCACCTTTCGCCTGGGCAATACCGCGGTCAGGCTGTTTGGGACGGTTTTAGCGGTATGCAGCCTTTTTATCGGCCTGGCGGTTTACCTTGCCCTCGACCGCGAATTTAATAAACGCGTCCTCGCCCTCCACAAGGATGTGAACCTCATCCGAAAATCGCACGACTTTTCTCTCCGGGTATCCACCCGCGGCGACGATGAGATCTCCGGTCTGGCGGTTGAGATCAACCGGATGCTGGCCGATCTGCATCAATACCGGCTTGAACTGGAGAAATCGACCCGCCAGTTTCGCGAAGTATTGCAGAACTTACAGCTCGCCGCGGTGATCCTCGACATCAACGGTCTGGTCACCTTTTGCAATGATTATTTTCTAAAACTTACCGGCTGGAAGCGAAAAGATGTCTTACAGAAATACTGGTTCGATTTATTCGCTCCCCCAGAGTTAGCCGGCGAATACAAGGAGTTGTTCGCAAAAATCCTGACAGGTCACGAGTCCACCGCCCACATCGAGTCCTACATTGCCACCCGGCGCGGCGGAAGAAGGCTAATCGCCTGGAACAACACGAGCCTTTACGACGTCCAGGGGAACCTGGTTGGGATTGCCCGCATCGGCGAGGATATCACCGAGCGGCGCAGCGCAGAAGAAAAGTTGCGCCGCAGTTTCGCCGAAACCCAGCTTCACCTTTCCAGGTTGACCGCCCTGAGACAGATCGACACAGCCATTACCAGCGATCGTCACGTTCAGGAAAAAATTCAATCGATCCTAAAAACCATCCAGGAATCGCTGAATGTCGACGCTGTCAACATTCTGCTGGCAGAAGAGCATCACGCCACGGTCACTCTCGCCGGAATCCAGGACGGCTTCCTGGAAAAATACAAATTTGAGCGCCTGGATCGGATGGACCAATTTCTCGACCAGGTGTTCAGAAGATCCTGCCCCATCGTGTTCACGAACCTTCAAAACGAAAAACCTCCCCGCTGGTTGAGGCCGCGGTTGCAGGGCAATCAGGCTTACACGGTCTACGCCGCTGCGCCGCTGAAAGCCAGCGGGAATCTGATCGGCGTCCTGGAAATATTCTCCACGAGGGAGAACCTCCTGGACAGCGATTGGCGCTCCCATTTTCAGACGCTCGCGCTGCAGACTGCCATCGCCATTGACAGCGTGACGATGATCCAGCACATCAAGGATGCCAGGAACGAGCTGGCCGAAGCCTACGAAGCCACCCTGATCGGCTGGGCGAAAGCGCTCGAACTCCACGACAAGGAAACGCGCGGCCATTCGGACCGGATGCTTGAGCTGGTCGAACGCCTCGGCCGCCGGTTAGGTCTGAATGAGGGCGCGCTGAGCGACCTCAAGCGCGGGACGTTGCTGCACGATATCGGCAAGATGGGCGTACCGGACACCATCCTGCAAAAGCCGGGCCCGCTCGACGAAGCCGAGTGGGCGGTCATGCGCAAACACCCGCAGTTCGCCTACGATCTGCTGTCCGAAATCCCTTACCTTTCCAACGCGCTGGAAGTGCCGTACTGCCATCACGAGCGCTGGGACGGGACAGGCTACCCGCGCGGCCTGCGCGGCGAGGAAATTCCGCTCAGCGCGCGGATCTTCTCGGTCATTGATGTCTGGGATGCGCTGACTCACGACCGCCCATACCGGCCGGCCTGGTCGAAGGAGAAAGCGCTCGAATACATCCAATCACAGTCTGGAATTCAATTCGATCCGCAGGTCACCGGCCAGTTTATCGCCATGATGGCCGAAGAACTGGCGATAACCCAGGCGGGGCAAACGGTCTGACCGCCGCGGGAAGGCAGGTTTCTTTCTCGCTCTGAGTGCGCAGATTCGCGCGGTCCGCCGCTATCACCCTCTGAATTCGTTCAGCCAGCGGTCGCGGCTGACAGCTTCATCGAAGCGGATCGAACTGGCTTCCAGATAGTCCCGGAAAGCCGACAGGCATTCACCCACCGCCGCGATCATCGGCTCGTCTGGTTGAACATCCGCCTCCCACCACCAGTTGCGCACGACCAGCTGATTCGCCTTGCGGTCGAGCAGCGGCTCGCAGCGGGCGATGAAGCGCTCGCCGTAGAGCACGGGCAGGACGTAATGCCCAAAGGCGCGCTTCTCGGCCGGCTTGTAGACTTCCCAGACGTAATCGAAACCGAAAATCCGGCGCACCAGGGCCCGATCCCAGAGGATGTTATCAAGTGGGGCGAGCAGCGCAGCGCGCGGCTCGGGTTGGGAGGATTCCGCAGACCGGTTTAACAATCCGGCATCCTGGGCGCGCAGATAGAACACCTGGCGCGGCACTTCCTCGATCTCCACGGCCAGCAGGTCGCCGCGCTCGACCAGCTCCTTCAGGATCGCCCGCCGCTCCGGGCCTTTGACGCCGACAATCCCCTGCCAGACTTCCGCCGCAGAAGCGTGCCCCAGCCCGAGCGCGGCGATTCGGCGCAGGATATGCCAGCGCTGGTAATCCTCGAGGGTGTCGTTCGGGTCAGCCGCCTGAACGATCTCCGGCGGCAGCAGGCGCTCGGTCAGGTCAAAATAGCGGCGGGTGCCTACCCGGTGGTGGATGCCGACTGCGCCCATGTTGTAGAGATCTTCCAGGGCGGCCCGCTCCACCCGGATGGGAACACCCCAAAATCCGTCAATCGAAGCCTGTTGTTCAATGTCGATCGAAGAAAGCGGGCCCTTCTCGCGGATCGCCTCCAGGATCAGCGGCTGGGTTTTGAGAACCTGCTCTTCGGGAAACCAGCGGTGGTCGCGGTGATGATCGCGCCGGCGGGCAAAGGCCGGCCAGTCTTCGCTCAGGTAGATGGATTGGACCTTGTCGAATCCATCCCAAAGCAGCCGGTCGGAATACAACAATTCATCCAGAATCTTCGAGGTGTAATCTCTCACCCGCGATTGGAAAACCAGGTCCGGGTTCCAGCCGACGACATTGACCGGGTCGAACTGGACGCAGCGTACCCTGCGCATGAAATTTAACGCGCCTTCCTTGCCGGTCAATTGGCGCGGCGGCAATAAAAAGTGATAGGCGAGCAGAAAACGGCGCGCATCGGCTTTTCGGACGGTCAAGGCAGGCATCGGATTGATCTCGCTCATGATCCTATCTCCAGGCAGCAAACAGATTGATTGTAGCACATTATTTCTATAAGATGCGCAGCCCGCTTGACCTAATCAACCAATCTTTATAGCCGGCGTAAAAACCCGAAGGCCACCGCCGCCCGCAGGCCCACCGCGAGCATCAGCGTGCCAAACAGGCCGACCGCCCCGGCGATCGTAGGCGCCAGCAGCCCGCAGAGGAGAAGCGCCCCGTTGTTGGCAAGGTTGTACCAGGCGAGGTAAGACGCGCGGTCATCGGGAGGCACGCGCTCGAGAATGAAATTCACCTGCCCCCCGCCGATCAGCGCCCAACCGATGCCGGCGATGACGAGGTGGACCAGATAAATCCAGGGCTGGTACGCCAGTGCAAAAAGGATCAGCGCCCCCGCAATCACCGCCAATCCTAATCCAGTTTCGCGCTGAAATCCAAAGCGCGAGGCCACCCGGCGGGTCTGTAATGAGCCGAGGAAGTAGACCACGTAAAATACTGCATTGCCGGTGCTGATCAATTGATCGGATTGTTTAAGAATATTCACCTGATAGACAGGGACCACCGGCGCGATGACAAAGATCGAAAATTGGAGCAGGAACATGAGCAGCAGGATCTTGCCAAATGCTCCTCGCACCACGTCCAGTCGGAGGACTTTCCGGAAGGCAGCCTGCCGGCCCGCGCGGTCAGCCGCGGCCACCTCTTCGCGAACATCCGTGAGGATTGCCGCCGGAGCTTCAACAGGCTTCACCGGCCGGATGAAATAAAGATGAACCAGGCTCATGGCTGCGCCGGTGAAACCGATCGCAAAAACCATCTGATAGCCGGCGGGGAACGGCGAGCGGGCCAGGATGAAACCGGCCGCCAGCGAGGTCAGCATGGTGGTCAGGGCAAAAAGGGCGTTGCGCGTCCCGGCGACCTGCGCGCGGTATTCGGGCGGGACCGTCTCGGCAAAAAAGGCATTGAATGAAATCGCAGTCAGGGTCCCGGGGATATTCATCAGGAAGGTGATCACGATGATTACCCAGATCTGGGTTTCCCCTGGCATCAATACCGGAAGCGGGACAAGCAGCGCATAAAAGGCTCGGGTGAGCAGCGCCGACCAGCGGGTCGCGGCAGGCGCTGACCACCTTCCAAGCAGCCTGCCCGAGGGAAAAGTGCACAGCAGGTTCACCAGCGCTGGAGAGGCGGTCAGCAGACCGATCTGGAAGGTGGATGCCCCCAGGCGCGAGGCGTAAATGCTCAGAAAGACCAGGGTTGTGCCGTTCAACAGCCCCCACCAGGCGATATCCAAATACAAATGCAGGAAATTCCTGCGGAATTCGGCAGGAATTGGATTTGCAGGCGTGATGAGGCGGCGAAGCGCGAGCATAAACGGAGAAATTATATACCCAAACACACCGGCCAGAGCTCAAGCCCTGACTTGTTTATACCCACGAATTCCGGCGGTCAGGTATAATGGACGGAAGCAGCCCAAAAACCAAAATCGAGCGTGAATCATGGGAACCCCTGTGGACGAGATCACCTCCCAGGAGTGGGTACAGGCATTCCTGGCGCGGCCACTCCTAGCCCGCCTGGCTACCGCCGATCCTCGCACCGGCCAGCCGCATGTCGTGCCGGTCTGGTTCGAGTGGTCAGAAGGGCTCCTGTGGATCAGCTCATTCAGCTCGACGCGCAAGAACCGCGAGATTCTGCGCAACCCCCGTGTGGCGGTTGCGATCGACGTCGCCAGCGGTCCTGGCAGCACAGAAGCGGTCATTTTCGAGGGCTGGGCTAAGATCATCGCCGATCCGCAGGTGGTCATCCCCCGCTCGACCAGCATCTACGCCCGCTACCTCGGCGAAGAAGGGGTGAAATTACCCGACCCGGCCTCCTGGATCACAGATCCGGAGAACAGGATTATCTGTATCCACCCCGAAAGGGTGTACGCCATCCGGGAGGCGTAACATCGGGGTTAATCAAGCGGATTAATAGGACCGGGTCCGATCTGCCCGATCAGCGCAGGCGGCTCTCGGCCCGGATGGCGTCGATTCTCTCGCGCGCCTGCTGGTGCAGCTCGCTCATGATCTCGATCTTGCGCTTGGTGATATATGTTTCGAGCAATGTTTCCTGGCTGGAAGTGGGGAAAAGGCGCAGGCCGAGGTTTAACAGAAAAGCGCCGCCCTTGCGCACATAGACGACAGCGGCGGGCATGGACAGGCGGATCTGGCTGTCCAGCTGGAAGTTGATATCGATGGACGATTTAATCGCTGGAGAAGGCAGAGGCTCCGTGCCTCCGTTGATCATCACCCCTCCCCCATGCAACGAGAGGTCAGTCAGTTTTGCCTGGTAAATGCGCTTATCAATGGTCAGCATGGCCGCCAGCGGTACAGCCGGTTGGATGCGCTGCTCGTGCCGATCGCGCCATGGGCAGCCGCTGAAGCGGAAATTGGTCAGCGCCATTTCACAGGCATTGGTGTTAATGCTCAGCAGACTGGCTCGCACCGATTCGGGCAGGGCATTGCTGTGCAAATAGAGGGGATCCCGCATGGTGATCAGGATGTGCTGCCGCGGCGCGCTGAACGTGATCTGGTCCGCGCCGACCTTGAGCGGTTTGATTTTTTCATCAAAAAGCACGCCCTTATAACTGGTTGTCAGGGTCAGGGGGGTTTGTTGAAAAGCCAGCATTTTTATCGACATCAGAGCATTGACCGGTTGATTGAACATAGCGGCGCTCTCCAAAATGGTTATACAGCTTGAAGCCTGCGGGTTTGGCGCCTGGTTTCCTGCGGGTCCCCCTGACACAGACCCCAACTGTCGTATTTGATTTTGATGCGGATGCGGGATTGGAACAGCAAATACGCCAGTTCCTTATGTTTAGTATAGCAAATATTCCGTTCTGCGTCTATACGAACTAATCCTTAAATTTCACGAATGGATACCATTAATTTTTCACTGGTTTCATGTACGTATTCCAACCGGCTTGCCGCTGCTTGACAGACCTTCACCCCCGTGATACAAACAAACCCGGAAAAGGGGACATGATTTCATTCGCTAAGGAAGGTTTATGACTGCCTATCCCGACTGGCTGGAAAGCGCTGTTTTCTACCAAATCTACCCCCAAAGCTACGCCGACTCGAACGGCGACGGCATCGGCGACCTGCCGGGCATCATCCACCGTCTGGACTACATCCAGTCCCTCGGCGTGGATGCCGTCTGGCTTAATCCTTGCTTTGTATCGCCGTTTCACGACGCGGGCTACGACGTGGCCGACTACGATCACGTCGCCCCGCGCTACGGCACGAATGATGATCTCCAGCGCCTGTTCCGCGAAGCCGAAAGGCGCGGCATCCGCGTCCTGCTGGATCTGGTGCCGGGACACACTTCGATCGAGCATCCCTGGTTTCGCGAATCCTGCCGCCACGAGCGCAACCGGTACAGCGACTACTACATCTGGACCGACAGCGCCTGGACCTGGGACGCGCCCGGTTTGCGGATCGTTTCGGGCTATGCCGAGCGCCATGCGGCCTACGCAGCCAACTTTTTCTACTCGCAGCCGGCGTTGAATTACGGCTTCGCCTGCCCGGATCCGCAAACCAGCTGGCAGCAGCCGGTCGATGCGCCCGGGCCGCAGGCGGTGCGTCAGGAGATGAAACATGTCATCCGCCGCTGGCTGGAGCTGGGCGCGAGCGGATTCCGGGTTGACATGGCTTTCTCCCTGGTGAAAAACGACCCAAACTGGGTGGAAACTTCGCGCTTCTGGCAGGACGTGCGCGCCTGGCTCGACCGCGAATTTCCGCAGGCCGCCCTGCTGTCCGAATGGGGCCGTCCCCGCTACGCCGTCCCGGCCGGCTTTCACCTGGATTTCATGCTGCCGTTCGGCACGCCGGGCTATACCTCTCTGCTGCGCAAGCCGACCGGTCAAGGCGCCGGGTCGGACCCTTACGGCTTCTCTTTCTTCGAACGCGGCGGGCGGGGGAACATCCTGGAGTTCCTGGATAACTTCCAGGAGCATTACGCCCACACCCGCGGCAAGGGACTGATCGCCCTGGCCACCGGCAACCACGATACTGGTCCGCGCATCGCCGTCGGGCGCCGGCAGGACGAGCTGGAAGTGATCTACGCCTTCATCCTCAGTATGCCGGTCGCGCCGGTCATCTACTACGGCGACGAGATCGGCATGTGCGGAGTGAGCGGGCTGCCTTCCAAGGAGGGTTCATATAACCGCAGCGAGGTGCGGACTCCCATGCAGTGGGACGGCAGACCCAACGCCGGCTTCTCCAGCGCGCCTTCCGGCAAGCTGTATCTGCCGGTGGAAAGCTCGCCCGAGCGCCCGACCGTGGCCGCCCAGGACAACGACCCGAGTTCGCTGCTCAACGCCGTCCGCCGGCTGATTGCGCTGCGCAAGGCTCACCCAGCCTTAGGCGCCAGCGGCAGTTTCGAGGTGATCTACGCCCGCGCGGGCGAGCTGCCCTTTGTTTACCGGCGCAGCCTGGGCGGCGAGAGCATCCTGGCGGCGGTCAATCCCGGCGAGCGGCCGGCGGAGGTCGCCCTCCCTGCCAGCGCCGTGCCCGGGCAGCCCGAGCCGCTCTACGGCGATGCGGAAGCGCTCTCCCGCCAGGGCGAAGGCTGGCTGCTGCGCATGAAGGGGGTCTCGGCCTGCTGGTATGTCATCCGGGCTGCGGAAGGTGAAGGTGAATGAGTTGATCCACCGCCGAGGCGTTTCCGGCGGGCGGCGGCGCCTGTTCGGCGGGTATGGATGTCTATTTAACGGATAAAATAAACCGGGACGGGCCCGCTGCCCGCCCCGGCTGCTATCTTCACTCCCCGCCTACGGGATGATCGCCGCCATGACGCCCTTCTGAGCGTGCAGGCGGTTCTCCGCCTCATCGAAGGTCGTTGGGCTGCCCCATTTTCCGTCCAGCACCGCGTCGCTGACCTCGTAGCCGCGCTCGCAGGGCAGGCAGTGCATGTAGCGCGCGTCCGGCTTGCCCAGCTTCATCCGCTTCTCGTCGGCGATCCAGTC
>FWPV01004287.1_pt1 | contig 25898 bp, 27 predicted proteins | sample 2228371 | NCBI WGS metagenome assembly FWPV01 (sample SAMEA103939776, study PRJEB20133) | metagenome
CTAATATGATAAATAAACAAAAATCATCGATTAAATAAAAATAAATTCATAAATATAATCTATGGCAATATTAAATTATTTATTAACAAAGACTCTTTTTCTGTGCCCTCCGCTGGGGAACGGAATGCCGGGGATCCGGATGCCGACCAGTCCCTGACGAACCGGAGATACTATCATGAGAACGCACTGAAGATATCTCAGGTGCATTCACCGCTCTATGCCGTCCTCTCTAACCGTTAACTGGAGATCCATCGGCGCTGCCAGAAACACGTTTGCAGCACTATTCGCCGCCTGCGAAAGAGAAGGATACCGCCTGCATCCTGTGGACCGTCCGTCCGCGGATGTCACATGCTACAGTCTGAACTCGATCAACGAACGGGCATACAGGCGCGAGATTCGGCAGGCCCCCTGCATCACCATCGTGGGCGGCCCCCATGCCTCTGCATGCTACCGCGAGGTGGCGGAGTATGCGGATTATGTGGTTGTGGGCGAGGGAGAGCGTGCACTGCCCAGGCTCCTGTCTTGGATCGAGGCGGGAAGACAGGGGATCCCCCCGGGTGTGGCGACGGTTGACGGCTTCCACCCGGCAGAGGAGACTGTGATCCTTGATGCGTATCCTCCGTTCTCCACGGTGAAAGGCTATATCGAGATTACCCGCGGGTGCCCTCATCATTGCGCCTACTGCCAGACCCCCCGCCTCTTCGGCCGCTGCATGCGGCATCGTTCTCTCTCGTGCATCGAAACGGCGGCATCGCGCTATCAGGACATCCGGTTCGTGACCCCGAATGCACTGGCATACGGCTCCGACGGAAGGCGGCCCCGCCTCGATCGGGTCGAGAAGCTCCTCGCACGGCTGAGAGGCAACATCTACTTCGGGACCTTCCCGAGCGAAGTGCGGCCCGAGTTCGTTACCGACGAAGCGCTCGAGCTCATATCCCGCTACTGCGCAAATACGAAGATTCACTTCGGCGCACAGTCCGGCAGCGATGCGATCCTGCAGCGGCTTCGCCGCGGGCATACGACCGCAGACGTCATCCGGGCGGTGGAGCTCGCCTGCGAGCATGGATTCACTCCCGTGGTGGACTTCATCGTGGGGTTCCCGTTCGAGACCGATGCGGACCAGAGAGAGACGGAACGGCTCATTCTCTGGGCATCGCGTCATGGATTGGTGCATATCCATGCATTCACGCCCCTGCCCGGTACCCCTCTGGCAGGAACCGCTCCCCGCAGTCTGCTCAGAGAGACGGAGCGAACTCTCGGGCGGCTTGCCCTGCAGGGCAGGCTCACCGGCTCATGGAGAAGGGTGGACGATGCCCTCGAGCCGCCCCGGGATGCGGGGCGCCGATCCCGCCATGGCTCGAAGGTGCGGCACCTTCCCGGGAGCAGCCCGCTCGAGCGGTGAACGGGCTCTGCACCGCAGGAGGGCGCTCGGGAAGGGATCCTGCCGTGATTCCGCTGCATCCCGGCCGTCCCGCTACGACGGTGATCCCCTTTCCGTTCCCATGCCCTGTCAGGACCTCCGGTGGGATGGTCTGGTGCCAGTATTCCCCCTTCATTCTCGGTACGGCCAACCGCGCCGGATTCGATTCCACGCTCCGACAAGGAGCGCAGGACTTCGGGATGCTGGGGGGAGGCCTACCATCCCTGCTTGCAAGGGTGCGTTCGGGCTCTGCCGCTCACGGCACCGCTCCCATGCTCCGCTCTCCGCATCGGTGCGGCGATGGGGGATTCTGAGGCGCTGGCCCGGGGGTGCGGCAACCCGTGCTCCCGCCCGGTCGGTTCCTCGAGGGTGCCGCAGAAATGCGGGATCGGCTGCTCGCGTCACCGTGCGCCCCTTACCGGGATAGCATCGCCGGATTCGATGGACACGCCTCTTCCCTGCACCCGCCCGTACCCCTGTTCGCAGGGCGAGAAGCCTCTCATTTCCACCGGAAAGACCGATGGCAGTGCGCACGTTTCCCCCGATAACATTTTTTACGGAGCAGACGGATCATGGTACAATGACAAGAGTTCTCCTGCTCGCCGACATGCACGGCCAGTTCGGAAAGCTCGACTCTTTCCTGAGTCTCGAACCCGACCTGGTCTTCCTGGCAGGCGATATCACCCACTTTGGCCCATCCGAATCGATTCTATCTGTCGTCTCCCGTATCGATGTGCCCTGTCTTGCCATCCCCGGCAACTGCGACCCACGGGATGTACTGGATGCGCTGGACGAATCGAGCGCCGTATGCCTGCACCGCAACTCCATGACCATCGGGAACATGACCATACTCGGCATCGGGGGTTCGAATACCACCCCGTTCGATACGCCTTTCGAACTCTCCGAGGAGGAGATCGATGCGATACTGCGCACTCTCACCGAAGGCATGGAGCGGAATGTCCACAACATCCTGATCACCCATGCACCCCCCGAGGGTACGCTGGATCTGATCGATGGTAAGCACGTTGGCAGCCCTGCTATCCGGAGGTACATGAAGCATTTCGATCTGGTCTGCACCGCCCACATTCATGAACAGAGGGGCGCGATGGAGATTGAGGGTGTGAAGATCGTCAACCCCGGCGAGGGATCAAGAGGCCACTGCGCCATCCTCGAGTTCGGAAGCGAGCCGCGGGACATCTCAATACAGCTTCTGACCTTCTGATCCTTCCTCCAGGTCTTTCCGGCTCTCCCCCCCTTTCCGTTGCCGGAGAGGGGCGGCTCACCCGGTCTCCCCCCCCAGTCGGATATTGCTCCGCAATTCAACGAGCATGAATCCGTCCGGTTCGCTAATCGAGCTCATCGGTTCAGTGCTAAAACCGGGAAGATTTTATTATTTTATTATCATACACGTCCGATAGTGCGATACAGGAATTGATGCAGCCCGTGATGGAAATGGAGAGTATATCCGAGACAATGAAGACCCGTGTATTCCGTCCTCCGTCGCCAGCGCGGCCGGTTCCCATACTGATGGACGAGATCCTGCAGGAACTGGAATCGTGCTACATCGATATGGCTGTGGCACGCGATATTGCAGCGGAGATGCAGCGCGAACTTTCCGCTGCCAGATTCCTCCTCGATGCGGGCGACCTGGAGGGCGCGAAGAAGGCGCTTGCCAGAGCCAGATCGCAGATAAAAGAGTTCGTCATCACGCTGCGGATGGTGCAGGCGTCCCGTCAGAGTTCCCTCCCCCCTTCCACGGCGCGGAATCTTCAGGCCGCCAAGCATATCCTGGAGAATGCACTCGACAATATGGTGAGGGTGCTTCCCTGATGCAGTATCAGCCCGGAGAAGCCCGGTCCCTGGCGAGTGCCAGTTCCAGGTAGGACAGCGGGACATACTCTTTGGGAAGTCCGAGCTCCTCTACCAGCCGGTTCACCCGATCCGCCGCCGGCACCTCCCCGAGACCCGCCGATGCCTCGATCTCCACGAAACTGCCGAGATCCTCGACCTCGTCGAGCATGACCGTGGCCCCCGGTACCGCGTACACCTCGCGCGTCTTAACCACCTCGTGAACCGCTCTGAAGCCCAGATTCCGTAGAATCTGCTCGAACTCCCCGCCGGGCTCCACCCTGACGTTCAACTCATCGCGCACCTTGAGCCCTGAACCAGGCCGTTTCGGGCCTTTGTACGTCACGACGCAGGAACTCCCTGCGTACCGCATCCGCAACGCTTCGTCGGTCTCTCCAAAATCCCGATGCGGGGCGTTGTAGTAGACATCCCTCTCGACGGAACGCCCGGAGAGCCGCGATCCCCGGGCTTTGAGACGGGCCCGCACCGCGTCCAGGTCCGCAACCCGCACTTTTGCCTCGATCTCGAGCATGTTGATCCGAATACATTTCTGTCGTTCGATCAGCATTAAATTCTGGATGTGCGGACGGCTCGCCACCCTCCCGCCAGGGCCGTCCCGCTCCGGGGCCTCTGGGGGAGACGAATGCCAATTCGGTGCACCGCAGTCCGGGCGGCCGGAAGCGGCGACTCCGATTCCGCCTCCTGTTGTCCCACGGTCCATACCCCGCAACCGGCGCGGAGGACAGAACCAGGCTTCGGGCCGGGAACCTTTCGGGGGAAGGAGCATCCGGATCCCACCGGCCGAGGAATGGAGGGTGCGTGTTTCTCCCCGTCATTTCTCCATCTCGCATCGGGGATGTTGCGGAACGTGAAGGGCTCTTTCATTCACCGATATCGGAGTTGTTCCTCCCGGTTCGGCATGGTACGATTCTGTTTAACCGGTACCGGCCGCTTCCGCACGGAAGGGGGATGCCGAAGCCATGCCTTTCTCCTGCTGCGCCCGCCCCGAAGGACGGGGATTCGGAATCGTTGTACCGGCCGGCAGAGCAAAGAACCCGTGGATATTCTGACAACATTCCGGCACTGCTCTCCGGGCGCTGGAACCGGCTCCCTCGGGGCACGGAGGACGGCAAACCCCGATCGCCTCCGACTCGCCGCCGACTAGCCCAGTCGACCTGCCCTTCGCCGTCCCGCCACACCGCCTCCAGATATCCCGAACGGGAAACCGAACGGCGTTCCTGCAGGCGTGACGGCAGGAGACAGGTGCACGATTTCCCTGGAAACGGCCATTGCCTCGTACTCCACCTGAAGCTACCTTTAAATTGATTCATCGTGACTTAATATAGACAAGGTGAATACCAGATGCCACTGGGAGAAGGAGATTTTATCCATGTATCCTATACCGGTCGGATCGATGACAATGTATTCGATACAACGGACGAGGAGATCGCAAAAGAGGCGGGGATTCATAACCCTTCCGCCCGATACGGCCCGATCATGATCCGGCTCGGAAGCGGGCACGTGGTCGCCGGGCTCGAGGATGCCCTGATGGGCGCGGAGGTCGGCGGGGAGGGTGAAGTTGACGTTCCGCCCGAGAAGGCGTTCGGGCCTCACGACGATAGCCTCGTCGAGTCCATCCCCATAACCAACTTCAAGGAGAAGCCGTTCGTCGGGATGCAGGTGAAGCTCGAAGATCGGGAGGGCGTTGTCACCAATGTGATCGGACGGCGCGCCGTCGTCGACTTCAACAGCCCGCTCGCCGGCAAGACTGTTCACTATACCTATCGCGTCGAAGGTACCGTCGATGGGGTGGAGAATCGGGTAAAGGGCCTGATCCGGCTCTATGTCCAGCGGGACATGGACGTGGCGTTCGAGAACGGCACCGTGACAATCCATCTTCCGCCTGCCATCACGTACGATCGGCGCTGGCTCATCTGGAGGAGCCGGGTTGTCCACGAGACGTTTGAATACCTGCCGGATGTAGCAGAGATCGTGCTGCTTGAGACCTTCAAGCGGCCCGCAAGACCCGCGGAAGAGGCCCCTGGGGCGGAAGAAGCGGGCAGGTCGCCGGCGGGGACACCGCAACAACCGCTCGAAGAATAAACCCTCTTTTTCGATGCCTGAAAGTCAGGAAGATCCTTCTTCTCGCGCGTTTCCGTTTCCTCACCGTTCCCGATCTCCTGACGATGTGGCGGGATGGCGGATGCCCTGTATCCTCGGGAGCAGGCGGGATTCCCCAATGCCATACGCGGGACATCGCAAACGAAAGAAAATGCACGACCAGAATCCTGACGGATAATCTGCTCTGTTCCATGAACGGATTAAAAAAATGGGTATTAAAGAGCTTTCACGAGAGACTCGCGCGTCACCATGCCGATGACTCTCCCGTTCTCCGTGATGGGTATGGTGCTGATGTTGCGGGAGAGCAACATCTCCACGATCGTGGAGATGTTGCTGCTCTTCTCGGCGGAGATGATCGGGGTGCTCATGATGTCCCGCACGATCAGGTTGCGGATGCGGTGGTCCTGGTACTTCTCCTCCACCACCTCTTTGAATGCCCGCATGGCGTTTGCCACATCCGTCTCCGTGACGACACCCATGGGTTCCCCTCCTTCCACCGCCACGAACTTGTCGATCCCGTCGTCGAGCATCCTGCGGCGAAGATGCACGACCCGCTCGTCGGTCTGGATGACGCAGGCCGGGACCATCACGTCCTCGATCTCGCCGACCGGCTCGACAACGCGCAGCAGATCCCCGGCGGTCACCTGCCCCACCAGGCGGTGCTCCTCGTCCAGCACCACAACCAGCTTGTAGACCTGGAGAAGCGGGATCAGCACGTCGATGTTCTGGTCCGGATACGCGGAGGTGAAATCGTGCTCAACGCTGTTTGCCACGTGGATGGATGTTGCTGCGATGTTGGACGCCTGCCTTCTGCCCAGTTTGCGGGCAATGGACTTGCGGGATATCGTTCCCACGACGTCGCCGTTGTTGGTGACGATCAGGGGATCGACACCCCCATCCAGCATCTTGTCCAGCGCTTCCGTGACAAATGCCGATTTTGCGATGGTTATGGGTTTTGACATCACATCTCTGATGAGCACATCTTCGCTCATTTTGCCACCTCACGAATGATATCGTTTCGTTTCACAATTCCTCTGAGTTCGTCGTTCTCTCCGACCGCAACAACGCTCGTGATATGGTGCTGCTGCATTCGCTGAACCGCCTCGGAGAGCGGAGCGCTCACGGGCAGGGTGATGACAGGTCGGGACATCACGTCTTCGGCGACGCTGGAGACCTCAATCACGTCGCGGAACTGCTTCCTGCCACCCGGCACAGCCTTGCGGAGCAGTGTGATCTCTTTGGCGGGAACGCCGGCCTCTACCCGATCCGGGTCGTTCTGGACGAAGACGAAGAAGGCCACATTGCTCTCCGTGATGATCCCGGCGATCGATCCGTTATCGTTCACCACGATCAGCTTGTCGTGCCGTTCGCTCATGAGATCGATGACATGATCGAGCGAGTGATAGCGGGTGACCGTCATCACGTCGGTCATCAGATCGCCGACCGACAGAGGGATTCTCCGTACCGCCTCCGACTTCAGCACATCGGACTTGGTAACGATTCCGAGCACCGTCTCTCCATCCGCGACCGGCAGCCCGCTGATGTCCTCCTTCAGCATCAGCCTCGCAATCTCCTGCATGGGGGTGTTCGGGCCGATGGTGATGGGATTCCGGACCATCAGGATCTCCACCGGGATCCGATCGATGGGTCTGCGGCGCCAGACGGGTTCACTCTGCCGGAGGCGGTAGGCAATATCCTTCTTGGTCAGGATTCCGACCAGGTGCCCCTCATCCATCACCGGAACCCGGGAGATCCGGTGTTTCAGCATCAGACTCCGGGCGCGGCTGACGGGCTCATGGGGGGATACCACATACACCGGCGAGGACATCACATCCGATGCCTGCATGCTCACACCCCGGAAAACGCCTTCACCAGATCGTGCTCGGTGATGATGCCTACCAGCCGCGCGTCCTCGATGACCGGTAGCGCACCCACGCCCCTGCTGAGCATCACGGATGCGGCTTCCGAGATGGTGCGATCCGGCTCGATGGTATGGAGGTCCCCGCACACCAGAGTCCGCACCGGTAGTCCCATTACCTCCGCCACATCCCCGGTAACCAGCTTCTGGAAGATCTGGCCGTTGCCCAGGTAACGGATGATGTCCGAGCTGGTCACGATACCGAACAGGACGCCATCGGCGACCACAGGAAGGCGCCGGAACTTATGCACCAGCATCTCCCGCGTCGCCATGCCGATGGTGCTCTCCGGCGTTGTCACCCGCAGACTGCGGCTCATTGCCGCCTCGACGGGCACCATGCTGCTTTCGGAGCAGAGAATCCGCATCACATCCCGTTCCGTGACGATGCCCTCGAGGATCCCTTCGTCGTCGGTGATGGGGATCCCCCCGATCTTCTTCTCGATGATGATGCTGACAGCATCCGCGATTCGGGCATCGTTCTGGATGGTGATCACCTGCTGGGTCATGATCTCCCGGATGCTGTCGTTGATGGCAGCGAGAAGATTTCCCGCATGCTTCCTTTTCACCAGGTTGAACTTGCTCCCCCCGCCCATCAGGTCGATGATGTCACCGGCGGTCACGATTCCTCGCAGCCTGCGGGTCCCCGCATCCGTGACGGGAAGACGCCGAAATCCGCATTCCGTCATCGTTTTCACCGCCTCCAGGATGGGAATGGTGGGAGTCACGGAGATGACGTCTCTCGTGGCGACCGCCATGATCTCGCCCTCCTGGCGGGAGATACGGGTTTCGAAGTCCACCGGGCCTCGATCGAGTTTGCCCGGCATCTTCAAGAGCCTGTCAGCTTGCTTGTTCATCCGATTATTGCGGTGCATCTCAATGCTCCTTTGGACTCTCGACGACCAGCCCTTCCAGAATGTCGTGACGGTCAACGATTCCGACGATTCTCCCATCCTGGACAACGGGCATTCTGCTGATATCGTGCTTCACCAGGAGCCGGGCGGCGGCACTGATGGATTCGTCCGGTGCGACGGTGATCACGGGAGTGTTCATGAGGTTCTCCACCCGGGTATTGGTCGGCTCTCTCTCGATCTTAACGTTGATATTGCCCTCAAGGGCCCGCCGCACCCGTCCGGCGTTCAGGACATCGCGCCGGGAGATCATGCCGACCAGCACGTTGTCCTTCAATACGGGAAACGCCGTGAATCCGCTCGCCACTATGAGGTTATATACTTTTTGAACGTGCTCGTCCGCGTGGCAGGTCACGACATCCGTGCTCATGTAGTCGGATACCGTTCCCCGGAACTCGTGGCGTGCAATCAGGATCGGGAATATCTCGGAGAGCAGGATCCCGCCCATGATGCACCCCTTCTCGTCCACGACGGCAGCGCTGTCGGTCATATGGCCTCGAATCTCCCGCGCGACAGATTCCAGGCTGTCCCCCGCATGGACCATCGGGGGATCCTTCATGAATGCGGTTACTTCCACGTTCGATTTGGTCGTTGTCAGGATCAGCACGTCCGATATGTCGATATAGCCGATCAGCCTCTTCTTGTCGTCGTCCCTGACGTACGCCTCGCGGAATACGTCGTCCCGGAGGATCTGTCGGGCCTTCGTCAGGTGGTCGTGCTCGGAGAGCACCGGGACCTCCATCATGACGTCGCAGGCGACTTTCATACGAGGCGCTCCTCTTCGCGGCACGTCGGGCAGAGAATCAGCTGATCGTCCACCCGCCGCAGGTCATCGGACATGATGCCGCAACGGCTGCATACGCCCATCTCGACCGGCTCCTCGCGGTTGATCGTGATGAGCTCGGCCATGATGTCGTTCATCACCGTGGCAATCGAGAGAATGTCCCGAACGGTGACGATCCCCACGACCTTCTGCCCCTCTACGACGGGGAGTCTCCGTACGCGTTTGCTGACCATCAGATGGGCGGCATCCCCTACGGTCTTGTCGGCGCCGATCGTGATCAGAGGAGTACTCATGATCTGGCGCACGGGAACGCTGCTCGGCTTCAGGTCCTTTGCAACAACTTTGCAGTTGATATCCTCCTCTGTGACGATACCGGTTGGCATGTTGCGCTGCAGCACGATACAGCTGCCGACTTCATCACGGCACATCATCTCGGCAGCTCGTGCTACGCTGGCATCGGCATCGATGGTGGTAGCCCGCGAGCGCATCACCTCGCGTAGGGGGACGCGGGTTTCGAACTGCATTGGGCCACGTCGGTTGTTCAAGGGATCACCCCATTTCCTGTCGAACGCTGTAACACGCCGAACATTTCAGCTGTATCATACGAGTCAATTGTATAAAAGAATTCTTCTGACCTCTTCCAGAAATTTACAGATACGGGTGAATCTCGCACCGTTGCGTATATAAAATTATATTTATCCGCAATGGATATAGTGATACTGCAGATCTGGGGTGTGCGATGAGTCTCCTTATTCGAGTCAAAAAAGGATTCTCGAGGTTTTTGCGATTCTTCTTCAGGAAAAAGACATCGAGAATTGGCATTTACGGTCCTCCCAATGCCGGTAAGACCACTCTTGCCAATAGGATCGTTCGGGACTGGACAGGCGATGCTGTCGGCCCTGTGAGTGAAATCCCGCACGAGACACGCCGCGCTCGAAGAAAGGAGAACATCACGATCACCGGTGCCAACGGCAGCGCCATCACCATCGATATCGTGGATACGCCGGGAGTCACCACGAAGATCGACTACCGGGAGTTCCTGGAGTACGGTCTCGAGAAGGACGAGGCCGTCAAACGGGCTCGGGAGGCGACGGAGGGTGTAGCCGAGGCGATGCACTGGCTGCGGGAGGATATCGATGGGGTCATCTACATGCTGGACAGCACGCAGGATCCCTTCATGCAGGTTAATATCATGATGGTGGGGATCATCGAGAGCAGAAACCTGCCGGTACTCATCGTGGCGAACAAGATCGATCTGCCCGACGCCTCCCCTGCGCGGATCAAGAGCGCGTTCCCGCAGCATCCGGTCATCCCCATATCCAGCCTGGAAGGGAACAATGTCGAGCAGCTCTACGAAGCGATGACCGAATACTTTGGGTGAGGGGAATGCTGCAGGGTGTCCAGATAGACCTGATATCCGAAGACCGCCTCTCCAAGCTCACCTCGATGGAGAAGATCCGCCTCATCCTGGACGATGTGAAGGAAGGCAACATCGTCGTGCTGGAGAAGGGTCTTGCACCCGACGAGGCCAGCAAGCTGATCGAGCTGACCATGATGGAGATCCGCCCCGACGGCTTCAACGGCATCGAGATGGAGACCTACCCCGTCAGAGAGGGGGGCGAGGGGATCGGCGGGTTTCTCGGGCGGCTGTTCGGGAGGAAGGCGGAAGGGCGTCTGACGGTGATCGGGCCTGCAAGCCAGCTGAAGACCATTAAAAAAGACAGGGATATGATCAGCGCCTGGGTCTCGTCAAGGTGAAGGGGGATGCCTCACAAGTGCACCACGTGCGGGCGCGAGTTCGAGGACGGCTCCACGGAGATCCTGAAGGGCTGCCCGAGCTGCGGCGGGAAGAAGTTCCTCTACGTGCGGGAGTCCGAACGGCATCGGGACGTGCTCGAAGAGAAGCCGGTGTCCGCCCTTGCTGAAGAGGGCAGGGAAGAGGTGCTGGAGGTAAGGGGCGAGAGAGAGGCCAATTACTTCGATCGGGTCGAGAGCATCCGCATTCTGGGTCCGGGCTCCTACGAGCTGAATATCGAGAAGCTGGCGAAGAGCGACGAGGTCGTGGTGGGTATCGGTCAGGAAGGAAAATACATGGTCGACATAACCTCCATGGCCAGAAGAACTGTCGTCAGCCGCGAAAAGAGGAGAAAGAACAGATAGGGCCGGCGGGATCTCGGCTGCCGATCTCCGGATGGCCCCTTCGAGGGGGCAACGGGCTCTTTTTGAACGGGATTGGTGAACGGGTGGGATCTGACGCACTGCTCGGGGTGCTGTCCGCCCTCCTGGTTTCGCCCCCTCGATTATCGGCCGCTGCGGAGGAAAGATTGCAGACTCTTCTTCCCTCTTGGGAGAGGCTCTATCGCTCCTCGGGGAAGACCCGCCTTTTCCTCCTCCCCCCTCCGGTGCGCTGTCCTGGTGCGTTCATCCCGTGGGGCGCCGTGCTTTCGTACACGATGCAATTTCCCTCCTGTCAGGATCACAAGAGCACCCTCTGTCAGCATCTCTCCATGAGAGATTCCCCGCATCAACCGCAGAGAAAGGACCGATCGAATCCGCGACACCCTACGGTCATGCGACTTGTCGATACCCTGTCCGGGCGTATCGCTCCGGGGGATTTGAAAGTGCAGGGTATTCCCGCCGGCTCCCCGGAGGTATGAAGCCACCGATTCCGGACGCGGGCGCGATTCGGTCCCTTCCGCCTGTTCGAACCCCGGATGCCCGCCTTCCCCTGACCGGCGATGCCGCGACTGAGGGTCTGGATGCCCGTACGATCCCTGTCTCCCCCATTCTCTCGAATCCGGCTTCGCCCCTCCCCGGATTCGCTGCGGATCGGGAGATCTCATAACAGCATCACGGGCACGGCTGGCGGGGAGTGCTCCCCATGATTCCTGCGGGCTCTCTGACGGGGTGTATCCGCGCGATTGCCACGCTTTCCGCCGTCACAGGATTTTATTTAACGTCTGGCGGATCGTAGTAGAGGAAGACAGAACGATTCGGTGATGGCGTGAGTTCGAAGATCCACTGGGCGGACGTTGTTGCTGCCAGCGTTCCACAGGACATTCCGCATAGAGTTGCCACCGGCATCACCCCCTCGGGCCCGATCCACATCGGGAACATGCGGGAGGTTCTCACGGGCGACCTCGTCTACAAGGCGATGGTGGACCGCGATCTCGAGGCGGAGCTGATCTACATCGCAGACGACTTCGATCCCCTGCGGAAGGTATACCCCTTCCTCCCCGAGACCTACGCCACCTGCGTGGGAATGCCGCTCTCGGACATCCCCTGCCCCTGCGGAGGCTGCGAGAGCTACGCGGATCACTTCCTGAAACCGTTTTTAAAAGCCCTCCGTGAGATGGATGTTCACCCACGCGTGCTGCACTCCAGCCGGGAGTACCGCAGCGGATCGTACACGAAGGAGATCGCGATGGTTCTCGAGAAGCGAGACGAGATCCGGCGGATCCTGGAGCAGACCTCGAACAGGACCCTCCCGACGACCTGGTCGCCCTTCTACCCGATCTGCGGCGCCTGCGGAAGAATCAGCAATGCCGAGATCCTGGATCACGATCCCGATCGGCACGAGGTCCGCTACCGCTGCGGCTGCTGCCACGAAGGAATCGCGAACTACGCCCGGGGCGAAGGCAAACTGGTGTGGCGGGTGGACTGGCCGATGCGCTGGGTGCACTTCGGCGTCACCGTGGAGCCCTTCGGGAAGGATCACGCCACCGCCGGGGGATCCTACGACAGCGGCTCCCGGATCGCGCGGGAGATCTTCCATCGCGATCCCCCTTACCCGGTGATGTACGAATGGATCAGCCTGAAGGGTCGGGGCGCGATGCACTCCTCCAAGGGAGTGGCGGTGACCATCGACGAGATGCTGGAGATCGTCCCCCCCGAGGTGCTCCGCTACCTCATCGCCCGCACCCGTCCCGAACGGGCGATCGACTTCGATCCGGGCATGGGGCTTCTGCACCTCATCGATGAGTACGACCGCGTCGAGCGGGCGGCCGATAGCCGCGAGTACGAACTCTCCCGGATCGCTTCGGTTCCGACGCGGATACCGTTCCGTCACATGGTGACCATCGTCCAGATCGCGGCGGACCGCGAGAGCATCCTGCAGCGTCTGCGGAGAAGCGGCTATGACGTCCGCGATCCGGAGAACGTGCTGCGGCAGGCAGGGAGAGCTCTCGTTTGGCTGGAGAAGTACGCCCCCGATTCGGTCAGATTCGCAGTGACCGAGGACGTGCCGTCCGGGCTGGAGAACCTGGATCTGGACCAGCAGGCAGGGCTCAGTGCGTATCGGGATTACCTGATTGCCCTTCCCGCCTGGTCCGCGGAGGAGCTGCACAACGGGGTGTACGCAGTCGCCCAGGAGTCGGGGATCCCTGCCAAGAAAATATTTTCGGCCCTGTATATGGCGTTTCTGGGACAGGAGCGCGGTCCCAGGCTGGGCTGGTTTCTGGAAGCCCTAGGCAGGGATTTTGTCATCCAGAGGCTAAAGGAGGCAGTGGAGAGACGTGCGCAGTAAGGGATGCGTTCTCTGCCGCCGGGGGGCGAAGCTGGTGCTGTTCGTCACGGGACTGTGCAGACGTAACTGCTGGTACTGTCCGCTCTCCCGTGAGCGGAAGGATCGTGACGTGGTCTTTGCCAACGATCGAAAAGTTCATTCCGTTCGCGACGTGCTGGCGGAGGCAGAGGTCATGAGCGCCCTCGGGAGCGGAATCACCGGCGGTGAACCCCTCCTCGTCCTGGATCGCGTGGTGGAGTACTGCTCGAGCCTGAAAGACACCTTCGGGAGAGAACACCATATCCACCTCTACACGGGAAGCGCACCCGCGAGGGACGAACTGACCTCCCTCAGGGGATTCGTGGACGAGATCCGCCTCCACCCGCCGCAGGAGAGCTGGGCGCGGATCCTGGACTCCCCGTACGCCCGATCCGCGGAATGGGCGCGCGAGATGGGCTTCGAAGTGGGCATTGAGGTTCCCGCGCTCCCCGGGCTGGATGGACTCGTACCGTCGCTGCCGCTAATCGACTTTCTGAACATCAACGAACTCGAGTGGGGGGAGTACTGCGCAGACGAGATGCGGCGCAGAAGACTCTCCCCTGCCGACGGGCTCCACAACGCCATCAAAAACTCGCACCGCTGGGCGATTCCGCTCCGAAAGGAGAAGAAAGTGCACTGGTGCACATCCTCGTTCAAGGACTCCGTGCAGCTCCGGGAGCGCCTGAAGCGGATCGCCCGCAATACCGCCCGCCCGTTCGAGGAAGTGACCGGGGACGGGACCGTCGTTTATGGCGTGCTGGAAATGGATGGCCAAACGGGGGAGATCACCGCGCTCCTCCGGGGCGTGCCATGGGAGCAGGTAGAGAACCGGTTCGAGCTGGGGTGGAGAGATTTAAAGAGAATGGCGAACCGCCTGCCGGGAAACAAATTTATCATCGAGCGGTACCCCAATGGGGGTATTGTAGTGGAAGTGACGCCGCTGTGAAGCCGAGAACGGGTCTGGAGAGGCTGTACGAACGACTCCTCCTGCTGCAGTGCAGGCACATCCCGAACCATATCGGTGTGATCCAGGATGGCAATCGACGGTATGCGCGGGAGCGCGGGGTCGATACGGCCACCGGGCACCGCCTCGGGGCGGATACCACGGAAAAGATGCTGGACTGGGCCCGCGAGATCGGCATCAGATACATCACCCTTTACTCGTTCTCAACAGAGAACTTTAATCGAGACAAATGTGAAATCGAAGGTCTATTCAGCCTATTTTCAGACAGGTTCGATCGCATCGTCATGGACGAACGGGTCCACCGGAACCAGATCCGGGTCCGGGTCATCGGGGATCGCAGCAAGCTGCCGGAGTTCCTGCTGCGAAAGATCGAGGCGGCCGAGGAGGCGACGCGTATCTACAGCAGGTTCTTCCTCAACGTCGCCATCGCCTATGGCGGGAGGAACGAGATCGTGCATGCGGCACGCGCCATTCTCTCCCGGGTGAAGGAGGGATCGCTGCCGCCGGAAGCGATCACGACGCAGCTTGTGGAGAAGCACCTGAACGATGGACGCTACCTCCCACCCGTTGACCTGATCATCCGCACAGGAAACGAATGCCGCACCTCCAACTTCCTTCCCTGGCTGGCAAACGGCAATGAGTGTGCGGTCTACTTCTGCGCCCCGTACTGGCCCGTCTTCCGGAAGCTGGACCTTCTGCGCGCGATCCGGGTCTACGATCAGAGAATGCGGCTGAAGGAGCAGGATCGGAAACTTCTTTCCTCCTGAATATCAAGATCCGCCTCCGTGTTCGAAATCCGTGCTGCAGGGAAGCACCGCTCTCTTGAGCAGCCGATCCGGGAATGCGAATCGGTGTCGAGATGCAGGGAAGTTCCAGGAGCCACGGCCAGACGGCGTGGGGGACCCGCTCAATGGTGAAGGCGGTCACCTGCCGGATATTCATCCCGACGCTCGATTATCTGGCGGTATACCTTATTGCGAACCGCTACGAGATCGCACTTGTATTCGTGCTGGTGTCCAACCTGCCTTCAGGCCACGCATGCTGCATCCATGAGAGAGTCTGGGCGCGGATACAGAGGGTATGCACGGTCTGAACGCGAGATGGCCGGAATGAACCCGAATGGACCACTGATCCGTTTACCGGCCGTAACGTCTCTTCCGATTCTGGTAGTCCCGGAGGGCCCGCAGGAAATCCACCCTCCGGAAGCGTTCCCAGTTGACATCGGAGAAGAAGAGTTCGCTGTACACGGACTGCCAGATCAGGAAATCCGTCAGGTGATCCTCGCCGGTCTTGATGACCAGATCCGGGGTGTACTTGAAGGTCAGGTAGGCCTCGATCATCTCTTCGTCCACAGCGTCGGGCGGGACGCCATCCTCCGCCATCTTGCGGATGCACGACGCGATCTCCGCTCTGCCGCTCTTGCCGATTGCCACTGTCACATTCATGCCCTCTCCCGACTCCTCGTTCGTATTTTCGTAATGCAGCCTCAGATGTGCGATGTCCCGGATCGCCCGGATCGAGGGGAGATACGGCTCCACGAGAAGGGGGTCTCTCGTGCTCACATGGAAAGTGCACCCGCGAATCCCGAGATCCCGGCACCATCGCACCACTTCCAAGATCTTGCCGGGTGCCGATGCGAGATCCCTTCCCGTGATCATGAAGCAGATGTGCTGCGGGAACAGCCGTAATTTCCGCTCCAGCAGACATTCATAGATCCAGTACATCAGCCAGACTCTCCTGCAGCTCCTCTGTCGCCTGCCAGCCGGCCAGAACCACGATCAGATCGCTCCCTGCACCTATTTTTTGGTATGGCCGTGATCGGGTTTTGCGGGGGATGGATCCTCGGGATTGGCACGATGATGCAGGCGCGGTCTGCACGATGACCGCCGTTTACCCCTGTACGATGCAGAGCGTCGGCTGAACATCGACCGGAAAGAGATTGCCGCAGATGCAGCAGCAGACGATGACCTGTCTCTCCCCCCGGATCTCCTCCTCGGTGAGGTCCAGCTTACGGACATACCGGCAGTAGGGGCAGACGATCGTCGCACGGATCATCGCGCCGCATCCTGTATGCATTCCCGGGAGCCATCCCGCAGGATGCCGGAGATCATACAATCATGACTTGGTTCCCATAAGGTTATACGGGTATCGGTGCCGCGGTGCCCGAGCGTCTCGAGCTGCCCGTCCGGTGCGGTTGCTGTACGGGTCGGCGACATCCCCGCGATGCGTTCACCGGCGCCTGTGCCGATGGCGCAGTTCGGGAATACTATAATGCTTGGATAATAAATACTCTTCTAGCAGTGTCATCCAGGCGAGAACCCATCGATGAATCCATCCCGGGGATTCAGGAGCGCCGGGATCGTTACGAGCGCGGCGGAGGCGTGCATGCAGCCCGACGTGCGTGAGGACGTTCTGGAAGCGATCCTGAACATGAAGGTGAAAGGGATCTCTCCGATATCCCTGCCGGAGATTGCTGCTACGCTTCAGGAAGAGCCTTCGAGGCTCGAAGAGGTGCTGCAGGAACTGGAGAAGGAGGGATCCGTCTCGAAGAGAGCGGACGGCATTCTGGAACTGACACAGAAGGGAAGCGAGATCGCTGAACGGGTGTGCCGGAAGCATCGTGTGCTGGAGTGTTTCTTATCGGAGATGCTCGGGGTCGACGGGAGGGCGGCATCCCGTCAGGCATGCCAGCTGGAGCACACAGTCTCGGACGAGACCATCGACAAGATCACCAGTCTGTTCGGCACACGCCGCCGGAGGAGGGGGGCCGGAAAGAAGGGACTGGAGAAGAGAGGGATCCGCTCGCTGCTGGCATTCGATGAAGGTGACGAGGTGACGGTCAGCATGATCCAGGGAGCGAGGAGGCTGGATCGGCTCGCCGCACTCGGTATCCTGCCGGGGGCGAGACTCCTGCTGCGAAGGAAGCTGCCCAACGATGCCATCGTGGTGCAGGTGAAGGAGTGTGACATCGCCCTGAGCCCCGAGATCGCCAGTTCCATCTTTGCGGAGAAGAGTCGATGAAGATCGCACTCATCGGAAATCCGAGCGTCGGAAAGTCGCTCATCTTCAACCAGCTCACCGGCCTCGGCGTGGAGGTGAGCAACTACCCGGGCACCACGGTCGCCCTGCAGCGGGGGAGCGTCTGCTACAAGCGGGAGATGATCGAGATCGTCGACCTCCCCGGCATCTACTCCCTTGACGGCGAATCGGAGGAGGAGCAGCTGGCGCGGGAGTACCTCAAGAAGGGCGGCGTGGATCTGGCTCTGGTCGTCGTCAACGCCACGCGTCTGGAGCGAAACCTCTTCCTCCTTCTCCAGGTCGCCGAGTGCGGAGTCCCGATGCTAGCCGTGCTCAATATGATCGACGAGGTGGAGAGCGGGGGCTACGAGATCGATATCGACAGACTGCGCGAGATCCTGGGCATTGAAGTGCTGACCACAGCCGCTCCCGAAGGGCGGGGGATAGAGAGGATCATTCCCGCCGCCCTCTTCTCAGCGCGCCCTTCCCCGGTGAGGATACCCTACGACTACCATATCGAGGGGGCCGTACGCAGCCTGGAGAAAGTCGAGGGAGCCGCCCGGGCGGAGGCGATCCTGGCGCTTCTGGGCATCGCCGAGAAGCCCGAGCTGCTGGAGGCGGCCACTGCGATCGTGGAGGAGATCGAGAAGACGCACCGCATGACCGTGCGGCAGATCATCGAGGCCAACCGTCACCATTTCGCCCATCAGATCGCCCTCAAAGTTATCAGAAGGAGAGATGTCCCTCCCTCGTTCGACCTGGACAGGCTGTTCACCCGAACAATACCCGGCATCCCCCTCATGATCGCCATCATGCTTGCCATGCTGCTCACAGTCTTTACCGTGGGGTCCTTCCTGGAGGAGGTGATCACCGGACTCTTCGATATTCTGCTGCTCCAGCCGATCGCGGCCCTCGCTCTCCCGCCGCTCGTCGGCACGGTGGCGATCGCCGTGGCGCTCGCACTCCAGGCCGGCTTCGGGATCGCATTCCCCTTTGTGCTGACCTTCTACATACTCCTCGCGCTGATCGAAGACTCCGGCTACATGACCCGTGTCGCGTTCCTCGCCGACAAGACTATGCACCAGTTCGGCCTCCACGGTGAGGCGGTGATCCCTCTCGTACTCGCCTTCGGGTGCAATGTACCGGCGGTGATGGCAACAAAGAATCTGCAAAGCCGGCGAGAGAGAATGATCGCCGCGACCCTGGTCACCATGGTGCCCTGTTCCGCCCGCACCGTTATCATCACGGGCATCGTGGCGGCCTTCATCGGCATCGTTGCAGCGCTCAGTGTGTACACGATCGTGCTTCTCCTGGTGCTGATCACCGGCCTGATCCTCTCCAAAACAGTATCCGGGGAACGGTTCGGGATGATCCTGGAGATGGTGCCCCTGCGGCGCCCGGATCCCCTGCTCGTCCTGCGCAAATCCTGGACGCGCCTCCGCGAGTTCCTCTTCGTCGCGATGCCTCTGCTGATCGCCGGCAGCATCGTCCTGAGCCTGCTGGAGTTCTTCGGCATCCTCGCTATCTTCCAGGATCTCGTCTCCCCCCTCTTCGTGGATCTGCTCGGTCTCCCGCCGTATGCCGCAACTGCCCTGCTATTCGGCATCCTCCGAAAAGAGATGGCATTCGAGACGCTCGCCGTGCTCGCAGGCACAGCGGACCTGCCCCTCGTGATGACTTCTCTGCAGCTCTTCGTCTTTGCCGTTGTCAGCACGCTCTTTGTGCCCTGCATCTCCACGATCGCCATCCTGTACCGGCAACTGAATGCCCGCACGGCCCTGCTGGTATCGATCTACACGGTGCTGCTGGGCCTCGTAGTAGGAGCTACAATCCACAGGGTGGCAATCTGATGGGGAGGCGATGGATCGATGCATCTGCAGTGGTCGAAAAACCGATTCGCGCCACGCCCGGTTCGACGTCGCCGTCAGACCCGGGGAGGTGAGACACCGTGCTGACATTCGTGGGTCTGGGACTCTATGACGAGCGCGACATCTCCTGCAAGGGGCTCGAATGTGTCCGAAAGGCGGATCATGTCTACCTGGAATGCTACACCTCGAGGCTCACGGGCACGACGGTGGACCGCCTGCAGGCGTTCTTTGGAAAGCCGCTGCAGCTGCTGGAGAGGAATGCGATCGAACAGGATCCTGCCGAACTCCTCGACCGTGCCCGGAATGGGCGGGTCGTCCTCCTCACCGGCGGCGATCCCATGGTATCCACCACTCACATCGATCTGCGCCTTCGAGCGGCGGCGGCAGGCATCCCGACGCACATCATCCACGGGGCGTCCATATCCACGGCGGTCTGCGGCATCACCGGGCTCCAGAACTACCGCTTCGGAAAGTCATGCTCCATCCCGTACCCCCGCAAGGGATGGTTTCCGCTCACACCCTGGGAGACCGTCCGCATCAACCTGAAGCTGAACCTCCATACTCTGGTATTCCTGGACATCCAGCCGGATCGCTGCATGACCATCCCGGAAGGGATCGAACTCCTGGAGAGGATGGCGCACACGGCGGGGGAAGAGCTGCCCTCGCTGTACGTGGGAGTCGCCCGTGCCGGGTCCCGGAATCCGCGCGTGGCGGCAGGAAGCGGTGAAGCGCTGAAACGCATAGATTTCGGACCGCCTCTCCACGTTCTCGCCGTACCGGCGGAACTGCATCCGATGGAGAGGGAGTACCTGGATACGTTCGCTCGCCTATGAGAATCGATGCAGCCGGCAGGGAGCTGGAACGGGCGCTCCTCACCCTCGCATGCACGCCCCCCGAGAACACCGCGCTCCACCGCGTTGCAGATGAGATCCGGGAGATGGCATCCGCCTACTGCCGGGATGGCCGTGCCTTTTTCGAGCGGGGTGACCGCGTGAACGCCCTTGCCGCCTACTCCTATGCTCACGGGTGGATCGAGGGGGGACGGTATCTGGGGCTGATCGTCCTTGAAGGATCCACAGCCCTGCCCCGCTTCACGGAACGGGTTCCGGATGCCGTGCAGCCCCTTCTGGAGGAGAAGGCGCGCCGCTACGGCAGTCTTCTGATGCGCGGGCTGCAGGCGCTTGAGTTCGCCCCCGAACGCAGCACAGCCCTCCACGGGGCTGCTCTCCATGCCACGCGGGTGGCTGAGGGGATGGTTGCCGCAGGATCCGGGTATCACCGCGGCGGGGATGCGGAGAATGCGCTGGCATGCTACAGCTACGGGTTCGCCTGGCTGGATGCGGGGATCCGAGCCGGTCTCTTTCGGATCTCCTGCGACCGGGATCTCTTCACGATATGAATCTGCTTCGAATGCAATGGACTAATTTATGGATACGTAAACCAATATGTGAGAAGCTGTATCGGCGGAATGCTCGGCAGGACTGTTCGCACCTCCCCGGAGACGTGATCGATGAGAAAGAAATACAGGAAATGGTTCTGGATATCGATTCTCTTCAGCACCGCCGTCCTTGTAGCCGTGCTCTACTTCACGTTCGACGAGACCACCGTGGAGTATCTCTCGCGGATCGATCCCCTGTTCCTTATCCTGGCACTGGGTCTGCATGTGGCAGCCCTCGCTGTCTGGGCGGCGAAGATCCAGAAGATGGCGCAGTCACTCGGGTATCGGGTGGGATTTCTGTACTGCCTCAATCTGGTCAATGCAAACCTTCTGATAGCGGCGATCACGCCCTCCCAGGCCGGCGGGGAGCCGGTGCGTATCCACGAGCTCTATGCGGCGAACGTCAGGCTCGGAGATGCGACGGCGCTCGTCATCACCGAACGGATCCTGGACGGGTTCGTCCTGGCGATCGGCGGAGCTGTGACCATCTTCCTCCTGGGGACGATGAGTCTCTCGTCCTGGATCGGATGGCTGATCCTTGCCGCATGGATCGGGGTGATCTCGATCCTGTTGATCTTCTTCTACTCGATGAATAACCCGGATCTCCTCAAACGACTGGCGAAACGGGCGAGCTCTCCGTTTACGCGAAAATGGGATCCCGATCGGGTGCAGCGGTTCGGAAATCGAGTCGACTGCGAGGTTGACAACTTCCACTCCAGTCTCTCGCTCTTCACGCACCAGGGGCGCCGGGGACTGCTGTGGGGCACGTTCCTCACGACGGTCTTCTGGAGTCTGGAGTTCCTCACGCCTTCGTTCATTCTGATGGGACTCGGTACATCGCCCCACTTCGTGGAATCCTTTGTCGCCCAGATCGTCATTGCCATCGTGATGATGGTCCCGCTGACGCCGGGCGGCTCCGGTGTCGCGGAGGTGAGCGCATACTCTCTCTACGCTCTCTTCGTGGATTCGGCCATTGTGGGCATATTCGTGATGCTGTGGCGCGCAATATTCTTTTACTTCAATATATCCCTCGGCGTGCTGTCCAGCATCCCGATCCTGCGGAGGAAGGTGGATCGTCTCGATCGCGATGGCAGGTGACAACGTTTAATACGAATAAGGATTACGTCCTCTCAGCGTTATGGATCTGGTCAAGTGTGCAGTCCAGGGGGTGTTCATCTCCGTCACAGAGCTGGGAACTGCCCCCACGGTCGTGCTGGATGTCGGCGGGGGTTCCTGCATCCCTGTCTACATCGGATTATGGGAGGCGATCTCCATCAGCAATGCCCTGAATAAAGACGTCCTGCCGCGCCCCATCACGCACGATCTCTTCATCGAGCTGCTGAACAATTTCGGGCTCTCGCTTGAGGAGCTGCACATCGACTCGCTCGAGGATGGGGTGTACTATGCGAAGATGGTGCTCCGGCAGGGCGATCGGTGCGAACTCCTGGACTGTCGCCCCAGCGATGGCATCGCTATTGCCCTCCGTGCCGGTGCGCCCATCCTCGTGGACAATGAAGTGATCCAGATGGCATCGATCAAGAGGGAGAATCTCCCCCAAGTGGTCGATATCAACAATTATTTCTGATGCCATTCCGGTCAGAGTGCAGATCGCGCGATATCCGATGAATGGCGGACACCCAGATGGCCGGACAATGGAGATGCCAGAATCAACCGAAGTTATGGATTTTAAAAGGATGCAGGGCAAATTATCATATGCAAAATTTTATAAGCGCAAATTTGAATAAGGTGTAAATAACCTTCCATTTCTGGAAAAGCAAAGAAATACATAGGAATATTAATAGAAAAATATAAATATAGTAACACCAAACTATTTTTCAGAACGCCATGGATGAGAGAACCCCTGAAGCCTCCCAGTTCTTCTGGCTGCTCGACGAGCTGAACTACGGGGTAGTGCTCATCGATACCGATCTCAAGATTCTGTGGCTGAACCACGCCCTGGAGGATCTCTTCGGTATACGGCGGGAGAATGTGCAGGGGCAGGATGTCCTATCTTTCATTCGAGAGGCGATCGTACCCCGGATCGACGACGGTGCATCGCTGCTGGAGCGGGCATCCGCGTCAGTGGCAGGAGGGGTCTCCATCCGGGACGTCGAATGTCACCTGAAAGAGCCCGTGGCCGGGGTGGAATGGCTCGACTACTCCAGCCAGATCGTCGAGAATGGTCCGTTCGCCGGCATGCGCATGGACATCTACCAGGATGTGACGCTCCGCAAGCAGCTCGAAGAGGAACTCGCCCAGCACTTCGGGCATCTGGGTGAGATGATAGAAGAGAGGACCAAAGAGCTGCGCGAATTGAATGAACAGCTCCAGCACGAGATCCAGGATCGGAGGAGGGTAGAAGAGGAGCTCTCGAAGGAGCGGGACTTCAGTTCCAGACTGATCCAGGGATCCCCCGCCTTCATGGTCGCGATCGACGCCCGGAGCCATGTGGTGATGATGAACGAATCCATGCTCCACGCTCTGGGGTTTACGCAGGAAGAAGTGATCGGAAAGAACTATTTCACCCAGTTCATCCCGGAGGAGGACCGCGAATCGCTCAGGGCGTTCCTTCAGGGGAAGATCTCGGCAAAGGAGCCGTTCGCCTACGAACACAGACTCCGCACGAAGGAGGGGCGTGAACTCCTGGTGGAGTGGCTGGGGAGGGTGGTGTATCGGGATACCGGTGAGTTCGATTATTTCTTCGGGATAGGCATCGACATCACCGAACGGAGGCGGGTGGAGTCGGCGCTGTCCCAGTCCGAGAATCTCTACCGCACCATTTTCGAGACGACAGGCTCGGCGACGATCATCATCAACGAAGATGCAACGATAGCCCTGGCAAACACCGAGTTCGAGCGGGTGTTCGGGTACTCCCAGGGCGAGACGGTGGGAAGGAGCTGGATCGACCTCATTCCCCGGGAAGATGGCGAGCGGATGAAGGAGTACCACCGTCTCCGCCTGATCGACCCGAATCTCGCTCCCCGCAACTATGAGATCCGTCTCATCGACAGGAAGGGGGATCTCCGGAATGTGGCCGTAACGATTGCCATGATTCCCGGCAGTGGGAAGAGCGTGGCCTCTCTTCTGGATATCACCGAGCGGAAGCGGGCGGAGGAGGAGATCCGGCAGCACAACAGGTACCTCTCGACGATAAACCAGGTGATCGCGGCAGTCGCATCCGCGGGAAGCCTGGACGAACTTCTGAACGTCGCTCTCGAGAGGACCGTTGCCCTCCTGGAGTTCGATGCGGGAGCGATCTACCTGGTCGATCCCCTGCGAAAGAAGGCGACGATGAAGGTGCAGAGGGGTCTGCCGGACTGGTATCTGAAGCAGATGGAGACGCTCGATATCCAGGGGGCCCCCTACTCGCGGATATTCGGCGACGGGGAACCCTGGTACATGGAGAAGAAGGATATCGGAATTCTCTCCTTTGCGAGTATCCCTTTCCTGGCCGGAGAAGACGTGATCGGTGCGGTTCACCTCGCCACCGCGAAGCAGTACCCCTTCACCGAGAAGGAGAGGGATATCCTCGGGTCGATCAGCCGGCAGATTGGAAGCGCAATCCAGAAGCGGTTGCTCCAGGAGAAATTGGAGAAGGCGTACCGTGAGTCCACGCTCTACCTGGATATCATCAGCCACGACATCAACAATGCAAACAACGTCTCCATCATGTACGCCGAACTTCTATCGGACATGCTCGAGGGGGAGAAGAAGGAGTTCGCGGAGAAACTGGTTGCGAGCATCAGGAGGAGCATCGAGATCATCGGCAACGTCTCGAAGATCCGCAGGGTGTACGAGGACAGACCGGTTCTCAAACCCATCGACTTGGACTCCGTCATCCGCTCCGAGATCCGCACCTTCCCGGATGCGGCGATCAGCTATGACGGCACCGACGTCATGGTGACTGCGGACTATCTCCTCGCCGAGGTGTTCGCCAACCTCATCGGCAACAGCCTGAAGTTCGGCGGACCTCATGTCTCCATCGCCATCCGCATCGAGGAGCGGGATGACGAGGTGGAAGTCACCGTCGAGGACAATGGACCCGGTATATCCGATAAGGTCAAACCGCTCATCTTCAACCGATTCCAGCGGGGGGAGTCGAAGGCCAGCGGCAAGGGTCTCGGGCTCTATCTCTCGCGGATGCTGGTGGAGCGGTACGGGGGGACGATATGGGTGGAGGATCGGGTGCAGTCCCACCCCGAGATGGGTGTCGCCATCAAGTTCAGGCTGAAGAAGGCCTGAGTTCTCCGCTCTGTCGAGAAGTTCTCCGGCGTTTTTGATCCTGCAGATATTATTCCCTCCCGTCTTGATTCGGTCCTCCTCTCCCCGCAGCCCTGTAAGGGCCGACCCATCCCTTGGGAGAGGGGGAATCGTGCGATAGGCCTGCAGGGGCCCGTGAATCCCAAACAGGATATCTCCAGGGCTATCGCAAGAAGGGGTTGGGGCCCCGCCTGCAAAGATGACAGCCGTCCCGCAGCACACTCTCTGATCGATGAGGATTTCGACAGGGCCGAGTTCTCCGATCGGCAGGTGAAACTGTTCGACTCTCTCCGATCGCCCCGCGGCTCGTTCCCGATCGTCGGTGGTGCGGGAAGGGGGGGTTCGGATTGCCCCTCCAGCCCTGAGGGCTGATCCCCGGCGTAACCCCGTCCGATCCTCGACCGCCCGCTGATCGCGCTCCTTCGTAGGAATGAGGATTTCCACGCTTCCGGCACCCAATCGGGCATCAGGCCCGCTTCCGGATAGCCGGGCGACTTCCCCTGCGTTATGCCCACGGGATACGGGTGCGATACCCTCCGGGGGAGGGATCACGACCGTATCGGAATCTTCCCTCCCCGATGGCTCCGACCTTGACATTCAGCCTCCAACCCGCAGGTCGAGGGATCTTGATAAACAATTCCATGTTCCGGCAAAATTGTTCGGATACGACAGGAAGCATGCTACCGAAAAGAAATCCTCGTGAATTTATCGGGATGCGCGAAGTGCTGGATCCAGAACAAAACAAAGCCTTTTCCGATCACTACCTGAATGTGGCTTTTGATCTGTCCCAAGTGTTGTTCATCGCTAC
>FWPV01005327.1_pt1 | contig 25891 bp, 26 predicted proteins | sample 2228371 | NCBI WGS metagenome assembly FWPV01 (sample SAMEA103939776, study PRJEB20133) | metagenome
CCGACGCAGTGCTCGTGCGCCGCCCGCCCGGCGGTCCGGCGCCGGCCGCCCAGGTGGCCTACGGGCTGGTGGCCCGCTTCGAGCACCCACCGGCCGCCCCGGGCGCGGCCGTGCTCATGGACTGGTCGGGACCCGACGGCCAGGAACGGTCCCCGTCGTTCCTCTACGCCCTCGATCTGGGCGACGGTCGGTGGCTGGTGGAGGAGACCAGCCTTGCGGCCCGCCCGGCGGTCGCCGTGGAGGTGCTCGAACAGCGCCTCCACACCCGGCTCCGCGCCGGTGGCACCGTCCCGGTGGTCGTGGAGCATGTCGAGCGGGTGCACATCCCCATGGGCGGCCCGCTCCCGCTGCCCGGTCAGCGGGTGGTCGGCATGGGGGCGGCCGGCGGGCTCGTGCACCCGGCTACCGGGTACTCGGTGGCGGCGTCGCTGCGCGCCGCCCCCCGGCTGGCCGGCGCACTCCACGACGCCATCGCCCGGCGGACGCTCCCGGCCGACGTCGCTGCGCTCGGCTGGGACGCCGTGCTCCCGCCGGCGTTGCGCCGGGCCCGGGCGATGGAGGCCTACGGCCTCGAGGCGTTGCTCCGGCTCGACCAGGCGGCGTGCCGGGCGTTCTTCGACGCGTTCTTCGAGCTGCCCGACCCGTGCTGGCAGCGCTACTGGTCGGGCACGGCCACGCCCCGGGAGGTGGCCGGGACCATGTGGCGGCTGTTCACCCGCCTGCCCGGACCGGTGCGGGCCCGGCTAGTGGGCACCGACCTCCGGGCGGTCATGCGGGCGGTGCGCTGACCGGCTCGGCAGCGGCGGCCCGGGCGTGGCCCTTGGCCGACTTGCGGACTACCACCACCCAGCCGACCACGGCGCAGGCGCTGAAGATCCACCACTGCACGGCGTAGGACAGGTGGGGGCCGTCGTCACGCTCGGGCAGCGGGATCAGCAGGGGCAGGTCGCCTGCCGGGGGCTGCTGGGCGGTGAGCTCCACGTAGAACGGCCGCACCGGGTAGGGCAGCTGCTGCTGGAGGCGGGCCACGTCGATTCTGGCCACCCGGGTGAGGGTGCCCTCCGGCGGGTCCTGCGGGCCGAACGATCCGCGCACCTGGGTGACCCGGACACGGCCTTCGATGCTGACGGTCCCTGCGGTGGGCGGGGGGACGGCGGCCTCGTCGGTGACCGGGATCCACCCCCGGTTGACCAGCACGGCGGTGCCGTCACCCGCGACGAGCGGGGTGACCACATGGAAGCCGGCGGCCCCGTTGAAGCTCCGGTTGCGCACCAGCACCTCGCCGGCGGCGTCGTACCGCCCGGTGGCGGTCACCGTGCGCCATTCAGCGCCGGCCACGTCACGGTCGGGGATCTCGGTCACGGGCACGGCAGGCGCCGTGGACCGCTCGGCGAGGGCGACGTTGGCGTCGTGGCGCTCGTGGTAGCGGCGCAGCTGCCAGAACCCGAGGTTGACCATGAGCACCACGAGGGCGATCACCAGCAGGTGGAACGCAATCCACCGTGGCCTGGTCAGGAACCGGTACATCGCCGGTGACCGTAGCGGTCACCCGGACGCGACGCAGCGGCGGCGTCCCGCCGAGGACGCCGCCGCTGACGACGGGGATCAGGCGGTGCGCAGGGCCTCGACCGCCGACCGGCCGGCCTGGAACGCGGCTCGGAAGGCGGCACGGGCGCTGGTCAGGTCGGACCGGTAGGGGGTCAGCACCGCAGGGTTCGCGTCGAACTGCTCGGGGCTGATGGCGAGCACCGCATCGGCGTCACCGGCCAGGAGGCCGATGCCCTCAGCGGTCCTGGCCCGCATCGTGGCCAGCGCTGCGTCGGCGGCGGCGGTGTCCTTCCCCGCGGCCCTGGCCTCGGCGATGGCCGAATCGATGCGGTCAGCTGCGGACCCGAGGCGTGTGGCCGCCGCCCCGGCGGTGTCGATGGCGATGACCGTCCAGGTCTGCGGGACCCGCAGCCGGTAGACACGGAATGCAGGCCCCACGGGCTCGCAGGCGGCCCGTAGCTCGTCGGTGTCGGTGGCCGCGGCCACCTGGGGCTTCAGGGCGTCGAGCCCGCGCTTCGCGTCGCCCAGGAGGGCGGTGAGCGTGGCGCGGTGCTCGCCGGTCAGCGCCCGGGATCGGGCCGCCGCCGAGTCGAGCCGGCCCAGGGTGCTGATGCGCCGGTCGATCGCTTCGGTGCACCGGGCCTTGGCCGCGTCCAGGCGGTGGCCCTGCCCGGCCGAGGCGGCCGCCGGCGGTGCCGGCGTGGTGCTCTCGGCCAGGGCCGGGCCGGCCAGGGTCAGCATCGCCCCGGCGAGGATCGCGGCGACGGTGAGACGGGTGTGGTTCATCGGGATGCTCCTTCGTTCATGGCCTGATCGAGTTCTTCGAGGGTTCGGTCGAGCTCGTTGAGAGTGGCGTCGACCGAGGAGAGCAGGGCACCGGCGTCGTCCACGGCCGGGGTCGATGCCGGGCCCGGCACCGTGATGGGCGCCGGGAGCAGGCTCGTGGGTGTCGTGATGGACGTCGGCTCCGGCGAGACCGTGACGGCCGCGCTCGTCCCCGGCTGGGCGGCGGTGGCGGTGGTGGACGAGGTGATCACGGCCGCGGGGTCGATCCCCGCACGGGGTGCCGGGGTCGCGCCACCATCCGATGGGGTGGTGCCACCGCAGGCCGTGAGGGCCAGGGCCGCGGCCGTGATCATCGCTGCTCGCAAGGCCACTGCTGCTCCTTCCGGGTCGGATGCTCGGATCGGTCCGTCGGTGCCGTTCGGCATCTCCGTCCCTCGGTGCACAGCGTCGGCCCTGGCCGTGAGAAGCCGTCGGGGAAGTGATGAGGGAACGATGAAGCCGGTCGAGGGGTGGGGTGCTGAGGTGGGGCGACGGTTCCGCGGTGCCCTAACGTCCCCGGTCCATGGCACGGCTGCCCTTCCCGCGCGGACCCGAGGACGTCACCCCCGCCTGGATGCGGGCGGCCACCGGCCTGCCGGTGGACGCCGTGGACGCCTCGCGGGTCGGCACCGGGCTGGTGGGCATGAACCTGCGGTGCGCGCTCCACTACGACCGCACGCCGCCACCGGACGCCCCGGCCAGCCTGGTGCTCAAGCTGCCCTCACCCGACGAGACCAGTCGGGCCACCGGCGTGGCGCTGCGGAACTACGAGCGCGAGGTGCGCTTCTACCGGGAGATCCGCCACACCGTGGGCATCCGCACCCCCCACTGCTGGTACGCCGACTGGGACCCCGTGTCGGGCGATTTCGTGCTCGTGCTCGAGGATCTCGCCCCCGCGGTGCAGGGCGACCAGGTGGCCGGTTGCGGGCCGGAGCAGGCCCGGCTCGCCCTCGAGGAACTCGCCCGGCTCCACGCACCCCGGTGGGGCGACCCCACCCTCGACCACATCGACTGGCTGTCGCGGCGCGACGAGCAGGGCGCCGCCATGGTGCAGGCCCTCTACCAGCACGTGTGGCCGAACTTCCTGAAGACCTACGAGCGGCGGTTGACCCCCTCGCAGGTGCGGCTCGGCGAGCAGTTGGGCGCGAACCTGGCCGCCTGGCTCGGTCGGCGCACCGGGGCGCTCACCGTGGTCCACGGCGACTACCGGCTCGACAACCTGCTGTTCGGCACCCCGGAAGGGGGGTACCCGGTGGCGGCCGTCGACTGGCAGACCCCCGGGCACGGGCCCGGGGTGGCCGACGCCGCCTACTTCCTCGGCGCCGGGCTGCTGCCCGACGACCGGCGGGCCCACGAGCGTGAGCTGCTGCGTGCCTACCACGATGCGCTGCTCGCCGGTGGGGTGCGGGACTTCTCGTTCGAGGACTGCTGGGAGCAGTACCGGATGTTCGCCTTCTCCGGGTGTGTGATGGCGGTGGTGGCCAGTCAGGTGGTCGGGGAGAGCGACCGGAGCGAGGCGATGTTCGGGGCGATGGCCGAGCGGCACTTCACCCACGCCGAGGACGCCGAGGCTGTGGAGTTCCTGCACTGACCATGGTCGTCGAGGAGTTGGAGCTGGCCATCCCGCCCGAGCGGATCGCGGCGTACGTCGAGCGGGACGAGGCGGTGTGGACGGCGTTCCTGCGCACATGCCCGGGCTTCGTGCGCAAGGAGGTGTGGGTGCCGGCCGACCGTCCGGGGGTGGTGGTCGTGCAGATCTGGTGGCGGTCACGGGAGCAGTGGAAGGCCATCACCCCCGAGCAGGTGGCCGAGGTCGACGCCCGGATGGGCGACCTGTACGCCGAGCCGGTGTGCCGGGAGTACACGGTCGCCTGGCCGGCCGAACCGGGAGCGGGAGACCGATGACGAGGCTGGCCAAGCGGGACGTGGAGCACCTGCTCGCCCTGGTCGACGAAGACCCGGTGGGCGCGCTGATCGTGGCGCTCCGCAAGGTGCTCGACCGTCCCGATGCGACCTGGACCGAGCTGCTGGCCCGGGCCCCGATCGACCCGGACCGGCGCCAGCGGCTCGCCGATCTCGAACCCGAGGCGCTGTGGGACCTCGTCGCCGAGCTGAACGAGCTGCGGACCCTGCCCGGCCCCTACGCCAGCGCCGGTGCGATGCCCACCGGCCGGCGTCCCGACCCCGACGTCGAGCCGTAGAACGGTACCGAGCCGAAGCTGAACACCCCGCCGTCGGCGGCGACCACGTGGTACCCGCTGCCGTCGACCGAGGCGAGCAGCGAGATCGCCGGGCGGGTCCAGGGCAGCCGCAGACCCGGGATGGAGCCGTGGAAGCGGGCGTCGCCGAAGCTGAAGATGCCCCCGTCCTCGCCGAGCAGCCAGTACCCCCGCCCGGTCGGGGTGGGGGCGAGGTCGACGGCCCGGGTGCGGACGTTGATGCCGGGCAGTGAGCCGTGGAAGCTGGCGTCGCCGAAGCAGAACACCCCGCCGTCCTGGCCGAGGATCCAGTAGCCCCGGCCGGTCGGCGTCGAGGCGAGGTCGACGGCCCGGGTGCGGATCCGCAGTTCCGGCAGCGACCCGTACGGTCGGGCCCCGCCGAACGCGTACACGGCGCCATCGTCGGTGAGGGCGTAGTACTGCTCGGCGGTGGCCCCCGGGGCGATGGCCACCCCGGCGGCCCGGGCGCCGGCCCGGCGGGGGTCACCGGCGTCGGCCGCGGCGCCGAAGCTGGTGACCGTGCCGTCCGTGGCCATCACCCGGTAGCCGATGAGGCCCACCCGCAGCCGGTTGCGGACCCGCTGGCGGATGGTCGGCAGCAGCGCGTAGAGCCGGTTCCCGGGGCAGGCGGTGGCGGCCGCGTCCCGGTGGCCGCTCACGTTCTGGACGGTCAGGGTGCCCGCGGCGGTCGTCCACGGGTCGGCGGTGGTCGGGTCGAGCCCGCGGGGGCCGAACTTCCAGGCCAGCAGGTGCACCAGCGCGTCGAGCGCAGCCGGCGTGGGTTCGACGTCGGTGAACGTGCCGAGCAGGCACACGCCGACCGAACCGGTGTTGACGCCCGCCGCGTGCGCGCCGACCACCCCGTTGCCCTGGAGGTCCTCGCCGCTGGGCACCTCACCGGTGGCGTAGTCCCTCGCCCACCGGCCCTCGTAGATCGTGCCGGTGTGGTCGATGAGGAAGTTGTACCCGATGTCGGCGAACCCTCGGCCGTCGACATGCCACAGGTACGTGGACCGCACCACCGCAGCCGGGTCGGCGGGGTTGTTGGCCGAGAGCATTTGGTGGACGATCGCCTTGCGGATCGGGGCGAACGATCGTTCGGCGGTGCGCCGTGACTCGTCCGCGCCCCACGCGGCGCGGCTGACGATCGGCGGCGGCGACACCCGGACCGGGGTCAGCGTGCCGGTGACCGCAGGGCCCCCGGTGGACGACGCTGCGAGCGCGGCGGCGTCGTAGGCGAGCGGATCCTCGCCCATGCCGTCGCACCCGATGGGGATGGCGGCCTCACCTGCGGCCCACGAGGGGAGCGCGAACCGGGTGCCGAGCAGACCGATCCCGCCCAGGGCAGCGGTGCCGCGCAACACCTGGCGGCGGCCGAGCCGGGGACCGGCCCGGCCGGAGCGGTGGTGGATGCTGTCGTCACACACGAGTGCCTCCGCGCGCGTCTCCGAGACGGCTCCACCCGTCTCGGAGACTAGATCGTCAGACGTCCGGGCTGTTCGAGGGTGACGACCGCAACTGACGGCTTCCTGGGCGAGCGGCTCGGTGGACCGGTAACCTGCAGGCGGCCCGGCGGCACGCCGGCCACCTGGCTGCGGCTGCGGCCAGGCGTTCCCCCAGGATCTCCATGAGCAACTTCGAATCGCTCGGGGTCCCGGCCGCACTGGCGGGCGCGCTCGCCGCGGCCGGCATCACCGAGCCGTTCCCCATCCAGACCATGACCATCCCCGACGGGTTGGCCGGCCGCGACGTGTGCGGCAAGGCCAAGACCGGTTCGGGCAAGACCCTGGCCTTCGGCCTGCCGCTGCTCGCCCGCATCCCGGTGAGCGCCCCCCGCCGCCCGGCCGCGCTGGTGCTGGTCCCCACCCGCGAACTGGCCACCCAGGTGACCGACGTGCTGGCACCGCTCGGCGAGGCCGTCGACCGCACCGTGGTCGCGATCTACGGCGGGGCGTCGATGGACCGGCAACGGGCGCGCCTGCGCGAGCGGGCCGACCTCGTGGTGGCGACGCCGGGACGGCTGATCGACTTCGTCGACGCCGGTGACGTGGTGCTCGACCGCGTCAGTGCCGTGGTGCTCGACGAAGCCGACCGCATGGCCGACATGGGGTTCCTGCCGCAGGTCGAGTGGCTGCTGCGCCACCTCCCCCGCGACCGCCAGACCATGCTGTTCTCGGCCACGCTCGACGGTGCCGTGGACCATCTCGTCCGGGCCGAGTTGCGCGACCCGGTGTTCCACGAGGTCGAGTCCAAGGGCGCCACGGTCGAGCAGATGGAGCACCGCTTCCTGCTCGTGCACGAACTCGACAAGGTCAAGCTGCTGGCATCGATCATCCGCAGCCATCAGCGCACCCTGGTGTTCGTCCGCACCAAGCGCGGGGCTGACCGGCTCGTCGAGCGGCTCCGCCGGGAGGGGGTCACGGCCGACGCCATCCACGGCGACCTGCGCCAACGGAACCGTGAGAAGGCGTTGGCCGACTTCGCCGCCGGCAAGTTGCCTGCACTCGTCGCCACCGACGTGGCCGCCCGGGGCATCCACGTCGACGACATCGGGATCGTCGTCCACTACGACCCGCCCGAGGACCACAAGACCTACCTCCACCGCTCGGGCCGCACGGCGCGGGCCGGCGAGGCGGGCGTGGTCGTCACGCTCGTGCTGTGGAACGAGGAGCTCGAGGTGCGCCGCATGCAGAAGCGCCTGCAGCTCGACGTCCCCATCGTCGAGATGTTCTCCAACGACCCCCGCCTGGCCGATCTCGCCGGCTGGAAGCCCCGCCGCGAGGAGGCCGTCGGCGCGCGCAAGGGCGCGTAGCGGCCGTGTTCCTCGCGCTCCGGGAGATGCGGCGGGCCAAGATCCGCTTCGGGCTGCTCATGGCCGCCCTCGGCCTGCTCGTGTTCCTGATCCTGTTCCAGCAGGCCATCCAGAACGGGCTGATCACCTCGTTCGTCGGTGCCATCCGCAACCAGTCCGCTCCGGTGCTGGTGTTCAGCGTGGACGGTCGGCGCAACCTGCAGGGCAGCGTGATCCCGCCACCGCTCGAGGCCCAGATCCTCGCCGTGGACGGCATCGGCCGTGCCGGTCGGATCGGGCAGGGCACCTTCACCGTGACCGCCGGTGGCGAGCTGCGGGACGCGGCGATCATCGGCTACGAAGCCGAGGGTCTCGGCGACCCGGCCTCACTGGTCGAGGGCCGCCGTCCGGCCGGACCCGCCGAAGCGGTGGCCAGCGACGCCGACGCCCCCGACGGCTTCGCCGTCGGTGACGTGGTCCGGGTGGAACCCGGCGGCCTGGAGATCACCGTGGTCGGCCTGGCCCGCGACGTCCAGCTGAGCGTGTCTCCCACGCTGTTCGTCACCTACGACACCTACCTCGCCGCGGTTGCGGCCCGGAACCCCGACGCCGCCGCCCCGCTGCCCAACGTGCTCGCCCTCGAACCGGCCCCGGGCGTGACCGACGCCGAACTCGTCGCCCGGGTGAACGCAGCCAGCGACCAGGCCGACGCGCTCACCGCCGCCGACGCCGCCGACAAGGCCCCGGGGGTGTCGCAGGTGCGGAGCTCGTTCGCAGTGGTGTTCCTGCTCTACGCGCTGGTCGTGCCCCTGGTGACCGGCTTGTTCTTCCTGATCGTGACCTACCAGAAGGCGGGGGCGCTCACCCTGCTGCGGGCCATCGGCGCGCCCGGCGCCCAGCTGGTGCGGGCGCTGCTGGTGCAGGTGCTCATCGTGACCGTCGTCGGGCTGGCGATCGGCATCGCGCTCTACGCCCCGCTGTCGGTCCAGCGGATCGGGGGCGTGCCCCTGCGGTTCGAGACCGGCGCCGTGCTGTTCTGGTCGGTGCTGCTCACCGTGTTCAGCCTGGCCAGCGCCCTGGTGTCGGCGGCGCGGGTGCTGCGGATCGACCCGGTCGACGCCACCACCGGCGCCGGTGTCGGCAGGATGGGCCTGACATGAGGCTCGCGTTCCGGGAGCTGTGGCGCCGGCCGGGGCGGTTCGTGACGGCCACCGGGATCCTCACCCTCATCTCCCTGCTGCTGCTGTTCCTCGGCGGGCTGCTCGACGGGCTGCTGAACAACTCCACCGGCGCAGTCCGTGCCCAGCCGGGCGACGTGATCGTGTACTCCTCCACCGCCCGGGAGTCGTTCCTGCGCAGCCGCATCGACCCGGCGGTGCGCGAGCGCGTCGAGGCCCTGCCCGTGGTCGACGAGGTCGGCGGGCTCGGCATCGTGCAGCTCGGGGCACGGCTGCCCGACCGGGGGCCACGCGAGCTGCTCGACGTGGCGCTGTTCGGAGTCGAGCTCGCGCCCCGCGGCGTACCCGAGGTGCCGCCACCTGGTCAGGCCTACGCCGATGAGGTGCTGCGCGAACAGGGGGTTGAGCGGGGGATGACGCTCCTGCTGGGGCCGGCGCGCTCCCCGGTGACCGTCATCGGCTTCGTGAAGGACACGAACTACCTGGGGCAGGGCGGCCTGTGGGCGGCGCCGGAGACCTGGCGGGAGGTGCTCACCGCCAACCGCCCCGACGAGATCCTCGCCCCCGGGGTGTTCCAGACGCTGGTGGTGCGCGGCCAGGGTCCGGTCGACGAGCTCGCCGCAGCCATCGATGCCGCCACGGCCGGGGCCACCACCACCCTCAGCGTGCGCGACGCCGCCGAGGCGATCCCCGGGGTGCGCGAGCAGCGCGGCACGTTCAACCAGATCATCGGGGTGACCGTGTTCATCGCCGTTGTCGTGGTCGCGCTGTTCTTCGCCCTGCTCACCGTGGAGCGTACCGGGCTCTACGGCGTGCTCAAGGCGATGGGCGCCAGCTCTGGCACCCTGTTCGCCGGCGTGGTCGCCCAGGCGGCGACCGTCACCCTGCTCGCCGCCGCCATCGGCACCGCAGTGTCGGTCGGGGTCGGCCTGGCGATCCCACCGGGCACCGTGCCGTTCGAGCTGACGCCGACACGCATCGCCACCAGCGTCGCCTATCTGCTCGTCGCAGCCGTCGTCGGCTGCGTGTTCTCCCTGCGCAGGGTCCTGCGCATCGATCCCGCTTCTGCCATCGGGGGTTCCGCGTGAGCACCGCCACCGCCATCGACACCGCCCTGCAGATGGAGGCCGTCCGCAAGGTCTACCGGGTCGGCGACGCCGACGTGGTCGCCCTCGACCACGCCACCCTCACCGTCGGCGCCGACGAGATCGTCGCCCTGTGCGGGCCGTCGGGCTCAGGGAAGACCACGTTGTGCACCATCGCCGGCGGCATCCTGTCGCCCACCGAAGGCCGGGTGGTGGTGGGCGGGCAGGACATCACCGGGTACTCCCCCCGTCAGCTCACCGAGTTCCGGCGCACCACCGTCGGGTTCGTGTTCCAGTCGGTGAACCTCGTGCCATTCCTCACCGCCCGCGAGAACCTCCTCGTGGTCGACGAGATCGGCCGGCGCACCGGCGCCGCAGCCCGGAAGCGGGCCGACGCCCTGCTCGAGGAGCTCGGCCTGAGCCACCGGGCGAAGAACCTTCCCGCCCAGCTGTCCGGTGGTGAGCGTCAGCGGGTGGCCATCGGGCGGGCGCTGATGAACAGCCCGACCCTGGTGCTGTTCGACGAGCCGACCTCGGCGCTCGACACCAAGCTCGGCGAGCAGGTCATGCAGCTGATCCGCAACGAGATGAAGATGCGGGGCACCGCGGCGATCGTCGTCACCCACGACGAGCGGATGCTGCATTTCGCCGACCGGGTCCTGCACATCACCGACGGCCACCTCCACGCCTGAGCCCGGCGGTCGGGGCTCGCCCGAGCCGCCCGGTGGCCGCTACCGTCCCTGCGCCGTCCGGGGGGACGACGAGGGGGGAGCGATGACCGACTGGAACTTCGCCGACGTGTACGAGGCCATTGCGGCCAAGGTGCCCGACCGGCCGTGCCAGATCCAGGGCGACCGGGTGATCACCTGGGGCGAGTTCGACCGGCGGGCCGACGCGCTGGCCGCCGACCTGCTCGACGCCGGCCTCGGCCACCAGGCCAAGGTCGCCGCGTACCTGTACAACTGCCCGGAGTACCTCGAGACGTACATGGCGGCGTTCAAGGCGGGGCTGGTGCCGGTGAACACTAACTACCGCTACGGCCCCGAGGAGATCACCTACCTGTGGGACAACGCGGACGCCGAGGCCGTCGTGTTCCACGCCGCGTTCACCGACCTGGTCGAGTCGGTGCGGCAGCGCCTCCCCCGGGTGCGGCGCTTCTACGTGGTGGCCGATGAGACCGGCGACGGTCCGGCCTGGGCTACGCCGTACGAGTCGGTGGTCAGCCGCCGGGTGCCCGGACCGGTGCGCGGGCCGTGGGGCCGCAGCGGTGACGACCTGCTGCTGCTCTACACCGGCGGCACCACTGGCATGCCCAAAGGGGTGATGTGGCGCCAGGACGACCTGTTCAACGTGCTCGGCAGCGGCGGCAACGCCCTGCTCGGTGTCCCCCCGGCGGAGAGCATCGACGAGATCGTCGCCAGGTTCGATCCGTCCCAGCCCGGTCCGGTCACCCTGCCCGCATGCCCGCTCATGCACGGCACCGGGCAGTTCAGCGCCATGATCGTGATGGCCCTCGGCGGCGCCGTGGTCTGCCTGCCCAGCCGCCGCTTCGACGTGGCCGAGCTGTGGCGGACCGTGCAGGACCGCCGGGTCACCACGATCATCATCGTCGGTGATGCGTTCGCGAAGCCGATGCTCGCCCACCTCGACGAGCACCCTGGCGTCTATGACTTGTCCAGTGTGGTCGCCATCACCTCCTCGGGGGTGATGTGGAGCCGGGAGACCAAGGAGGGGCTGATCCGCCACATGCCTCAGGTGGTGCTGTTCGACAGCCACGGCTCGAGCGAGGCGGTGGGCCTGAGTGGATCGGTGTCCAGCCGTGAGGGCACCAGCGAGACCGCGTCGTTCCAGCTCGGCCCGAACGCCGCGGTGTTCACCGAGGACGGTCGCCGGGTGGAGCCGGGCAGCGGCGAGCAGGGGATGATCGCGGTGAGCGGGTTCATCCCCCTCGGCTACTACAAGGACGAGACCAAGACGGCAGCCACCTTCCGGACGTTCGAGGGCCGGCGGTGGAGCGTCCCCGGCGACTGGGCCACGGTGAATGTCGACGGCAGTGTCACGCTGCTCGGCCGGGGGAGTGTGTGCATCAACACCGGCGGCGAGAAGGTGTTCCCCGAAGAGGTCGAGGAGGTGCTCAAGCGGCATCCGAAGGTGCACGACGCCGTGTGCGTCGGCGTGCCCGACGACCGCTTCGGCGAGGCCATCTGCGCCGTCGTCCAACCCGAACCGGGCGTCGAGCCCCCCGCGCTGGAGGAACTCTCCGCCCATGTCCGGGCCAGCCTGGCCGCGTACAAGGCCCCCAGGCACGTGGTGGTCGTCGACAGCATCGGCCGGGCCCCCAACGGCAAGGTCGACTACAAGGGCCTCAAGGCCCTCAGCCGTGCACGCCTCGGGCTGGCCGCATCGTCGGCGGGTGGGTCGTGAGAAGGTCATGGCCATGACCGGAGACGACCTGCGCGCCCGCCTCCGCACCGGACGGCCGGTGCTCATGCCCGGGGTGTGGGATGCGCTCACCGTGAAGCTGGCCGCCGAGGCCGGCTTCGACACGGTGTTCCTGTCCGGCTACTGCGTGAGCGGCACGCTGCTCGGCCTGCCCGACTTCGGGTACCTCACCCAGGTGGAGATGGCTGAGGTGGCCCGGCGGGTCGCACGGGCCGCGCCCGGCACGATGGTGGTGGTCGACGCCGACACCGGCTACGGCAACCCGTTGAACACCATCCGGACCGTGGAGTTGTGGGAGGCGGCGGGGGCCACCGGGCTGTTCCTCGAGGACCAGGTGTGGCCCAAGCGGTGCGGGCACATGAGCGGCAAGCAGGTCGTGCCCCGGGAGGAGTGGCTGGCCAAGCTGCGGGCCGCCGTCGACCACCGTACGCACCTGCACGTCACCGCCCGCACCGACGCCCGGGCCGCCGTGGGCCTCGACGAGGCGATCGAGCGGGCGAAGATGGCCCGGGACACCGGCGTGGACGCCCTGTTCGTCGAAGCCCCCGAGTCGGTGGGCGAGATGGAACGCATCGCCGCTGCGCTGCCCGACATCACGCTGGTGGCCAACATGGTCGAGACCGGCAGGACACCGCTGCTCACCCCGACCGAGCTCGCCGAGCTCGGCTTCACGCTGATCGTGTCGCCGCTCACCGGGCTGTTCACCGTGGTGAAGGCGGTGCGGGACACCCTCGCCATCCTGCGCGACGAGGGGTCGTTGCGGGACCATCTCGACCGGCTCGTCGACTTCGACGGGTTCGGCCGCCTCGTCGACCTCGACGAGCACTATTGGCGGGACGCGCACTACCGGACCTGACACCGAAATCCTCACCCTCCGCGGTCGGGCTGCCGATGGCCCGTCGATGACCAGCGAGCAGGTGACGGCACTGGTGGGGCGGGCCGAGCTCCTCGAGCGGGCGGGCGGGCGCGCTGCGGCGGCAATCCTGGTGGCCGACCTCGACCGGTTCTCGGTGGTGAACGAGCTCCGGGGCGACCGGGCCGGTGACCGGCTGCTGGCCGCCGCCGAGGAGGTCGTCGTCGCTGCGGCCACGGCCGCCGGTGGGCTGGCGGCCTCGCTCGGGGCCGACCGGTGGGCGATCACCGTGCCCGCCGAGCGCGTCACCGAGGTGGCCACCGCGCTGCACCGCCGCATCGGCCACCCCGTCACGGTCGGCGTGGCCTGCGCCGGACCCGCCACCGACGACCCCGCCGCGGTGCTCCGGGCTGCCGAGGCCGCCCTGCGTCAGGGGAAGCGGGCCGGCGGCGCCCGCACGGTGTGGGCGGAACTCGAACCGGTCGCCGAGGCCGAGGCGCTCCACCGGGCCCTGCGCAATGGCGAGTTCGGGGTCGACTACCAGCCGATCGTGTCGATCGAGGACGGCCGGGTGTGGGCGGTGGAGGCCCTGGTGCGCTGGCACGACCCGGTGCGGGGCACGCTGCTGCCCGCCCGGTTCCTCGACCGTGCCGACCGCCTGGGGCTCCTCGAACCGATCGGCGCGCTGGTGGTGGCCGACGCCGTCGACCGCATCGCCGAATGGCAGCACGAACTGGGCCGGCCCGAGCTGGCGGTGACCGTCAACCTGGCCCCGTCGCAGCTCGCCCGCCCGTCGCTGGCCGGTCTGCTGGCCGCCCACCTGCGGCGCACCGGGGTCCGGCCGTCGTCGGTCGTGTTCGAGGTCACCGAGGACGCGCTGGTCGACATCGACAGGGCGCTGCGGGCGCTCGGCACGCTGCGGGCCATGGGCGCCCGCATCGCCCTGGACGACTTCGGCACCGGACCGGTGTCGCTCGCGACGCTGCCCCGCCTGCCCCTCGACGTGCTCAAGATCGACCGGGCGTTCAGCCGGACCCTGGGCGGGCTGGTGCACGACGACACGCTCACCCGGCTGGTGCGCGAGGTCGCCAGCGCGCTCGGTCTCACCGTGGTCGCCGAGGGGGTGGAGCAGGAGGACCACCTCGTCGGCGTGGTGGCGATGGGCTGCGAACTCGCCCAGGGCCGCCTGTTCGCGCCGGCCGTGCCCGCCGGGGAGATCCCCGAGGTGCTGTCGCGGCCCCGGTTCTGGTGGCGTCAGCCACCGCCACCGCCGGCCCGGGGCCGGTGAGCGCGACTCACCCGCCGGGTCAGGCGCGGTGATCAGGGGGGCAGGTGCGCAGGTAGGCCAGCACCTCGTCGAGGCGGGCGGTGGCCACCGCCACGCACGTGTCGGCCGCCCCATAGTACAGCCGCAGCTCGCCGGTGGTCGGCTCGTGGATCAGCCCGCACGGGAACACGACGTTGGGGACGTCACCCATGCGCTCGTACGGCGCAGTCGGGGCGAGCACCCACTCGGGAGAGCGGCGCAGCACCCGGCTCGGCTCCTCACGGTCGAGCAGCGCGAGGCCCACCCGGTACACGTCGCCGGCGACCGTCCGCCGGACCCCGTGGTAGAAGAGCAGCCAACCGTCGTCGGTCTCCAGCGGGGGCGGGCCGATGCCGACCCGCAGCGAATCCCACCAGGCGCCGTCTCGGGTGCCGAGGATCCGCTCCGGTGCCCGCCACGCCTCGAGGTCGTGGCTGCGCGACATCCAGATCTCGGCCTTCGGGCCGCTGTGCACCGTCACCGGCCGGTGGAACAGCACCCACTCGCCGTTGATCCGGCGGGGCAGGACCGCCGCGTTCTTGTCCTCGGGGGGCATCATCAGGCCCCGCCGCTCCACGGTGCGGAAGTCGGAGGTGGCCAGGAACACCGCCGGGCCGGGCGGCCCGTAGGCGGTGCAGGTGATCACCCACCGGTCGAGTTCGTCGACGAACACCACCCGGGCGTCCTCGAACCCCCACTGCTCCTCCTCCACCCCGGGGGTGGGGCTGAGCAACGGCTCGGGGTCGACGCGCCAGCCGGTGAACCCGTCGGTGGACCGGGCCGCCCACAGATGGGAGATGCCCCGGCAGTCCTCGACCCGGCACAGCAGCACCGTCTCGCCGTTGCACAGGCACGCCGCCGGGTTGAACACGGTGTTGACCGGCACCGGCCAGTCGGCGGCGGTGAGGATCGGGTTGGCCGGATGGCGGGTCAGCAGGGTCGACGGATGGCGGATCACGGTGGAGGGATCGGCAGGACTCACGTGGCGTGAAGGGCGTGACGGGCCAGCACCGGCATGCCGGCCGATTCCAGGGCCAGCCGGGCGGTGAAGTAGGCCAGCGTCGACTCGGCGCCCTGGTTGAGGCTCACCTCCTCGGCGCCCAGGCCGTCACCGCAGCCGCCCGTGGTGGGGTCGTACACGGAGCGCCGCAGGCGGTTGTGGCCGGTGAACCAGCCGAAGGCGTCGGCGGCGCGGCGGGCGTGGTTCGGGTCGCCGGTAGCCCGCAGGGCGTCGATCTCGGCCTCGACCAGCGCCGCGGCGTCCAGGGGCTGCTCGTCACCCTCGCCCGGGTGGGGGAGGTGCCGGGCCCTGCCCCCGTTGCCGGGCAGCACGAGCAGCCGGTCGCCGAGACCGCACTGGTCCCCGTACCAGCGCAGGGTGTCGAGCCCGAGTTCGACGAGTTCCCGCCGGCCGAGCCGGCGACCGGCGACGATGAGCGCCTGGGGCAACCGGGCGTTGTCGTAGGCCAGGTAGGGCTCGAACCAGTTCCAGCCCGGTGCGGAGTACTGCCCGTGCAGGCCGGCGAGCCAGGTGGCGAGGCGGTCGACCACGGCGAGCCGGTCGGCGGGCAGCAGGTGGTCGGGCAGCCGGCTGAGCCCGAGCAGCGTGTAGGCGACCGTCCGGGGCGACGACGGGGGATGGGCGACGGCGTCGTCGCACAGCCGGTCGAGCAGCCCCACGGCCGGGGCGGCCAGCGTCGGCGGGATGTCCGAGGCCAGCAGGTCACCAAGGGCCCAGATCGTCCGGCCGACGTGGTCACCGTGATGGGGGTGGTCGAGCCAGCGGCGGTCGTAGGACATGAAGTTGTGCATGCCGCCCTCGGCGGCGGCGTCGATCAGGAAGGCCAGACCCCGCCGGACGACCCTGGCCCAGGACCGGTCGTGGGTGCGGGTGGCGAGCTGGCTGGCCACCTGCACGAGGCGGGCGACGTCGTCCACGCAGTACCCGGTGGACAGGTTCGGCACGCACCCGGTGGCGTGCTGGATGATCCCCACGTCGTCGAGCAGCGTCCGGAGGTGGTCGAGCCGCAGCGGGGGCAGGGCCCATTCGTGGACCAGGGCGGCCTCGTGGGGGGTGCCGCCGGCGACGGCCAGGCGCAGGATCTCCGCCGTCGAGCGCCCCACGGCTGGCCACGACAGCGCCCGGCCGACCTGGCGGGCCTCGGCCCGCATCGCCGCCAGCCGCTCGGGATGCTCGATCAGCTCGGCGATGCTGTCGGCCAGCGCCTCCGCGTCGTCGAAGGGCACGAGCCGGCCGGCACCGGACGCGAGCAGGTCCTGCGCGTACCGGTACGGCGTGGACACCACCGGGCAACCGGCCGCAAGGGCGAAGGTGAGCGCGCCGGACACGATCTGTTCGGGGCTGCGGTACGCGGTCACGAACAGATCGGTGGCGGCCAGCAGGTCGGCGAGCTCGTCGATGCTGAGGAATCGGTCGTCGAAGCTCACGTGCCGTTCGAGGCCGTGGCGCCGCACCAGGCTCTCGAGCGTCAGGCGGTACTCCTCGCCGTGCCGGCGGGCGACCTCGGGGTGGGTCCGGCCGGCGACCACCAGCAGCACGTCAGGGTGACGGTCGACGAGGGTGGCCAGTGCCTCGATCGTGGTTTCGATCCCCTTGCCCGGCGAGATCAGGCCGAACGAGGTGATCACGAAGCGGTCCCGGGTGTCCGACGGACCGACCCCGGGTACGCCCTCGAGGGGGATGACCCGGTGCGTGCCGGCGGACTCGGCGAGACGGGTGATCTCAGGTGGCGCGCCGTGGGGGACCACGTGCACCCGGTCGGGATCGGCGATCCCGGCGGTGGTGACCATGCGGCGGGCCGTGTCGGTGAACACCAGCACCGCCGCCGCCCGCCGGCACAGCTCCCGCAGCACGGCGTCCTGGTTGGGGCTCGGCGACGACAGGACGGTGTGGAGCGTGACCACGTAGGGGACGGCGAGCTCGTCGGTGAACGACAGCAGGAACTCGCCGTCGCGGCCGCCGAAGATGCCGAACTCGTGCTCGATCATGACCACGTCGAGGCCGAGCCGGCCGACGAGGCGGGCGGCCCGGCCGTAGTCGGCGCGGACCTCCTGGCTGATGGTGGCCACCACCGGCGGTGGGTAGGTGAACTCGTCTCCGTTGGTGACGGCGATCACCTCGACGGCGTCGACCCCGGGCGCGTCGCGCAGGCCGGCGATCAGATCGGCCGAGAAGGTGGCGATCCCGCACTGGCGTGGCGGGAACGTCGACAGGACACCGATGCGCATGACCTTCCTCACATGCTCACAGGGATCCGATGCCGGCGATCACTGACAGGATAGCTGACAAACTCTGACAGCTAAACTGTCTCCCGTGAACGCCCGGGGGAAGCGCACGCAGCCGTCGGTGGACCCGTGGGTCGCCCGCATGGACGACCCCGACGAACCGCTGTTCACGATCGCGGTCGCCTGCGACCTGCTCGGCAGCGACGCGCAGTCCATCCGCCGGCTCGACCGGCTCGGCATCACCTCGTCCACCCGGACGGCGGGGAACCAGCGGCGCTACTCCCGCAACGACGTGCTGCGGTTGGGCGAGGCCCTCCGGTTGCGCAGCGAGGGGGTGCCGCAGGCGGCCATCCTGCGGGTGCTCACCGCCGAGTCGGCTCTCGAGCGGGCGGGTGGGCAGGTGGCTCCGCACGCTGCGGCCGGCCGTGGTGCCCGCCGGCGGGCGGCTGGACGGTAGATTCGCCGGAAGCATCAGGAGAGGCCGGGCGGCCCGCCGCCCGGTCCGGCAACCTGGGAGCGACGCCCAAGGTGCCTCCCGGCCGGTGGGCCGGGGATGTGGCCGCCTGCGGTCCTGCCGCCGACGGCAACGAACCGTCGCCTCCCGGTGCGCACACCTGGTCGGTCGACGCGAGGAACTGCGAGGAGAGGGAGGTGCCGTGGAGACGCAGCCGCTGCCGGTGACGGGCGCGTGGCGTGCGGGCATCGACCCGCCGGGGAACCGCCGGTTCATCACCATGGCCACCGACCGGCCGCTGGCCCTGGAGGGGGGCGGCACCCTGCGCGAGGTGACCCTGGCCTACGAGTGCTGGGGGGAGCTCGACGCCACGGCCTCCAACGCCGTGCTCGTGTGCCACGCCTGGACCGGTGACAGCCACGTGATCGGGCCCGCCGGGCGGGGCCATCCGACCCCGGGGTGGTGGGAGGGGATGATCGGGCCCGGTCGCCCCATCGACACCGACCGGTGGTTCGTGGTCTGCGCCAACGTGCTCGGCGGCTGCCAGGGTTCCACCGGGCCGGCCTCCATCGACCCGGTGACCGGCCGGCCCTACGGCCCCCGGTTCCCCCAGGTGAGCATCCGCGACATGGTCCGCACCCAGGCGGTGCTCGCCGACCGGCTCGGCATCCGCCGGTGGGCGAGTGTCGTCGGCGGGTCGATGGGCGGCATGCAGGTGCTCGAGTGGGGGGTCACCTACCCGGGACGGGTCCGGTCCCTGATCCCCATCGCCACCTGCGCCCAGGCCAGCGCCCAGCAGATCGCCCTCGGTGCCGTCGGCCGACGGGCGATCCGCCTCGACCCCCGCTGGCGGGGCGGCGACTACTACGACGCCGAGCCCGGCGACGGACCCCACGAAGGGCTGGCCGTGGCCCGGATGCTCGCCCAGATCATGTTCCGCAGCGACGACGTGTTCACCGACCGGTTCGGTCGGCAGCTGGCCGACGGGGCCCGCTTCGGTGACGGGTTCCACCTGTGGCAGCGCTTCGAGGTGGAGCGCTACCTCGACTACCACGGTGAGAAGCTGGTGCGGCGGTTCGACGCCAACAGCTACCTGGTGCTCGGCAAGGCCATGGACCTGCACGACATCGGCCGGGGGCGCGGCGGGCTCGAGGCCGCGCTGGGCCGCATCCGGGTGCCGGTGCTCACCATGGGCATCCGCAGCGACATCCTCTATCCCGTCTACCAGCAGCTCGAGATCCGCGACGGCCTGCTGGCCACCGGGGGGCGGGCCGAGTACGTCGAGATCGACTCGCCCCACGGCCACGACGCGTTCCTCATCGACCTCGACCAGGTCGGCGCGGCGATCCGCCAGTTCCTCGACCGGATCGACAAGGACGACCCGTGACCGACCCGCAGCCCGACCCGCCCCTGCATCCCGAGACCGTGGCCATCCGGGCCGGCCGGGCCGACAACGGCACGGCGCTGGCCCCGTTGCTGTGGTCGACCTCGGTGTGGCGCACCCCGTCGCTGGACGAGGCCCGGCGCATGTCCACCGGGGTCCGGGCCGAGCACTTCTACAGCCGGTACGCGAACCCGTCGGTGAAGGCCTTCGAGGACACCGTCGCCGAGCTCGAGGGGGCCGAGGCGTCCCTCGCCTTCGCGTCGGGCATGGGGGCCCTGGCCAGCGTGGTGCTCGCCCTGTGCTCGACCGGCGACCACATCGTCGCCCAGCGGCACCTCTACTCGGGCACCCTGTTGTTCCTGCGGGGGGTGTGCCCCCGGTTCGGCATCGACGTCACGCTGGTCGACGCCACCGAACCGGGGGCGCTGGCCGCGGCGGTCCGTCCCGGCCGCACGATGCTGGTGATCGCCGAGACGCCGGCCAACCCGCAGCTCGCGATCACCAACCTCGACGAGCTCGGTGCCATCCGCGGCCCGTTCACCCTGGTCGACGGCACGTTCGCCCCGCCGCTGATCCAACGGCCCCTGGCCCACGGGGTCGACCTGGTGATGCACTCGGCCACCAAGGGCATCAGCGGGCACAACGACGCCACCATCGGGGTGGTGTCGGGCGCGAAGGACCTGCTCGACGAGATCTGGCGGTACGGCACCCTGCACGGGGCGTGCGCCTCGCCCTTCGACGGGTGGAACGCCGTGCGGGGCATCCGCACCCTGCCGGTGCGCCTGGCCCGCCAGTGCGACACCGCCCTGACCCTGGCCACCTGGTTGGAGTCGCACCCGGCGGTGGCCTCGGTGCGCTACCCGTTCCTCGCCTCGCACCCCCAGCACGACCTGGCCCGCCGACAGATGACCATGGGCGGGTCGATGCTGGCCGTCGAACTGGCCGGAGGGCTCGTCGCCGGGCGGCGGTTCGTGGAGGGCACCCGGGTCGCGCAGCTGGCCTCGTCGCTGGGCGGGCCCGAGACGCTGGTCACCCACCCGGCGTCGTCCACCCATGCCGGGCTCACCCCCGACGAGCGGGCGGCGGCGGGCATCACCGACGGGTTGGTCCGGGTGAGCGTCGGACTCGAGCACCCGGACGATCTGCGCGCCGATTTCGCCGCCGCGCTCGCCGGCCTCTGACGCGGAGGGCAGCGCTGCGTGCCGGCTGCGCCTGCTAGCTGTGCTCGCCGGGGAGTACGGCGCGCAGCCTGGCTGCGGCCGGCGACGACGCTGGAACGGTGAGGACCACCTCGACCTCGCCGGCGGAGAGCATGAACACCGCCTTGCCCGCCGGCGGCGCCGGCGACTCGCCCCGCACGTCGTAGCGTCCGACCGGCGTCCCCCGCCCGCTGATCACCACCTGCCCGTCGGCGGTGAGCACGGCACCGGCCGTGGCCCGCTTGCCGGCCGGCTGGTGCCAGACGTCGAGCACCTGGACCTGACAGGAGAACCGGTCGGTCGCGTCGACCTGGGCCCCGGCCGCGGCCCGGCGCACCAGCAGCCAGGCCACCACCACCGCCCCCACCATGAGCACCGCCCAGAGCAGGTCCACGGCCCCAGCATGGCCTGTCCTCCCCGGGCGCGACAGGCTGGACCGGCGATGCCCGAACTGGTCGAGGTCGAACTGGAGCGCCGGGCGGTGGCGGCCGTGGCCGGCCGGCGGGTCCGGCGTGTGCGGGTCGCCGACCCGTGGCTGCTCCGGCGCGGCGTCGCGGCCGACCGGCTGCGGCGGGCGGTGGAGGGTCGCACGATCCTCGCCGCCCGGCGCCGCGGCAAGCTCCTGCTGGTCGACCTCGACGGCGGCGGGGTGCTCGGCCTGCGGTTCGGGATGACCGGGCGGTTGGTGATCGACGGCCGGCGGGCGGTCGACGAGTTGCAGTACGCCTCCAACCGGCTCGACCCGGCGTGGGACCGCCTGGTGCTCGAACTCGACGGCCCTGTGACCGTGCGGCTCAACGACCCCCGCCGGCTCGGCGCGGTGGAGCTCGACCCCGACGAAGGCGCGCTCGGACCCGACGCGCTCACCGTGACCGTCGCCGAACTGGCTTCGGCGCTGGCGCACAGCGCGGCGCCGCTCAAGGCCCGGCTGCTCGACCAGCACCGCCTCGCCGGGGTGGGCAACCTGATCGCCGACGAGACCCTGTGGCGGGCCGGGCTCGACCCGGCCCGGCCGGCCGGCTCGCTCACTCCGGCCGAGGTGCGGCGCCTGCACCGGCACCTGCGGGCGACGATCGGGCTGCTGCTCGACCGGGGCGGCTCCCACCTCGGTGACCTGCACCCGCACCGGGTCCGCGGCGGGGCGTGCCCCACCGACGGCACCCCGCTGGTGCGCCGCACGGTCGGTGGGCGGACCACGTTCTCCTGCCCCCGCCACCAGCCCGCCGCCGGGTGAGCGGGGTCGGTCGGTACAGTCGGACCGTGCCCCGGGTCGTGGTCGTGCTGGTCGCCCTGGCGGTGGCCCTCGCCCTGAGCGGGCCGGCCGCTGCGCAGAGTGCCACCACCCTCCCCCCGCCGCCGACCGCGCCGAACACGGTCGCGCCGGTCACCGTAGGGCCCGCCACCACGCTGCCCCGCGACGATGGCTCCGCCGCCCGGACCGTGAACCTCGTCATCGCCGCGCTGGTCGGCCTCGCAGTGCTGGTGCTGGTGCTCACCGTGTGGTGGTGGCGGTCGATCAAACCGGTGGAGCCGGCGCTGGAGGGGCTCCTCGCCCTCGACCAGCGGCGCGGCGGGGCGCGCCCGGTCGCCGGGGATCCGCTCGCCGAATCGCCCTCCACCCCGTCGTCGGGGTAAGCCCCGCAGGTACCCTCGGTCGTCATGGCCGACACCCTCGACGTCGATGCGATGATCCAGCGCTTCCGGGAACGGGCCGCCGCGGTGAAGAAGCGGCCGTTGCCCCCGGTGGCCGGGGCGGAACGCCAGCACTTCCTGAACCAGGCCAAGACCGACTACATGGACTTCGCCATCATCGGCGATGCGGTGGGCACGATCGAGGACGGCTTCCTGGTGCTGCGGGTCGACCTGCGGCCACCCCAGGCCCGGGAAGCCAAGGAGGGCTGAGGTGAAGCGGCTCTCGGGTCTCGACGCCAGCTTCCTGTACCTGGAGACGCCGAACTGTCCGATGCACGTGGCCAGCCTCCAGATCTTCGACCCGGCCACGGTCGAGGGAGGGTGGACCTTCGAGCGGGTGCGCCAGATGTACACCGAGCGGCTCCACCTGGCCCCCCCGTTCCGGCGCCGCCTGGTGGAGGTGCCCTTCGGGCTCCACCACCCGATCTGGATCGAGGACCCGGACTTCGACCTCGACAACCACCTGTTCCGCATGCAGGTGCCCGCCCCTGGCGACCCGGCCGCGGTCGCCCGGCTGGTGGCCGAACTCCACGCCCGGCCCCTCGACCGGCGCCGCCCCCTGTGGGAGGCCTACATCCTCGAGGGCTTCGCCGACGGCAGCGTCGCTGCGTTCACCAAGGTCCATCACGCCTGCATCGACGGGGTGTCGGGCAACGAGATGACCGTCGCCTTCCTCGACCTCGAACCGAACCCGGCGCCGGTGACCCCGGCCCCGTGGGAACCCGACCACGTGCCCAGCGAGGCCGAGATGCTCGCCTACGCGATGAACTCGCTGGCCAGGCAGCCGGCCAGGGCGGTCAAGGCGGCCAGGAACGCGCTCGAAGCGGCGCTGAACATCCGCCGGGCCAACCGCGAGCGGGGCACCGAGCCACCGCCGGCGCCGTTCAGTGCGCCCCGCACCTCGTGGACCGCGGCGCTGTCGCCCCGGCGCGACTACGCCTACGGGTCGTTGCCGCTCGACGCGGTGAAGGCGGTGAAGAACGCGTTCGGCTGCACGGTCAACGACGTGGTGATGGCGCTGTGTGCCGGGTCGGTGCGCCGGTTCCTCGACGAGCGTGGCGAACGGGTCGACCGGGCGCTGGTGGCGATGATCCCGGTGAGCGTGCGCTCCGCCGATCAGCAGGGGGTGCAGGACAACCGGATCTCGATGATGCTCGCCAGCCTGGCCACCGACGTCGACGACCCGGTCGAACGGCTGGGGGTGATCGCCGAGGGCATGCGGGTGGCCAAGGAGCAGCAGCAGCTGATCGGCGCGGCGGCCCTGCAGGACTGGACCGAGTTCGCTGCGCCGGTCGTGGCCGCCAACGCCGCCCGGCTATACGCCCGGGTGAAGGGGGCCAACCTGCACCGCCCGGCGTTCAACCTGACCATCTCCAACGTGCCCGGGCCGCCGTTCCCGCTGTGGTCGGCCGGGGCGAAGATGCTCGCCTACCACCCGGTGCCCCCGATCAACGACGGGGCAGGGCTGAACATGACCGTGGTGTCCTACCTGGGGAAGCTGGACTTCGGGATCTGCACCGACGCCGACCTGCTGCCGGCCTGGCCGCTGATGGACGGCCTGCGTGACGCCCTCGACGAGCTGGTGCAGCGGGCGTCGACAGCGGCGGCCTGAGCCCGGGCGTTGGCTGCCGGGCGCCCCGGTTGCTAACCTTTCGGCACCACGCGGACGTGGCTCAGTTGGTAGAGCATCACCTTGCCAAGGTGAGGGTCGCGGGTTCGAATCCCGTCGTCCGCTCCAGAAAACCCCTGCGTTGCAGGGGTTTTCTTCGATTCCGGGGTCGATTCCGAGGGCGCCGCGCCACCGCGAACACCTCACCAGTAGGCGGCCATGATCTCCTGCGCCCACAGGGGCTCGCGTACCTCACCGCGGGGTGCGAACCCGGTGAGGTAGGGCTTGACGTCGAGCACCGGTGAGCCGGCGACCGCGTCGAGGCCCTGCACGGTCAGGCGTGTGCCGTCGAGTTTCACGATCCGGCAGATCGAGACGCCGATGCGGTTGGGGCGGAGGCGTCCGCGCTGGGCGAAGATCCCCACCGCCGGCCACTCGGAGCGCCCACGCGGGCGCCTGGCGCCAGACACCACCTCGTCCTCTGCGACCAGGTGGAACTGGTACACGACCTCGGCGTGCGAGAACGCGTCGAGCCCGGCGAGGGCGTCCTCGCCAAAGCGCGCATCGAGAACGATCTCGCAGGTCTCGGTGTCCCAGCCGTCATCCTCGGGCTCGGTACGTCCACCCACCACGGTGCCGACCGGTCGCATCACGATGTCGTCCATTCCGCCAGCTTTGCATACAAGTGCGATACAACTAGCGCAGGTGGTGCTTCTCCGCGGCACACGGCGACGCCGGTCGGGGGGCTCACCCCGAGCGTGACGCAGCCCGTCAGCCCCGTCGCGACGCGCGTCACGATCGTGGGGCGGTGCGGACGTGCTGGCGCTGGCGGCCGAGCCCGGTGATCTCGAGTTCCATCACGTCGCCGGCCCGCAGGTAGGGCGTGTCCGGTAGCCCGAGCGCCACACCTGACGGTGTCCCGGTGTTCACGACATCCCCGGGTCGCAGCACCATGAACTGGCTGAGGTACCAGACCAGGTGGTCGACCGGGAAGATCATGTCCCCGGTGGTCGACGACTGCCGGAGCAGGCCGTTCACCCACAGGCGGAGCTCGAGGGCCTGCGGGTCGGGGATCGACTCGGCCGCCACCAGCCACGGGCCGAGCGGGTTGAAGGTCTCGCAGCACTTGCCCTTGTCCCACTGGCCGCCCCGTTCGAGCTGGAACTCCCGCTCGCTCACGTCGTTGGCGATCGTGTAGCCGGCGATGCACGACCACGCCGCTGCCGGGTCGGGCAGGTAGCGGGCGGTCCGCCCGATGACCACGGCCAGTTCCACCTCCCAGTCGGTCTTCGTGCTCCCGACCGGGATGAACACGTCATCGTCGGGGCCGACCACGCACGCCGGGTCCTTGAGGAACACGATCGGCTCGGTGGGGACGGCGGCACCGGTCTCCCGGGCGTGCAGGTGGTAGTTGAGGCCGATGCAGACGATCTTCCTCGGGTCGGCGACCGGTGGGCCGATGCGCTCGCCGTCGATCGCCGTCCTCGGCAGCGCACCGGAGCGGGCTGCGGCGACCATCGCAGCGATGCCGGGCTCCTCCAGGGCGCGGCTGGTGAGATCGGCAGTGACCGGTGCGAGATCGAACGCGTCCTCCCCGACGAGCGCCACCGGGCGTTCCGCACCGGGCGGCCCAACCCGCCCGAAGCGGACGACCGGCGTGCTCACTGCGCGGTCCAGCCGCCGTCGACGGGCACCGTCACCCCGGTGATCATCCCGGCGGCCGGCGTGGCGAGGAACACCACCGCTGCGGCGACGTCCTCCGGGGTGGCGAGGCGGCCGAGCGGGATCTTGCCGATGATCATCCGGCGCAACGACTCGTTGGCCAGCGCCGGAGCGGTCCTCGGGGTCTCGACCACCGTGGGGGCGACCCCGTTGACCCGGATGCCGTGCGGTGCCAGCTCGATGGCCATCGACTTGGTGAGCCCCTCGACACCGAACTTGGCCGCGCAGTAGGCGGTCTCGAACCCGGCGCCGATGAGCCCGAGCTGGGAGGAGATGTTGACGATCGCCGCGGGCCGGCCAGCGGCGATGGCCGCCCGCGCCACCTCCTGGGACATGAA
>FWPV01005328.1_pt1 | contig 25885 bp, 27 predicted proteins | sample 2228371 | NCBI WGS metagenome assembly FWPV01 (sample SAMEA103939776, study PRJEB20133) | metagenome
TTAGTGCAGGCTCAAGACGACAAGCCGAAATGCCAAGTTTTCGGGCAGCGGTGACCCTTCAAGTTTAGCTCCCAGTCACCGATCCAGTGCGACACAAGCAACCCATGCCGAGTTGAGCCAAAACCGCAGCACTTTACATCGACCTGCGGTACTTCCCACCCACTTCAAACAGCGCCTGCGTAATCTGCCCCAGCGAGCACACCCGCACGGCATCCACCAGCACCTCGAATACATTGCCACCGTCCATGGCTGTTTGCTTCAAGCGTTCCAGCATGGGGCCACTTTCCGCCGCATGCCGTTGCTGAAACTCGGCAAGGCGATCCAGCTGGCTCAACTTTTCTTCCTCTGTTGCGCGGGCCAGTTCAAGCGAGTTCAAGGAATCGGCGTTGTCATTGGGGTTGGTGAATGTATTCACACCCACAATTGGCAAGGTGCCGTCGTGCTTCTGAATTTCATAGTGCATCGACTCTTCCTGAATTTTGCTGCGTTGGTAGCCTGTTTCCATGGCACCCAGTACGCCGCCGCGTTCGCTGATGCGGTCCAGTTCGGCCAGCACGGCTTCTTCCACCAGTTCGGTCAGTTCTTCAATAATGAACGCACCCTGACTTGAATTTTCATTTTTCGCCAAGCCCCATTCCTTGTTGATGATCAACTGAATGGCCATGGCCCGGCGCACGCTTTCTTCGGTTGGCGTGGTCACAGCCTCGTCATAGGCGTTGGTGTGAAGACTGTTGCAATTGTCGTAGACCGCAATCAGCGCCTGCAAGGTGGTTCGTATGTCGTTGAACGCAATTTCCTGCGCGTGCAAACTGCGGCCACTGGTTTGAATGTGGTATTTCAACTTCTGGCTGCGGTCGCTGGCACCGTAACGGTCGCGCATGGCAATGGCCCAAATGCGACGGGCCACACGGCCCAATACGGTGTATTCGGGATCCATGCCATTGCTGAAGAAGAAGCTCAAGTTCGGCGCAAAGTCGTCGATCTTCATGCCGCGCGCCAAATAGGCTTCCACAAAGGTAAAGCCATTTGACAAGGTAAACGCCAGTTGTGAAATTGGGTTGGCCCCGGCCTCGGCAATGTGATAACCGCTGATCGACACGCTGTAGAAGTTACGCACTTCATGGTCGATGAAGTATTGCTGAATGTCGCCCATCACGCGCAGGCTGAATTCAGTCGAGAAAATACAAGTGTTCTGGCCTTGGTCTTCTTTCAGAATGTCTGCTTGAACTGTGCCGCGCACAGCCTTCAAAGTGCTGGCCTTGATGTTTGCATATTCATCGGCATTCGGTGCGCGCTTGTTGTTGGCTGTGAACAAATCCACCTGCTGATCAATGGCGGTGTTCAGGAACATGGCCAAAATACTGGGTGCCGGGCCGTTGATGGTCATGGACACGCTGGTGCTGGGGGCGCACAAATCAAAGCCGCTGTACAACACTTTCATGTCGTCTAGCGTGGCCACACTCACACCGCTGGTGCCCACCTTGCCGTAAATGTCGGGGCGCAGGTCAGGATCAAAACCGTACAGGGTGACCGAGTCGAAAGCAGTCGACAATCGCTTGGCATCGCTTGCACTGCTCAACATTTTGAAGCGGCGGTTGGTGCGGGCCGGGTCGCCTTCACCAGCAAACATGCGGGTGGGGTCTTCGCCCTCGCGCTTGACTGGGAATACACCTGCGGTGAAGGGGAAGTAACCGGGCAGGTTTTCCAGCATCACGAATTTCAGCAGGTCAGCCCGACTGGTGAACTTGGGCAGACTGACGCGATTGATTTTCAAGCCACTGAGCGAAGTCACGGTCAACGGCGCTTGCAGGGCCTTGCCGCGCACTTCATAGGTCAGCGTGTCGCCTTGGTAACCCTCAGTCAACTTTGAATAGTCTTTCATGGCCTTTTGCGCAGCCATGCTGATTCGAGTGTTGGTTAATTCAACAATGTCGTCCAGCGCTTCCACCGCCTTGGTTTTGTCAGGCTTGTGTTCAAGCAACAGGGCTTGGGCACGTTGCATGCATTCCAGGTCGTACACTGCAGCCACGTCTTTTTGTACTTGCGCCTTGTAGCTGCGCACAGCCTGCGCAATCTCGGCCAGGTAGCGCACGCGCTCGGAAGGCACCACCGCTTTCATGGTTGTGGAATGTTTGGTGTCGATGGAATCGAACAGACCTTTGGAAGGCTTGGCAATGGGCAGGGCTGCGCGCAAGGCTTTGTACAGGGCACTAACACCGTCGTCGTTAAAACGGCTGGCCAGTGTGCCGTACACAGGCATGGTGTCGGGCATGCTGGTAAAGGCCATGCGGTTGCGCTGCACCTGTTTGCACACGTCCCGCAGAGCATCGAGTGCACCCTTGCGGTCAAATTTATTCACCGCCACAAAATCGGCGAAATCCAGCATGTCAATTTTTTCAAGCTGGCTGGCTGCACCATATTCCGGTGTCATTACATACAGGCTGAAATCCACATGCGGCACAATCGCGGCGTCGCCCTGGCCAATACCCGGGGTTTCAATCAGCACCACATCAAAACCTGTGGCTCGGCACAAGGCAATAATATCGGGCAAGGTGGCAGGTACTTCTTGTGCGGAATCGCGCGTGGCCAGCGAGCGCATGAATACTTTGGGACCATTGCCAGCCCAAGGGCCAATGGCATTCATCCGGATGCGATCGCCCAGCAATGCACCACCGGTTTTTCGGCGGGAAGGGTCTACACACACCACGCCAATGGTCAGGTCATCGCCATGGTCCATGCGAAGGCGGCGAATCAATTCATCAGTCAAACTGGACTTGCCCGCGCCACCGGTGCCGGTGATGCCCAGCACGGGTGTTTTACTGGCTTTGGCTTGTTCACGAATTGCTTCGAGATCGGCGGCTGAAACTTCCTCACGCTCTAGTCGGGTGATCAGTTGGGTCAGCAGGGGCCAGTTGTTGGCCAAAGCCTTGATGCTTTCCGGTGAGCAAGCTGTGTCAATCTTTTTGCGGGCATCGCGCACTTGTGCTGCACGGGCAATCATGTCGCCGATCATGCCTTCCAGACCCATTTTCTGACCATCTTGCGGGCTGTAAATTCGGTTTACGCCATAGGCCTGAAGGGCTTCAATTTCAGAAGGCAAAATGACACCGCCACCGCCACCAAATACCTGAATATGGCCAGCGTTGTTGGCCCTCAGTTCGTCCACCATGTATTTGAAAAATTCGTTGTGCCCACCCTGATAGGAACTCACGGCCAGGCCGTCGGCGTCTTCCTGAATGGCGGCGTCCACCAATTCCTGCACGGAGCGGTTGTGCCCCAGGTGAATGACTTCAGCACCTTGGCTTTGCAACAGGCGGCGAATCATGTTGATCGCGGCGTCGTGTCCGTCGAACAGGGACGAACCAGTTACAAAACGCAGGGGCGTGCCTTTGGTGTCAGTGAGGGGCTTTCCCACCTCGCCGGTGCTGCTCTTCATTCGTGTCTCCAAGATGGTTGCGGTTGTTTTCCACCGCTCGTTTGAATTTTAATTCTAACCTATCCATGCGCCACGCGTAGCAGGCCACCAATCCTAAAAAACTCAAAAGCAGAACACTGGAGATGACCCAGTAAGTCAGGGGAACCCCATACACCGTAATGCCGAGTTGGGGAATAAACAGCACCACGCTAAGAATCAGCGCAATCCACACCAGCAGCAATCGGCTGGTAATTCGTTTAACCTGCCGCCAATACTCGTTTTCAAGCGGGGTGGGTTGCTGGCTTTTCATGGAATTGGCCTAGTTGGCAAACTGGGGCTTGAAGCGATAAACCGCCAAAGTACTGCGCAAATTGCCCAACAATTCAACGGGCTCACCGTTTAAAAAAAGTTGTTTCCCCAGTACTTTATGTCCGATTTGAGCAACCAGTGCTTCGAAATCTTTGGGGGTACACAGGTGAATGTTCGGGGTGTTGTACCACTGATACGGCATTTGTTTGGACACTGGCATGCGACCCAAAGCGATCGACCACACATGGAACCAGTGACCAAAATTGGGAAAGCTGACAATGCCTTCTTTGCCCACCCGGGCGATCTCTTTCAAAATTCGCTCGGTGTTGTGCATGGCTTGCAGGGTTTGCGACAAAATCACCACGTCAAAGGCATGGTCCTCGAACATGGCCAGGCCTTTTTCAAGGTCTTGCTGTATCACGTTGATGCCATTGGCCACACTGCGCTGCACATTGGTGTCGTCAATTTCAACACCATAGCCTGTGGCCTTGCGGGTTTTCATCAAACGGGCCAAAAACGAACCGTCACCACAACCCAAGTCAAGCACGCGCGCACCCATGGGCACCCAGCTTTCGATCAAATCGAGATCGGCCCGAGGCACCACGATGGGCAAAGGTTGTACATCTTGTCGAACAGCATGCAGGGTTTTCATGCAAGCTCCTTGGCAATGCGCTCAAAGTAACCACGCACCACGTTGTGGTAGCGCTCGTCAGTCAACAAGAATGCATCGTGACCGTGTGGGGCGTCAATTTCCGCGTAAGTGACATCGCGTTGGTTGGCCATGAGAGCCTCCACAATTTCCCGGGTTCGCTCGGGTGCAAATCGCCAGTCGGTGGTGAAACTGACCAGCAGAAACTTGGCTTTGGCCGCTTCCAGGGCCTTGGCCAAATCGCCACCCGTGTGGCGTGCGGGGTCGAAGTAATCGAGCGCTTTGGTAATCAGCAAGTAGGTGTTGGCGTCGAAATAATCTGCAAACTTGTCGCCCTGATAGCGCAGGTAACTTTCTACCTGAAAGTCCACTTCAAGACCGTAGTTGTAATCGCCGTTGCGCAGGGTGCGGCCAAACTTTTCGGCCATGTCGTCGCCGCTCAAGTAGGTAATGTGGCCTATCATTCGGGCCAGGCGCAAACCGCGTTTGGGCACCACGCCATGCTCGTAGTAATTGCCGCCATGAAAATCGGGATCGGTCACGATGGCCTGGCGCGCCACTTCATTGAAGGCGATATTCTGTGCACTCAGCTTGGGCGTGGAGGCAACTACCATGCAGTGCCCCACGCGGTCTGGGTAACTGAGGCTCCATTGCAAGGCTTGCATGCCGCCCAGGCTGCCACCCATGACTGCGGCAAATTTTTCGATGCCGAAATAATCAGCAAGGCGCACCTGCGCATTCACCCAGTCTTGAACCGTGACAAACGGAAAATCGGCTCCGTAGGGTTTACCGGTTTCCGGGTTGATGCTGCTGGGGCCGGTAGACCCAAAGCACGAACCCAAATTATTCACGCCGATTACAAAAAATCGATCGGTGTCCAGCGGCTTGCCCGGGCCCACCATGTTGTCCCACCAACCCTCGCTTTTTTCTTGCCCTTCATACAGGCCCGCCACATGGTGAGAGGCGTTCAATGCGTGGCACACCAGCACGGCATTGCTCTTCTCGGCGTTCAAGGTGCCATAAGTTTCAACCATCAGAGAATAGCTGGGCAGGGACTTTCCGCACTCCAGCAACAGGGGTGCAGTAAATTCAATAAGCTCGGGCTTTACGAAGCCCACGGACTGGTTGGCAGACACAATACGATGTTTCTTAGGTTGGATTGTTGGTTCTCGCAAGCCCTTGAGTATAAATCGCAAACTGGCTTTGAAGGCGGCCCGGTTGCGGGATCAGTCTTCGTGCAATTGGCGCATCAAGGCGTCAATTTTATCGATGTCAAATGTTCGAGTCACTTTTTTGACCAGTTTTTGAGTGGCGTCAAAGTCGGTTTTCAGCAGCAACTCTTTCACATCCAGCAATTGTGAAGGATGCATTGAATACTGGGTAAGACCCATACCCAGCAACAAGCGGGTCAAGCGAATATCGCCCGCCATTTCACCGCACACACTGACGGGCACGCCTGCTTTTTCGGCGCTGGAGATGACCTCGTACACCAACCTAAGCACGGCAGGATGAAGCGGGTCGTACAGGTGCGCCACTTGGTGATCCACCCGGTCAACAGCCAGGGTGTACTGAATCAAATCGTTGGTGCCGATTGACACGTAATCGAGGTAACTCAAAAAATGCGGGAGGCTGAGCGCGGCTGCTGGCACTTCGATCATGCCGCCGATTGGTACCGCCTGATTGGCCTGAAAACGGCGCTCGAGCAATTGCTCACGCGCCATATCGATGTAGGCCAAAGCTTGCTTGGTTTCCCGAATGTTGGTGAGCATGGGCAACAGAATTTTCACAGGCCCATGCTTGGCGGCCCGCAACAAGGCGCGAATTTGGGTGAGGAATATTGCAGGCTCGGACAGGCTGAAACGAATTGAACGCAAACCCAGCGCCGAGGTGCTGGACACGGGTGGCGCGCTGCTGTTGGCGCCATCAAACTGCAGGGTTTTATCGGCACCCAAATCAAGCGTACGAACCGTGACCGGCTTACCTTTCATGGCCTTGATCACTTTGCGATAAGCCTCGTACTGCTCATCCTCAGAGGGCCATTCCTTGCGGTTCATGAACAGGAATTCGGAACGGAACAGGCCCACACCATCAGCCCCGGCATCCACCACGCCTTTGATGTCTTCCGGCAATTCAATATTGGCCAAAAGCTCAACCCGGCGACCACACTGGGTACGGGCTTCAGTCGTGATCAAACGCTTCAGACGTTGACGAGAAAGCGCCAGTATTGCCTGTTTGCGCTGATACTCCTCAACCACCATGGTAGCGGGATCGAGGAACACGGCACCCACCTTGCCGTCAACCACCACCAAATCACCGTTGTGTACAAACTCAAGTGCACGCGGCACACCCACCACGGCGGGTATGCCCAGGCTGCGCGCCACAATGGCGGTGTGGGAAGTTGCGCCACCCATTTCAGTCACAAAAGCGCCCACGCGGCGACCTTTCAGTTGCACCATGTCGGCTGGCGAAATGTCGTGTGCAACAATCAGCCAGGGATCCTCATTTTCGCCCTCGGGCGGAAGGGGCAGCGCAGTGGCATGACCTCGCAATGATTTCAGAATGCGCTCAACCACCTGACGCACATCGCTGTTGCGCTCACGGAAGTAGTCGTCTTCAATCGCAGAGAACTGCTCCAGCAACACTTCCATTTGCTCAATCAAGGCCCACTCGGCATTGATCAGCTTGCTTTGAATCAGGTTTTTGGGTTCTTCCGACAAAATGGGATCGGCAAGGATCAGGCTGTGCAGGTTCAGAAAGGCATCGAACTCGGCGGGCGAATCGGCCGCAATTTGACTGCGAATTTCAACCAGTTCATCAGCCACGCGCTTGATGGCGTTGTCGAATCTTTTTTTCTCGAAACGAACCGATTTTTTATCGATGCGATTGCGGGGAATGTCCCGCATGGCCGTGTCCCACACCAGGGCGCGGCTGACTGCAATGCCTCGTGAAACTGCGATGCCATGCAAGGCCAGGGTCATGGTTTACTCACCTTCGCCAAATTTGTCATCAATCAGGGCCACCAGTGCTGCAATGGCCTCAGCCTCGTCACTGCCCTCTGCTTCCAGCACCACGTTGTGCCCTTTGCCTGCGGCCAGCATCATGACGCCCATGATGCTTTTCGCATTCACGCGGCGGCCTGCTTTGCCGATCCACACCTCGGATTGGAAACGGCTGGCCGTTTGCGTCAGTTTGACCGAAGCCCGTGCATGCAGGCCCAGTTTATTGCTGATGGTGATTTCTTGCTGAATCATCGTTTTTCGCCGGGTTAAAGGTTTGACGTTGTGGCGCTGTGGCACCAGTGCTTACGATACCGTTTCGGCCACCCATGACCAAACGCTCGGCCACTTCATTGATGGGCAAATCCCGAAAACCAAGTGCGCGCAACACCATGGGCAGGTTGCAGCCCGAGACCAACACTGTGGGCAGGTTCAACGATTCCACGCCCGCACGCACCGCGGCATTGGAAGGAGTTGCACCAAACAGATCGGTGAGGAACACCACGCCTTCACCCGCATGAACCTGCCGTGCAGCGGTCTGAATGCGTTGCACCGACTGTTCAATGTCTTCATCGGCGGGCACATCCACCACCGCCAAACCATCTGGCAAAGAACCCATGACATGTTTCACACATTGGGCAATGGCGTCGCCCAGAGGGGCATGCGTAACCAGAACCAGCCCAAGCATCAGTTGCCCTCCTGCAAAGCGGTTTCAACGGCTTGCACAAAAGTATCCGCAACGGGAAAACCGGTTTGATCCATGATCTCACGGAAGCAGGTGGGGCTTGTCACATTCACCTCGGTCAGGTTCTGCCCGATAATGTCCAGACCCACCAGCAATAGCCCTCGCTTTTTCAATTCCGGGGCCAGTGTGCGGGCAATGAGCCAGTCGGACTCAGACAAGGGCTGAGCTCTGCCCGTGCCGCCCGCCGCCAGATTACCGCGGTGCTCACCCTCTTTGGGCAAACGTGCCAGGCAATAAGGCACTGGCTCGCCATTGATCAGCAACACGCGTTTGTCGCCATCCACAATTTCAGGAATATAGCGCTGAATCATGGCGGTTTTTCGACCATAGTCGGTCAGCGTTTCCAATATCACGCCCACATTTTGATCGCCTTTTTTCATGCGAAATATTGAGGTGCCACCCATGCCATCCAGAGGTTTGGCAATCGCGTCGGGATGTTGTTCCAGAAAACCGCGAAGCTGGGCAGCATTGCGCGAAACCAGGGTTGGAACCACAAATTGTTCAAACTGGGCAATGGTGAATTTTTCGTTGTGATCGCGAATGGCGCGCGGACTGTTGAATACGCGTGCACCCTCGCGCTCGCCTTGCTCAAGCAACCACGTGGCGGTTACAAACTCGGCATCGAAGGGCGGGTCTTTGCGCATGATCACCGCATCAAGGTCTTTCAAGGCCACTTCTTCACGACCCACCTCGGAGTACCAAGGCTTGCTGGCTCGGTCAATTGCAATCCACACCACTTGGGCGCGAACACCAGCACCAGTGGCCCAGTGCATGCCGCCGTCTTCAATCACGCCCACTTTCCAGCCACGCGATTGCGCAGACTCCATCATGGCGATTGAGGAATCCTTTTTGGGATTCAAGCTGGTGAGCGGGTCGATCACGCACACGAAGCTTTTACTGCTCATGCGGCCAACTCCACGCTGGCTGTGGCTTCCAGTTCCTGCGAGGCAGCCAGTGCGGCCAAGCGACCGATTACACCGTAAGCGTAAAAGCGGTTCATGGCCGCATCGGGGCGGTCACTGCAATCGGGTGTGTTGCACGGTGTCTCGAACGCCAAGGGCACAAAGTGCATGCCGGGCGCATTCAGGTTTTCATCTCGGCCACGGCCTGTGTGCACGCGGTAAAAACCGCCCACCACATAACGGTCGATCATGTAAACCACTGGCTCGGCCACTGCGTCTTCAATATTCTCGAAGGTGTGTACACCTTCCTGAATAATCACGTCGGACACTTGCAAACCTTCCTTGACCACCGACATTTTGTTGCGTTGCTTGCGATTCAGGCCAACCACCTCAGAGGCGTCTTTCACGGTCATGATGCCCATGCCATAGGTGCCCGCATCTGCCTTCACAACCACGTAAGGCTGCTCGTCAATGCCGTATTCAGCGTATTTGATGCGTGTTTTGGCAAGCACCTCGTCGACGGCTTGTGCCAAGGCTTCTTCGCCCACACGCTCCTGAAAATTCAACTGATTGCGGTGTGTGAAATACGGATTGATCAACCAGGGATCAATTTCCAGCATTTCAGAAAAAGCCTCCACGACTGAATCGTAGGCTTTGAAGTGCGCGCTTTTGCGACGCGTAGCCCAGCCCGCATGCAGCGGGGGCAACACAATTTGATCTTTGATGCCTTGAAGAATTGGGGGCACGCCTGCGGACAAATCGTTATTCAACAACACCGCACATGGCTCCAACCCATCAACACCTACACGGTTGCCGTAGCGCCGGAGTGGCTCAAGCACTATGTGCTGACCATCGGGCAAATCGAAGCGAGTGGGCTCGGTGATTTCGGGCGATACGGAGCCCAAGCGAATGTCCAGGCCGGTTTGCTTCAAAATGGCGGCAAGGCGAGCCACATTGGTGAGGTAGAAAGTATTGCGTGTGTGGTTCTCGGGCACCAGCACCATGCTGCGTGCTTCGGGACAAATTTTTTCAATCGCACTCATGGCGGCCTGAATGGCCAGCGGCATCATGTCGGGGGCCAGGTTGTTGAACCCACCCGGAAACAGATTGGTGTCCACGGGTGCCAGCTTGAAACCTGCGTTGCGCACATCAACTGAACTGTAAAAAGGCGGCGTGTTCTCGTTCCAGGCCATGCGAAACCACCGCTCAATTTCAGTGGTTTTGTCGAGCATTCGTTTTTCAAGGTCCAGCAAGGGACCGGTTAAAGCTGTAACTAGATGAGGAACCATCAACATTCTCTGGGTAAGGCACTTCGCCAAGTGTAATCCAAAACGCTGCACTGCCACATTGAGGAAGGGAAATCGGGGGTGAAGGTGGGGTTGGGGTATTTACGGGTGGTGTTGTTAGGCGAGGGGAGGTCAAGAGTCACTCCTGCCCGAAAACTTGCTTCATCGCCTTGGAGCTTGTGCTGTGCTAAGCCAAACCCTCCAAAAGAACAGTCGGGCTTTGGCTTTCGCGTTGCGACCGCACAGCCCCGCGCCCCAAGTCGGCAAGTTTCCTGACTGGGCAGGGTGCGACCTCTTGAACCTTCCCCCCGCCAGTCGCCGCCCGTGATTTCTCCCAACCTTGTTGCCTTCACACCCGTTCTTGCGGAGCGTGGAGATTCGCGGGCGGTGGTGACTTGAACACGGAAAGAGAAGTGCCCTGTGCCTGCTGAGTTCGCTTCAAGAATGTCTGCCCGCTTGAATTTGTTTGGCATGGTCGCCACTAGGCGACACCACGCCCCGACCATCTTTTTTGGAGGGGCTTGGTGAATGACAAAAAAGATTCAAGAAGGGAGCAACAGACATTCAGCGAACTCAGCAGGCACAGCGCACTTCTATTTACTCAAAAAAGGATCATGCAGTACTGCGAATACCAGCCAACGGAATGGATGGAAGACAACAAAAAAGGCACCCGAAGGTGCCTTTGAATCAGCCCTTTACCCCGGGCTGAAGGATTCCACCTAAGTGGAGAGTGTTACTTACTTGCTGTAGGCTGTTTCACCGTGTGAGGTGATGTCCAGACCTTCACGCTCTGCATCTTCAGAAACACGCAGACCAACGATAAGGTCTACCAGCTTGAAGGAAATTGCAGCCACGATACCGGACCAGACGATGGTGATTACCACGCCCTTGGCTTGTACGGCCAACTGGGAAGCGATCACGAAGTCGTCACCCATGGTGCCGCCCAGGCTAGGTGCAGACAACACACCCACCATCAAGGCACCCAGAATACCGCCCACGCCGTGTACGCCGAATACGTCCAGTGCATCGTCTGCACCCAACATTTTCTTCAGGCCAGTTACGCCCCACAGGCAGATTGGGCCGGCCATCAGGCCGAGGATCAGAGCACCCATTGGGCCGATCGTACCGCAAGCTGGTGTAATCGCAACCAAACCACCCACTGCACCGGAAGCAGCACCCAGCATGGAGGCCTTGCCTTTCAGCAGCGCTTCAGCAGCGGCCCAGCTCAGTGTTGCAGCAGCCGTGGCCAGCAATGTGTTGATAAAGGCCAGTGTTGTACCACCGTTGGCTTCCAGGTTTGAACCGGCGTTGAAGCCGAACCAACCCACCCACAGCATGGACGCACCCACCATGGTCAATGTCAGGCTGTGTGGAGTCATGGCTTCCTTGCCGTAACCAACGCGCTTGCCGATCATGTAAGCACCCACCAAACCTGCAACCGCAGCGTTGATGTGAACCACTGTACCGCCAGCGAAGTCGATTGCGCCATCAGCGAAGATGAAACCAGCTGCATCCCACACCATGTGTGCGATTGGCACGTAGCTGAAAGTAAACCAGATTGCACAGAACAGCAGCACGGCAGAGAACTTGATGCGCTCAGCGAATGCACCCACGATCAGGGCGCAAGTAATGGCCGCGAATGTGGACTGGAATGCGATGAAGATGAATTCGGGAATCATCACGCCTTCAGTGAACGTGGCTGACAGAGAGTCAGGAGTCACGCCGCTCAAGAACAGTTTGCTGAAGTTGCCCACGAACGGATTATCGCCGCCGCCAAAGGTCAAGCTGTAGCCGTAGATGGCCCACAACACAACGATCAGACAGAACACGGACATCACCTGCATCAGCACGGACAACATGTTCTTTGCTCGGACCAAGCCACCGTAGAACAATGCCAAGCCAGGGATGGTCATGAAGATAACCAAAATGGTCGCGACCATCATCCAGGTGATGTCGCCTTTGTTTACTGTTTGCTCAACAGCTGGGGCAGCTTCTTCTGCAGGAGCAGCTTCGGCGGCCATGGGTGCTTCAGCAGCAGGCGCTTCGGCAGGGGCTGCCTCTGCGGGAGCAGCCATTGTTTCGGTGGCTTCGGTGGCAGGCGCTACAGGGGTTTCCTGAGCAAATACACCGGGACTGGCAACACTGAAACCCAGTGCTGCGGCCGCAAGCCAGACAGTCAGAAGTTTTCTCATGATTTCCTCACTTCTCTCTGGTTAAAGGGCGTCTTTACCGGTTTCGCCTGTGCGAATACGGGTAACACTCAACAAATCAAACACGAAAATTTTGCCGTCGCCGATCTTGCCGGTTTTGGCTGCTGCTTCGATGGCTTCGCAGGCCTGGTCTACCAGGCTGTCGTCCACTGCGGCTTCAATTTTCACTTTGGGCAAAAAGTCGACTACATATTCGGCGCCACGGTACAGCTCTGTGTGACCTTTTTGGCGACCAAAACCTTTCACTTCGGTAACCGTAATGCCTTGTACGCCGATGGCAGACAGCGCTTCACGGACTTCATCGAGTTTGAAAGGCTTAATGACTGCTGAAATTAGCTTCATTACGCACTCCTGAATTAAGTTTGAAGAGGGTAAAAACAGCGCCCCTCTTCAGAGCGCTGTCTGGATTCGATTTAGAACTTGGCGCTGAAAGTTACAACCAAAGAACCGTCTGTCAAATCGTCGTTGCCGATCAACGCAGATGCGTCATCGTCAGTTTCGATGTAAGCGGCGGTTACGGAGTACTTAGGGCTCAAGGCATAGGTGGCACCGATGCTGTAATCAGCATAGGAGTCAATTGTGCCAGTAGCACCTGGACGCAGGTCTGCCATGTCCTTGTCGAACGATGTCAGGCCGTAGTGAGCGGTCAATGACAACTTATCTGACAATGGGAATGTGTAACCCAAGTCCAGGTAGGTAGAACCACCCTGATCATTTGAACCATTGGCGGCCTGGAAAGCAAAATAGTCATCTGAAGCTGCGTAAGAGAGCTTTGCGTATGCGCCTGCGTAGGAAAGCTTACCGTAAACTTCCAATGTATCTGCGTCAGGACCTGTACCTTGGTTGTAGCCTTCGTAGAAGTAGTACAAAGCACCTACATCATAGCCAATGCCGCTAAACTCACCTGCGTAGCCGCCGTAGAAATCCATTTCCAGGCCTGAACTACCACCGCCCAGGTTGTTGATGTTGGAGTTCCAGTTACCCACGTAGAAACCATTTCCAAAGGCAACATCAAAACCGCCTTGGAATGCTGGACCAGAATTGGTCTGGGAAATACCACGGAACTTGTAATCAGTAGTAACGTTAGCGTTTGTAGCTACTGTAACTTCAGCTTGTGCAGTTGAAACAGCACCGAAAGTAGTTGCGGCGATTGCAGCGACCAGTACTAATTTTTTCATCTCACTCTCCTAAAAATAGATGAATGCCGTAAAGTTTTTTTGGCAAGGGTCTATTAGCGAGAAGTGTGCCAGCCGTGAACTCGTCGGTAATTTCGCGATAAATCCCCCTTTTTCGGGCACAATAACGATTCAATTTTTTGAATTTTCAGTCGCAGCACCAATTTGGTGCACTGTTTTGGTGCGACGCGATATAACTCTTTCGGGGTAAACATTGGCGAACAATCCTTTCGACACCGTCGCGGCTAAAGTGGGTGAATTGCTCAACGCAAAGGGCCTTCAAAACATGGAAAACCCGGTCACACAGCTGATTCGCCAGGGTTTGCAAGACATGGAATTTGTCAGCCTTGAGGATTTTGAGATTCAAAAGGAAGTGCTGAACAGGCTGCGCGAAAAGGTGCATGCACTGGAAATGCGCGTGGCTGAACTCGAAAAGCGGGTTTGATCGATTGTTTGGCCAGACTTGGTCTGCCGGGTGATGTAAACCGAAGCACCCGTTTGCCAAACCGCACCGTGTGGGGATAATCGTCGGGGTTTGACTGCCTGCCCCACCATGCCTTTAGCCACTCTTCACAGCCTTACTTTTGTGGGCGTTCGCCCAGTTGCGGTTCAAATTGAAGTTCATCTGTCGGCCGGTTTGCCCTCTTTCGCGCTGGTTGGTTTGCCCGACACCGAAATTCGCGAATCGAAAGAACGAGTTCGATCTGCATTGCTCAACAGCGGATTCGAGTTCCCTTCCCAGAGAATTACAGTCAACCTGGCACCCGCCGACCTTCCCAAGGGCAGCGCTGCATTCGATCTTGCAGTGGCATTGGGCATTGCCAGTGCGTCGGGCCAATTGGCCAAAGCCGACCTTTCTGACTGGTTGTTCGCTGGCGAACTTTCGCTTTCAGGCGCGCTGACTGGCGTGCGCAGCCCTTTTGCACTGGCGGTTGCAGCCCGAAAAGAATCTGCGGCAGGCCAACGCCCTTTAAGACTGATGATGCCCAAAGCGCAAGCCAAGCTTGCAGCCACAGTGCCTGACATTGCGGTATTTGGCGCCAACAATTTGTTTGAAGCGGCTGCGCATTTGGTGGGGCACGGCGCGCCCCTTGAGCAATACTCTCACCCCATACAAAGCCATACCAGCCAGGTCAACCTATTGGACATGGCCGAGGTGATTGGTCACCAAACCGCCAAACACGCTTTGCTGACCGCAACGGCAGGCCAACACCACATTCGCTTGGTGGGGCCGCCTGGCAGTGGCAAATCGATGCTGGCACAGCGTGTGGGCAGCCTGATGCCACCGCTGCCCTTTGAAGACTCGCTGGAAATTTCAGCCATTCGAAGCCTGAAAGGTGAAAGCGATATGCTCAGCCCTCAGCGCCCTTTTCGAAATCCGCACCCCAGCAGCAGTATGGCTGCATTGATTGGCGGAGGAAACCCTCCCTCGCCAGGAGAAATTACACTGGCACACCAAGGCATTTTGTTCACTGATGAGGTGTTGGAATTTGATCGACGTTGCCTGGAGTCACTGCGAGAGCCACTTGAAACCGGGCGTGTGAACATTTCCAGATCGGGCCATCAGGCCAGTTTTCCGGCAAGGTTTTTGTGGGTCTGCGCCCACAACCCATGCCCATGCGGCTGGTTGGGGCACCCGGCCAAAGAATGCCGCTGCACACCCGACCAGGTCAGGAAATATCAAAACAAACTGTCTGGCCCATTGGCCGACCGGCTGGATATTTCAGTGGAAGTGCAGGCGATTGACCATGGCACGCTGCTGCAAGGGGAAACCGAATCCACTGAATTAAGTGGCAGTGCGGGGCTACGCAAGCGGGTTGAGGAAGCCCGCGCCGTTCAACTTGAACGCCAAGGCTGCCTGAATGGTGAAATGAGCGCAGGCCAAATCAACAAGCACTGCAAACCCGCCAGCGGCGCTGAAAAACTACTGTTGGCCTATGCACAAAAAAACCATCTTTCAGCGCGCGCACTCCATCGAATTTGCCGGGTGGCACGCACCTTGGCTGATCTCGACACTGTCGACCAAATTGACAAAAAACACATTGCTACGGCCATTCAATACCGAAAGGCGTTAAGTGGCGAGGCGGTCAACCAATCGCCTGTGGCTCGACACCCGTCTCACAACCCATAAGCCATGCGCAGAAGGGTGAGCGGGTGGGCCAGTTCCGGTTTTTTGTCAGCGGTCTGGCCAGGGTCCAGTATTTCAAGGCTTTTCGCAATTTGCCTCCCGGTCAACTGGCAGTCTGTCGACAAATAGTCAGCTGGCTCAGCCATTTGCCGAAATACTCGCTGCCCAATTTTCATGGCCATGGGAAAGTGCTCACGCCGACTACCCCAGTGACCTCCAAAGCCAGGACTGCCCTTGACCACATTCACCTCGGTGTCGGGCACCAGGCCCAACAACGTCTCGGTGTGCCGTGCAATGCCCAAACGGGCACCACCCAGGAACGGTTCGTGGTAATTCACCTTGCCCAAGGGGTTGCTGAAATCGGTTCTTAAAGCGCCTTCTCCATGCAAGGCGATCAGGTATTCGGTGGGTGCCCAGAATGCTTCCTTCACCCGCAGAATATTTGCATCGCTCGGAAAAAGAGATGGCAATTTGTGAGTAAAAATTCGCGTACAGCTTGGGCAGGGTGACACGATCGCATACCCACGTTCAGCCATGGCCAACAAGCTCGGAATGTTGGTTCGTGCCAGTTCAGCAAAACCGGAAAGGTCACCCCTATTCAGTTTGGCTAGACCGCAACATGTCTCAAGATTGGCGACCACGCACTCGATGTCATTGTGCTGCAGCACCTGAATCAAGTCTTGACCAATTTCCGGTTCGTGCAAATTCACGTAAATGCCCGCGAAAATTGCCACTTGTTTGGGTACCTGGCTATGGTCTGCCACCACTGGCGCCTGCGCAAAGCTGTCCAGAATCAAATCGCTTTCTTGAGCGAGAAATGTTCGCTTGGCCAACTTGGGCAACCAGGCTTGTGCGTCAATACCCGTGCTGCGTTCAATCCACTTGCGCGCGGCACTGCTGCCCACCATTGTATTTGCCAACGCAGCAAGCCCCGGAACACCAACCAGGTGAGAGAAGGGATGGTACTTTTCAAAAGTGACACCGTAACGAGTGCCGCCCTTGGCAAACTTCACAGCTTTGGCCCGCAGCATGGTGGCCGGAAAATCGATTTGCTGGGGGTGCGGTGCGCTGTAAGGGCAGTGACCCACATGGCATTGGTCGCAAAGGTGACAATGGTCAGCCAAATCCAGATAGCGTGATTTGGGGACGCTGCTTAGCTCTGAATCTTCAGATTCATCAATCAGGTCGAACAAAGCAGGGAAGGTGCTGCATTGGGACAAACAACGCCGGCAGGTGGCGCACACGTCGAACACACGCTCCATGCTGGCCAGGCATTGCTGCTCGTTGAGGTAGTCGGGGCTGGCCCAGGTAACACTGCGCTCCAATGCTTCATGAGCACTGCCATCCTCTAGAGCCTGAGCCATGCTCACCCCCGATGTTGTTGTTCTGACCCAAACGGAATTAGGTGACTTACTTTGCGTCCAGGTCGAGCATACCAAATCCAGCTGAACAATTGCAGGATCCACAAAATGGCCAGCGAAAGCCGCATGGCGTCTGTACTGTCCAACCCCAATGCCACGAAGGTATCAATGCCTATGCCGATTCCCCATTGAATGCTGAAAGCACCAATAAAAATCAGAAGGTTCAAAGCCGTACTGGACCGGCCCGTGAGTTTTTTGGGGAATGGCTTGTTGCAAGTGGCGTAAGTCATGATGCCGGACGAAATCAGGAAGGCATGGATTAACCAGCCCCACAAGCTTGACTGCGCGCCTTGCACAATTTGAACAGCAAACACCAGCAACGACAAACCCATGCCGATCAACATGATTTGATCTTCATCGCCCCCCGCCTTGGACACCCGTTTGGTCAGAAAGCCCAAAGCCAGATAACCCAGCATGAGCACTGCAGAAATCCAGAACATGTTTTGCGCGGCCTGTGCATTGCTGCCCCCGATCACATTGGTGAACCAAGGCCCCACCCACAACCCATGAAAAGCCATGAAACCTCCTTGGGTAATCATGGCCAAAGGCGCAACACGCCAAAAATGAGGGTGCGCATAAATTGCACGGTAACCTTGAGCCATGTCGGCGACCGACTGGGTTTTTTGAGGTTTGAACAAAGCTGGCAAAGCAAACCACAGTGCCAGACCAGCCAATACACACAACACTGCTGCCACCCCAAACACACCTCGCCACCCCAGGGCAGGCAGCGCCGCCTCCACGGGCGTGGTCACGGTGAGTGCCCCAAGCGACCCGGCCACCAACATCCAGGATGACAAGCTGGCCTGCATGTGCGGCCTGAAATACAGGGAGTAGGCCTTTACGGCCGCCATTAAACACGCCGACACGCCCACACCTATCAGGGCTCGGCCCAACCACAACACCAGATAAGAATCGGCAACTGCGAACAGCAGGGCACCCAGCGCTGCAAATCCGATCAACACTGCCTCAACGCGCCGCGGACCGTAACGATCCAGCATGACCCCCACGGGCAACTGCATAATGGCAAAGGACAGAAAATACGCCGAGGCCAGAAAACCCAACTGCCCGGCGGTCAACCCCAGTTCTTGAACCAAGGGCTGTGCGATTACGGCATTGATGGCCCTGAACGCATAGGACATCACATAGGCGGCCGCGAAAATAATGAACATGCGCATGGCAAGGCTGCCATTCACATACATGTGCTCTACGCCGTCTGGCCCAATTTCACGCGATACATTTTGGGGCTTGTATTGCATTACTGCCCCAGCAGGGAAAAGCCACCAAACCAGGAGGTGGCTGAATCGGGATTGGCTGCTTCACCAGGGCCCATCATCAACACTTCATAAAGTACGCCTTGGTGCTCGAAAAAACGGGCCTGCGCAAAAGCGGCTTCACCGGAAGACAACTTGCCTGTGATCGACAGTTCATGCACGGTTTTACCCAACCATTGAACAGGCTTTACTTCTGCTTGACCAGCGGCAATATTGTTGGCAATCGCCTGGGCCAAAGCATCCCGCAAGGCGGGGCCCTGTAAAGCAAGGTCGCCCTGCAAAGGCACGGTGCCCACTGCAAAATATAAACCTTCAATTTGAGCTGCCTGCAAAGTCAGCGGCACTTGAAGCCCGATCAAATCCATGGTTCGGGTGGCCTGCGCCGGCTTGTCAGGAAATGTAGCCATGTAGCCGATATCGGTGTTGGGTACCACCCGCCAGTTGAACTGGGGCGAACACGCGACCAAGGCGCATAATGCGAGCAGGGAAACGAAAATTGCACGGCTTTGAGCAAAGACTGTTTTCATGAGGCGCTTTGAGGCGAAAATTAGGCAGGTGCTCCATTGTAGGGGCTCTTGATACAGATCAATAGCAGTGATAACCAGAGTGTGAACAGAATGGGTATTGTGAAATTCAAATCAAAAGCAGCCGGCGACATTGTGATGTTCAAGTCCAATGCAGACCAACTGTTTCGAATCATGGGTATTGAACCCAGCGAGCGGGGTGTGATTGAGCCGCGCGACTTGGCCCATGCGCATGCACAACTGGTGGCCGCGGTAAATGCCGAACGCATGGCTCGCGCCGAGAACCCGATTGATGAGGATGAGCTAAGCGCAGAAGAAAAAATTGCCCTGAAAAACCATGTGGGACTTGAACAAAGGGCTTACCCTTTGTTGAAGATGCTGGAAGAAGCGGCGAAAAAAGAAGTGGATGTGCATTGGGGGTTCTGATGAACCCCCTTCACTGGCTGGCGTGTAATTAGGCGTTTGCTGGTTCGCGGCGGCGCACCGGGCCTGCAATTGCTTCCACTTGTGCTTGGGTTTTCTTGCCCAGGCCAATTAAAAAGCCCAGTTCAGCCACCACAAACAGTGGGCCGATCGCCAAGCCAATCAGGTCATCAACAAAAGCAGGCTTGCGGCCTTCGTAGTAATGGCCCACAAACTGGATAATCCAGCCCACCACAAAAATACCCACGCCAGCACCCAGCCAGGCTGCTGTGCTCAAGGTTGCAAAATGCCCGGCAGTCAGCAGTAGCGCGCCGTGAATGACAAACATGGCCAGGCCATAGGTGAGGCTCAGCTTGAGATAAAACAGGCTGGACAGCAAAAAAACCAACAAGGCGGGTGTAACCGCGATACCGGCCACATCCACCGACACGCGCGACAACAGGATAAACACCGACAACACAATAATGGGAACGCCCACAAAGTGGGTGGCAATGTTGCGTGGGTCACGGTGATACGTGGCATAGGTTGCCAGTTGGTCGACCAACGTTCTCATGGCTTGTTCTCCTTGAAGCGGCAAATGTTCTAAATGTTTGATTTTGAGCTTGTATGGTTACAAATCAAGGCTGAAAGGTCTGTCAATTGCCTGACATTTGATGCTAATTTAGTAGAACAGGTGGAGACATAACAAAAAAACAATGCAGACACACAACATTCAACAAATATTGAACCGTGGAAAATGGTTTGCCAATTTACCCGGTAACCTGCAACAGGCTTTGCTCAAGCACGGCGTTTTGCGTCAGTTTCAAAACGGACAACGGCTGTTTTCCAGGGGCGATTGTGCCGACGGTTTGTATGCCGTACTCAGCGGGTCGGTCCAGATTGTGGGCGCGAGCAAACACGGCGCAGAGGACAAACACGTGATCCTGACCCTGATTGACCCACCGGACTGGTTTGGAGAAATTTGCCTGTTTGACCGCCAACCCCGCACCCACGATGCGCTGGCAGACGGACCTGCCACTGTATTTCATGTGCGGCAAGCCCTGCTGGATCAACTGATTTCAGAGAACCCCAATTACTGGCGTGAATTTGGCTTGCTGTTAACCCAGAAAGTACGTCTTATTTTTGGAGCCATTGAAGACGCGGCCCTGTTACCTACCCCCACCCGCCTTGCCCGCCGTTTGCTGCAAATGGCTGAGGGCTACGGCATACGATCGGACAGCAGCACTGTGAGCGCGCGTACCCTGCATGTGTCGCAAGAGAAACTCTCGGCCATGCTGTCGATTTCGCGACAAACCGTAAACCAGATGCTGAAAGAACTGGAGCATGAAGGCCTGCTGTTGCTGGGGCGCGGCAACATTGAAATTCTGAATCTTGAAGGCCTGAAGCAAAAAGGCCAAATCAGCTAGCTGCATCCAAAACGCGCCACGCTGTGTTCCCTTTGTGTCGACATGTGGTTTGACACCTGTTTTAGGCATTAACGACAGAGGGATTCAAATGAAATTCAAGAAAAAATTTATGGCGTTGGCTTTGTCCAGTTTGGTGTTGGGTGGTTGTTTTTCAGACAGCGACTTTATTCCTGCCAACATAGATAGCTACGTGCTGACCACGTCAAATGCCTTGGTTGGCATTGACTCCTCAAATGGGCGCACAGGCGACAGCTTGGCAATTACTGGCCTTCAGGCAAGCGAAAATCTGTTTGATATCGACTACCGCAACGCGGATGGTCGCATGTGGGCCTTGAGTACGCTGGGTAACTTGTACACCATTGATTTGGAGACTGGTGCAGCTACGCTTCAAAGTACACTGTCCGTCACACTTAACGCGACCGAAACCTATTCAATTGATTTCAATCCGACAGTCGACCGTTTGCGCATCATCGGTACGGATGATATGAGCTACGCAACCAACGTAGAAAACGGCGTTACAGCTACAAACGGCTCCTTGACCTTATCTGGCGCACCAGCCAACGGTGTAGTAGTAGACGCGGCATACACCGACACCTTCAGTACAACAACAGGTCGAGGTACCACGCTCTTCTCTATCGATGCTCAAAATGGCGCCTTGTATACCCAAAACGTTATGACTGGTGCGCTAACTCAGGTCGCTACCTTGGGTGTTACTGGTCTTCAAGACATTCAAGGCTACGACATTGATCCTGAAACGCAACAAGGTTTGGCTGTATTCCAGGTGAATGGCGACACTGCGCTTTACAGAGTCTCTACGAGCGCGGCTGCTACTCTGGTAAGTGAACTGGAACTGGATGGTGAAACTGCGATTGGATTTACGACAGTGACAACAGCCAACCCTACGGTTGTGGGTTTGAATTCTACGAACCAGGTGTTTACGTTCCGAGCAACTGAGCCAGAGACAATCAGTACGCCAGTGGCTCCCGCAAACCTTACCGCGGGCGAAAGTTTGATTGCAATTGATTACAGCACTGTTGCCGATCGATTCTTCCTTATTGGCAGAAATGCAGGTGCCAGTAGCACCCTTTACTCCATGCCTGCAGCAGGGGTGGCAACAGCGCCTACTCTAACCAATATAGCGCTTCTCAATCCCACACTTGCTGCTGGGGTTGAGTATTCAATTGACATCAATCCAACCAATGGTGGTTTAAGGCTTGTGGGTAGCGATGATTCAAATGCAGCTGTTAACGTGACAACTGGGGTTGTAACACGAGGGATGACAAACGGCACGCTGAATCCTACTACGTTTGACTTAGCCGCTCATGCCTACACCAATTCAATCTCGGGTGCAGTGGTTCCGACAGAACTGAGGGCCGTCGATACCGTAAGCGGCAATCTTGTTCAACAAAACTTCATCGCAGACGCCAATGTCACGGATCTCGGCATTGACTTAGGTACTAACGTTGTTCGTCCAGCTGCGTTCGATATTCGGTACTCTAGCGACTACGGTCTATTGGGTCTAAAAGATCAGTTGACGACGCAGACAACGCTTTACACAATCATCAACGATATGGTTACTGAAATTGGACCAATTGGAGGTGCCTCTGGCGCAACAAATATTGTCGATTTCTCAATAACTCAGTAACTGTTCAAGAAACAAAAACCCCCGGTCCAAAAGACCGGGGGTTTTTTTATTCACACCATCAAATTTATTTCAGCGCCACCGCAGTGCCAATGAACATGATTTCACCGGAAGGTCGATTGCCCAAAGGTGATCCACCTGCGGGCTCCAAGGTGACCTCAAACAACTGCTGCTCAACCAGTTTAGGCAACATGTCCGCAGGCAACTCCAGCGGTTTGCCCAATTCCATCAAACCCAGGGATGTGGGGCCAGCGTCGGTGGGGGCTTTGGTCCAAAGCTGCAAACTTTTGCCCATGTTGGCGGGGTTGCCTTCAATGGGCAAACCACCAATTTGATACACGCGAATGGTGTCGTTGGGTCGCGCCTCAACAAGCCACTCCGTGGTTTTGTCGGGGCTTTTCATCACCGCCACATACCGAGGCCCATTGTTAAGTTCCTGGCTGGCCCCCAACAGCTGCACGCCCAGTACCACCGCAGCAGCACTGGCTGCCACCGCCCACCCCTTCCACAACCAGGCGAAAGGCGAGGCCGCCGATGCTGAGGTTTTTTCTCCCGCCATGGCAATAGAGCGGTCTACTTTGGCCCATACTTTGGCGTTCACGGGTTCTTGCTCAAACTTTCTGGACATGGCGGCAAAATGTTCATTCCAGCTGCTCACTTCTTTGGCCAGCTCAGGGTCCTGGTTCAGGCGTCGCTCGAAATCCTGTCGCTCAGCGTCTGTCATTACGCCGAGCACGTACTCGCCAGCCTCAACAATCTTGGCTTCTGTCTGCGTCGTCTCTGTCATGACAAACACTCCTTCAGTTTCAACAATCCTCGGCGTATCCAGCTTTTGACGCTACCGAGGGGCGAATTCAATCGTTCTGCAATTTGCTCGTGGGTGTATCCATCTACAAAAGCCAGCACAATGGCGTTGCGTTTGGTTTCATCCAGTTTGCCCAAACATACACTGAGCTTTTCGGCTTCTTGGGCCAACTCTTGATTGTCGTTGGTCGACAACTCTGGAATGTCGTGCTCTTCGGAAGACACTTCCATCAGGCGCTTGCGCACAGTGTTTAACGCTTGGTTACGCACCACCGTGTACACCCAGCCGCGCGCAGAACCCAAGGCGGGAGAGTATAACCGAGATCGATTCCAGACCTTGACCATGGCATCGTGTAAAACCTCTTCGGCCAGTTCACGCCGTTTCACAATTCGATAGGCCACCGCAAATAACCAGCGGCTGTCGCGCGCATAAATGGCCTGCAGTGCAAATTTTTCACCGCGCGCGCAGGCCAGAAGCGCAGCCTCGTAGTCAAAGTCGCTTGGGTCTGGGGAATTTTTTTCGATCACGTTAACACTACTCGCTGCAAGATAAAACAGATGCAAAAGGGAGGGCAAAACAAGTCGGCCCCCCGCTTGGGTTACAACCAATTACCTGAATTAATCCTCCAGCAAGGCACGCAACATCCAGGCGGTTTTCTCGTGAATGTCCATCCGTTGTGTCAGCAAATCAGCAGAGGGCTGATCATCACCGTCTTCGATGATGGGAAAAATTTCACGAGCGGTGCGCGCAATCGCTTCATGACCCTTGGCAAGAATTTCCACCATTTCCATGGCCTTGGGCGGCTTGGTGGGTGCGTCTTTCAAAGTACTCAACTTCGCAAATTCGGCATAGGAGCCTGGCGCATGAAAACCGAGCGCCCGGATACGTTCAGCAATGGGGTCCACTGCATTCCACATTTCGGTGTACTGCCCCATGAACATGGTGTGCAGGGTATTAAACATTTTACCCGTCACGTTCCAGTGGAAATTGTGCGTGGTCAGGTACAAAGTGTAGGTTTCGGCCAGCAAACGGCTAAGCGCCTGGGCAATCGCGGCACGCTTGGCATCGGGGATGCCGATATTGATCGAGGGCATGTCGGGTTTCTTTGCTGCTTTGGCCATTTCTTCTCTCCTGTTTTATTCGCTTGGTGACAGACCCAGTGGATTGGAAATAGTTGCAACTCCGTTGATGTGCACTGACCCGAGGTACAGTTTGCCATTAAAGGGCGTCACCTGCGTCACGTAATAATAGTAAGCACCAGCCTTCTCAGCTTGCAGATTAGCAATCACGGTGCCTTGCGGGTTGATTGCCAGCGCCATGGCCTTGGGCTTGATCGGGAATTGAACGTAATTCAATAATTTTGCCATTGCTTTTCGAACAGCAGGTTTATCGGCGAGCGAATCCAGCAGGGGGTCACGTAAACTGGGTACGGCAACCCAGTAGTTTCCGTCCACATCCGTGCGAATATTGTCCGGGAAACCGGGCAAGCCATCGACAAACACATCGCGGGTTCCGGCTTTCTCGCCTTGCAACCAATACCGCACAATTCGGTATTCACCGGTTTCATTCACCAACACATAATCACCAGCTTTTGAAATTGTTACGCCGTTGGCAAACTGCAAGTCACTGAGTAATGTTTTGGTTTCACCAGTTTGAAAATCATATTGAAGCAATCGTCCGTTGGGGCCATGTTCAAGCACATCGAGCACATAATTGTTCAAATCAAACTTGCTGGAAGCATCCGAAAAATAGGCATAACGGCCGTCGACACTCACAGCCACATCGTCTACAAACTTGAATGGCACGCCTTCCGACTCAGTCGACAGTACCGTGACTTCGCCTTGCAGGGTCACCTTCAACAAGCCCTTGATCGCATCGGCTACCACCAGAAAACCCTCGGGATGGAACACCAAACCCAGTGGGCGGCCTTTGGTGTTGGCAATCAAGTCAAAAGGCGTTGTTTGAGGGCTTTCAGGTACCTGCAGGTTGGCCGGGTCAAACCGAACAATTTCACCGGTGTTCATGCCGGTGTACAACAAGCCATCAGGGCCAGGTTCGATTGACTCGGGCTGAAGCAGGTTGTACGTGCCAAATACCTCGGCTTGGTCCAGCAAATTGTTGCTGGTATACGGCCCCGAAGTGAGGCTGGGCATGGGTGCAGGCTTCCAGGCCACGGGCTCCACAGGCGTAGAACCAAACACCACCACGCCACCAATAACCGCCACTGGCAGCAGGACCACTGCAATCAAAACTTTGCCCAAAGCACGCATATTGTTGACACCTTCTAATTTCCGTTAGCATGGATGATATCGGAGGAAACAAGCCGAACCATCAAAATAATCAGGAGACCGGTTGTGAATTTTGAACCCAGCGCCAAAGCGCAAGACTTTGTAAAGCGCGTTCGCGCCTTCATGAAAAACGAAATCGCACCGCTAGAGGCTGCTTACTGGGACAAAATAGAGGCCCAGTGCAATGGCCGCGAGTGGAACAACTGGCGCATTCCCCCAGAAATGGAAGCCCTGAAAAGCAAGGCGCGCGAGGCAGGCCTGTGGAATATGTTCCTGCCCGATGACAAACT
>FWPV01002203.1_pt1 | contig 25881 bp, 25 predicted proteins | sample 2228371 | NCBI WGS metagenome assembly FWPV01 (sample SAMEA103939776, study PRJEB20133) | metagenome
GTTTGCCGCCCTTACCAGTCACCCGAATGACCCCGTACTCGAATGCGACATCCGTTTGGCGGACGGCGCATAGCTCCGACACCCGCAGCCCCGTGGCGTACAAGAGTTGCAGCATAGCCCTATCCCTCAGTCCGGCCGGCTTGGACCGGTCTGGAGCCTCCAGGATCCGATCAATCTCCCCTTCGGTCAAATACTTAGGAATATTGCGCCACTGCTTCGGGAGCGTGAGCAGAGCCACTGGATCCGACTCTATGCGTCCCTCTCGAAGGAGAAATCCATAAAAGCCGCGAAGAGTTGTAACGTGCCGGGCGATCGATCTACCTGACATGCCGGAGTCGTAAAGCGAATCCACATACCGCCGGACTTCTTCCACGCCCGGGATCTCTGCGCCGGGTCCAAAAAACGACAAGAACTTTTCCAAATCGCGGGCGTACGCCTCTAACGTATTGGCGGCTAAGCCCTTTTCCACTCGGCAGAAGTCCAGAAAAGCGCGAACCCCCGCCTGGATGCTGCACTCCGGGTGCATTGTGCCAATGATACAATAAACGCGAAATTGTTTGTAAGGGATGGGTGGTCCCCCGACGCTCCGTGAGCGCATCGACAACCAAGAAGGTATTGATCCAACGGTTCGAGAAGGAACCGCTGGCGGGCTTCGTCAGTCCGTTGGTCTATCTTACTCCTACTGGAGTAGAAGTACTAACCACATCTGGGACAATTGTCGAAGTTCCTTTTTCTGAGATCAAAACCGTCTGTTTTGTCAGGGACTTCCATGCGGCGGACTTAAACCGCGAAAGGCGGCTGTTTGTGACTCGTCCGAAGACGGAAGGGCTCTGGGTGCGGATGAAATTTCGGGACGGGGACTGTATGGATGGAATCCTCGCCAACAACCTGCTGCTCATAGAGCCGCAGGGATTTACGCTGGTTCCTCCGGACGCCTCACTGAACAATCAGAAGGTATTTGTGCCCCGCGCGGCGTTGACCGAACTTCAGGTGATGGGCGTGGTGGGCAGCCCGTTGCGGAAACCGAAGAAGAAGGCTGTCGACGAACAGCAGCTCAAGATGTTCGAATAGGTCCGGATTTTATGGGGCGGGATCAGCCGCTCGCGCCGGCGGCGCAGCCGGGGGAGGGGTATCGGGCGCCATTTTCGGCTCGGGCACGATCCAACGCGCTTCTTCGAAGCCGACGTACTTGTAAACCAACAACTCGCCGCCCTCGGTTTCCAATAGATCGCCCACCTGAAGCGCCTTGTCCGTACCCCGCAGAGCCGTCCACACGGCGTAGGGCGAACTGCCTTCCACGGGCTCACCCGGCTCGTAGTCGCGGGGCTTGACGTGCGTCACGCCGGAGGTGTGAGGCTGCCAGCGGAACTGCTGGCGCGGATTCTCCTTCATCCTGTGGATCCGGAACGTCGCCATACAGGAACATTGTCTCCTAAAACACTTAAGATGGGAAATGATTTTGTGGGGAACGGCTTCGTGGAGCTTCGATATACTGAGGGGAGTGCTGCGGACGGCCGAATTCTTTGGGGATCGCGATCTCTCGCTGATCTACATCGCGAAGAGGCTCAAGGAGGCTTTGGCGTTAGAGAAGCTGCTGACGGACGCGGGTTACGACTACTTGGTGGAAGCCGACACCTACCGCGGCGGCCTGGTTTTTCAAACCACCCGCGTCGGTGCGTTTTTCTATGTGCTGCCGGAGGCGGAGGCGGGCGCTCGAAACTTAATGAGTGCTAACGGCTTCCGTCCGTACAAAGCTTTGGCCGAGGAATCCCCGTCGGCCTGAAGCCTATTCCACCTCGAAAGCTCGAACCGGTCCATCGTGAAGAGGCAAGCGGTAGCCGATTAAGCACATTTGGTCGAGCGCAAATAGAACTACCGATTCCATCCCTGCTTCAACTGCGAAGCGCGCCTCCCTTTCCCAAGCCGTTCGTGCCCCGCCTAGCCCGACAAGGTGGCTCCGGTTGTTTCGCTGGAATCCGAAGTCCCTGCCGAACTCTAAACTAAGCCTGCTCTTGGTGAGATTCCGGCCCAGCGTGTAAGTAAAGCTTTCGGTCTTCAAATTCGCCAGCCATTCGGGCGTCCACTGCGCCACGGGATAGTTCATCATCCCATTGAACTCGGTCTCATTGACATCGGTGGGATACAAGACCTCGAACTTGCACGCCGGAACCGCGGATCGCACATGCTCGATCACCGCAACCGTGAATTCGCCAATCAAGTCTCGGGCTAGCTCGGCTTCTTCACGGTACTCCGACCCGCTTGCATACTGGTCCGGCACGACGCGCATCGGGCGCCCATGGCGATCAAAGAAACGGGCGCGGGCGTATTCGTCCCACAGCGGCATCCCCGAACCGTCGGATGGGAAGTACCACCACTGTACTTCGCCGAACTGAAGATACGGCGGCACGCCCGCCTCGGCCATCAGCTCGGCCATTTGGCGGTAAACATCCCTCCAGTACGCCGTGCTCGCCGGCGAGAAATTCGTTTGCAGCGCGGGCGTGTTCAACATCACGACGTTGCCGCTCGGGTAGCGTTGCGCGATTCCAGCCTCTACTGACGGATCCCCGTGCTGTAGCTCCATGCTGAACGCCGCTACCGCTCCCAAACCATAGCCGTTCAGAGCGCGAAAAAACGCCCGCGACCAGTCCCGGGCGGCTCGATTCAGCCTCGTTGCCGCCGCCGTGTCCGTGCACCAAACACCGTCCGCACCCCCGCTCAACGCCGGCCCGGCCGGCACGACTCGGAACTCGCCTTCGGAAGGGGCTGCGCTCACCGTAATCGCATTTCCGTCCGCGCCCATGCTCCGGGAAATGATGCGCAAGACGGTCCCATCGGCTTCCGCCCGAATTCCGGTATACCCGCTGTTGATTTGAATCTCGAACGCGCGAGCAAGGGTCTCCGCCGTGTCCCCGACGTGAACCAAATGACTCAGCACTACGTTTTCCGACTCCGGCCGCCCGCTTCTTCCGATCACCAACTGCGCTACGGAATTCGGAGCCGGCGTGCCGAGGAACAAAACGTCGATGTTGGCGTATTGATGGCCGCGGCGTTCGAGTTCATAGAACCACATCGCTCCGACATAGTGGTTCACCCGCCCGCCGAATCCCAGGCTCCAAATCATCCACGCCGTCCGCTCCGGCGCCACCGCCAGGGAATGATCCGTATCCCAATCTGTGGCTAAAGCCATCACGGGGTGAGTCCGCAAGACCGGCAAGATTTCGGAAGGCTTCGCCAGTTCAAGGAAATCGAACCACAGCGTACGCCCGGCTTCCCCGCCGTGCCGGATTTCCACTTCGTGCCGTCCCGCCGAAGCGACTCCCAAGGGTATCCGCACGAGCGTGTCTTCCCCCGCCCGCCGGCAGTCATAGACGCCTCGCGGGAGACCGTCCACCCAGAGAGCGGCGAGCGCCCCCTCCGGCGTGATGCGGCTCCCGGCAAAAAGTTCGACCTCTTCAGAGGTCTCGAATTTCACCATCACGCTCGCCCCGGGCGTCAGACACTTCCGTATGCTCCCACCCGAATAGTTCCCTTCTTCCTCCACCCAAAGGCCGGTGTAAGTGATTTCCGGCGAGTCGTCCTCCACCCGCCAGCTGCCCGGGCCAGCCACCCGGTACGAACGTCCAGTTCCCTGCACGGTCCAGTTCGTGATCTCAACGCGGAACTCAGTGCGTTCGAATTCCCCCGGCTGCCAGTCCGCAGCATAAGTCCATCTCATCTTCCGAACCGCGTGAGTTGGCACTCTCCGCCCTTCGATGTCGTATAACTCGGCAAAGTCGAGCTCCACTTTCCACACCGAAGGCGACGTCCCGCCTTGGAATCGCTTCCACCACTCTGTCCAATGCTCGCTTTTCGCGCCGCTTACGTATCCGTACGCGCCGAAGCGGTTCCCGTTATGTCCGGTTCGGTTCTCCCCTCCTCCAGAGCCGGCGCAATACGTGAGCCGGATCTGACTCCCTTGCCGGGATGCGCTCACTTGGGTTGAAAAAGCGTTGATGCTATCCGCAATTGCTTGGACGATCGATTCCAGTGTGTCGTTGCCCGTCACCTGATAGGTGTGGTGCTCTCCGGGCCAGGCTAGACCGACATAATCCCCCGCCGTCGGCGTCCCGCTCAGTGTGAAGACTGCCTCCGCAGCAGCGTACGCGCCTTCCACAGGTGTGGCGTGATCGGCAATCCGGACGCGATGCAGGCGCTCAAGTCCCTCGTCCTCCGCCCAAATCCTGAGATACGGCCAGTCCACGGTCGGATACAGGTTCGAATCAAGCGGGACGCAGTTCTCGCGCTTCTCAAAGTAGCTCAATCGCAATCCGCTCAAATCGCCATCAGGCAGATTGCGAAACAGCGGGTGTTCAATGACGTTGTCGCGGTTCCATTCGATCACCGCCCAGTCGAACTGCTGCCGCCACGTCCCCGACACGATGAAGCCGGAAGGGGAAGCGTTGCTGATCGCGGCAATCGCTGAGGGCCTCTCAAAATAGCACTGAAGATCGCGGTCAGGACGGAGTTTCTCCAAGCGCTCACTCATGGCCACCGGCTCAGAACCGCATCATCACGCTGAGATCCCGCCCCGGCGAGGTATTGGCGCCGGCTGGAACTGAAACTACACTAATCCCTACCCGCGCCCCTTCTTCCAGAGGCGCTTTTCCGAACCCGCTTACCACGTTCGAAACTAGCGATCCCTCCTCGATTACCAAGGTGCAGTATTCGATCCCGTCAACTCTCACTCGCACCCGGACATCGCCGCCCGATGGGGGCGTCTGCACCGTTGCGTAAACGTCCCGCACAGCCGTCCGCTCAGCCACTGTCACCGGGGGAACGGGGTCTTCCTCGACTGCCAGCCATCCATCCACTTGCCACACCAGTTGTCCGCCCGATCCGGTCCTCAGCCCGAGGTCAGCCGTGTGACAGTAGGAACGCTTCGCCACAGGACCCGCGCCTTGCGAGTTTGTCGCGTACATTTCAGCCCCTGCGATCCGCACGTTCGGAAGCCGGATCAATACCGAGTGGCTGCCCGAAGCCGGGCTCCCGAAAAACCCCTTCGGAAACGGCAAGATCTGCGACTTCCGGTCCAACCGGTACACTACTGTTCCCTGCTCGTGCGCGCTCGCCACGCTGCCGTGTGAACCGCGATCGACCCGGAAATGAGTGCTGTCGAGTTGATCGAGCACCGCCGCCATCTCTGTCCCTAGCTGAATAACGTCTCCGGCGCGCAACCCGCCGGCGCTCGATACGGCAATCACAGCCTCGGTCTCGTTCACCTGTTCCGTGATCGTCACGGTGGAGGGAGCATTCAGTTCGTTCCAGTACCAAAGCGTCAAAGTGGCGGAAGTCACACTCCGGGTGTTCGTAAGATCATCGAAACCGATGCCCCCCACTTCGATGCACCCTTTGCCCGCCAAGGCGATGCCGAACGCCGGCTCTGGCGCAACCTCCGCGTCCTGATCTTTTCCAAACGCCCCGCCGATCCGCCACCGTGTCACGGGACAAAGCGCGGCCAAACACTCTTCTCCTCGAACATTCGCCGAACGTCCGGTCACCTGCACGACACATCCGGCGCGGTTTGGAACTTCGAACTCGGCTTCGGCGCTCCGCGTCTCCGCCCCGTGTATCCAGCTTGCCTCCGCCACCGTGAACCAGCTTGTGCCATCCGGTTCCATTTCCCAAGTCGGCTTCACCACGAGCAAGGCGCTCGTGTTCTCTTCCACTCTCCGCTCTTGTCCGGCGCCGCGCCCGCGAGTGATGCGCACGATCCGGCCCCGGTGCTCGCCCTCCACCATGCCCAAACTCCCGTTGCCAATCCGGTCGGCGCCGAACTGCTCCGCCTGAGTCTCGGGGACGGTTTCGAGCCGCCAGTAAAAGTTGGCGTGGTCGTAATTCGGATCCGCAGGACCCGCTGCCTGCGGCAGCGCCCCAGTATCGGTAAATTCCCCAGCCGGACTGAGATCAGCGGCGATGCGCAGCAGCCTCGCCGGATTCGTTCCCCGGTACACCCGAAACGTCGCTGTGTTGGGACCGAACTGTAGCTTCTTCAAACGGATCGCAGCGCCGCCGGCCGCCTCCGGTACAGTGGCGCTCACCAAGAACGACAGCCCGCTTTCCGCTCCCCCGGCGTCGACGGCGCTCACCGCATAGTAGTAGGTTTCACCAGCCCGCAGCGAGCCGCCTCCCGGTATGACGTCCGCATCCAAGCTCACGAGCGGCTTCTCCGCCACAGAAACGGCGCCCGAAGCAGGAGGCGAGAACCGGACCTTTAGCAACACCTTTGCGCCGCCGTCAATTTCCTCAACGGGGAATTCTTCGATGCCGAATTCCGTCCGCCCGTCTTCTTCAACCTCGCTCCCTACTAGCGGACGTGGCAGCGTCCCGAACGCACCCGCCCGGCCGCGCCCTTCCCCGGCTGCGCCCGAAGCCAGGCCGTACCATTCGTCATCGTGAATCTGCGCCGTAATCGTCAGCGTTTGGAAATTCAACCCCGGCGCAATCCCCGTAATCCGGAAGGGCTGCCGCTGCCAGCCCTCCTTCGCATAGCTGACCGTGATAAGGTCCCCCGGCTTTAGCCCAAACCCGCGTACGCTCGTCTCAAACTCGATATACAGGTTCCCCCGTACGGACTTCAAAAGCGCCAGCCGGACCAGCTCCGCAGCTTGGTGCACATTCGGCACGCCCAGCGCCAGAAAGGGCGCACTCACCTCTGCCCCGGTCAGCGCCACATCCTCTTTGTCTGTCAGCGACAAGCTGTCTTGCCGGTACTCGTTGAGCTCATTCTGAAACTCGAGCGCCAGCCGGTTTGGCGATTCGGCTTGGCTCCGGGACCATATGCGCAACGTCGATTCGCCATTCTCCCGCTCGAGTATCCCTGAAAATCCGTTCGTCCCGTCACCAAACTCGTAAGCCGGCCACCCTCCCGCCAGGGGCTCTTGTGCGTTGCTGCCTGCGCTCTTCACCGGCTGCTGCACCGCGAATGCGCCTTCAACGTTCAGTTGCAGCTTGCCCCCTTCGCCATAGCTCAGAAACAAGCCCGCTCCGTTTCGAACGCCGCGAATCAAATCCGCCGCGCTGCGCCTGCGCTCGACCACCAGGTTGCATCGCCGGCGCTTTAGGACCGTGTCCCCGATTTCGACTTCCTGATCGCAGAACGACGCCGCCCTTGCAAAACTCCGCAGGTCGACCTCTCCCGTCCCCCAACCGCACCGCCGCAGAATGTCGAGAATCACCCACGCCGGGTTGGCGCTGAAACTAGATCCCAGATACTCGCCTTCTTCGCTCCATTGGTCCAGCTTCAACCCCTCGAGCAACACCTGAACGCGCGGCAGGCTTCGCCCATCGTTAATCCGGTTCGGCAACACCAGCGACAGCACCGCAACGCTGCCGTGCGGGTCCCCTGCCGGGCGCCCCGCCGCGTCGGCAAAGTCCAAATTGAATGCGCCCTGCCGAGCGCCCAGGCTCACTACGTTGTACCAGCCGCTCGCCGACATGTTCGCGCCTGCTCTGCCCGGCAGAATTTCGACATCGTTCGCGACGACGCGCAAAACGCGATGAATTTCGCCCATCGCAAGGAGCAGTTCCAGATGCGTGAGATTGCCGTCGTTTCTCGCGAACACAATCGGCGGGTGGCACCACGCGGTTCCGTAAACCAGGGGGACAGCGTCGTTGTACTTCGCCTCGTTTGTGAGCACCTGCGCCGCTCTGTAGCCCTGCTCTCCATAACCCCGGACGGCATAGCTAGGCGGAACGAATTCACAACCGCCGAAGCGCGCCGTCGGTCGCCCGGCGCTGTCTTGATCGAACATGCCCCGCTGCTGACAAGCCGCCCGCGTGCGCTCGCAGGACGTGAAAACCTCTCCGCCATTGAGGTTCCCCACACCTCCTTCCACGTCCGGCGAATACCCGCACCGGTAGAACCGTCCATACCTGCCCCTATCGCCGCCCCCAACTGCCTCCTCCCGTTCCCTTGCGTTCGCAGGGAAGAGCCACGGACACTGCCGTTCGATTAGGATGTCCGGGAGCGCAATCCGCTGCGGACTCAGCCGGTTTGAAAAGGTAACCCGGCAGGTAGCGTCCCGAATCTCATCCGGCGCGTTACCGAGTCCACGGAACACCACTTGAGCTCCGGAGGCTGCTTCGCTCAGCCGCAGGTTAAAGAATAGGAACCGCACCGTCAGCGCTGAACCCTTGAACCCGTGGGCGCGCTCAAGCTGCGAGATGTACGAGTCCGCGTTCGCCAGCGTCAGCGAGACGCGAGCCGCGGCATCGATCCCTTCATCGGCATGCGTTCGAAACTCGAACACATTGTGCCGCAGCACCCGCGCTTCGTAGCGCCATCCTTCCACCTCCACCGCATGAGTGCTCCAGCGTTCAATCGCCCCGTCCGCAAACTTGCACTCGAATAGCAGGAGCGGAGTTTCAGGAACCTCGCGGTCTTTCCATTCAAACACCGTCGCCATGCCTTGTTCCTATTCGCCCGAACAAATTGTCAACGTCAGGGCGTAATCGTCCGGCCCGTTCGCCCGAACTTCCAGCCGGTCCGAGTCAAACCGCGCTTTTTCGTGCACGCCTCCGCGTCCGAAGGTCCTCTTATATCCCGACGGGGCCAGTTGGCATTCCATCTGCACGCCCGCAACTTCAATCCAATCTCCCGCCCCCACTTCAATCACCGCGCTAATGCTCTCGCCCCCGCCCCCGCAGGAAACCCCCACTGCGTACCGCTTCCATTCCGTGCCGGCTTCGAACCACTTTCTTGCCTCAACGTCCGTGCGCAAAACCAAGCTGAACGTTCTCGCTCCGCCGCTCCGCGCCCAGACGCTGAAACAGTATGGCAACGCTGCCGGAGCTGTCACCGTCTGCTCCAGCCTCTGCTCCGCCGCTCCTGCATTCGTCAGCCTTGAAGCCGCACCGGCGCCCCCCGGTCCCTCTCCCACCGGCGTGATCTCCAGCGCCGGTCCTTTCTGCCACGGACCCCGATCGAAGTCTTCGCTGTAACGTAGGAGGTTGGCCGTTGGATCCACAAACACAAACGTCTTGAGCCGCCCTTCCTGTTCTTCGAAAAACTCCATAAATGCGCGGCGCTCTGCCTCCGTCAGACCAGCGAACTCGATCACCCACCGCGTCCGGTTGGCGTAAGGACGGTTTAGCTTGATTTCATTGCCGCCTTGCGTCTCATTCACCAGCGTGACGATCCGCCGCAATTTCGAAATCGGAAACTGCGCCGTGGCTCCACTCTCCAGCAAGGGTAGGCGCCGCATCTCAATCAACGTTTTCCTTAATCACGAGCGTCATCGACAGCCGGGCTTCGCCGTCTGCAGTCACCTCGCAATCCTCTTGCCCAAAGCTACAGTTCTCATAGCGCTTGCCGTCGCTCGGATCCGTGAAAGCAAACTCACCGGCTCTCCCCTGTTGCGCCTCGAAGAACTCCAGCACTCTAGCGGCTTCCCATTCATCGAGCAATTCCAACCGGATCAACCATTGTCTTCTTCCCGTGCGCCGCTGCCGGAACCTCTGCTCTCCTCCTCCTAAAAACCGCAATACTCTAGTCGAGAAGTCAACGCTTTCCCGGAGCGGATATTGGACCGCCGCACGCGTCTTCAACAGTGGAAACTCGGTCATGAATCATGCCTCGCGCAAGACATCGCCCACCGGATGAGAGCGCAAAAGAGCCTCTCTCAGCGCGCTCGCAATAGCGTCGCTGTGATCTAAGAACGACCGCGAGTCGATCGCCTGCACCTGCACTTGAATCGTGGGAGGGACCGCCGGAGCAGTCGCCACCGGCGTCGGAATCGTCGAGTCCGTCAACCGGACTGCGCCCGCCGCCCCGAGGGTCCCTTCATACCGGATCGCGGGCGGCGGCACATACGGAAGGAGTGGCGGCGCCTCGGGCTTCGAGCCGCCAAACAGTTTTCCGATACCTGTTATCAGAGCCGTGACCGGCGAATACCGCAGAACCGGGGAGAAAATACTGCTTGCTATCCCTTTCGCGGTGCTACCGGCGTCGCTTCCCTTCGCCAGCGTGTTCTTTTCGAGCGCCTGCGTGTTCGTCGCTAGCTCCCCGGTCTGAACTTCCGTCGTCAATCGAAGTTGATCGAGTCCCGCGGTCAGTCGCGAGATCTGCTCCGTCAGCTCCCGCTCTCTGGCGTCCTCCCGCTCAGCGGCGCTTCCCACCGGCACAAAGACACCCGCTTGCGGCGCCGGCGCCCACAGCAGCCTCATCACCTCTCTCAACAGCTCATCTGTCTCCACGTTCCTGCTCCCGCCTTAGCTCGAGTTCCAACGTCAGAAAGCCATCCACCGTGCGAGCCGGGAGGTCGTACCAGCCCTTTACCCCGCCCAGCTTCCAAACCTGGAACTCTTCCAGCAAGGTCAAACTCTCAGCGGTGACAAACGTCTTGGGACATTCCCACACCGCCGCGCCCCTTCGGCTCCACACCGGCGGACCATCTTCCCCACGGCGTTGCTCGCTCCAGCCGCACCGCCGCCGGGACTCCAAGCCGGACTTGCGGCAAGCGTCGCACTTCCAGCCGGCTTGGCTCCCTCTCTGAAAATGGAAGGCGACAATCAGTTTTTTCGTTCTTCCTCGCTCAGAAAGCACTCCCGCCGGATCGCTTCGAGAATTTCTCGGACCAGCGTCTCCGGTCCGCGCTCAATCACCGTGCTGGGAGTAGCCGGCGCCCCGTCCACCGCCAGCCCGCTGATCCCCTCGAGCCCCCATTCGAGGTAAATCCGGTCGATCTCCGAACTCACGATCGCCGCATCCACCCGGCTCCGGACATCGTCACCCGCCTGGAGATACTCCAGCTTTCGATCCAGCTCCCGGATGCGGCGCGCTAGTTCGAGCCGCCGCCCAAACGATATCCGCCGGACGCGGTACCGCACGCCCGGCACACAAGCGGAATCGATTTCCCGCACGCTCTCCCAGCGCGCTTGCTCATCCGAAGGCGATAAAGATCTCGTCATCGATCGTTCCCTGCGCCCGGCAACTGCTGAATTTCCACTCCAGCCTTCGTCCCCCGTCGTCGAACTCCGGCACCTCCGGAATCACGCTCTTGAGGTAGATCCCGCACAGTTGTCCCGGTTGTTGACCCAATTGCAGGCTGACGGAAATCGGCGAATACTGCCGCGCCGCTTGATACAAAGCTCTGCATGCCCCGTCGGTGATCGCATACAGGCTGAAACTCAGCGACACGCGGCGCACCCCCGGACTAGCTCCCCGCGGCACGTTCGAGCCAAACTCCCGGTTCCGCATCTCCACGTCGTTATCCACCTCGATTTCGGCTTCGGTAACCGTGAAGAACGGCTCCGGCTCGGGTCCCATCCATATCTGACCCAGGTTTCCGGGTATCACCGGAAAGGTAAAGGCTTCCACCAAAGGCTCCGCCGGGAACTGCTCCAACTGTCCCTCGCCGTTTGCGAAACTCGAGCTGTCCAAAAGATCCGCCGCCGGTCCGCTGAACTCAAATTCGTGAAAGTCTCCATTCAGCTTGACGCGCAACCGGTCCACCATCGCGCCGCAAAGCAGCCGCTGAACCGTCTCCGCGGGGTCCCAAAAATCGAAGATGCTCAGGCTTGGCAATTCCCGCCCCGGACCGTAGCTCACCGTTCCGCTCAATTGGCTCCCCGCCGGCGGCGTGGAGAGTGGCGCCGCGAGCTGCACGGTCTGCTCATCTAGCACCGCCGCAACAAAGCGGATCTCCCCGCCCGCCGCCACCGCCTGCCCCGGCGCCAGACCGTGCGGCGTGCTGAACTGAATCCGGCTCTCCGTCGACCCGCTCACTGCGGCGCCGCCCGCCCAAAACTTCGGCGTCCCACCCAATCCCGCTCGAAAGAATGCCCCATAAGGCGGCTCTTGCTCCCCGCCCGCCCACTCGGTCATGTAGCATTCAACGCTGTAATCGGTCTTCCGCCGCAGTCCCGGAGATAACCCGGCAAACGTCCGGCTCCCGGACTTGTCCCTGCGTTCACGCTGCTCCGTCTTCTGCCGCGCCGTCAGCTTGATGCCCGGAAACCGCTGCGCTGCCGACACTGCGCTGACACGCCCGAACTCCTGCTCCAATCCCACGTAATACCGGTTGTCGCTCGACAACACATACCCGCTCATCACACTCTCCTCTCCCACCCGAAGCGGACAGACCACTCTGTCCCGTAGCGCAGTTTGCGAAGTGGACAGAGCTGTCTGTCCCCCTCGCCCCCTTTACACCCCTCTGCGCGAAGCGGACAGACCACTCTGTCCCGCAGCGCCGTTCGCGAAGGGGACAGAGCTGTCTGTCCCCTTCGGTCCCTTTACACTCTCACATCCAGCTCAAACACCACCCTCGCCACTTGCACCACATTCGTTCCCCCGGCTTTCGCAGCTTGATGCGTCAACTCATATCCCCCCGCGTATGAGAACCCTTCCCCCCAATCCCCCCGGTTGTTTTCGAGCACCTCCGTCACCGCATCGGCGATCAGCCGGGACTCCTCTTCCACTGCCGCCACTTGCTCCCCGGAACACCGGATCTCAACTCCGATCCGTGCTGTGCCCGAAAACCGCCGGAACTTCTCACGCATCGCATTGACCACCCGCTCGCAAGACACCTGTATGTACGGATAGCGGACAGGTCGCTGCTTCTCCACAAGCTCCACGCTCGCGTTCCCTGCCTGGATTTGCTCAATCTCGAGCCGTGGAGGCTCCACCCCCGCCTCAGCCGCCAGCTTCGCAATCGCCGGACGCAAGCTCTCCTCCGAACAGAGCACCTCCATCGCCTTTCGAACCGCCGCACTGCTAACCCTGCTCATCACCCTCCTCCCGCGCACGAAGGGGACAGACCACTCTGTCCCGTAACGCCGTTCGCGTAGCGGACAGAGCTGTCTGTCCCCGCCCCGCCCCTTTCACCTACCCCCGCTTCAACCTCCGCTCCTCCCGTATCCACCGCTCCACGCTCTGCCCCTCCCCCGGGCCGCCCCACTCGCGCACTCCTTCCTTTACCGCTGTCCAACTCTCCTCTAAACCCAGCGGCCGCTCATTCGCGCGCGCGACACCTTCCGGGCTCTCCCCGGCGTAAACATTCCATCCGGTAACGCCGTTCTCCCGTCCCCGCATCCGCACCGTAAAACGCGTCGAGCCGTTCCCCTCAACCATGAGCGCCTCACTCGGCGCACTCTCCTGACCCCAACGGTTCACCCAAGTCGCCCGCACAAAAAACGCTCCCACCGGTCCAGCGCCGCTCTCACGGCTCACTTCCGGCGTCTGCGGCGCCCGCAGAGGATGCGCCACCACCCCAATTCCCCCATCCAACATTTTCCGGAGGCTTTGGCGATACAGCGCCTCATAAGTCCGCCATCGCCGTTCGTAGCGCTCGTTCGCTTGGGAGCAGCTAGCATCTTGAAACGACAGGGCCAGCGTGAGCAGCACATGGCACCTCCGCATCGGCGCGGTCGCTACTACATGACCGAGACCGACTCCGTCAGCGGCTGCGCCGGCACGAATAAGAAAACGCTCAATTTCGAACCCGACCTCCTCCCACGCCAGTCGTAGCTTGGCGCTCAAATCGATAGCCGCCGATTTCGCCAAATCCAAGATCCCGGACTCGTGCTCGCGCAAGTCAGCCAGACCCGCCAGGTCTCCGTCAATGTAGAGCGCCATGACTCTCTCCGTCCTACTGCTTCCGCGCCTTCCGGAACGCTGCCGCTTCGCCCTCTTCGGCCAGCCGTGCCTTTCCTTCGGCAATCAAACGCGCCGCCACCGCTCGCGTGACTTCTGTTAACATGTTCGGCTTTCCGCCGTCCTCCGTGGCGACGCTGACGATCACCGGAAACTCGTCTTTAATCCGCGCTTCAATCTCCCGAATCTGTCGGTAGTACTGTCGCAAATCCATCTCTCCTCCCAAAAGCTCCGCTCACCCCTCCGCGGCGTGGACACACTGCCGTGTCCCCGCTGCCCTCCCACTAGCGCCCCTCAGCGGCGGGGACTGAGCAGCGTGTCTCAAAGCGCTTTTTGCCGCGTGGACACACCGCTCTGTCCCCGCCACTCTAGCCCTAGCTCTTCACCTGCACACCAAACCCATTCCGCAACACACCGCACCCGTACAACACATCCACCGTGAACTGCTGCGACAACGTGTTCGGCTGATAGCTCATCACCACGCGCATCCCGAAGTTCCCCATCTCGGCATACTCCGCGATCGCCCCCGTGCCCGGAAGCGGCTGCGGCAACCGGCGAATAGCCAGCCCGATCGCGTCTTTCGCAAACGCCAGGTTGTGCGTCGTCACCGGCGACGAACCCGTCTTCGGAACAAACTGCGACCGGAACACAAAGAAGTCTTTGATCTTCCCAATCGAACCGTCAATCAGAGTCCGCAACCCGGCTTCCCCCGCAGTGCGATATTCACTGAACCGCGGGATCTGCCGCAATTGCGAATACGCCGTCCCGTCCACAACCAGATACTTCGGTGCGCTAGCGGGCACTTTGGCTTGAAACAGCGCCGTCTCCGCCCGGTCGACCGTCTCCTCTGTCAAAGCCGTGCCCGGCGTACCCACCGCCGCGTTGGCCGTAAACTGCGCTTGCAAATTCAACAGGTCCGCCTCGATCTTCTCAGCCAGCGCCACCAGCGCCGGCTGCATATAAAGCTTCAACAAATCCGGCACGGCCAAAATCTTCGTCACGTCCGGAATCTGGAAGGTCGCCTCAGCATGAGTGTTCAGAACGATCTGCGCGTTGCCCACGTTGGGATTTTGCGTCTGAACGGTCCCGCCCTCCGCAAGGTTGTTGGCGACCAGCGTCGGCGGAATCGGCACGTTCACCGTGTCGCCCGCCTGCGCCAGTGTCGGTTCGAAATCGCGATTTACCAGGTTCCCCATCACCAGGTTCCCCATCAGTGCCGGCAGGGCGTCCGCCGCCACCAGCTTGACGATCGCGTTCGCTAAATTTGCCGATGTAATTGCAGGCATAGTCTCCTTCTCTTCTCTCCTTCACTCCTCGTCTTCGACCGATCACATGCCCCGCAGCGCCTGCGCAGCCACTCGCGCGATCTCTTCTCGAACCCGCGCCAGTTCCTCCGCCGGCATCCCCGGCTTGATCTTGTCGATATCCACCACCGCAGTTCCTCCGCTCTTCGATGGCGGTGTTGCTCCGGATCCTCCCGCCACCCGCGCGGGCAGAAGCTCCGGATTTTCATTCACGAACCGGCTCAGGTACTCCCTCAGTCCCAGTTCTCCCTGTTCCGTGCTCGCCACCAGGCGCCCGTCGTCCGTGCGCCGGATCTCGTCCTTCACCGCCTTGTACGCCAGGTCCACCTTCACCACGCCCAGCCTTTGCAGTTCGCTCCGGATCGCATTGCTGCGTTCCAGCTCTTCTGCCATCGCCCGGCTGCGCCGGTTCTCTTCCACTAGCTCCCGGACAGTCTGCTCCAGGCTCTCCCGCTTCTTCCGCTCCTCCGCCAGTTCCGCTTTGTGAGCCGGCTCCTCCTTCGACTGCTCGTGCCGGACAAACTCCGAGATCGCCTCTCGAATCAGTCCTTTCAGGTCAAATCCGGCGGTCTGCATCCCGCCCTCATCCCGCTTCTTTTCCTCCATCGCTCCTCTCCCAAATCTTCCTCTCACTCCCGTAGCGTGGGCGCTCCCGCCTGCCGCGTCCCCACTCCTGGGGACGCCCGGTCAACCCACTCCTCGATCTCCGCCGCGATCCTGTCCTTGATCTCCTGCCTCACATCACACAGGTACTTCGAAGCCAGCCTCTTCAGAATCTGCTTCCGCAGCGTCGGCGACTCGATCCCCAGCCTCAACAGCCTCTCCGCGTCGCTCAGTTCATTGCTGAACTCCCCGATATCGAACTCCTCCATCCCCGCGACGCCGATCGTCAGCCCGTCTCCCCGCGCATCGTTCACCGCCCGCAGCACCCGCCGGATCGTGTCCTTCACAACATCGCCGTAAGCCCGCAGAATCTCCTGCGTGATCGCGTAATCCCGCTGCTTGCTCAACCCCGATTGCGCCACACCCCCCGCCATCGGACCTCCTGCCTGCGTCAGCAAGTAGCACACGCGATAGATCTCGTCTTTCAGCCGCTCCAGGTTCTCTGCCGCAATTTGGTAAACCTTCCCTTCCGGCTCCGTCCATCCAAAGCGGTCCTCAGGCCCCAGTTGGATGTAGTAAGACTCCCCAACCATCTGCTCCCATTCCCGGTCGGTGTAAACCACCGGCATGGCGAACAACCCCATGGTCAACGCCCACGACAGCGCATTCGATTTGTTGAAATGCTCCAGTTGAAGCAGCGCTGCCTTGTTCATCAGCCACAGACCCTCCGGAACCGTCATCTCAATCAGCGGAACTCGCCCGAAAGGAGCTAGTCCGTGCAGACCACGGTCGATGACCTCCTCCCGCTTCCCATCCGACCGGTGCAGCGAGTACTCCGTCCGGTCATACCGCACCCAGTATCCGTCCCGATCTTCCTCCCCCACTCCCGGCTCCTTCAGCCGGATCACCGCCCATTCCAGATTCCCCCTGCCGTCCCTCTGCCAGTTCACAAGGTCTTCCGGCGTGTATCCCACCAAGTAGGCTCGTGAAATCCCTAGCGCATCCTCTTCCGCCCGGCTGCCCGCCCAACCCTCACGCCGCGGGAAGTCAATCAGGATGTAACTCGCGCCATACACCAGCGTCTCGGTGAACCGCTTCCGAAAGAAGTCGCTTAACGCCGTCCCCTTCAGGTCGCAGTCCTCGGCAAACTGACCGAAGAACTCTTTCGCCCGCCCGTTCTCTCCCTCGAAACTCAAAATCGGTTCCCGCCGGAATAACGTCGCCGCGTACCAGTCAATGATCGAGCCCGCATAGTTCTCGTAAAAAACCCGGCTCAACCGCTCGCTATAAACCTCCCGCGGCTCCCTCTGCCGGGGAGCTAGGTACTCGGACGCGTTCTGCCTGATCTCTTCCCCGCCCGCGTACAAATGGCGGTACGTCCTCCACATCCGCCTCTTGGCCGCATATTCGCGGTGCTCCCGCATGATTTCCGTTGCCATTGCCGTCTTCCTTTACCTAGCGCCCGCTGCGGCGCCCCTACGCCTGACCCAGCGGCTTTCCCCTTTCCCCCGCCGTCGACTTACGGCCAAACTCCCTCCAGATCAGGTATCCTAAGGCGTCCGACAAATGCGTGCGCCGCGGATCCCTCTCCTTGTCCACCACCAGGCTGCCCGGCTTGTAGACAACCTCCTCGAAGTCCTTCGCTAGCTCCCGGCAACGCCGGTCAATCACCAAACGCGGGGCGCCGTCCACGCCTTCAAGCAGAGCGTTTGTCAACTGCACCCGCGAACGCACCGGCGGGTTCTTCCTCAAGGCTCGGAACTGAACACCTTGATACCCCGCCCTCGTCAGACAGTCCTGCAAAATCTGAAAATCGCTGCCCCCGCCGGTTTGCCGCGCATACCCGGACGCGTCACCGTAAATCCAAAGACCCGCCGCGTGCTTCCGGTACCGGTTCCGGAATTCCTCGAACGCCTCCCCCGTCGTCGCTCGCTCTAGCACGATCTCGTCGAGCACTCGTACCCGCTCTCCCTCCACCTGCGCCACCACCGAACACATCGGATCCACGTTGAAATCCAGAGCCCAGCACAGCGGCAGCCGCTTGTCCAGCTTCACTTCCACGACATTCACTGTCCGCCGGAAACAGTAGTACACCCGGTCCCCACCGCTGTCCAGATACTCGCCCAGCGCCTCCTGTGCATAGAACTTCGGGTCATAACTCTGTTTCAAGCGCTCATAAAAGTCCGGAATCCGTTCTAAAATATGCCGGTTCTCGTGTGGACGCGCCAGGACGACTCCATACCCTTCCACCGGCTCCGCAATGAACCTCCGGTACACCCAGTCAAACCCCTTCGGCGTCCACACCCCGAATCCACACAGCCTCTTCGCCAGCGGATCCCGAAGCCGCCCTTCCAACCTCAGCCACGCCTCCTCCGGCGAGTAAGTCAGTTCATCGATTCCGAACCACGCAAGATTCGTTCCCCGCAGCCGCTCAAAATCGTCCACCGCCCGGAACACGATCCTCGAGCCCGTCTCCCGCAGAGTCAACAGATTCTCCGCTTTGTTCAGCTCATAAGGAATCCCGCTCCGCTCCAGGATCTCCAGGAAGGTTCTTTGCGTCGCGTCTCGTAACATCGGATAGGTGGGCGCCCCCATCAGCCCCATCCGCCCAGGATTCAAATAGCTAAGCTTCAGCGCCTCCTGGCACAGCGCCTGGCTCTTCCCGGACCCGATCGGCCCCGAAAATCCCTTGAAGCGAGTTGTTAATGCATGAAATTTAGCTTGTGATTCCAAAGGTTCATATGCGATTTTTACTTCTCGGATTCCGCTTTCGCTGGTTCTACCCATCGCACATGAATCTCCTTGGGCTCATCCGCCTCCAGGTCCTTCTGCAATTGCAGGAGCCGGATGTAGTCGCCAATGCTCGCCTTGACGTCGCTGTTGGATTTCGAGGTCAGACTGCTCCCTATTTTTTCAACCATTTCCGCCACCAGCTTCTTTTGCCGGTCCCGCACCGGACACGTCCGGCAGTCTGGTTCCTGCTTCTTCTTCCCCGCCTTTCGCTCCCCCATCGCTCTTTCGTGGAAGGCGGCGCCGCCGCCCCACTACCAACCTACCAGCAGGAGGCGCACTTACAGGCTGTTACAGAAGCTAAACTATTGAATTGTTTGGGGAATTATTTCGAAAAAATCGATGAACCGGCTCGTGAGAACCCTTCGCTGCGCGCCCCTTACCGCGGCGCGACTTTCAACTCGTTGATGACTTGCTTCACGCCCTTCATCTTCTTGACCAGCCGCTCGGCCTTTTGGCGGTACTTCTCCTTCTCCACCGTCCCCCGCATCCGGACCACGCCGTTCTTGACCGACACCTCGAACGCCGCGCCCCGGACGTCCGGATCGTTCGCCAGCCGCCGCCGGACCTGATCAAAAAGCCGGTCGTCCTCCGGCGTTCCTTGCATGCCCGCCAGACCTAACGCCGCCGCCAGCACCGCCATTCCCAATCGCCTGATCATCACTCTCTCCTATTAAAAGGGGACAGACCTCTCTGTCCCGAAGCGCAGTTCGCGGAGCGGACAGAGCGGTCTGTCCCCACTCCGTCCCGTCCCCCGTACCTCACGCCCCACCCGCCATCCACCGCCAGTCGATCTCCTTCAAAACCTCCGGATTCTCCCGCCAGTCCGCTCTCACCTTCACGAACAACTCCAAGTAAATCTTCTTCCCAAAAAACCGCTCCATCTCTTCCCGCGCCGCCGTGCCAATCCGTTTCAGCATCTGGCCTTTCGATCCAATAATAATCCGTTTCTGCCCCTCCCGCTCCACCAGGATCGTCGCCGAAATGCGAAGCAGCTTCCCCTTGTCTTCCCATTGATCCACCCACACCGCCGTCGCGTGCGGCACCTCGTGCCTCGTCTCCCTCAATACCTGTTCCCTGATCAACTCCGCGGCAAAAAACCGCTCCGGTTGATCAGTGAGGTGATCCTCGGGATACAGCGGTTCCCCCTCCGGCAGCCTCGCCACGATGGCTTCTTTCAGCCGGTCCAGCCCCGCTCCCGTAACCGCCGAAACCGTCAGAGAATCATCAAACGGTCGCGCCTCTTTATAAGCCGCGATCAGCGGCAGCGATTCCTCCGCTTTCTTTAACAAATCCACCTTCGTCAATACCAGCAGCGCCGGCGTATCGGTATGTTCCAGCACGCCCAGCGCTTCGCGATCCGCTTCCGTGAACGGCCGTGCAGCGTCAGCCAGAAACAACACCACATCCACCCCGTCCAGAGAGCCGCGCACCGCCTGCATCATCTTCCGGTTCAACAAAGTGTCCGACTTGTGAATCCCCGGCGTGTCCACAAACACGATCTGCGCCCCATCAAGGTTCAAAACCCCTTGAATCGTCGTCCGGGTCGTCTGCGGCTTGTCAGCCACAATCGCTAGCTTAGTGCCCACCAGCGCGTTCAGCAGCGTCGATTTACCGGCGTTCGGACGCCCTAGGATGGTCACAAACCCCACTCTAATTGCCATTGCGCCCCGCGTCCGCCCGCGATATTCTCACCTTGTCAACTCTCCGCTCGCTCCCCGCCATCACCTCAATGCGGATTCCATCCCTTTCCACCGTTTCCCCCTGCTTGGGCACTCTGCCCAACCACTCCGCCGCCAAGCCTCCCACCGTCGTTGATTCCGTTTCCTCTCCCGGGCGGTAGCCCAGCAGTTCCGAAAGATGATCAAGATCATAGCTCCCCGACACCACAATCGAACCGTCCGCCTCCCTCGTCACATCGCTGCCCGGCTCGTGCTCGTCGCGAATCTCGCCAAAAACCTCTTCCACCAGATCTTCCATCGTAGCGATGCCCGCGGTATTGCCGTACTCATCCACCACCACCGCCATATGCGCTCCGCTCGCCTGCATCTCCTTCAGCAGCTCGCTCACCCTCTTCGTCTCCGGCACCGGCTTGAGCGCTCTCACCAGCTCGCTCACCGCGCGTTTCTCCCTTTCTTCTTCGTCCAGCTCAAACATATCCCGCACATGAACGAATCCGATGATGTTGTCAATCGTTCCGTCGTACACCGGAATCCGCGAGTACTGCTCGTGAATCACCAGCTGCCTCAATTCCTCCAGGCTCTTCCCCTTCTCAATCGCCACAATGTTCGGCCGCGGCGTCATCACCTCCCGCACCCTTTTATCGCCGAATTCCACCACAGACTGAATCAGCTTCCGGTCATCTTCCTCGATGAGTCCCTCCTCTTCGCCAGCCGATATGAGCGCTTCGATGTGCTCCGCCGGCGTCGCCTCCTCTTCCCGCCCGTTGTCCGGCTCGGATAGCTCGGCTACCGAGTGCAGAAAATTAAATAGCGCCGTGAGCGGCTTCACTCCCAACGCCAGTATCCGCACTGCGGGCGCCGCCGCCAGCAACCATCCCCCGCCCGTCCGCCGGTACGCCAGATGAGGAATCGCATACGTCGTCGCCAGCATCACCAGCGCCGCCAGCACAGCCGACTCCAGCAACCCTCGCCATCCCCGCCCCCCCATCAATGCCAGGCCCGTCACCGCAACGGTTACGCCAACCATCGCCAGGTGCTTGATCAGCGAGAACGCCAGCGCACCCTGCTCCCCCTTAAGCCCAATCCGCTCCTCCAGCGTTTCCTTGAACACCTCTTGCGCCCGCGTCTCCCGAGTCCTCAATCGCAGCGACTCCAGATACAGGATCTGAATGAACGTGCTGAAACACGCCACCGCCGCCAGCGCAGCGGCCGCAATCGCCAGGAGCCAGATCATCCTCCCGACCTCTCAGTCAAACCCGCCGCCAGCCCGAGCCGCCTTCGCCACTTCGCCTCCGCGCGGCCCATCTCGCCGGCGTCTTTCTCATGATCCATTCCCATCAGGTGCAAAGCCCCGTGCAGCATCAGAATCCCGATTTCCTCCTCCAGAGAATGTCCCCACCGCAACGCCTGCTCTTCAGCCCGCTCCACGGAGATGGCCATTTCCCCTAATCCCCCCTCCCCCTCCCTTGAGGGAAACGACAACACGTCGGTGGGATAATCCTTGCCTAAAAATTGCCGGTTCAGACGGCGTAGTTCCCGGTCGTCGGTAAGAAGCACGGTGAAGCCCCGGCCCCCCGTGACCTTGCTGACCAGTTCTCCCAGCAGCCGCCGCACCGCTTTGCGGTCCACCCGCCGGGCACAGCGCAAAGTCAATAGTTCGCCGCTTTCGTCGCCGGACATCGCCGTCTCAGGCTTTCTCGACCGGAGCCGGAGGCGCAGCCGCCTCTTCGTCCAGCGACAGCGAAAGCTGCCGCCCTATGCCATGCAGCTCGTTGTACCGCTCATACGCCTTTACAATCCGCTGCACCAGCGCGTGCCGCACCACGTCCCGGTCGTCGAAAAAGATCTGCGAAATCCCCTCGACCCCCCGCAACACTTCCAGCGCATCCGTCAGCCCGCTCCTCCGCCCCGGAGGCAGGTCCACCTGCGTCAGGTCCCCCGTCACCACCATCTTGGAGTTGAAGCCCTGCCTCGTGAGCAGCATCTTCATCTGCTCGGGCGTCGAATTTTGCGCTTCATCCAGAATCACGAAGCTGTCATTCAACGTCCGCCCGCGCATGAAAGCAATGGGCGCCACTTCGATGATGTTCCGCTCCAAAAAGCGCTCCACTTTCTCCATCTCGATCATGTCATAAAGCGCGTCATAGAGCGGTCGCAAATACGGATCCACTTTCTGCTGCAACGTGCCCGGCAAGAAGCCCAACCGCTCCCCCGCTTCCACCGCCGGACGCGTCAGAATGATCCGGCTCACACGCTTGCTCAACAGACACGACACGCCCATCGCCACCGCCAGGTAGGTCTTGCCGGTTCCCGCCGGACCAACGCCGAACACCAAGTCCGTCCTCTCGATCGCCTCCACATACCGCCGCTGATTCACCGTCTTCGGAGCGACAATCTTCTTGCCGAAATTCCGCTGCCGGCTGCTCGAAACCAACCCTCGCAGCGTCACCTCCGGGTCCCCCGTCAGCACGCGCAAGTAGCTATTCAAGTCCCCGTTCGTGAACTGATAGCCCTCCCGCGTCAAAGACGAGTAGTCTTCCAGAATGCTCGCCGCGCGAATGACGTTTTCCTCGTCACCTTCGATCTCCAGCGAGTCTTCCACCAATCGGATTTGGACCGACAGCCCGTCCTCAAGAAGCCGAATGTTTTCATCGCGCGTTCCGAACAGGCATTCGATCCCGCGGCTGATCTGTACGCTTAAAGTCATGCGAAGCGGTCGAAAATAACCTTCCAGGCAGGATTGTGGGCGGGTTCCAGTTGAGCCGTCCGCTGGCGCGGAACACCTCGTAACATCCTGACTTCAGTCTACCAGAGCCCGCAGGAAATGCGAATCCCCCAAACCCCGGATTTTTCTGATTCCGCCACCCTACTTGGCGTCCCGCCAGTTGTCGCCCACCCCAGTCTCCGCAACCAGCGGCACCTTCAACCGGTAAACCCCCTCCATGCGCCTTTTCACCAGCTTCGCAACTTCCTCCACTTCCTCCGGCGGGCATTCCAAAACCAGCTCGTCATGCACCTGTAACAGCAACTGCGACTGATGCCCCCCGCCCCTCAAATCGGCATCCACCCGGATCATCGCCAGTTTGATTAGATCCGCAGCCGTGCCCTGTAACGGCGTGTTCACCGCCGTGCGCTCCGCAAACCCCCGCGCGTTCGGATTCGAAGCGTTGATGTCCGGAATCGGACGCAGCCGCCCGAACTCCGTCCGCACCACCCCGTTTTTCCTCGCCTCCTCAATCGTCCGGTCGATGAATCTCTTCACCCCTGCATAGCGCTCAAAGTAGCTCTGGATGTACCGCTCCGCCTCCCCCCGCTCAATCCCCAGTTGCTGCGCCAAACCGAACGGCGTCTGTCCATACACGATGCCGAAATTCACCGCCTTCGCATTCCGCCGCATCTCCGGCGTCACCATCAGCGGCGGTACCCCAAAAACCTCCGCCGCCGTCCTCGTGTGGATGTCCTCGCCGTTGCGAAAAGCCTCCACCAGCACCGGATCCTCCGACATGTGCGCCAAGAGGCGCAGCTCGATCTGCGAGTAGTCCGCCGTCAGCAGCTTCCACCCCTCGCGCGGCACGAACGCCGCCCGGATCTCCCTGCCCAGCTCCGTCCGGATCGGAATGTTTTGCAGGTTCGGCTCCGAGGAAGACAGCCGTCCCGTCGCTGCGCCTGTCTGATTGAACGTCGTGTGCAATCGCCCCGTCCTCGGATCAATCAAAGCCGGCAGTGCATCCACATAGGTGTTCTTAAGCTTCGTGAGCTGCCTGTATTCCAAAACCTTGCCGGCAATCGGATGGTCAGCCGCCATCTCCTCCAACACTTCGGCTGCCGTCGAAACGCTCTTGCTGCGAGCGTAACGGGCGGGCGGGCGCAATCCCATTTCCTCAAACAGAACCTTCCCCAATTGCTGCGGCGAATTGATATTGAACACCCGCCCAGCCATCTGATGGATCTCCCCAGCCAAGCGTTGGATCTCCCCCTCCATTCGCCGCCCCAACCGGGCTAGCTCCGCAGGTTCAATCCGGATGCCCGCGCGCTCCATCCGCGCCAGCACCGGCGCCAGCGGCAACTCGATCTCCTCGTACACCCGCCACAGCCCTTGCCGCTCCACCTCCGGTTTCAGCTTGTCTGCCAGCGCAAAACAAGCCTCAGCGCTGTGTTCCGCGCCCGCTCCCAAACTCCGCCCCAAATGCCTCTCTGCCAGCTTTTCCAGACTACACCCGCCGGGATCCGCCGAGAGCAGGAAGCCGTACAACATTACGTCTTCGGCAACCCCCTGCGGCGACACCCCCCGCCCCTCTAACGCCTTAATCAATTCTTTGGCGTTGTGAACGATCTTTTTCCTGCTTGGATCCTCCAGAATGCTTTTCAATTCCCCCAAGAGCGTTTCAGGCGCCGCCACGCCCTCCCCTGCCCGCCGGGACAAACCCAGCGGCGACGGCGCCAGTCCCCCCTCGAATGCCGCAGGCAGAACCACCGCCAGGCGCCCGCCCTCCGGAACTTCCTCCAGGTACCGCTTCAGTTCGCCGGCATCCACAATCTCCCGGAATTCAGCCGCCGCCGGCGCTGCTCCCGGCTCCAGCTCCTTCAGCAGGCTGAAAAACTCCAGTTCCCGGTAGAGCGCCTTTAACGCGTCCAAGTCCGGCGCCCGCACTGCGCACGTCCGCAAGTCGCATTCCACCGGGACGTTGGTGTCGATCGTCGCCAGCCGCTTGCTCAGCAAAATCGTGTCCCGGTGATTCAGCAAGCTTTCCCGGTACGCCTTCCGTTCCACCTCCCCGGCGCGTTCCATCGCCGCCTCAACCGTACCGAACCGGTTGATCAGTTCCCGCGCACCCTTCTCCCCAATACCCGGCGCGCCCGGTATGTTGTCTACCGGATCCCCCCTCAAAGCCAGCAAATCCGGCACCTGTTCCGGACTTACGCCTAAATACTCCCGGACTCCCTCGGTATCGTACCAAGTGTCGTCTTTTGAAGGATTTAGCAGCTTGATCCGGTTCCCCACGAGCTGCATCATATCCTTGTCCGCCGTTACGATGACGACATCAAAACCCGCTTCCACTGCCCGCCGCGCCAGCGTGCCGATGACGTCGTCGGCTTCGTACCCTTCGAACTGCAAAACCGGAATCGCTTGCGCTTCCAATAACTTACGAATCCACGGAATTTGCTCGACCAGTTCCGGCGGAGCCTCCGGGCGGTTCGCTTTGTACTCCTGAAACGCCTCTTCCCGGAACGTCGGTCCCACGCTCTCGAATACCGCCGCCAGGTACTCAGGCTGATGCGCAGCCTTTAACTTGCGCAGCATGTTGTGGAAAATATACACCGCCTCCGTGCTCAGCCCCGAACTCGTGCGCATCGGCGGCGCGCCTGACCTCGCCCGGGCGTGGTAGGCGCGGAAGATAAACCCGAAAGCGTCAATCAGAAACAACCGTGGGCGGTCCATAGCCCCCTCATCATAATCCATCTGCTCTCGATGCAAAAATACAACAAATGCTGTTGCAAAAATGACACACTCGGGGCGCGGAAAATCTTTTATAATGAACCCGTTACGCAGCCCTCAACTGCACCTGCGGAATCTACCGCTCGACCCTTAGCCGAGAGGAGCGAATCACACTTGCGCTTTGAAACCACCATCCAAAGGCCGGTTGAGGTCTCAGGCATCGGTCTCCACCACGGCGTCCCCGTGAAGATCCGTATCCTCCCCGCCCCGCCTTCAACCGGGATCGTCTTCATCCGTACCGACCTCGACCACTTTCCCGTCCCCGCCAGTTGGCGCCATGTCGCCCGCGTCAGCTACGCCACCAGCCTGATGCGGCAAGGCGTGCTGATTTCGACCACCGAGCATCTGCTCAGTGTCTTCTACAGCATGGGCGTG
>FWPV01004206.1_pt1 | contig 25874 bp, 23 predicted proteins | sample 2228371 | NCBI WGS metagenome assembly FWPV01 (sample SAMEA103939776, study PRJEB20133) | metagenome
ACAAATTAACAAAAGTGAAATAAGCACTTGAACCCTTGAATCCTCGAATCCTTGAATCCTTTTTAGCAACTAAATTGGAGAAGAACCGAAAATCTATAATGCTTGTCAACGAAAACAAGCCAAAGGGTAGGGGAAAACAAGTAATGGACATTTTAAATAAAATAAAATATTATTTAAAATATTATTTAAATTTAATCAGAATTTCACTCTAAAATCACATAAAAAAATAATTAAGTAGCTTGCAAATCCAGGGAGGGAAAAGATGTCAAACTCTAATAGCGATTATGATGTAGTTATAATAGGCGGGGGTCCAGCAGGATTAACAGCAGGACAATATGCATCGAGAGCGAGATTAAAGACGATAATCTTGGATAAATCACCCACAGCGGGTGCGCTTGCCTATTCAAGTAAGATCGAAAATTATCCGGGTCTACAAAAACCTATTCCTGGCAAAGAATTACTTGATATCATGAGGGAACAAGCAATTCGATTTGGAGCCGAATACTTAGAAACACAGGTTATAGGTGTGAATCTCGATGATGAAATAAAAGAGGCTATTACAATGGATACAGTTTACAGAGGCAAAACAATGATCATAGCTACAGGTTCAATGGGAAGAAAGCCCACTATTAAGGGCGAAGCCGAATTCTTGGGAAGGGGCGTTAGCTACTGTGCAATCTGCGATGCTGCATTCTTTAGAGGATTTAAGGTTTGTGTTATAGGAACTTCTGAAGAAGCAGTAAAAGAAGCAAAAATATTATCAAGATTTGCAGAAAAAGTCTATCTTATTTCACCTTCCCAAAAACTCCATGTGGATGAAACAACTTTAAATGAACCAAACATAGAATTGATTTTAGGACATACTGTAACCTCAATTGAAGGGAGCGAGCTTGTTGAGAAGATAAGAATGATTGACACCGATAAAAAAGAAACCGAACTTGAGGTGGCTGGAGTATTTGTTTATCTACATGGAAGCAAACCCATAGTTGATTTTATTGGTGACAAACTTAAAATGGGGAAGGATGGTTGTATTATAGTTAATCCGATGATGGAAACCTCAATGCCTGGTGTTTTTGCTGCAGGAGATGTAACATGCACGGAGGTCAGACAGGTGGTTATAGCAGCATCTCAGGGTTGTCTTGCTGCTCTTTCTGCAGAAAAGTATATATATAAAAGAAAGAGACTAAAGATGGATTGGACTAAATAAGATCACCTTTTTTTATCTAAAAGGCCAATCAATTCTGTAGCATTTTGTGGGGCATAGCCTGAGGCATCATTATTAAAATAAACAAACGTATCCTTCTTTTGCCTTAAATAAGACTTAATAAGCCTCGCATCCTTTTTTAATAAATCGAGGCTATAACATGTTGCGTAGCTACCATCTTTACCATGTCTCCTAATATATACAAAATCTGCTGTTAATGGAAGTTTATTTAAAAATTCAGGATAATCTGCCATGCAAAGTGCTATATTATTCTTTTGGAGTAAATTAATAACCTTTTTATTTATCCATGTCTTATTTCTGAATTCGAACGTATTTCTTCCGTTATATGGTCTTAAAGCTTCAAGAAAATTTTCTAAACGTTCTATATCAACACTAAAATTAGGCGGCAATTGCCAGAGAATAACACCCAATTTTTCCTTGAGCACAAGGGCTCTTGAAAAAAAAACGTCTAAAGGTTCAGAACAATCTTTCAATTTCTTAACATGTGTGATAAACCGGCTGCCCTTGAGAGAAAAAATGAATCCTTCAGGCGTAAGAGAATACCATTTAATAAAGGTTTCTTTTTCCGGAAGACGATAAAAAGTTACATTTAATTCAACGGTCGAAAAATGCTTACTATAATACTCAAACCAATTTGTTTTAGAGAGATTTTCTGGATAAAAATTACCTCTCCAATGATCATAAAGAAAACCACTACACCCTATTCTAAAATCAGCCACTTTAATATTATATCATAAATTAAACTATCTGGAGACCCTTATAACACCTTCAAGTTGCGACAGCTTCTGAGTCAAACTCGAAAGTTGTTGTTTGTCTCTGACTTCAAGAATAAATGTTATATGGGCCTTTTTATCCTCTGTTGAACTTGCTTCAATATGGCTTATATTTACATTAACTGATGAGATAACAGCACTGAGGTTGGCGAGTATTCCTGGTTTATCAATTGTTTCTAAAGATAATTTTACGGGAGATGTAGTGTCTTCTCCAGTCTTCCATTCAACCTCAACAAGCCGTGCATCATCAACAGCAATCCTATCAAGATTAGGACAATCTTTACGATGTATGGTCACGCCTCTACCTTTTGTTATATAACCAACGAGACCATCACCCGGTATGGGGTAACAACATTTAGCCGTGTGATATAAAACATTGTCTAAACCCTTTATAATTATTCCCCTCGAGGGTTTAGAGGGTTTCACTATCTTTTCTATGGGTATTTCTGACGAGGGTTCCTCGGGAGCAAGTTTATTAACGATTTGATGGGCTGATAATTTTCCGAAGCCCACGGATGCATAAAGATCGTCTATAGACTTGATATTGAAGTATTTTAATACATCCTGCATAGCATCAGATTTTATTACAGACATGCTGAGATTGTGTTTTCTGATTTCGCCTTCTATCATCTTGCTACCGAGTTCGATACTCTGTTTTCTTTCTTCAGCCTTTATCCATTGTTTTATCTTACTTTTGGCACGCTGTGTTACAACAAATTTAAGCCAATCCCTGCTTGGATTATGTGTAGGAGAAGTGATTATTTCAACAGTGTCTCCATTTCTCAAGGTATACTTAAGAGGTACAATCCTGTCGTTAACTTTTGCTCCTACGCATCTGTTGCCAACTTCTGTGTGAATGCTATATGCAAAATCTACAGGAGTCGAACCCTTCGGTAATTCTTTAATCTCTCCTTTAGGAGTAAAAACATAGATGACATCAGGTGTAACTTCACCTTTAATAGCCTCAAGAAAATCCTTAGCATCGGCAAGGTCTTTTTGCGCTTGAATTAACTCTCTAAGCCACAAAATATATCTGTCACTTCTCTCGTCAACTGCACCTTTTTCTTTGTACCTCCAGTGAGATGCTATGCCATGCTCTGCAATCATGTGCATCTCGGAGGTCCTTATCTGGAATTCTACACGTTCTCCCCCCGGACCTATAACAGTAGTATGGAGAGATTGGTACATATTTGATTTCGGGACTCCTATGTAATCCTTAAATCTACCAGGTATTGGAGTCCACAGCGAGTGAATGAGGCCTAAAATAGCATAACAGTTGGCTTTTGTATCTGTAATTACCCTTAACCCCAAAACATCGTGAACCTGCTCAAAAGTTATTTCCTGTTTCTGCATTTTTTGATAAATACCATAATAATGCTTGACCCTTCCCGACACAGTGCCAGGAATATTTTCTTCCTTTAATTTTTTTTCAACAATACTTGAAACCTCTCTTAAGTATGCCTCCTGTTCTTCTTTCCTCTTCGCTACTTTCTTAACAAGTTCGTTGTATAATTCTGGCATAAGAATCTTAAAACTGAGGTCTTCGAGTTCCGTCTTCAACCATCCTATACCAAGTCTATTAGCAAGTGGGGCATAGATTTCGAGCGTTTCGGAAGCAATGCGATGTCTTTTGTTTTCAGGGAGATAATGAAGGGTACTCATATTATGTAATCTGTCGGCAAATTTTATCAGGATTACTCTTATATCTTCAGACATGGCCAAAAGCATCTTCCTGAAATTTTCTGCCTGTGCATCCTCTTTTGTGGTAAAATGCATCTTAGAGAGCTTTGTCAAACTCTCTACAAGAAATGCTATCTCATCTCCGAACAAATCTTTTATATCTTTTATTGAAGTGTTTGTATCCTCGATTGTATCGTGTAAAAGTCCAGCGGCGATGGTGGGAACATCCATTTTCATATCGGCAAGAATTGCAGCAACCGCTAAGGGATGTTCAATAAAAGGTGAGCCCTGCACCCTTTTTTGCATGGAATGGGCCTGACTCGAAAATTGATAAGCGCTTTTTAATAATCCGACGTCTGCATCAGGGTTATAAGAAAGTACCGTCTCAATAACAGTATCGATCGTTATCTGTTCTCCCCTCATGTTTTATTATACAATTTTTACGGAAACTCAAAGAGGCGAACCGCTTTTAATCTCCTAAAGGAATAAGTTTGAAGGTCACATCCCCCAAAGAAAGTGAGACTCTAAAACATTTTTAGTCTGAGTCTCACTGAGTCGGTCTTAATGCCTTAAGATTAAGCTGGAGGCATCTGCGTCCTTCCCATTCATTAAAACACAGTGTAAAAACAGCATCAACCTTCCCCGAAGAACCTATTTTATCAAGGTATGAAGCCATATCAAAACCTATAGCATCAAAAGATTGATTTTTTTGTCTGAGTTTCATCTTTAAGTGGGCATCCTTTACTATTCTTGGATAAAGGACATCGAGTCTCTTTGAGCCCATGAGAGGTTCAGTATTACCGATACCAAATGGTTCAAGCATTTCTAATTCCTGCATCAACTGGAAGTTTAAATCAAAAAAGTCTATATCAGCATCTATTTCGAGAAGAGGAACAAAATCTTCTTCCTTCAGTGTCTCATCTGCAATTTTATTAATATATTCTTCAAAAATTGGGATATTATCAGGAATCAACTGAAAGCCTGCAGCTTGTTTATGTCCGCCAAAACGTTGAAGAAATCTACTACATTTCGTCAAAGCCTTGAATAGATTAAAGTTAGGTATACTTCTGGCTGAACCCTTGGCAACATCTCCATCAATCGATATGACAAAGGTGGGACGATAAAAAGCTTCGGCAAGTCTCGATGCAACAATCCCGATAACACCCATATGCCAACCTTCAGAAGAAAGCACAATAACTGATCTTATACCTTTTTCATTTAGTTGATAGAGGGCTTGCTGATAAATCTCTTCTTCAATCTTCTGCCTTTCTTTATTAAGAACATTCAGCCAAGATGCTATCTCAATAGCTTCGTCTTCAGACTCGGTAAGCAAAAGTCTCATGACTCTATTTGCGTCTGAAATCCTACCTGAAGCATTAATTCGTGGAATTAGAGTAAAAAGTAATGTTCCGGTTTTCAAATCTTTTTCGTCAATTCCTGAAATCTCTTTTAACACTTTTAACCCAATGCATCTGCTTTCTTTTATTGCCTTTAACCCTTCTTTTATGATAATTCTATTTTCACCGATAAGCGGCACAATATCAGCAATTGTCCCGAGTGTAGCAAGGTCAATAAAATCTTGAATCTCAAATCTTGAATAATGAATTGCTAATGCCTGTGCAAGTTTAAAGGCTATCCCCGCACCTGAAAGATTAGAAATTGAAGATGGGACTCTTGATATCTTTGGATTGATTATGGCAAATGCCTTTGGTAGTAAAAAGTCCCCTGATCTCACTACTAAGTCGTTATATTTAACTACCGAATCACTATTTACTATTGGCTCATGATGGTCCGTTATAATAACATCTATACCCTCTTTTTTACATTCTGCCACTGTTTCATAAGAGCTTATACCACAGTCAACAGTTATTATAAGGGAAGCCCCAATCTGCTTTGCTTTTTCGACAGCCTCGTTATTAAAACCGTAGCCGTGTTTCAACCTATTAGGGATAAAATAGAAGGCATCTATCCCTATCATGTTTAAAACCTTGAGGATTATTGAAGTGGCTGTAATCCCGTCAACGTCATAATCACCATGCACAAGTACTTTCTCGTTTCTTTCTAAAGCTCTTTTAATTCTTCCAATCGCAATTTCCATGCCTTCTATATCAAATGGGTCAGATAATTGCGAAATATTAGGATAAAGAAACGCATTAATTTCGCCTACTGTCTTTATTCCTCTATTCACGAGTATTTGAGCTAAAACAGTTGAAATAGAAGCATTCTTTGAAAGGTACTTCAAGTAGTCTTGATTTGTCCGCTTAACAACCCAGCGTCTATGCATAAAGGATTATTGGCCGAATATCATTTATTATTGTATTAAATTTAAGGTTCTTCTCCAATTTAGTTGCTAAAAAGGATTCAAGGATTCCAGGATTCAGGGGTTCAAGTGCTTGTTTCCCTTTTGTTAATTTATAGATATCTAAACATAGTTGATAAGACCTTTGCCAAACTTTTAAGTCTTTGTAATTCTTAAGCATTTCCCTCGAATCCGTGACTCCTTGACCCCTCGAATCCTCATGATCTTACCAACTTTTTTGGAGATGATCCTTAGATTTAACTTTTTTGGAGATGATCCATAAATTAAATAATGAGCCCCCTACAACCAGATTAATCTTTTTCTATTTTTTAGCAAATGGCCTTCTCCCACCCCAAAGTAGTACTATTGGACTCGCAACAAAAATAGAAGAATAGGTCCCAACCAATATTCCGATTATAATAGCCAATGCGAAATCATGAATTACTTCCCCACCAAATAAGAAAAGGGCTAAGGCTGCAAGGAGTGTAGTAAATGCTGTTATTATAGTCCTTGAAAGAACTTCGTTGATACTTTGATTTACAACGACCTCGACAGGGTCTCTCAATTTTAGTTTCAAATTCTCCCTTATGCGGTCAAAAACTACAACTGTGTCTGTTAACGAATAACCAGCAATAGCAAGTAAAGCTGAAATGATTACAAGATTTATCTCTCGATTCATTATGTAAAAAAATCCTACTATCGCAAAAACGTCATGTAATGTGGCTAAAGTAGCCCCTATTCCAAACCTGAACTGAAATCTAAATGCAATATAAATAAGAAGTCCTGCTGTTGCAGCCATTATGGCCCATAGTGCATCTCTTCTCAATCTCTCGCCGACCTTAGGACCTATTTCTGTTGTAGAATCCACAACAAAATGCAGATCAGGGAAACGCTGTGAGAGCGTCGATACTATTGTTTCTGAAAAACCACCTAAAGTTTCTTCTTTCTTTTTAACCTTTATTAAGACTTTTCTTTCGACAGGCATATCCTGCAGTTCAAAATCTTTAAGACCCCCTTGTTCCAGAGCCTTTCTTACATCCTGAAGAGAAATAGGTTTTTCGAATTTTATCTGCACCGCGGTTCCACCTGTAAAATCTATTCCCAGATTTGCATTCCCTTTCGCGATCTGAATGAGAGCAAAAATACCTAAAAGAAAAATAAGACCTGACAACGCAAAAGCATAATATTTTTTACCCATGAAATCTATATTTGTCTTTTTCAAAATTTCTATCATATACTCAAATTCCTAATCTTTAATTTACTTGTCAGGATATCGAAAATAGTCTTTGTCCCTACTAAAGCAGTAAAAAGGTTTATAGCAACACCTAAACTCAAAGTAACTGCAAAACCTTTTATAGGTCCTGTACCGAACTGAAAAAGTACAGCAGCGGTTATCAAGGTGGTAACATGGGAGTCAAAAATGGTCCAGAAAGCCTTGCTGTACCCTGAATCTATTGCAGCAGCGGGTGTTTTGCCAGCCCTTAACTCCTCTCTTATCCTTTCGAACATAAGAACATTTGAATCAACTGCCATACCAACCGCAAGAATAATTCCTGCAATACCAGGCATTGTTAACGTCGCATTTAGAGATGCCATTGCTCCAAGAAGAAGTATCACATTTAAAATTAAGGCAAAGTCAGCAATAACACCAGAAAGTCTATAATAGAAAATCATAAAAGCTACAACCGCGATTGTGCCTATTATTCCAGCAATCTTTCCAGCCTCTATTGAATCTCTTCCAAGTGATGGACCAACTGTCACATTTTGAAGCATTTTAAGAGGAGCGGGAAGTGCACCAGCCCTTAAAACGATACTCAAATCCTTAGCTTCTTCAAGGGTAAAGTTTCCTGTTATCTGGGCATTCCCCCCTGATATTTTTTCTCTTATAACAGGGGCTGAATAAACTGTATTATCAAGGACAATAGCCAGTCGTTTACCAACATTAGCTCCTGTAATTTCCTCAAATATCTTGGCGCCTGCAGCGTTAAACGTAAGAGAAACATAGGGCTCATTAAATCTTGAATCTATATTCACATTAGCATCGCTTAGAAGGTCGCCTGTAAGTACAGCCTGTTTCTTTAAAAGTAAGGGAATTTTTTGGACCTCCCCTGTTTCTCTGTTTACTCTCTTTTCAAAGAGTATTTCATCTCCTTCAGGTATCTTCTCAGAAAATTCTCTTAAAAAAACTTCTTCCTCACCAGAGGAGACAGCCACAGGAAGTTCGGCGGCAAGGGAAGCCTCATCATCCACAAGTTTGAACTCAAGTTGTGCGGTCTTACCGATCAATTCAATAGCGCGTTTCGGATCTTTAACACCCGGCAATTGGACAACTATTTCATTTTCGCCCTGTCTGTGAATGGTCGGTTCAGCGACTCCAAACTGGTCAATCCTGTTGCGTATTGTCTCGAGTGCTTGATCAGCCGCATTATCCCTTATTCTCCGTGCCTCTTTATCCGAGATACGATATTGCAAGCTATTGTCTGCTTTAACCAATGATAAGATTGGATATTTATCGTCAACAATTTTTCTTATCTCAGAATTTGAAGGAGTAATCGTTATATTCAGTCCGCTTACATTAACATCAGCTTTTATTTGCTTTTTTGCCAATAATTCTCTTATGCCCGAAGCATATCGCTCTGTGGTTATTTCGACTGCCTTCTCACCTTCAACCTCGAATACAAGATGCAGGCCTCCTTGAAGGTCAAGCCCGAGAACGATACCTTTATGTGGCATGGTTTTCTTCCACCACTCAGGCATGTATTGAAAAAGCAAAGTATTTGGTAAGAAAAAAATAATTGCAAGAACGACAGTAAGAGATATGAGAACTAACCGCCAAAGAACCTTCTTCTTCATTAAGCTCCTACCCTAATCTTCGTCTGAAGAAGCTCTCAAGGCAGCTACATAGGCCTTGCCAAATTTCACTTTAACATTTTCAGCAATCTTGACCGTAATAGTGTTTGTACCAACTGACTCGATTACACCGTATATCCCCCCCGAGGTAATAATCTTATCTCCTTTTTTAAGATTTTCTATCATGGCCTTATGTTCTTTAGCCCTTTTCTGCTGTGGTCTTATGAGGAGAAAATAGAAAATCACAAATATCAAAATGAGGGGTATAAGGCTACCTATAAGTCCTCCTGCGCCACCTTGCCCTCCTCCTTGAGGAGCTGGACCCATTGCATAAGCTATATCTAAAAAATTGAAAGACATTTAACACCTCCAGAAGTTTTGAATGATAATATACCCTCTTTGAAGCTTTTTTATCAACCTTTCTCGGAAAAAAAAAGTACATGTTTTCTCTATAAGATAATTTACCCTTTCGTAATAGAGAAACGCCCTTGATTCCTATAAAAGATGACACTTTCTTTGTTATGCTATAATTAAAAAATTACGGTTCTTCTCCAATTTAGTTGCTAAAAAGGATTCAAGGATTCCAGAATTCAAGTGCTTATTTCCCTTTTGTTATTTTGTAGATATCTAAACGTAGTTGATAGGACCTTTGCCAAACTTTTAAGTCTTTGTAATTCTTAAGCATTTCCCTCGAATCCTTGACTCCTTGACCCCTCGAATCCTCATGACCTTACCATTGCAAATGGAACTATAACAAACGAAAGTGACATAGATATGGGGGTTGTTCTCAAAAATCCAGACACTCTTTAGGATACACAAGCATTATATAACGTTATTTATGATGGACTTTTAAAGGTCTTTAACCCTACACTCTTCAAAAAACTTGACATCGTCTTTCTTCAAAATGTGCCAATTCCGCTACAATATAATGCGATAAAATTTGGGCAAATACTTTATGAAGAAGACCCTGTAAAAAGAACGGACTACGAAGAAAGCGTTATAAATCGGTATATGGACTTTAAACCTCTTCTTGAATGTTTTGATAATATTGCATCAAAACGATATACCTGATGAAAAAAATACCCTTAAATAAAGAGGTTCTCATGTCAAGACTGTCTTATATTGAAGAATCCCTGAGAAGCCTTGAGAGATTTAAAGGAAAATCTTTTGCTGAATTTCATTCAAATCCTTATAATTTTCGCATTGCTTTTTATGACCTGCACAGAGCTCTTGAGCCAGCCATGGATATCGGCTCACATATTCTCTCTAAGGATTCCAGGTACAAGGGCATCTTCTTATTAAGACATTCCCCGCCTCCTCGGTAAAAACAAGATAATTCCTCTTGATTTTGCTGAAAATGAATTTTTAAAAATGGCAGGGTACAGAAATCGTATGGTTCATTTTTATGCAGGGATAACAGAAAAAGAACTGCGCAGGATAATTCAAGATAATCTTCAAGACTTCGAAAAATTCTGTTTCTATATAAATAAATTGATTAAAAAGCCAGAAAAATACGGCTTGGTTATAAAATAACCTTAATATCTTTTCATCAAAGAACAAATTACCTTAGATTTTATGTAATTGATTACATATTTTGTGAAACTAATTACATAATTTCCAACCTTTATACCAGCCTCATTTAAAATTTTATTTATTTATCAAGTACTTAAAATATGGCATTATATTTGCTTTATTTTAGCAAAAGCTTATTAGCAAATAAGGTGAGAATAGAAAATCGGGAGGCGTGATTATGTGCAAAATTGTAAGGTATCTTGTCCTCATAATAATAGCTTGCGTTATTTATCCAGCCACATCTTATCCCGCTATGAGCGATTATTGTATAACCCCTCCTTTTATAGTCGCAGGCGTTAAACCAAACCTTCTGATGATATTCGATAATTCTGCCAGTATGTATGACTTGGCATATATCGATGAAAGTCCTGAAGCCGAATATTGTTACGATGCCTCATATAATGATTCGAATTCATACGAAGGGTATTTCGAACAAAACGAATATTATCGATATAACGGAGCAAGTGGTGTTTTTATTCCTGGCGCAACCCTGCCCGGTACCTGTACATATAGGACAGAATTTGTATGCATTAATATCACAGGAACTACAGTTAATGATTTCATAGCCAAAGGGAAATTTCTTAACTGGCTTTCATCATCTAAATTCGATGTGCAAAAAAAGATACTTACAGGTGGCAAGTATGATACCGTCAATCAGGTTTTGATTGGAGAATCCAGAGGATGCGTCGGTAGAAGATTTATAAAAAGGATTACTGCTTTTTCAGATATAACTTTTGCTGTAAGAGGACCAAATGCCCTCGAGCCTGATTATACAAACCCCGAGACTCAGGGCGGTTTAACAAGGATAGAGATATTTAAAGGTACATATAACAACGCAGCATGTCAGAATGCTATTGATACATGGGCTAATGATGATCCTTTAGGCCAGTGGTCGAATGCAGCTCGCGACTGTCTTGGGATATCGGGAGGTACTGGAACAGCCGCAGGTAGAGAATTAGCTACTTTCATAGAGTCTGTAAGGGGTTGCTGGCATATAAGAAATAATATTGAAGATATTGAGGCAGGGAGGCTGGCATTTACTGAGGCTAATCTTTTAAAAAATGTAACAATTACTAATTTAGAAACTCATTGTACAAACGTCTATACGAAAGATTGTCCAAACCCGGACGATTTGTCCACATGCGAAGGGATACTAAATAATGAATCAGGGGGTTATTATATTTGTGCTCGGACAGTAACGCACATAACCCCTTCTTCACCATATTATGATTTTCTTGGAAGTGACACAACCGGTTTTGTCGGGAAATGCTGGAATGGTTCTGCTGATAAGTTTGTTGGTGGAGAAGACTGCATAAAAAGAGAATTTTTACATTACTGTAGTGGATATTCCGCACCAGAAGTTGTTGACCCATCCGGTGGGGCATCTGCTGATACAGCAGATAACGTGCCTGCGGTAATAAGAGATGCAAGTGTTAGAGCACTTGGGGATCCTTTAACACCAGCCGGAAGCATAAATAAAATGTTCTATGTAAAAGTGAGAAAAACAACCGAACCCTCAGGACTAATTCAGGAATTCTCTGACCTTATCCGTTTCGGGGCAATGAGTTTTAATTCTTTTGGTTCAAACTCAGAATGTTCTGTTTCAGGTTCAAATATCAAATGTCCAAAAAGATGCTCAACAACCACAACCAAAATATGTAGTATTGATTCTGATTGCCCTGCGGGAGAAACCTGTTTAACCATTAGTAACCTTGATGGAGGGAGGATTATACATTACATAAAAAATTATTGTTCAGTTAGCACATCAACTCTATGCAGGAGTGATGCAGATTGTCCTGAAGGTGAGGAATGCATTGCCCCCGTAGGCGACCATAGCACAGGTCTCATAAATGCTATTGATAATATCGTCGCAGAAACATGGACCCCCTTTGCAGAAGGGTTTTATAATGCCATCGGATATTTTGCACAAAAAACCGATTTAAGGATTAACAGTAATGACTTTAAAACTTCTACTGAAGATGCTACAAAACCAGATCCCGTTCAATATAAATGCCAGAGAAATAATATTTTATTAATAACGGATGGAATGTCCACAACAGACCTACATGCTGATGTAAGTAATCTTGTTTCTACATACAATGACGGTGACGGCCAGATCAATACAGCAGTATCTTCTACCTGCCCTAAATATGCAGGAAGTAGAAATGTTGATGACTTAGCATGGCTTGCTAAAAACAGAGATATAAAAGACTTTACCCGAACGCCTCCAGTGAATGAAATAAACAGCCGAACAATAACCACACATGTAGTTTTTAGTGGTACGGCGACCGGTGATCCGGGGGAATGCAATCCTTTAACCTTAATGAGCGAAACAGCCGAAAACGGTGGGACAACCCTGAAACGGGCTGAAAGTCCCGAGGAATTGTATAATGCCTTAAGAGAAACCTTTCAGGAAATAGCGGGAAGGGCTGCTTCTGGAACTGCCGCATCGGTGCTTGCATCTGGTGAGGGAAGCGGTGCTAATCTTGTGCAGGCAATTTTCTATCCCGAACGCAGTTTCAGTGGTAGCGAAATACAATGGACTGGAACACTCAAAAATCTTTGGTATCATATTGATCCATTCTTAGGCAAGAGTACTATTAGAGAAGACAGTGATGAGGATGACATGCTCATCCTGACAAATGATAAGATTACTAACTTCTTTTTTGATACAGATACCAATACTACCAAGGCAAATCTATTTAATGATTCTAATGGCGATGGAGTTGCGGATTCTCCAACTCCGACATCTACTGTTTATTTTGAAAATGTAAAAAGCCTGTGGGAGGCTGGGAGCACTTTATGGGCCATGAATCCTGATGATAGAGTTATCTTTACATCTTTAGACGGAAGTTCAAAAAGATATTTTACTACAACTAATGCATCAGACCTGATGGCATATTTACAGGCAGAAAATTCAAATGTTGCACAAAGGATCATATCATATGTTAGAGGAACCGATTATAATACCCCCTTCTGTTCAGAAACTGTAACCACTTCCTGTGCTCAGGATTCAGATTGTCCATCTGGAGAAAAATGTATAACGTTCAGAAATAGAACTGTTACAATTGGTAGTACATCGAATACATGGAAATTAGGTGATATTATCAATTCCACCCCTGCCATTGTATCATGGACACCACTGAACACATATCATGAAACATACAATGATCGAAGCTATAAAAAGTTTATAGAATCATCGGTTTATAAAAACAGGGGCATAGTCTTTGTCGGCTCGAATGCAGGAATGCTCCATGCCTTCAATCTCGGAGATGTAACATTATATGAAGAAAAATATAGAAAGGCGGCTTTATCAGGCACAGATAAAGGTAAAGAAAAATGGGCATTCATCCCTAAGAATGTCCTTCCTTATCTTCGTTACATGGCAGAAGATAGTTATTGCCATCTATATTATGTGGATTTAACACCTTACGTATTTGATGCAAGCATTGGTACAACAGGCTGCACAGAAGCAAATTACTGGGACTGCAGTAAATTTGATTCTTCAGGCAATCCATTAGGGGAGGAAAGATGGAGGACGATTCTAATAGGAGGGATGCGTCTTGGAGGCGCTTGCAGAGCGGCAAGTGTTTCATGCTCGGATATCAATAGTGATGGTGAAAAAGATTGTGTAAATACCCCTATGGAGGGCACAGGATATTCTTCTTATTTTGCTCTTGATATAACAGACCCTGAGAATCCAGAAGTTTTGTGGGAGTTCAGCAATGAGAATCTCGGATATTCGACATCTGGACCCGCGATTGTAAGAATTAGTGCCCGAACGGGAGGCAATGTAGATAATACGAAAAATGGTCGGTGGTTTGTGATATTCGGTTCAGGGCCCACTGGTCCAATAGATGTAGATACCCATCAATTCTTAGGGCGTTCAGATCAAAATTTGAGGATATTTATCCTTGATCTTGTGACAGGGTCTCTACTAAGAACCATAGACTCCGGTATTCACTATGCATTTGCAGGCTCTATGATAAATTCTCCGATGGATTTCGATCAGAGAGATTCAACCTCGATTGGTTTCTATCAGGATGATGTAGTTTATTTTGGTTACACAAAGGCAGAAAATGATCCCCCTGAATCCACAACAAAATGGAATGCAGGGGGTGTTTTAAGGCTTTTTACACTTAACAGTCTTAATCCCGGTGACTGGAGATTAAGTAAGGTTATAGATAACATAGGCCCTGTAACATCTTCTGTTTCCAAGATACAGAATTATTCGCAAGATAAGGTGTGGTTATTCTTTGGAACAGGAAGGTATTTCTACAAAATTGCTGAGAATATAGACGATGCGGCTAATATAAGAAGCCTTTATGGAATAAGAGAACCTTGTTATACTTCAGGCGGAGTAGATTTTGAATGTATAGAACAAGTTTCGAGAACTGATCTTGGCAATGCAACAAGCGGAAGTTCTTCAGACAGTGATGGCTGGTATATAAACTTGGATTCCTGCACAAATGCTGAAGGAGAAGAGGTTTCGTGTTCTGATTTATCGGTTGTGTATAGAACTGAACGCAATATCACAGATCCTCTTGCAACACCAATCGGTGCTGTATTTTTCACCACAACAAAACCAGCAGCAGACGTATGTGAATTTGGTGGTGTATCGCACTTATGGGCTGTTGATTATGACACAGGTGGTGCTGTAAATCCTTCTATATTGAGAGGTAAAATTTTATTGCAGGTCTCTACGGGTAGTATAGAAGAAATCGATTTAAAAATGGCCTTTACTGAAAAAGAGGGTAGAAGAACAGGTGCTTTCCAAGGTAATGCTCCTACAAGCCAGCCTCGAGTTGCGGTACCTCATAAACCGATAAACAGAATAATTCATATAAAGGAAAAATGAAAAACAAAGGGGTCACTTTAATAGAGCTACTTGTCATCATCAGCATCATTGGTATTCTGATTGTAGCTGTGGGCTTTTCCTACGAAGGTTGGATGGGGCGCTACAGAATCGAAAGCCAGACAAAAGAGCTTTATTCTGATTTGATGGATGCAAGGACAAGGGCAATGACAAGGGATAGAATGCATTTTGTTGTTTTTCTAAACGATCCTGGGGAATGTAATCCTCCTAGCAAATCATGCTACCAAATTTATGATGATTACAATCCTGAGCCTGATGGTAATGGCACACTTGAAACAGACTCTGATAAGCTGATCCTCCACAAGGACTTAGAATATGACCTCGAATTATTACCTGTAGGGACAAGCACCCTACCAGAGACTATAACCATAGATACAAGAGGACTGATGTCTCCTCAAAGAGATTTTCGTATTGATAATGATATTGATCCTGATTATGACTGTTTAGCAATAACCCAGGCAAGAATAAGAATGGGTAAATGGGAGAATTGTGATTCAGATGCTGAAAATGAATGTTGTGAAAAATAAAAATCTAAGCTTTATAAATTGTAAAAAAGGCGTCAGCTTAGTCGAGGTCATGATTTCCCTTGTGGTTTTTTTACTAATATTCATGGGAATCTTACAGGCTGCATTACTCAGCATAGACCATAACATGCGTAATATTCTCAGAGATGAAGCAGTCAAGATTGCAACTATGCGCATGGAACAGACAAGAAATTTGCCTTTTACAAGTTTGTCTTCTGACACACAATCTCTTCCCCCAGAAGCAGACTGTCCGAGCGATTTTACGGTAGGAGAGAGAATACAAAGGAATATTCGCAGTGTTTCAAATAAAGACTTCTGCGTAAGATTATCATGTAAGGAATATGGAGGTGACGATGACTGCACGACGGATGATGGGGATACTAAACAGTTAAGGGTGAGTGTAGGATGGAGATGGAAGGGCGAAGATTATAAGCACAGCATCACAACATTAAGAAGAAGATGATAAAAAAGGATTCAGGCTTTACATTAGTAGAACTATTAATAACAATGGCTATTTTCGTCCTAACAATAGCCTCTGTATCTGGAATATTTGTGCCATTGTTGACACAGTTCAAACAGCAAAGCAAAATAGCTGAGACACAGATCCAAGGGTTAGCTGGTCTCGAAATTTTAAGAAAAGACTTAGAGCAGGCGGGTTTTGGTCTCCCCTGGGTAATACCAGACGGCGTAATTTACAGTGAAGGTTCAGGCTCAACCACTTCTCCGATACCAGTTCCAAATGATCCAAGGGTTAATGATGCGCCTTCCAATCCCCCAAGGTTAATCGGAAGTATCAACAATGTTGCAGGGCTTGGTGGCTCAGACTATCTTGTAATTAAGGCAACCACTGTTGCAACAAATGATACAGCTACTAAATGGACATATGTTGTTGGAACGTCCGGAGGTGGAGTTTTTTTAAGATCATGGGGGAATGGTTTAGAAGACCTAAAAAGCACCGATAGAGTAATCGTTTTGATTCCGATGAGGGGAGAAAATGCTCAAAGAATATTATTGAATAATGACTCTGCTTTTTCTGTCCAATTCGGCACATTATCGTCCCCTTCAGCTTTTACTCCCACTACCGAAGATGATCTCTATTTAGTATATGGCGTTGACCCCGACACTGATTTAAGAATGCCTTTTAATAGGGCTGATTATTATATAAGAAAGGTTGCTGGAACCGTGATCCCCGACAGATGTGCAGAGGGCACGGGTATTTTGATGAAGTCGGTTATAAATCAAGAGAATGGCAACAGAGGGCCAGGGATTCCCTTACTGGATTGCGTTGCTGATATGCAGGTAGTATTCCGAAGTGATACAGATAGCGACGGCACACTTGATGATGTGTCGGATGATATATCCACATTAACAGCTGAGGAAATAAGAAATCAGGTGAAGGAAGTAAGGGTATACATTTTAGCCCATGAAGGACAAAAAGATAATACATTTAACTATTGCCCGAATCCTTCTGATTGTTCTCAGACCGCACTCGAAATTCCGTCAAGTTCTGACCCAGGTTATGGTGCAGGTAGAACTTTTGACTTTAATACTTCAGGTATAACAGAGTGGCGTAAATATCGTTGGAAGGTCTATACATTAGTAGTAAAATTGAATAAAACTATATGATATTATGATGAAAATACTTAGGTGTGAAAAGGGGATTGCATTGGTTACTGTACTCATTTTGTCTTTAATCGCCCTTGCGATTGTATCTACACTCATATATTTTGTAACTCAGGGAACAAGGTTTTCTGGATTTTTTAAAAGATATGAGACCGTTCGGGAGGCTGCTTATGGCGGCGGTGAAATAGTAGCAGCATTAATCAAAAATCGTGGGGAACTCGATATCACTGGATTAACTTTCAGCAGTTTTTCGACAGATGATAATGGATTCATTCCGTGTAACTGTGGTGACCCTGATGTCGCTGGTGATAATACGCCTGATACCTGTTTATGCCGTAAATTATGCGATCCTACTTCAGCTTGGGTAAGTGCAGGGTGTAATAGTACTTTTGATCCTTCATATTATCCTGATATACAGTTTGAACTCCCCGCCGATCCATTGAATCCCCTAGGATCAACTATTTATGAGGTTTCTGCTAAAATAGTTGATACAACAAAGGGTTATACAGATCTTAGCGGAGAAGATTTAGGTGGAACATGTGTTGCATGTTCAGATCCTACGTTAAAAGGTCCACCCGCTCCTTATCTATACAGGATTGAGATAAATGCGCAGGATACGACAAAACCGGAATGGGAAAGGGGGAGGTTATCAATTCTATATGCATATTAATCATAAAAAAATTATTTTGTATATTAAGATATTAATTTTTGCAATACTTATATCTACTTTTACTTTTATTTCATATGGTTGTAAAGGAAAAGAATCTAAACAGAAGACTACTGAGCCAACTTCAGTTGAAGAACAGCAGAAATCTCCAAAGGAATCACTACCTATAAGTTCCGAGGATGCAACTTCAGAAGACTCTCCTAATATTCAAGAAATTAATAATCCCCCCAAAATAACAACTATTAATGTAATTCCTAATACGCCTGTTGTTGGAGATCAAATCAGGGTTGAAGTTCAAACTTATGATAGAGAAGGTGATGAGGTCACACTTGATTACCAGTGGTTTAAAGACGATACACTCATAGCAGAAGGATCAAATGTATTGACCTTATCGAACGATTTTAGTCGTGGAGACAAAATTATCCTAAAGGTAACCCCATCTGATGGCAAAACAAAGGGATTTCCTCTTGAAATGGTTATAACCATATCAAATGCCATTCCACAAATTAAAGATTCATCTGAAACATTCAGATTTGACGGTAGAAGCTATTCCTATCAAATCAAGGCAACAGATCCTGATGGAGATACTTTATCATATTCGCTCAAGTCCGCACCTCCAGGAATGACCATTAATACCAATACAGGATTAATTCAATGGAATGTTCCATACAACTTTAAGGGCAAATCTCCTGTCACTGTCTCAGTTTCTGACAATCATGGTGGTGAAGTCTTACAAAGTTTTACTATCGAGATCCCATGAGAAAATAGAAATTGCATTATTTTAATTACATTTTAGGTGTAATGACATTCCTTTATAGGAGGAAATCATATTTTCAAGATTAAAGCAAGACGATAGGCAATAAAGCCGCTGCCGAAGGATATAGAGAGCATGAGTAAAAGTGAGGCGAGAAACCATTTCCAGCTTCCAGTTTCGTGCTTAATTACTGCCACCGTTGCGACACATGGTATGAAAAGCATCATTACTACAAGAAATGAAAGTGCAGAAGCATGGCTCATTATATTAGGAAGAACATTCCTAAGTCCTTCTTCGCCTACACCATAAAGGACACCGAGCATCGCAATTGCATTTTCTTTAGCGACAAAACTGCTCAATAGGGCAACTATCATCTTCCAGTCAAACCCAAAAGGCAAACCAAAGGGGCTAATAATCTTACCTATCTTTCCTAATATACTCTCTTCAACCGTCCCACCAGGCATATTAGAAATAATCCAAATAAACACAGAAAACCCAACAATAATTGTACCTGCACGTTTTATAAATGCTTTTAATCTGTTCCAGACAACTATACCAATCGTCTTAGGATTTGGCTTATGATACAGAGGAAGTTCCATAATAAAAGGCATTTTTTGATCTTTTATGAAAAACTTACTCAGTAGCATACCGACTATCCCAAGCGCAAATATGTTTAATGCCACAAGTGCCCAAGATATAAATGCACCTGCACTCCCAAAAACTGCGGCAGCTATCAATGTCAGAACCGCAATTCTTGCTGTACAGGGGACAAAAGGTGCGAGTAACACCGTTAGAATTCTTGCTTTTTCTGATTCTATTATCCTCGTGCCTAATACTGCCGGAACATTGCAACCGAAGCCAAGAAAAATGGGGAGAAAACTTTTACCATGAAGGCCTATTATATGCATAAACCTATCCATAACAAAGGCAGCCCTTGCCATATACCCCACATCCTCAAGAAAGGCCATAGCTGCGAAAAAAATAAGCAATATAGGAAGAAATGTAACCACGCTTCCTGCACCACCGATAATGCCATCTATCACAATTCCCTTCACCCAGGCAGGGGTGTACTGGAAAAATGGATCTATCAATTTCGCAAAGTGATTGAGCAACCATTCTAAAATTTTTTGGAGTGGTAAGCCCAGCCCGTAAGTTAAAAGGAAAACAAGTCCGAGTATACCTAAAAGAACTGGAATTCCAAATAGAGGACGTGTGATTATTTGATCTATTCTATCTGTTAATAGTATCTGTCCTCTTCTAAACTGTGAAACAGAAGTGCGTATTGCATCCTCTATCCAGTTATATCTGCCACCCACAATAGCAAGTTGAGAATCTTCATGCCTTCGGAGCAAAGATTCTACCTTTTTCCATTTCTCTTCCGGTAAGAATCTTTTTAATTTTGCTATGATTTCAGGATCTCCTTCCATCAGTTTTGTTATAACCCAATTGACAGGATAAGAACTCGGTATATATGATTTAGTGTGTTCAAGAAGTTCAATAAAAACTTCTTTATGATCAGGAGAGACCTCTGGAAAAGATGGTTTATATTCAATTTCCCCTCTTGCTATCGCTATTGCTTGGTACAAAAGCTCTTTTATCCCCTTATTTTTAGACGCAATCAATGGAACGACGGGTATCCCCAGAAAATCTTTTAAAGCATTAATATCTATCCTTATCCCGTGTTCCTCTGCTACATCTATCATATTAAGTCCAAGTATTACAGGTGCACCAAGAAGCAACAATTCAGAAAGGAGATAAAGGCTGCGTTCAAGAGCAGCTGCATTTGTTATGAGAATGACAATGTCTGGTCGCTCTTTTATAATAAAGTCTCTTGCTATTCTTTCTTCCTCTGAAAATGCAGTGAGGCTATATGTTCCGGGGAGGTCAACTATCTTTATCTCTGTATCTCCACAAATAAAAATCCCTTCTTTTTTTTCTACAGTTTTACCTGGCCAATTCCCTACATGTTGCGATAAACCTGTTAGAATATTGAATACTGTAGACTTACCAACATTTGGCTGTCCGGCGAGGGTTACAAGAAGCTTATTCTTTTTTATCATTAAGTTCTGTATATTTTTTATCTTCTGTTTTACTCACCATAATCTTTGAAGCCTGTCCTTTTCCGATCGCAATCCTCGTCCCGTTTGTAAGAATAAGGATAGGTCCACCACTGTTTCTAAGAACTGTAATACGAATACCCGGCGCTATACCCATTGAAGCAAACCGACCTATAAGGCCATATCCGCCTTTAATAAAATGGATAATAGCCTCTTCTCCTTCTTTAACAGCACTAAGTGGTATTAGATTTATATTCATGAATTTAAACCTTTCTTTTACTCGTCTTTCTTTGACAGTTACTACAATATCCTCTTATTTCAAGAGTATGGTTTGTCCATTGAAATCCGTGTTCCTTACAGAGTTGTTCCTGCAATTTTTCGAGATTTTCGGAATAAAATTCTATAACTTTTCCACACTCGAGACAGAGCATGTGGTCATGATGACGCTGTCCGAAGGTATGTTCATAAATAGTGCTTCCCTGTTCGGTCTTCCTAACTTTCTCGATTAAACCACATTCGCAAAGAAGATGAAGCGTTCTATAAACAGAGGCCTTGGATATCTTCAGGTCATTTTTCTTCATCTCGAGATAAAGAGATTCTGGATCAAAATGGCCCCTACTGGAAGAGGTTTTTTTTAGTATAGCTGCTCGTTCACGTGTCAGTCTTTTCCCTCTGTCTTTAAGAAAATTTCTAAATATTTTTTCCTTCATAATTGAGAATGATTCTCAATCTCATTTTAAATCATTCGGTTTTCCCCTGTCAATAAAATAATTTACAACTGTTACATAAAAATTACTCATGCAAATATTGTTAGGTACGTTGTTTCTTTTTATTGCGTCATTCCTGCCTTCGCGACAATGACCCAACTAATGTATTACTTTCCATCAAAGAAACAACCGATTTGCTTAACATGTGCAATAATGATTTTTACAAATAGTGCATGAATGATATTTCCGTAACAGACTTAAATAAAGAATCTGAAAGGAAAAATACCTGACCCTATTATTCACATACTTATAGATACTTGGCAGAGGCGGTATTGTTTGCTCAACTGCTACCCGAAAAAGTCAAAGACTTTTCCGGTGACCACCTTTGTCGGCTCGATATTCATCGAGCCGATGAAATTTTTCCTTCAAAAGAAGTTAAAACCACTCAAATACTGCATCTGCCAGATTATGAATATATGGTCTAAATCATTAAATATGGTTTAAATTTTAGTATGATTCCTAACTCATAAATTATAAGTAGTAAGTAGGCAATGACTGAAAAAGCCAAAAAGAACTTTGTTAGGGGGAAATTTTTAAAAATACAGAATATGATCACGGCTACCGTAGTTATTACAATTTTTCCAATAATAAAATATAATTCGCCGAAATTCAAATAAGAAGCCATTATAGGATTTGCTTCGATCGCGAGGTTATCTTTGATTAAGGTTAAACTAAAATAGCAGTCAAACGCATTCAAAATTAAAAGAGAAATAATTATGAATAAAAACTTTCCGCTGTAAATATCAACAAAATAATGTTTTTTGCGATCTTCCTTTCTTCTAATATGAGCTCTCTTCCCACCTTTTAAAGTATATCTACTTATCAAAGGCGTAGGTGCTTTACGCCTATCGGGTGACCTCCTTCTTTCCATTTTATAAATAACCCTTTATCTTGAAATAACTATACATAAGAAAATCTCTACCGAATAATGCATAAATTGTTGGAGAGAAATTCGTGTTTAGTCTTCCTCACCTGTATCCGTGAAATTATATTTTTATACTGATAACTATTAATAACTTAACTAATATAGAATCAGAAGCTAAATTTATTCACAACATATGTATTATTTTCTAATTGCTTTTTGGGTATAAGTATTTAAAATTGTTTTTTTGACTAAAGACTTTAGTGATTTTGATATTTCAAATTTAAAATATAATTTACAAATTTTTCAATAGTAGGTTGGTTAGATTTTTTTAATAAAAAGTTTTGTATATTTTTAAAACTTTGGTTTAACAATCAAAAATTGTAATTGTGACAGCGATTACATAGTTTTTAGCTCATTGTTTTTAACATTTCTATAAACATGACACTACTGTATGTTTTATATTTTTGATCCAAAAACTTTTGACAACTTTTGTAGCACAGGGGGTAATATGAAGTCAATAAATTTCTGGAAAACGGAGATAAAACAACTGTCTTTGACAGAAAGGATGTTTTTTAAAGATGTTATTAAGACTCTTTTAAATTGGGAGACATTAAGAAAAGAATACAAAGAACTCGATTTAATCAGAAGGATTTTGGAGTCTGAGGCCCAAATTAATACTTTTCAGAATAAAAAATCAGATATTAATATAAAAAAGTGGTGGGAAGATAAATCAACTCCTGTTTAACCTTCAAATACACTTAACCCGATTGATGCAAACATTTTTCAAAAGATTTGTAGTCAGTATTATTTGTCTCTCACCCATGATTTTATAAGGAAGACAAATATTTTGTAAACTAAGGAATCGAAAGATAAATTTTTTTGTAACATCTGAATTATTCTAACTGCATTTTATTGACTAAGTGATTGCACTAATAACATAGTATACTGATTTCTAATGCTTAGAAATCTAATAACATCGTATACCAAACTGAGTCTTCTTCTTTGTAATTGGAAGCAAAGGAGAAACAATATGACCCTTAATTGGAAAAGAGAAGGATTTGATAATCCTACCCTCTTGTTTAACGACCAATCTCTTCCTATGAGTGAAGATAGTAGCAATAACATATTGTCCCTCAAGTTTCTTCCTGACGAAATAAGTAGAACCATTAACCTCAATTTTACCATGAGAGTCAACAATTCTGATAAAAGATACCTTCCCCTTAGCAATAGGGATATTAAGATGTCCATTGAAGTCGATATATCTTTCAAGAGCAAAACCATTTGGCAGGTGTCTAAGGGATTTCCAGAGATGGTCTCTGAGTATGCCGGGGAATCTTGTGCCATGTTTTGTTTGAGTAAGACCCCTGTGTGGCTTCTCATAATGGTAATACCGCAGAAATCGTTCGCTGGTTCTTTTAAGGGCAGCAAGTGTAAGACAATTATGTCTTCTAAGCACCCTTTCCTGCCAGAGTTTATTAAAACTCTCCACAGAGGCATTTCTGCCTGGTTCTCCTTGAGGAATGAATACCAGGTGTATTCCAAGGAGCAAATGCAGACGTATAAATTGGGAAATGCTATAAGGATAGCGTCCTCCACCAGTGGCACACATTTCATTATCCATCTGAGAGACGGTAGGAACTCCCATATATTGCCATGTTTCCAACAGATGCTTGCACAGAGATATAGTCTGTTTATCAGGAAACTGACTTGTGAAGGCTGTATGTCCTGCAACGTCCACAGTATTGAAGGAATAGAATCGGATAACACCTTTTGGGCCTCTAAGATATCTTGGCCCAACAAGATCTGTTTGATGGAGGTATCCGATCTTCTCTGCCTTAATGTAAGGATAAGGCTGACTGCTATTTCTTCTGGCCTTAACCCTTCCAGTCTTTCCGTAACGAGAGAGGATATTGGCAATAGTAGAGATGGCTGGAATCTTACTGATATTCCTCTGTTTAAGCTCCCATTGGATAACCTCTGCCCCAATGCCAGAGAAGGCAGAACGTCTGCTCTTGTGAGATTCCAATTCTTCTCTAATGGAAAGGATCTTTTTAACCATATGCTCAGGGGTCTTTCTCCAGATTCGTCTTGGTGCACGGCTCTTATCTCTAAGCCCTTTAAACCCTTGCTCTTTAAATCGTTTGAGCCATTTGGAAAGCCACCTCCTACTCCTTTGCACCAATTGGAGTATCTTGTTAAAACCGTATCCTTCTCTATAAAGCTGTATTGCTTTGCAGCGTTTTTCATACTCGTTTTGACTCTTCATCGCCTTTCACTCCTCCCAAAGATTTTTGGTAGAAGTTTAGGCGATGTTAAAATTAGTATACGATGTTATTAGATTTTTTTAGTTTACTATGTTATTAGATAAACCCCTTAAGCATTTCCCTCGAATCCTTGACTCCTCATAAGCTTTACGTTTGATAACCTTAATCTTATTATTAATCCCTTCCATACGACTTATATGAATAGGAAATTTGCAATGGTTGATAATTTCATAGGCATATTTTTTCAGGGTATTGGCAAAGGCTATGACAGGCCTTATAGTACTTTCTTTAGCGATAGAACACCAGTGCTCCAGAAAGCTCTCTGCGCATTTCGGATAGCGATACCGCCACAGCTTTTTCAGATAATCTTTCAGAATATACACTTTCGTAAGGGCTTCATTCAGCTTAAGAAGAGCTTTCAGTTTTGGTCTTTCTTCTGGGAGAAGATTAGTCTTATTCTTCAGAAGAAGATATTTGCTTCCGTTCATAAGCTCTTTACCCTCTTTGTTTGCCCTTTTGTATTTTATATTGCGAACCTTATCGATTACCTGAACAAAGGCTTTGACTACATGAAATTGATCAAATACAATAGCAGCCTGAGGGCAGCATTCCTTCACTGCCTTGATATAAGGATCCCACATGTCCATTGCAATCGCCTGTATCGATTTCCTCTGTTCATAAGAAAGGGAATCAAAGAACTCTTTCAGCGTTTAGTATTTTCTGCCTTCACCAACCCACAGCACTCTGCCAGCCTCCCAGTCGATAATCACCGTGACATAATGATGCCGCTTCTTCAGAGAGATTTCATCGACCGCAAGGAGTCGTGGATATCCGATATCCTCATCGGCAAACTTCTCTTTCAAATGCTCTTTATGAATCTCCTTGACTGTCTTCCAATCAAGGCCCAAATGTTGCGCTACCTCTATAATCGTCATGTACTTACAGAGATCAAGAATATAAGCTGCACGCCTTCTGGTAACCCTTTTGCAGGGAACCATCAGTCCCAGATCTTCTACCACATTGCCACAGCTCTGACATTTGACCGTTCTATAGATGACGAAGAGAAATGTTTTCGCAT
>FWPV01005334.1_pt1 | contig 25868 bp, 22 predicted proteins | sample 2228371 | NCBI WGS metagenome assembly FWPV01 (sample SAMEA103939776, study PRJEB20133) | metagenome
ACGGCAAAGCCGATTTTCATGTGGAGGCCGACATTGTGGATGCATCGGGGGAACCGGCCGCTTCCATTCACGGCCTTTACCAAATCCGCGCTGTCTCATTGTAAGTTTTTCGTTGACACAAGGTTCGGACGAACAGGATAGTGAAATGGGTCGTGCCGAGTGAAACTCAGGGTCCGGAATATGCAAACCCTTGCACACAATGTGCGCAATGGTTTTCCCTTTTGAGGCAATCTGTTGCACACTGGCCCAAGACGGCTTTCGGGCCTCTTTAACACCCTAACAATATCGGCAAGTTACCGTACCTCCGATGGAGGCATCTCTGGTACGCATATTGCAAACTGAAGAAACCTGAGAATGTAAGGTTCAAGCTGGAAGGGACTCAAGGCGGAGAAGCTCATGGACTGGGTGCGGCGAAAAGAAGGCGGCGACAGCGAGTGTTTGGGGCGGAGCCCAACCCCCGACCGAATGGTTGAGGAAGCGCGGGGATCGAGCCGGCGCCTTTTTCTTCGTGGCTCCCTCTTGCTTGGTGTGCCGCTCATGATCACTTTAAAGAGCCGCACCGTCTTGGGAGATACCAACAACGCTTCGGGAAACCTTTCCGGCTGTTCTGGAACGATGACCTCAGAGGATTCTGGGTCTGAGGATCAGAGCCAGGGTGATTACCAAGCGCCGAAGAAGAACAAGGATAAGGGAAAGAAAAAATAACCAAGATCACGAAAAAGCCTTCACCCCCATGGAAGATCGCCTGAAGCTCGCTTGGAAGCTGCGTTGCGATCCGCAGGTTCATCGACACTGGGATGCTTTGGTTGTGTACCACGAACCTTCGGGCGATGTGCATGTGCTGAGTTCCATTGCCGAGGCCGTTCTGGAGAGTTTGAAAGAGGCTCCACGTTCGACTTTGGAACTGCTGGTATCGGCTCGCCGCGCTGTTCCCGCCGAGCGTGCTTTGCCCCATATGGACCGTGAGCTGGCTGGGCTTCTGGAAGCCATGGATGAAGCGGGTTTCATCGAAAAGGTGGTTTGCTGAACGTTCGGAATTTTTCACCGGCACAGTTGGCCTTCCTGTTGAAAGCGGGAAGGTTTTTTTGCGATATCGGCCCGTTTCGCTTGTCTTTGAAAACGCGTATCGGGTCTCTTGTTCGATACTTTCATCATTTCTATGCTGATTTTCCTGCCGGAAACCAAGCCGATTTTGCCGACTTTCATATCCACATAGGGCGTCCGCGTCTCTTTCGGCGATGGTGGCGCCCTCAGGCCTTTTTTGCCTGGGACGGATTTCGGCCCTTTCACCCTTACCCTCTGGACATGGCGGTTCCTCTCTTTGAATGGGGCATCAACTGGTGTCTCGCGGGGCATGCCCATGCCTGGCTGCTTATTCATGCCGCGGTGGTGGAAAGGCAGGGTCGAGCCTGCCTTCTGTGCGGAAAGCCCGAAGCGGGAAAGAGCACACTGTGTGCGCTTCTCACAGGGTGCGGGTGGCGTCTTCTTTCCGATGAATTTGCACTGATCGATCCCGGCAAAGCCACGGTGCATCCGCTTCCTCGCCCTGTTTCCCTCAAGGGGGCATCGGTTTCCGTGGTGAAAAACCGGTTTCCTCACCTTGACGTGCAAACGATCTGCCGGAATCGGACCACCGGGGAACTCATGGCCTATGTAAGGCCCCCGACGGAAGCGGTGCATCGAATGCATGAACCCGCGGAAATCTCATGGCTCGTTTTTCCCCGGTTCCGAACAAAAGCCTCCCTTGCCGTTCGAAGCATTCCACGAAGCCGAGCGCTTCTGGCTTTGGCGGACAATTCCTTCAATTATGCGGTTCTGGGCCGAGACGGCTTTGAAACCTTGGCCGATGTGGTGGAAAAGGCGGAAGCCCTGGATCTTTCCTATGGGGAAGGGGACCATGTCCTTCGGTGGTTTGACGAGGAAATATCTTCGTGAACCGTCTGGATTTGCATGCCGCTGCGGCGGGGGACCTGGGCTGAGGGTCTCCTTTCGGGGGCGAAGTTTTTCCTTGCAAGGGGTCCTATGGACAACAGGCACACGAAGGAAGGCGGTTTCATGAGTGGTTCCGGGACCAAGGAGCAGCCTCTGCAGACCCTTTTGACGGCTCTGAAATCCCCGCGAACAGCCCGGGATTTTTCCGTCTCCCAATGGAATGCTTTGATGCCCGTGGCGAGACGAAGTCTTCTTTTGGCGCGGCTTTCCTGCCTTCTCAAGTACCACGGGATCTTGGAAGAAGTGCCCTTTCGTGTGCGTCGACACTTGGAGGCGGCCGGGCGTGTGGCGGAAGCGCATCGCCGGGCTCTCTTGTGGGAAGCGGACCGTCTTCGATGGGCGCTTCAGGAACTCCATGTTCCTTTGGTTTTGCTGAAAGGCGCCGCCTATGGTGCGGAAAACCTTGACGCCTCGGTGGGACGCCTTTCTTCGGATGTGGATATTCTGGTGCCTCGAACCGCTTTAAGCGACGTGGAAAAAGCTCTTTTGAGCAAAGGCTGGACCCATGTGAAGGATCTTCCCTATGACCAGCGCTATTATCGAGCCTGGATGCATGAACTGCCCCCTTTGCGGCACAAAGATCGAGGCAGCGTCGTGGACGTGCATCATCATCTCTTGCCCATCACCGGCCGTATGTCCCTTGGTATCGAACATTTTTGGCGAAGGATTCGACCATCCAAGGAAGCCGGATTCTTTGTGCTGAGTCCGGAAGACATGGTGATTCACAACGCTGTACACCTGTTTCAGGACGGGGCCGTGTGGGGATCTCTGCGCGATGTGGTGGATACCGACAGCCTCATGAGGGATTTTTCCCGAGACCCGGATTTCTGGTCTCGATTCGTGGAACGCGCCACCGCCCTGGGAGCCGTCCGGCCTTGTTTCTATGCCTGTTGGGCGGCTCAAAACCTTATGGGGACCAAGGTGCCCGAATGGGTTCCGGAACGGTTGAGCCAAAGGGGGTTCGCCGTGCCGTTTTTCAGGCCTATGATGACCGCCGCCTTGAAAAGGGCGCTGACCGGGGCGGCGCTGAACTCAGGAGGGCCCTGGACCCAATTGGCCCGTGGATTTCTTTTCGTGCGCTCCCATTGGCTGCGCATGCCGCCCCGGCTCCTCGCCCGGCATGCCTGGCATAAGCTTCTAAGGGTCTGCCTGAGGCCCGTCTGATCGCTCTGTTCCGGCCCAGTAATCCTGAAGCCAGAGGCAATACGCGAAAAAATCTTCTAAAAAAATCAGGCTCTTCTTGGGACAACCCCTCGAGGCCGTGTATCGGACCCAGTTTAACGAGCGGGTCCAAAGGGGACCTTCCCTGTTGGCAACAACCTAGCTGCTCAGAACTGGCCGAGGGGTTCCGGAAATCTCCCGGCGGCTTTCGCGGTACCATGGTGTTTCTCAGAATGATGCAGGCCACTATGCAACTGTGCAAAGAATTTCCTTTAAAAGAGGAAACGGCTTGCACATTGAAGCAACATTCCCTTGGGAACATATTGCGATGACAGGATATCATCATAATATTTCAACAAAAAATTACGGGATGCATGGGCGGCCTCTTGGCATAAATTCTGCAAAAACAAGTGGAAACCATTCGAGGCAGGTGTTACCGGCAGTTTGAGACAGAGTCCCAGAAAGGAAGGAGGGACGTATGGGGCGCTTGAAAGACAAACATTGGTTTGAGATGGCAAGAGCGGACCCTTCCAAAGGCTTTGTAGCACGGTATGAAGACTGTTATGCAATTTTCCGGTAAAGGGGGACGGATGGAAAAAGGAAGAAGCTCTAAATAAGGAGTCCGTTGATCGTAGTGTAGAATCTTTCAGACAATCAAAGGAGGACGAATAATGAAAAGATGGGTTTTTCTCATTTGCGCCATGGTAACAGCCTTAGGCGTGGTTGCAGGCGCCGCTGCGGCTCCGTTTATACCACCATTGGGCCCATTGTACATTAAATTCGACAACAGGGAGCAAATAAGCCCAACGAACAGTATCACCAGCCCTTCTGGCAATGCTGAAGGGAACTGGGGTGTATTTATTGTATCAACCATTGCTGTTGGCGACCTAAGCGGAGACCCATTTAATTTTGACGCCATCTCGCCGCCAATATGGACGGACCAGACGACAGATGGGGGTCAGATCACCGGTATTTTCGGGGGCTTCTCCGTGGTAGATGTTGGTCCACCGATCAACAGCACAGGCGGAGAACTTTGGTTGTACTGGGATGATCCGAGTCTTGCCAATACGATGGTAACCTTGGGTAGCGCTGTCCCTTCAGGGAGGACTGGTGATTTTCAATTTACTGGATTCACCGATGGCATTTTGCTCGCCAGAATAACATTCGTTCCCGGGGCGATTGTTTCTGACCCAACTGTCACTGTCACGGGAACCGTTACCCCGACTACGGATTCATTTACCGGTATCGCGAATTCGTATGGCAATGTGGCAGACGTCAACGGGGACGGGATTATTGATTCCAATGACGGGGCGTGGGCTCCCCTTCTGAATGGGGACTATTTTACCACATTATTGGGACCCAACACGGCGGATCTCAAATTTCGAAATATTTATGAGGGCCCCCTCGCCGGTTGGAATGGCCCGGAGGGAACCGATATCATAGGGGCGGGAAGCAGCGACCCGGCCAGGGCTTACATGGTCCCCGAACCAGCGACCATGTTGTTGCTCGGCAGCGGACTGGCCGGCTTGGCTGGGCTCGCCAGGAATAGACGCAAAGAGAAAAAGTCGTAACACGCTGCCCCATATGCTGATCAAAAATAGGGAGCAAACGCTCCCTATTTTTATGGCCTCAACAATGAGTGCAACTTATCGAGTGCCTCGGAGCTTTCTGTGATGTGGCGATGTAGAGTAACATGCATTCTCATGCTTTTACTGACCTTGATGTGTATACACATTGTAACATCAACCTCTATTCTTCTAGCAATCCTTCCTATCCTATGGTTTATTGCATTTAGGCCGCTGAGCAGGAAAGAGATGTTCATGTTCATTTTTGCCTCATTCCTTATAATTCCTCAGAATTTTGCCGTCACCAGTTCGGGTGGGTTTAGCTTCAGTCGCCCAGATATGTTTGGAATGCCTTACTATGAGCCCTTCATGTGGGGATTTTATTCTCTCAACATCAAGAGGTGGGTATATGGTCGGGTAGACGTTAACAGCAGTCTTTCGAGAAAAAACATCATCGCCTTTGTGGCGACAGGGGGTGTTTTCGCATTGTTCAGCCACAACAGCTTGTTGTTGACCCTAGCTTCAGCGGCGCTTGTTCTTGTGCTGTTTTCCTGGTTCCACGATAAGACCGACCTTGTTGCAGCTGCCTATGCCTTAATTATGGGAATCGTTGTGGAATTATTTGGTGTGCATACCGGACAATGGTACTATCCTTCTCCTGTCATACTAGGGCTTCCGCTCTGGTCAGTGACCATGTGGCTGAGCGTGGGAATCCTTCTGAACCGTTTTCTGGTGCCTGTTTCGGCAAAGCTGCTTCAAGTCCTTTGTCTTGAGCGCTGAACCTACAAGAGTCAATCAATACCGTATCTTCCAGGCGACAAGATAAGTTTCGGATCAAGGACTGATTTTATTTTTCTAACAGTTTGCCAAAATGTATCGTGTGGGTCGATTATTTTATTCATGGAATGAATACCAACCCTATAAGGTATAAACGAGTGTTCCATGCATCTATCCACAAGCATGTCATAGCACGCAAGTGCTCGTTGTGTCTCTCTCGGATCGTCTTTGTTGTAAAGGATGGGAAGACTACAATCAAAGGCTCGAGCCGTAACGGCCGTAAAGGTGAAGCACGCCTCGAAGCCGAACCCATGCATAGTCGCGCGCGCCAGATCAACGAATTTGACGACTTCCGACGGAATCATGGGGATAACGGGCGCGAACCAGATGAGTCCACAGTTGTCTCGCGCGGGGTCCATGTTACGGAAGGGTGGTTTCCGCAGGCAACGCCAGTAAGGGGTCTTGAGTGAAATTTCTGAGGGTATGCCATTGAGAATGCCGAAGGACTTCTCGGTGATGTCCATTTTTCTTTTCAGCTGCGGGGGTAATATCGGTCCAAGGGGCCGTAGGAGGCGCTTAAGAAGATTGAGCTTTGGTTTATTGAGGAATACAATGTGGCGCACTTTTCCCTTGAGTCTTCTGCGAACGGTTGTGCGCGCGGCGGCAACTTCGGCTTTCGTTCCGTAAAGCGCTCCGATACCGTTCCAGACGCCCACGTGTTCTTTTTTGGCTAAAAGAGCTGCCACTTCCTCGGGCAAAGGCTGCTTGCCTCGAGCTGCCAGCCAAGGGTACTGATAAATCATTGTCAGAGTCCTGTCTCGGTGGACCAGGTTGATCGGGCTTCTTAGCGTTCCCTGAAGAAGTAAGTCTCTGACGGCATCCACCAGGCCTGGAAGGTCGGATTCACTCGAGGCAATAAAATAAAAGGCTTCCACACTCTCTGGTTTTGGCATCAGCCAGATCCCCATTTTGGTCACAATGCCCATATTGGACTGGGTGAAGAGGCCGTCCAGGTAAGGCCCGACACCGTATCTGTAGACATAAGCAGCTTTGCATTGGGCGTAATGGGCAAAGCCGGTTCTGACCAAGCTTCCATCGGCCAGGACAATCTCCATGCCGCAGATGTTGCCAAAATGATCCCCATGGGGAGTGATGCCGTATCCCCGCTCCAGGGCATTGCCCAGGACGCTGCATTGTGGGCCGGCCCCCGTAGGATCCATCATGAGTCCCGTGCCGTGTGTTTCCAGGTAGGAAAAGAGCTGTTCTTGTGTGACGCCCGGTTCAATCACAGCGTAGGCAAGGGTTGTATCCACTTCAATGATTTTGTTCATCAGCGACAGATCAACGATGATGTTGTTGTCCCGCACAGGATTGGCAGAGCCGTAGCCCCAGTTCTTGCCGGTACTCACGGGGTAAAGGGGGACCCTGTAGCGGTCGGCAATCTTGACAATCGCCACCACCTCCTCGGTGGTTCGAGGGAGAACCACGGCGCAGACTTGCCTGTTCACAGGAATCGTAGCCCTCTTATAATCCTGAAGATGTTCTGCATCCGTCAGGATCCTGTCGGGTCCAAGCACGTTACGGAATTCGTCGATGGCTTGAAGAATCATACCGATTTCTCCCGTTTCTTCCGCCTGTCATGGGATGTACCCCCTAGCACAGATCGTCTGTTGGTTGCAAAGAGAAAGAGCGCCGGGAGGAAAACCAGATCCCCAGCCAGAGCGCTGAGCATGATGATGGAACTCAGCATCCCAAATTGATTGGTGGGAACAAAATGACTGAACAGAAGGACAGAGAATGCAACGCACAAAATGACCGAGGTTGTGCTAAGCGGGCGCCATTTGTTCTGAACGGCTCGAAGGCAGGCCTCGGCTGGAGGCAGCCCGGAAGAGACCTCACTTCGTAAGGTGGAAAGAAAATGCAGGGTACCGTCGACGGCGATGCCGATCCCCACCACGGCGATCAGGGCTGTGGCTGAGTTCAGAGATATTTGAAAGATGGCCATGAGCGCAAAATTTAGGGCAATGGGAAAAATATTGGGCGGAATGGACAGGAGAAAGTACTTCCATGACCTGAAATAGATAAGGATGGTGCCCCATATGATAGAACATGCAAGCGCGAGGCTGGTCAGCTGGCCCTGAACCAGTTCATTAATATTGTTGATCTGATCAAGCACTCTGCCGGTAATCCTGTATTGAATGGGAGGTTCGATAAGTGAACCTAAGATGGACTGAATTCTTTGGAGCAAAAGCGTCTGCTTTTCTGAGTCATGTTCATGCGTAAATAGAGTAACTCTTAAAGCATCGCCTTTTTCAGTAACGAAGTCATCTATATCATCAGGGTTGTAGAGAAGCAAGTACTGAGCGATGGTTTCCGAAGATTCAGGGATACGGAAAAAGATGGGATTGTCATGGTTTAGGACTTGATGAGTGTGCTTAAGTAGGTCTGCCAAGGAGATAACGTGGTCTATTCCCTCAAGAGATCGAGCCTGGTCAGCGAATGCATCTATGACCATGAGATATTCAGGTTTCAGCATTTCACCGGAACCCGTGGTGGTAAAAACAATGTCGATTGTGTTTGTACCGCAGAGGTTTGTTTCAACGAATTCCAATGACCTGCGTAGAGAATCGGAGGGCTGGAAGTTTTCCAGGATGTTGGTGTTCACTCGAATGAAGGGCATTGCTGAAAAAGAGAGAGCTGTTACCACAGCAAAGACCACGACCACAAGACGACTAGAATGGTGCAAGGTTATCGACAAATAGTGCCCATGGAATATTGAAAGCTTGTGACGGGCCGGGGTTGTGGCGCTTGCAAGGCGAGGATTTGTAATAATCAAAAGCGAAGGAACAAGAATGAGGAAGTACACAAATTCGAATGTGATTCCGGCCGAAGCCGTGTACGCAAAATCACGAATGGGAGGCATCCTGCTGGTGGCTAAAGAGAGAAATCCCACAAAAGTGGTGAAGGTTGTCAGAAAACAAGGGACGATAAGGTCTTTGAGGGCTGTGAGTGTTTTTATGCGTATGTCATTGTCGTTTTCCATGTGTGAATGTGTGAGGTAAGACAATATATGTATCGAGTCTGATAAGGATAGAGCGATGATCAATGGTGGAACTATGGATGTCACATTGTTCAATGAAATATTGAGAATGGTAAAAAAACCCATTGTGCTCACGATACAAAACAGAATGTGGCAGATTCCGATGAGTGTCAGTTTGAGAGATCGCAAAAAAAAGAAAAGGATGACCGTTACGGACAGGAAAGTGATGGGAACAAAGCGCAGAAGGTCCTGATTCATATAGCTGCTTAAGGCATGATTGACCACGGTCCAGCCGGCAAAATGGTACTGATTCCGCTCCAATCCCTCATGTCTCAGAACGGTAACGACCTTTTCTAAAAGTGCCCCTCGATCAAACTCTCCGTTTTCAGGAATCTGGGGAAAAATTATGATGGACGCCACGGAACCGTCCCTGGAAATAAGTTGTCCTTGATACAAAGGATGTCCCGTGGCTCTGGCTCTAAGTGCCTCCAAATCTTGGCTCGTTTTTGGTATTTCATCAAGAATAGGTTTGACGAACACCGCATCGTCTTGCGCAGTGATGTCCACCGCATTGGCCAAACTCAGTACACGACGAATTCCTTCAGCCCGTTCCAGATTGTCCGTAAGTTTCTTAATCAAGAGAAGATGTTCTGTCGTAAAAAAGGCTTTCGGTCCCAATGCAATAACGAAGAATTCATCCTTTCCGAAAACTTGCTGAAAGTAATCGTAATAAAGCGTATCAGGATGACCTTCGAGTCTGAAGTAGTCCACATCGTTTTCCATTTTTGTGAAGGGGGCGTAAAATCCCATTGACAGCCCAAGAGTGAGGCTGATTATAAGGCATAACCACGGATAATTGGTTATTGTTCTTGCCAAACGGTCTACGATCATATTACCCCTTACGAGCCCCAGTCTTGAATCGGTCGGCCAGGCACTTGGCCATCAGTTCCGAAAAGGAAATTCGGGAATGCATCAAAAATCGTAACGCAAAGTCATGTGAACTTGATCGTTATCACCATAGAATCCCATAAAGGAATCGGCAGGACCGGCGAAAAAGTTGAGACCAAAAGTGAAGGATAACGGACGGAATCGCAGGTAGGTGAGTGAGGGGTTCCAGTAGGAGCTGCCATCCGTGAGGATGACGAGGTACCTGAGGCGTGCCTGCAGGTCTCCTCGAAGAAGTTCCTTAGAAATTTCTCCGTTGAGCGATAAGTTTTCTCTTTGGAAGTAGAGGATGCCGTCCGTATCGCCGCGGATCCGTTCATAAGCGATTTGCAGGTTGGCATACCAGCCTTGGAAGCCGGCATAGTCGGCTCCCAGCACCGTAAGGAACACCGGTTGGGCGGTGGAGGTCAGGGACTCGGTAAGGAAGGATCTGCCCGAAAAATAAGCCGCCTCTCCACGAAACCCCAGATTCTTCCAAGTGGTTTCGAAGTCGAAGCCGAGCATCCTGGAGCGCTTATACTGCATTTCCACATCTTTTCCCGTAAAGACTCCTGACCCGAGGGCGCGCTCAATGGTCTCTCGGGACACGGCCGCGTCCACGCGTATGTTTTCGACTGGAAACCGGGCGATATGGGGGGAAGGATCGAAGCCATAGAAAGCGCTTACAGCGAGGTCCCAGCCGTGGATTCCGGTCGTGAGGCGCGTTCCGTACTGAACGTTTTCTAAAGTCCGAGCGGGTTCCAGGCGATGGGCTCGGATGCCTTCCACCGACTCCTTCACCTCATCAGGCACTCCAGTCCACTCTGTGACGGCTCTCTTGAGGTGCCGAAAGACAGCCCAGTCAGTTCCGAAGATATTCATGTCGTGAGGTTCAAAGAAAGGAACAAAGACTGCTTCGAGGCTGAAAGGCCCTCGGAAAGCCCTCAGGCGTGACATCCAGACGGGAATCTTGCGATCTTCCATTTCCCACGTAATACCTTCGCGAAGGTCTTCGGGATTGAGCACGTCCACGGGACTCAGCTGATCCGTCTTTCCCCAGCGAACGATTTGCTTTCCCAAGCGGATTTCCAAAGGTCCGTCGGACCAGTGGAGGTAACCTTCGTGGAGGTCCAAATCCCAGGCATTCCAGTCGGACCGGGTGCCGAACCAGAGCAGATCCGACCGGCCGGAGACCACGGCGTACATCTTGGAGGCGTTTTCGGAAAGGGGGATTTTGCTTTCCACGTGGAATCGTTTTCGAAACGAGCGAGCGTGTTCGAGGGAGTCGTCGCGACTGGTATCGGCAGCGCCCCGCACTTCCAGAAAACCGTTGATGCTGGGAAATTGCTGAAAGGACTGATAGGAATGAGAAACGGCTTTCCCTTGGTTTTGTCTTCCAGATGCGGCTGGAGGCAGGTCTGCCGAATGACAAGTGAGAATGGGAGAAAACAACGCTGGACCGGCTTGGTGTGTGTTTCTGCCGCGCGCATGCAAGTTCTCGGAAAGCGGGTCGTGGGACTCAGGCTGGGAAGACGATGAAGACGTTGGTGCGGCGGATGAGGAGGCCATGGTCAATGCCCGTGCTGAGACTTCGGGATCCGTAAAGGAAAAAGTGAAGGAAGAGCCTTCCCCATCGACGTTCCGGACGATTTTTCGGGCATGAGCCAGATGAAAAACGAGGCGCAGGAAATCCCGGTGCGATGCAATCTGGATCTTTTCCAGCGGGCTTTCGGTGGCAGGAAGCACGTTTTGCGGAACTCGGAGGGAAACAGGAGCCTTTGAGATCAGGTCGACCACGTAGCGCCTAGGACGATTCAGTACAAAAGTGCGCAGACCGACGGACTGATACGGGCAACGTATTTGAAAGACGGCCGATCCCGGAGCCGTTTGGAGCGTATAGGCGATCTGTTTCGACGCCTCGGCGGGCGAAGAAAACGAAACGCCCAAAATCAAGAAGATAAACGTGTTAAAAACCAAAAGTCCCTTCGCAAACTTCATGGCCGCCTTTTCTCTTGGTCGTGGCTGATGGCTTTTAACTCTCGATTGGTGGTTTCATCGGTTTGAAAGCAATGCGCCCATTCCCTGCTCCACGTGTCTGTAAAATGCGCCCGGAGTGTAAAATGGGATGGTGCCATCGGCGCAATAAAGCCTAACTTATCCTGGAACCCATGCAAAAGTTGAAAAGATTCGAGCTTGTAAAAAGACCACATGGGCGCGGTGGAGAAACTGGTCCAAATTTTCTGTCGTGCATCTTTCACTAAAAAGAGACGATTTCCAGGTGAGGATTGACGACTGGGGCTTCCTCCACCATGACGTCCAGCTTCGGCCTTCCAAAATGAAGCACCTTAGCGCCGTACTGGCGGTTCACATTGACAGGTTCAAAGACGTCCGGCTCGGCCAGGTGGAAAGCCCCTACGCCCATGCGGGCCAAGGTGATCACATGAAGGCCGCCGACGCCCCCCAGACCCGCCAAGGGCACCCGGGAACGACGCAGGTGTTCCTGTTCGGTTTCGGTGAAAATGCCGATGTTTCGTGCAAAGGCTGTTTGGTAGTAGGTCTTTGGGTCCATGGGGTCGTGAGTCGTCAGTCGTGAGTCGTCAGTCGTCATTCGTAAGTTGTAAGTCGTGAGTTGTGAAAATGTGAGTTGTGGTTCGGTGCCGAAACTACGAAGCACGCATTTTTTAGCGCAAACGACAGCCTCTGTCACGGGGGACGGTAGGGAGCCGGAGCGCCGGCAACAGCGCCTGGTTCCTCTAAAAAGAACGCCCGAATGAATGTGGCAACTTCCAATGTTTGGTTTCTGCAAGGGGAGGCGTGCGCGCAAAGAGGAAGGGCCTCCCGGACGGAGGCGGCGGCTTTAGTGGAAATGTCCACGAGGGTGAACATGGCCAGGGTTTGCCGTGCAGAGGATCTGCAAGGCTTTCGGCGCCCCAGGAACTTAGAAACCGAAGATTCCGGCCGCACGGGTTTTCCGTTACCATGCCTCGAGAGCCCGCACCGTAAAGGCATTGTCCTCAAGTCCTATATTGTAGTTGATGCTTGTGGTCTTTAAAATTGTTCGATGGCCGTCCTTGAGATTGTGCATGACCACCTCCATCTCTGTCCAAATCCCTTGAACCTGCTCGAGGCTTCGAACTTCGTAGCTCTTGATGTGTTCTCCCTTTTTGTCAAAGTAGTGAATACGCAGGGGGACCAAGGATTCCTTTGCGGCCCAAACGCGTACCATACCGTATTGAGATGGTGGGGTTTCCAAAGGAGTGGATTCGAGGAGCCAGCAGGGCACATTGCCCACGGTTTCTTCACCGACGACTCGATGTTTGGAAGCGTCCACATCCCGGCGTTCCAAGTCTTCGTAGGTAAAGTCTGAGTTTACAAAGCTCTGGGACTTTTGCGCCGTCGCGATGCGCCGGCTTCTTTTGAGGGCTGGCAGGTAGAGGAACTGTTCCGTATCAGAGGGTTTTGATTCGAGAACGACGAAGCCGGTGCCTGCAATATCCGCGGGGGAGAGAAACCGAATGAGGGTCTTCCGGGTGGGCCCATCGGTTTTGACCAAGACGCGAAACCGACGCACCCTTTCGTAGCCGCTGGAACTGGCAAGAACCATTTCTGCTTCCGCTATGGAATCCCGTCCCACATCTCGATCGAAGATGCGTTGTGCGATTTCTTTTCCATCAGGTAGTTCCGCGCCGCAGGGCCAAGGCAGCGAAAGGATCACCAGCAGAACCCATAAGACGGCACTGGAAGCCCGATGATGATTTGCTCCACTTCGGCTTTGTCCGAAAGGGTACGGCATGATTGTTCCCCCGTACTGAAATGACCTCAATGATATGCAGCCTAATCATGGCATCTTCAGCTGACGCACCTGCCTTTGTCGAGAGCCTTTAGATCATTTGAAACGCTTGCGGCCTTAAGGGCTTAGCAGGAAACACCATGATCCTAGAGCATGAGAATCGGCATGACAAGAGGGAAAGGCTTGCGGGGGTCAGTGAACACGTGACGAGTCCACGGGACAGAGGTAGGCGACGTTTTTTCTTTGCTGGGCATTGAGATCTTCAAGGGCGGAAGGTTCGTGAATGAGGAATTGGCGGATTTGGTTGCTGGAAATAGAGCGCGGTGGCGGGTCCAGGTGAAGGCGTACATGGTTCCAGCCCGTGGCGGCTTCCCAGGTTTCGGTGAGGAAATGATACACGGAACGCTCCGAGGCCAGGTTTTGAAGAAGCTTTTGAATACGTTCAGGGAAGGTTACAAGATCGGCGCGAAGAGCCACCGCCGGTGCATTCACGAAAGGATAGGGACGCACAGGACCCAGATCTTCAAAAAGAAAAATGGACCGGTAAAAGTCCGCATGGCGAGGGTTCACCATGATGCAAAAATCCGTGACGCGCATTTTCGTAGCGTAAACATAAGCGGCTCGAACAAGAAGCATGAAAAGACTCTGCAGGCAATAACTGCGACGCACGGCCAAAGCGCTGAGTTCCGCAAGACGTCGGCCTTGACGGCGCAGGATCTTCAGTTCTTCACCATAGACTTTGTCCATGGGAAGCCCGAAAAGATCCATATCCCGAACAATGGTGAGGGTGCCGACGGTCGTGTCTCGGTCTTTAAGAAGAAGTGTCAAGGATGTGGGAAGCAGGTGATGCAGACGGTAGATCATGCCGGAACGGGTGGGGCAAGGAATGTAGCCTTGCCGAAGGTATTCATCGTGGACGAGAGAAAAGGCTTCCTGACGTTCCCGCAAGGTTTCGGCCCACTTGAGGGTTAACCGATCCTGCCACGCTTCATCCAACAAAAGGTAACGTCCCCGCCTGATATAGGCCAGGTGACGTTCGGCCAAGGCTCTTTCGGCCATATGCCCTCCTCGATTCAACAGCTTCCGGCCTTGCCTTTCGCACGCGCCCCTTTTTTCATTTCAAGGCCGGTTCGAGACACTCGGGCCACGCTTAGAGCCTTGTGGATTGGTTTGTCAAGAAAATATTCAGGTGAGCGGTGTTTTTTCTTCAAGTTGAGGATAATGGGTGGTGAAAAAATCTTTTTGGGAAGGATTGAGGTTTTCCCAAAGGGATGGGGAAAGCTGGAAAAAATGGCAAACAATTTCGGCTTTTCGACCGTTCATGAAAGGAACGATTGTTTCTTGCGGCCTTTGCGCCGGCGAAGTTTCTGCAGGGACGGGTGTCTTTGCGGGATCCCAAGGAAGCAGACCTGTCATGCGATGGAAATAGAGATACAGATTGGTGTCCAGGTCGTTGGAATCATAAACCTGTTTGAGGCGGTCGGCGATGTGCTGCATGTCCACACGCAAGGCGACGGCCGGAGCGTCCACGCGAGGATAATGCCTTTCCGGGCCGAAGTCCTCGAAAAGAAGAATGTTCTTGTAAAAGCTTACATGCTTGGGGTTGACGGCGATACAGAGATCATCCACACCGCGGTAGCGCGAATACTGGTACATGACCTGGGCAAGAAGCATGAAAAGATTACGCCACCGCAGTTTGGGCGGCGTGACCAAAGCGGAAAGTTCGACGATTCGTCGGCCCTTTTCTCGAAGAGTATCCAGTTCCGGTTTGTAGATAATGTCCATGGGAAGCCCAAAAGCTTCCGTGTCAAAGATTTCCGTCAGGGTGGAAATGACGGTGAGGTAGGATTTGGCGATGAAAATGACCGTTTCCGGAAGCAGCGAATAGGCGCTGAAAAGGAGTCCCTGGGGTTGGGGTTCCTTGAGGTAGCCCATGCGTAGATAAGTGTCATGCACCAGGCGGAAGGATTGTTCGTATTCGTCAAGGGTTTCGGCGATTTTAATGGCCGGACGGTCGATGTCGTCCAGGTGCAGGTTGAGCAGGTTGGAACGTTTGATACGGACCGTGCGGCGTCGTTCCAGGGGGTGAGGTGTGGGGTTGGACATGGGGGCCTCCTTGGGCGGCACGGGGGCGGATACGGGGGGCGGACACATAGGTCCGCCCGTACAGGTCGATATGGGGGGCGGACACATCGGTCCGCCCCAACGATGGGCGAACCAGCGGTTCGCCCCTACGGGCGGACACGCCGGTCCGCCCCTACGGGGTCCACACGAGGGCGGGCACATAGGTCCGCCCCGACGGGTGGGCCGGGCTGGTTTGGCTAAGAACCCTATTGGGTTTTCAGCTTGTCCAGCAGGGCCTGCGCCTTTTCCTTTTCCGGGAAAGGTCCTTCTTTTTCAAGGGTTTTTTGTAATTCCTCCAGGGCTCGGCTCGTTTCACCTTTTTCCGCCAAGGCCACCGCCAGGTGGTATCGAATGGAAGGGTGGTCCGGCAGTTTGGCCAGGGCGGTTTCAAACTGAGCAATGGCGCTTCCGTAAGCTTTCTTGTGCACAAAAATCCATCCCAGCGTATCCGCCACGGCCGGATCGTCCGGCATCTTTTCCTTGGCCATTTGGGCCAAGGTAAGAGCCCGATCGATGTTGCCGCCCGTTTCCACCAAAAGCCAGGCCAGATTGTTGGCCGCCGGAGCGAAATCGGGTTTTTGTTCCAGAATCTTTTCGTAATATCGGGCGGCCGATTCGTTTCTTCCCTTCACCTGGTGAAGGATTCCCAGGTTCATGAGAGCCGGAAGATAATCCGGCTGGCGTTCCAAGAGCATTTCAAACCGTTTTTCGGCTTCATCCGTGCGGCCGAGAAGGCTGTAGATCTGTCCAAGCACCATGTAGGGAGTGGGCCATTCAGGAGCTTTTTCAATGGCGGCCGAAAACGCCTTTTCCGCTCCCTGAACATCCTTTTTGACAAGCCTCACCTGACCTTCCAGGGCAAGAAGAAAGGCTTCCAGCGCTCTATCTTCTTGAGCCTTGGAAAGCCGATCCTGGATCAGGGAAAGGGCCTTGTCGGGCTGTTTTTCCAAAACATAGGTCATCACGAGGCCTCGAAGGGCTTCCGTGGATCGAGGCGCCCGTTCCAGGGCCGCTTCATAATGGGTGCGGGCTTCTTGAAAGCGTTTGTCGGCGAATTGAACACTTGCAACGGCAAGATAGCCTTCAGGGCGGTTGGGAAAGAGCTTCTGCACTTCCAGAAAAACCTTTTCCGCTTCATCCATGAGTTTCTGAGCCGCCAGAGCCCGTCCCAGCAGAAGCCGAGCCCTCATGTCCCGCGGCTGCTTTTGCACCACATCCCGAGCCAAGCCTTCCGCCTCACTTGCCTTGTCTTCCTTCAGTAAGAGCTCCGCTTTCACCATCTTGGCCAGGAAATGGTCCGGATTGAGTTTCAAGGCCTCTTCCAGGGATTCTTTCCCTTGCTGTTGTTGGCCCATATCAAAACGGGCCAAAGCCCTGTAGTAGTGCGCGTCGGCCAGGTTGGGATAGTCTTTCACCAATGTGTCCAAAACGGTCAAACCTTGCTGGGTTTGCTTTTCTTTCAAAAGCATGCGGGCTTCCAGAAGCCGGGCCAGAGGATCTCCTTTGGCCTTGGTTTCGATGGTTTTCAGGATGGCTCGAGCTTCTTCAAAGGCGTTCCGTTCATAGAGGATCTGGGCCTGAGCCCGCAAAGGTCGAAGATCGTCCGGATGCATCTGCGAGGCCTTACGAAGAAGATCCAACGCCTTGTCGGCTTCTCCTTTGGCCAGGTACAAAGAACTGAGTTCCAGTTGCGGTTCAATGCTTTCGGGCATGGCAGAAAGGGCGTCCATAAGCGTTTTTTCGGCTTCTTCCACTTCACCGCGGCTCAAGTAAAACCGGGCCAGAGCGATACGAAACTGAGGACTTTCGGGGGCTTTGCCCACAGCCTTTTGAAGCTCTTCCTCGGCTTTATCGAATTCCCTTCGTGCGATGTAAAATTGGGCCATGGACAGATTGTGCAAGGGTTCGTTGGGGAATTTTTCTTGGATGGACTTGAGGGTCTTTTCCGCTTTTGAAGGATCCCGCAAGGCGGCATAGAGCTGCGCCAGTGCATAGAGAGGGTGCGGGGAATCAGGCAGGGCTTCGGCGGCTTCCTGCAGCGTTTTTTCCCCTTCGGAAAGACGTCCCATGGAAAGGAAACATTGAGCTTTCAGCAGCCGCGCATCGAGACGCTTGGCATCCAGCGTCAAGGCTCGTTCCAGATCCTGCAGGGCTTCCTCAAAACGTTTGTCCCGAGCCAGGGCCTGGCTTCGAAGGACCAGAGCATCCACGTTGTCCGGTTCGCCTTCCAGAGCCTTTTCGGCTGCTTCCCGAGCCCGTTCGATCTGGTTTCCTGCAAGATACAAGGAGGCCACCCGGACTTGAGCCTTCACATGTCCCGGGTTAAGCGAGGCCGCCTGATTGAAGGCTCCAAAAGCGTTACGAAGATCGTTTTGTTTCAGGTAAACCTCCCCCAAGGCGAAATAGGCATCGGCGGATTTGGGATTGGCCTTGAGAGCGTTTTTGTATTCCAAAGCGGCTTCCGCCAGCTTTCCTTCTTCGCTGTAGGAATTTCCTCGTGCCATGTGTTTGGCGAATTTCTTTTCCGGGCTTTGGCACCCAAAAGCGAAGACGAAAAGCAATGCCAAGACAAGAAACCGGTCCAGTGGCCTTAACGACAACCTGTGTCTGCCCATTGTCAGAACAGATCGTTCCGTCCGTCTGTAGGGGCGGACCCATGTGTCCGCCCCTCTCCCCTCGACACCCATGGGCCTGCCCCATAATTCTCGGCCATCCCCTGATTCCAACGGACACTCCGGTGCCTGCCCGTCCCAACGTGTCGAAACGGGACCACCTCCTTCGCCCTCCAACTCACGAGACGACCGCCCGAGACCAACAAACACCGTTGCATCCACCGCCGTTTCGTAGGGGCGAGGCGCCGCCTCGCCCCTACGGGTTGAAACCGGGCTTCTTTCGGGGCGCGTGGGGCTCATGCCCGCTTTCTGTGCGGGCGGGACGCCCGCGCTTTCAGGGGAGAATTCGTTTTCGGACAAGCTCCTGGATTCTTGGCTTTCTGACATGAGACGGCAATAACGAGGGCGGTCAAACATGGAATGCATCTCCTTTGAAGAGCTCCGGGCACCGAACAAAGGGGATAGGCTTCGTGACTCTGGGCTTTAAGATTTCAACTTGCCTGGTGTAAACACATGAGCGGCCGGAAGCCCCACCTGAACACGATTGTAACCGGATTCCGCTCGAATATGCACGCTGGCACCGTATTCCCGCAAGGGCAAAATCGCATGGTAGAAGCGAAGCGCCGTTCGTTCGTCTCGGGTTGTGACGTTTTCCATAAAACGGACGTCATCCAGCGTAATGTGTAACGAATCCGCCTGAATCATTCGAAATCCATCGTGACCGAAACGAATGCCGACCGAACCGTCGGTGATGGAAGTTTCCACGGTCAGGGTGGATCCATCCGTAGCCAGGGCCGATTCCACAAGGCCGAGAAGGCAGTCGTTGACACAGCAGCGAAAATCCAGAGGGCGAATCGCTAAAAGGGGCAGCCCGTTAGGGACCATCTTAAAGCGTAACGCTCCCATTTTGCCCCCGAGAAAGGCGCAAAGGGTTTCCAAAGACGTGACCGATTGACGAAGAATGTCCGCCGGATCCACCGTATACAGATAACTTTCGGGCTGAAGGGCCATCGCCCCTTGAATAACACGAAAAAAGGAGATGCATTCCTTGATCTTGGCTGAAGCATTCTGAAGGGCCTGCAGGAGATTGGAGGCACGCTCCAGAACGGGATGGAGCGGCGCTTCGGCGGAAACGGTGCGGGATTCCGTGAGAACCTTCTGCAGACGCACAGATTCCAGGTCCAGGCGTGCCCCCAGGGTATTAAAAACCTGTTGAGCCGGTTCGGCGCACAAACCGAAAAGACCTCCGGCCCATGTTTCCCCATGCAGGGTCAAAGCGGTTTTTTCCAGTAAGGAAAGAGTCGCTCGAAGCTTTGGTGCGGAACCTTTTTGTTGAAGCCGAGTGCAGGCATCGGCGGCCGTTTCCAGTGGCAGGGAAATATGGAAGGGTTGATCAAAGGCGATACCGAAACGAAGACTGCCGTCTTCACAGGGCTGAGTCCATCGAACCCTCCCCGACACTTCCTCAGGTTTGGGATCCATGGCAAGATCCACAACGACGGTTTCGTCTTCTTCAAGGGCCACCACGTCCCCGATGCGGGCACAGGCGCCGATGTGATGAAGATCTTCCAGAATTCCCGACTGAGCCCATCGCCCGTCACGGGCCCTGATGGTTCCTTCCAAAGCCAAAGGAAGGCGACAGTGCCGCCTGCGTTCCACTCGTTCCCCGATCCCGGCCGCCCCTATCACCCTTTCCTCCCCACCTTTCTCTGGCGCTCCAAGGGCCCCTTCCGGCTAAGTCCCCCTCTATCCTCTCGAAAAGTCACGGCACCTACCTGGTATCTCCGCCCTAATAAGCAAAAATGATACCGAATCAGAGAAGCCTTGCCGGTCTTTTTATGAAATATCAGGTCATGGATCGCTAACTGGCTTGAACTTTATAAGATCTTTGACAATCTTATCCAGTGGGAAAGGAACAAACGAGACGGAATTCGAACTTTTTCAGACCGGTCACCGCCGTCTGAAAGCGCCCTTCACTCAAAAATGTGCAACGGATTGCACTTAAAGTGTGCAAAGTTTTGCGCAAGCGTTTCCTTTCTTGCAAACCCTTTCCCGTTTCAAAAAAAGGAACGGCACGGAGAAGGCCCCCTTTTCAAAGGTGTGCATTCTTTTGCACACTATAGGCAAAAAAGGATACGCTCTGAACCAAAGAAGCATCCGGTCAAGAGCTAAGCTATTGTCTCCAAAAGGAAAAACGGAATGCTTTTATATCTAGCACGAACCATGCATACCACGGTGCCGAAGCCGCCGATGGCTTGTGAAAGCGGAGAGAATGCGGCGGCAACGCACACAGCGCGGTTTTCGGTGGCCATGAGACCATGAAAGCCGCGATGGAGGGAAAATGGCGGCAACGACCATCATCTGTGCCGAAACAACCGACTACGGGGCCTTTTTGCAGAGTTTGGTGGACCAGGTGGGTCTTTCGAGCCGATGGATGCCGGTAGAAGGTTTGACCCGGGATTTTTTGGAAAAGTCTCGGCCGGCCATGGTGGTTGTGGAAACGCGGCATGCCATCCCTTTGGAACTCAGCCGGTGCGCGAAGGCCTGTGGGTTTCCGCTGGCGGTGGTGAGCGATAGAGCCGAGGTGCTTTCCAGGGTTTCCCAAGACAACGGGCAGAGCGTCTGGTGTTTTTCCAAGCCCCTGGAACCGAGCGCCTTTGTGCGGTGTCTTGGGGATTTTCTGAAAAAGGAAGGATTGTTGTCGCCCGACGAAACCTTATGGGAGGGGCCGTATCTGATTGGTGTCGGGGAGGCCATACGAACCGTGCGCACGCGGCTTGCTCGCATAGCCGCCACCGACCTTGGGGTGCTGATTCGTGGAGAAACAGGAACGGGCAAAGGGGTTGTGGCCATGGCCATTCACAACAATTCCTCACGACGCCACGGCCCTTTTGTGCAGGTCAACTGTTCCAGTATTCCCCACACTTTGCTGGAAAGTGAGCTTTTCGGGTACCGCAAGGGTGCCTTTACGGGAGCCTATCGAGACAAACCGGGAAAATTCGATCTGGCAAAGGGCGGAAGTCTTTTCCTGGATGAAATTTCGGACATGAGCCCTTCCATGCAAGCCAAACTTCTGCAGGTGCTTCAGGACTGGGAATACGCTCCGCTGGGGCATGCGGAAAATGTTCGGGCCGATGTGCGCGTCTTTTCGGCGTCCAATGCCCCTCTGGAAGACATGATGGCTCGTGGCCGATTCCGCCAGGATCTCTATTTTCGACTGAATGTCGTTCAAATCGAGCTTCCACCCTTGCGTGAACGCCTTGAAGACGTGGGACCCTTGACCCAGCATTTTCTCAACAAGTATGCGGCGCTCTTCGGATGTCCTCTGCCCAGGTTGTCCCCGGAACTTCGGCATCTCATGGAGCTTTACGATTGGCCGGGAAACGTGCGGGAGCTGGAAAATTGCATCAAGGGGCTTGTGGCGATGGGAAATGAAGAGGAATTGCTGAAAACTCTGCGTAAGAAAGTCCGTCACAAAAGGGTGCGGCCTTACGCGGCTGAGAATCCCAATGCGGTGGAGCTGCTGGAAGATATTCGGCAGAGCTCTTTGAAAGAGGTGGTTCAAAGGGTGGCTGATGAGGTGGAAAGGCGCATGATCGATGAAGCGTTAAGAGAAGCCCGGGGAAACAAGCGCAAGGCGGCGGAACTTCTTGGCGTGAGCCCCCGGACACTGTACAAGAAAATGCGCTCCTTTGACATTATGGGCGAGGACACCTTACCAACATGATGCAACCGCAGAGGACGACGGCCATGCTTCAATTACCAAAGATCAATGTGGAACCTTATGTGGATGCCCTGCTTCGGCGCAAGTGGTGGATCGTGGTCCCCTTGGTGCTGAGTGTCATCTTAGGGGCTCTGTACGCCAAAATCACGCCGAAAACCTATGAAGCGAGCACGCTTATTCTGGTGGAACCGCAGCGTATTCCCACCACCTACGTTCAGCCGACGGTGACGGAAGGCGTGCAGAGCCGCTTGAGGACCATTTCCCAGGAAGTGAACAGTCGCACGAACCTGGAACGGATTATCAAGGATTTTAACCTTTACCCTGACTCCCGCATTCGGGAACGGGGTTTCAAGGATGTCTTGCTCGATCACTTACGGAGGCTTTTGGGACGTCCTTTACCCAAGGAAGAAGAAGCCCCGAAGGTCCCCATGATGGACTTGGTGGAAAATCTAAGGAAAAAAATCGGCGTCAATGTCAAGGGACAAGGCAACGCCTTTGAAATCACTTTTCAGTGGGACAATGCGGAAACAGCGGCGGCTGTGGCCAACGCCATTGCAAGCCAGTTCATTGAGCAGAACCTGAAGGTTCGTGAAGAAATGGCCATGGGAACGACGGCCTTTTTGGATGCGGAAACCCAGAGGTTGCGAAAGGAATTGGAAGCGCGGGAACAGGCGTTGGAAAAATTCAAGAAAGAAAACATGGGCATGCTTCCGGACCAGCTTCAAAGCAATCTGAGTATTCTCAGCCAACTTAAGGAAGAACTCACGGATATGGAAAGACGTGTGGCTACGGAAAAGCAACAGGCCATGATGCTTCAGTCCCAAAGCCAGGCCATGGGCCAAAGCGGCCCGGACCTGTCATCCCTCATGGCTGAAGACGAATCGGGAACCTTTGTCGGTGGGGAAATCGACCAATTACGGCAAAAGCTGGAAGATCTTCTGACCCGCTACACGGAAAAACACCCCGATGTGGTGGCTTTGAAAAGGAAAATCGAAAAGTTGGAAAAAGAAGCCTCGGAAGCGCAAGAAAATACCGCCCAGTCCGGCAAGAAGGGTTTACCGGATCTTGGAGCTTTTTCCGGTCAGGACATGTTCGCCATGCAGATTGAACAGATCAACGCTCGAGTCGCCGATTATGAAAAACAGATAGATGCCTTGAAAGAACAGATCGCGCTGTACAAGGAACGGGTGGAAAAGACGCCTCAGGTGGAACTGGAATTAACGAAACTGATTCGGGACTACCAGACGGTTCAGGACCGTTATGCGAAGCTTTTGGCCAAGAAATTGGACGCCCAGATGGCCGAAGAGCTGGAACGCCGCCAAAAAGGCGAACAGTTTCGAGTCATCGACCCGGCCATTGCCCCGGATCGACCCATCAAGCCCGATGTGCGAAAGGTCTTGGCCATGGCCTTGGTGGCCGGGTTGGGCCTCGGATGCGGCCTGGCCTATGTGCGGGAAACCTTGGATCCTCGATTTTATTCTCAAGAAGAGGTGGAAGCAGTCACCCGATGCAAGGTGCTGGTGAGTCTTCCTTTAATACAAGAGGAAAAGGAAAAACCAGGAAAAGGATTCAAGGTGTTTCGCAGGAAAAAAGCTGCGTGAAGGTGGAATGGGTTTTTTGTTGCTCCATGGCCGCCGAAGGGGCCATGAAGCGCTTTGGTAAAAAAAATCCTCAAGGTGCCCTTTTCTTTGACCGATTCTCCCTATGAAACGGGACGACCGAAACCGGCATCGAACGTTTCAAGAATGGGTAAGCGCATGGGAAAAATTTACGAAGCCCTGGAACGAGCCAAACAAAGTCGAACTGAAATTCCCGTGGTTCCTTCAACCTCAGACGGCGCCACTCCGGAAATCCCCGTCTCGGACCTTCTGCCTCAAGGATTCAGTCGTGAACTTGTGGTTTTGGACAAGCCCGGTTCGCAGGCCAGCGAAATGTTTCGGTACCTGAGATCCTTGGTGGTTCATCCGGCGGAAGGGGATCCGCCTCGCACCATTCTGGTGACCAGCGCCCTTTCGGGAGAGGGCAAGACTTACGTGGCGTCCAACTTGGCTGTGGCCATCAGCCAAGGTCTGGATGAATATGTCCTTTTGGTGGATGCGGACCTTCGAGCGCCCCGCATCCATCGAGTTTTCGGCATTTCCAACGTGACCCACGGTCTGTCGACCCACTTGGATAAACAGATTCCTTTGGAAGAACTGCTTCGAAAGACCGGGCTTCCCAAGCTGACCATCCTTCCCGGTGGCAATTCCACGCATCGACCGGCGGAACTTCTTACGTCCGAGCGCATGCGCCGGCTCATTCGGGAAGTGCGGGACCGATACCCGGATCGTTTCGTGATCTTTGATTCCACACCGCTGGAACTCACTCCGGAAACCTATGTGCTTGCCAATGAAGTGGATGCCATCCTGTTCGTGGTCCGCCGGGGTGTGACACCACGACGTTCGGTGCAGGCGGCCTTGGAAAAGATTCGGCGAGAAAAACTTCTGGGCATGGTCTTTAACGGAGACGACGCCATTCTGAAGCGCTACCGCAAATACGGGTATTACAAGAGTTACGGAAACGGGTCTCGCAAAAACAAGAGCTGACGGCCGGAACCGCCATGCTGAAAATCTTCCACACCTATTATCCCATTCGAAATTTCCTGTTTTTCCTGGGGGAAGGTCTGCTCATTTTCGGCGCCCTTTGGATCGGCTTCACTCTGCGCTACCACGGTTTTTACACCACACCCGATGCCTTACGGCACAGCATCTGGGTTCGGGTTCTGGTGGTCACCTTTGTCGTGCAGCTCAGCCTTTACTACCATGATCTTTACACGGTCTCGAAACCTGTGGGCCTTTTTGACCTCAGTTTAAAGCTCGTACAGGCTACGGGAGCGGCCTGTATCGTGTTGGCGGGCATCTATTTCGTGTATCCGCCCGTCATTTTGGAACAAGGCGTGTTTTTTCTGGCCCTTTTTTTGCTCGTGCTTCTGCTGGTCTCCTGGCGTTTCGGTTACCAGTACATGTGCCTCAAGGGAATCGGATCGGAAAGGGTTTTTCTCGTCGGCAGCGGTCGTCTGGCGGGACTCATCGGATCGGAAATTTCAGAAAATCTGGATTCCGGCTACAAGGTGGAAGCCATACTGGATCGCGATGCTACGGAAAACCTGGCCGATAAACTGGGTGTGGAGTTTTACCGGGACTACGAGCGCATGTGCGAACTGGCGGCGGAACGAAAGGTTTCCAAGATCATTGTGGCCCTGGATGAAAAACGTGGAAAATTTCCCGCGGAAGCCTTGCTGCGATGCCGCATGGCAGGGATTCCCGTCTTTGACGGCGTGACTTTCTACGAAGCCCTGAGCGGTAAAATTCTCGTGGAAGGAGCCCTTCCCAGTTGGCTTATCTATTCCGACGGTTTTCATCGGCATCGATGGACACAACTGGCCAAGCGAACCCTGGATATCATCTTCGCTACCGCCGGCCTGGTGCTGTCGGCTCCAATCATGGCGGTGGTCGCTTTGGCCGTCAAATGGGATTCGCCGGGGCCGGTCTTTTACACTCAGGAACGGGTGGGGCAGAAGGAGAAGCGCTTTCACATTGTCAAGTTTCGCACCATGGTGCACAATGCCGAACAACTGAGCGGTCCTGTGTGGGCCGGGGAGCGGGATCCTCGTATCACCCGCGTGGGCCGAATCCTTCGAAAACTGAGACTGGACGAACTGCCGCAGTTTTGGAATGTGCTGCGAGGCGACATGAGTTTCGTCGGGCCCAGGCCGGAACGGCCCGTCTTTGTGGAAAGGCTGAAGAAGCGGCTTCCCTACTATGGGGAACGGCACACGGTAAAACCCGGCATCACAGGGTGGGCTCAGATCAACTACCCTTACGGCGCCTCGGAAGAAGACGCCCTGAAGAAACTGGAATACGATCTCTTTTACGTGAAAAATTTTTCCATTCTTATGGATCTCTACATTGTGCTTAAGACTGTGCAAATTGTGTTGTTTGGGAAAGGAGCACGGTGAAATATTGAGTCATTGAGTCATTAAATCATTGAGTCATTAAATCATTGGGTCATTAAGTCATTGGGTCATTAAGTCATTGGGTCATTAAGTCATTGGGTCATTAAGTCATTGGGTCATTAAGTCATTAAGTCAGTGGGTCAGTGAGATAGGGAGTTATTGGGT
>FWPV01005337.1_pt1 | contig 25857 bp, 18 predicted proteins | sample 2228371 | NCBI WGS metagenome assembly FWPV01 (sample SAMEA103939776, study PRJEB20133) | metagenome
ACCTCCGTACGGGCGATCAAGGACGCCTACGCGGCCCTGGGTCTCAGCCTGGAACGGCTGACGCCCGGCAGCGGGGCGACCGCCGATCGCCGCCCTGGCTCGATCCTCACCCGAAAGGAGTCCACCCCCGTGAATCGCGAGACGATGAAGCACGAGGACATTCTGGCGGCAGTCAATGCCGCTCTTGACGAGCGGGCCGCTCTTGACGAACAGGCTGCCCGCTCCGAGCACGACGCGCCGGGCACCCCTGCCGGACGCCGGGCGCTCAAGCGTCTGCCCACCGGCGATCCCGCCGAAGCGGCCAGCGCCCTGGCCGCGATCCAGGTCGGCAGCCCCTATGACGGCCTGAGCGCGCTGGACATGGCTCACGGCTACGTTATGCTGCGGGCGGCCAAGGGCTTCCGCGGCGTTTCCGAGCGTTACGCCAACGCCCTGGCCTACAAGGTGCGCCGGGCCGGGCTGAGCGCGATCAAGGCCGACGAACTGAGCTACAGCACGCAGTCCGGTTACGGCGACGAATGGGTGCCCGACCTGTGGAGCGCTGAACTGTGGCGGCAGGCCCGCCTGGACAACGTGATCCTGCCCCTGCTGCGGGCGGTGGAGATGCCTTCCAACCCCTACGAACTGCCCATCGAGGGCGCCGATCCGACCGTCTATTATGTGCCGGAGACCACCGATGAAGCCGAGCTGGTGCTGGGCAGCGGCAACCCGATCCCGGATAGCAAGATCGGCTCCAGCAGGGTCACGCTGACGGCTAAGAAGCTGGCCCTGCGCGTGGGCTTCAGCGCGGAACTGGCGGAGGACAGCCTGGTGCCTGTCCTGAGCATGTACCGCGAGCAGGCCATGCGCGCTCTGGCCGCCGCCATCGATAGTGTGATCCTCAATGGGGACACGACGACCGCCGCGACGGGCAACATCAACAGCGACAACGCCGCGCCGCCCGCCGGGGCCACCTACCTGGCTTTTGACGGCCTGCGCAAGCTGCCACTGGTGACGACCACGGCCAACGCCATCAGCGCCGGGGGCGACCCCACGCTGGCCCTGCTGCGCCAGGCGCGCTTCAGCATGGCCCACCGCTACAGTGTCAACCCGCGCCAGCTGGCCTGGATCGTCGACGGCGGGACGTACGCCAAGCTGCTGGGCCTGAGCGAGTTCCTGACGATGGACAAGGCCGGGCCGGGGGCCACGGCTCTAACCGGTCAGATCGGCTTTGTGGATGGGATTCCGGTGCTGGTCTCGGCGGAAATGCCGCTGACCATGGCCGACGGCAAAGTGGACACGACCGGCAACAGCAAGGGGCAGGCGCTGTGCGTCTACCGTCCGGGCTGGATCGTGGGCTACCGCCGCCGGATCGCCGCCTCGGTGGACTACCTGCCGTACTACGACGCCTACCAGATGACGGCCACTGTCCGGCTGGGGCTGGCCCGTCTGGATGCCGACGTCGCCGCCGTGCTCTACAACATCACGGTTTAGGCGGCCTCACCCCCGGCCCTTCGCCATGCCTCACCCCCGGCCCCTCTCCCGCCGGGAGGAGAGGGGAAAAGGGGTCGGGGGTCACCCGTCTCTTTACCCCTCTGCCTCCAGGAGGTCTTGCCATGATCACCTACGCTACCCTGACCTGCTTCCGGGAGCGGCTGGGCCTGCCCGCCGGAGATACGGAGACGGATGCCCGGCTGTTCGTCGCCCTGCGTCAGGCCACCGCTCAGATCGATCGCTTCACCGCCCGCCGCTTCGCCCCGGTTGTCCAGACGCGGCGCTACGCCTTCCATGATTCGCATAGCCTGCGCCTGGACTTTGACCTGCTGGAACTGCTGGCCCTCACCAACGGCGATGGGCAGGCCATCTCGCCGCAGGCGGCCCTGCTCCTGCCGGAAGGCGATGGCCCCAAACACGCCATCCTGCTCCAACCGGCAGCGGGAGTCTGGTTCGTGCCGGGGGAGAACCCGACGGCAGCCATCGCGGTGCGCGGCGTCTGGGGTACCCATGACGCCTGGGCGGAAGCCTGGCGCGCTTCCGGTGATGCGCTGGCCGTCGCCCTGGGGGCGGATTCGAACCAGATCGTGGTTGGCGACGCAGACGGCCCTGACACGGCAGGCGTGGCTCCCCGCTTCCAGCCCGGACAGCTCCTGCGCCTGGATGACGAGTATCTGCACGTCACCGCGGTCGACACGACGACGAGTACGCTCAATGTTGTGCGGGGCGTGCGTGGCACAACCGCGGCGAGTCATGCTCAGGGCGCGGCGCTTGATGTTTACCAGCCGCCGGAGGATGTGACGGCGCTGTGCCTGCGCTGGGCGGCCTGGCTCTACCAGCAGGTTGACGCGGCTATCGGCGCCGGCGCGGACTGGCTCTACCCGCCCGATCTGCCCGATGATCTGTACCGCCTGGCCGCGCCGTTGCGCTACATCCGCGTGGCGTGAAGGCCCTCATCCCTTTCCTCCGGCCCCGGGGCCAGCCGTGAAAGCAGCGAGGAGACATGATGAACGTGCGCTATCACATCCGGGTGGACTGGGACGATGACGGCGACTTTGACCGGCCTGAGGAAACGCTCGACCGGGACGTGATCGGCGCGGAATGGGCGCTGGGCCTCGATGGGCCGAACGACTGCCTGGCCGCGCCGTCGCGGGCAACGATCACGCTGCGCGATCCGGGTGGGCGCTACCGTCCGGAGAATGCCGCCGGGCTGCTCCACGGCGCGCTTGCCCCGCGCAGGAAGGTTGCCATCAGCAGTGTGGCGGGCGGTGTGACGCGGACGCACTTCACCGGCTGGATTGAGTCCATCGCGCCGGGGCGCGACCGCACTGCCGTGATCGTCTGCACCGGCGTGGAGGATCTGTTGCGCCGCGCGGAGGTCTTTTTGCCGCCAGCAACCGATTGCACTGCCGACTGGCTGATCGCTGCCGCGCTGACCCAGGTCGATTATCCCCCGGCTTTGCTCGGTTACTGGCGGCTGGGTATCGCCCGCCTGGGCATCGATACACGCCTGCCCGATCTGACAACCGGCGCCGATCTTGAGCCGGGCCGGACCATCTTCCCTTACGCGGGTGACGGCAGGACTGCCGGTATCAGCGCCTGGGAGGCGATCCGGGCGGCGGTTGAAGCGGAGCGCGGGCTGTGCTTTGTCAGTCGCGAGGGGCGGCTGATCTTCTGGAACCGTCACCATCTGCAGGGGCCGGTTGTGCCCGTTCTAACGCTCAGCGGGCGGGAGGCGGATTTCGTCCCGCTCGTGGCCGGGGCCGGGATGGTTAACCGGGCGGAGGTCACCTGCCACCCGCGCGAGGTCGGCGGCAGCCCGGAGACGCTGTGGACGCTGCGCACCCCCCTGCACCTGCCGCCGGGCGAAGCGCGGACAATCCGCGCCCGTTACGCGGACGAAGCCGGGATGCCACTCGGCGCGCTGTCGCTGGTCGCGCCTATCGCCGGGACGGATTACTTCGCCAGCGACCTGCGCGATGGCTCCGGCGCCGATCACACCGCCGTCGTGATGGTCACGGTGGAGGCGGGGGTGGGCAGCGCCCGGCTGACCTTCCACAACAGGCATACGGTGCCGGTTTATGTGCTGCCGGGGACGCGCCTGCGCGGGATCGCCGTCCGCGATCGGGGGCGGGTCATCGCTGCCGCCGAAGACACGGGCAGCATCCTGCGCTATGGGCGACGTGTCCGCCGCCTGGATCTGCCGTTGATCGGCGATCCTGACGCAGCGGCCAGTCTTGCCCGCCATCTGGTCAATGAGGGCGGCGCGCCGCGCGCCCTGGCGGCAGCGGTGACGGTGCGCGGAGAGACAAACCCCGCCCTGCGGGATGCTGTGCTGCGCCTGACCATCGGCGATGCCATCCGCCTGGTCGATCCGGAACTCAGCCACGACGGGCTGTACCATATTGTGGGGGAACGCCACGCGCTGACCGGCGGTGGGACGCGCCATGCCGTCACCTGGACGCTGCGTCCGCTTTCCCCGCTGGTCTACTGGCGGCTGGGTGTGCCCGGCGCCGGGGAACTTGGCCAGGCCACGCGGGTGATCTACTGAGAATCGGGACGGGCGCGGTTCCCTTCTCCGTGGGCGCCGCGCCCTGCGCTTCAGCTGACATCCCCGCCGAATTGGGCCAGGCGGGCTGCGACATCCACGTTCAACACGACCTGCTCAACCTCCCAGGTGGCCCAGGGCGTGTTGTCATTCCACTGAGTCTGCGATCGCACGGGCACGCGCAGGCCATCCACCACCCCCCAGGTCAGGACGCGGTTCCGCCAGCGCCAGCGCTCAGGCCGGGACTCGTCCTGGTAACGCATCGTCTCGATCTCGCTCAGCAGGCCGGTGTCCGGGTCAAAGCGCACCGTGAACGCCTCCTCATCTTCCAGACCGGGCAGGTGCAGCCGCGCCGTGGTCGCGTCGACGGCTTCCCAACGCACGCGGGGATCGGTCAGGGGAATGGCCGGCAACCAGGCCAGCGCCTCGGCCCAGTAGCCCTGGATGGCCGCCCGGTTGGTGCGCGGTGCGTCCTCGATCCGCCCCAGCATGGCCAGATCGAGCGTCGCGTGACCTTCCAGGTTGCGCTCATGGATGCGCAGGAAGGTCAGCCCGAACCAGGTAACCTGAATGTCGTGGTAATGGCTGCTGCGGGCCGCATCGTAGTAGAAGCGGAAGCGGGTGGGCATGGGCAGGCCGGTTGGCGCCAGACGCGCCCGCCCCAGAATCATGGCGGACTTCACCTCAGGCAGCTGATCGCCGAACAGGGCGCGGGCAAAACGCTGCACCGGGGCCGGTAAATCAGCCGGCAGCGGGACTGTGCGCGGCGCGGGGCCGGAGGGTACGGCGGGGAAACGCGGCGCCCTGACCTGCAGGCCCAGCCAGCCAACCGCCAGCAGCCCGAAGATAAGCGCAACGATGACCAGAAGAAGTGGGAGGATCATGAACGGTGGCTCACCTTTCACACAGAGACGGACAATCGGAGAACGCTCGTTATCTGCCGCTTTGTGGCAACCGCGCGGCAAGGGACGGGCCAAACAGCAGGGCCGCCAGGATGAGCACATTGATGATCGTGCCGCGGAAGGCCGCTGACCAGTCCAGCACGGTGATCACCAGCGACAGCAGGGTCACGGCCAGCAGCAGGGAACGCCCCCAGGCCCGGCCTTTCAGCAGGGCGACACCCGCCGCCACGAAACCCACCGCCGCCAGCAGCCAGAGCACGCTGTACAGCCGCGTGCCGCCTGTCCCCAGATCCAGCTGGCCGCCCAGAAATACCGTTTTGTAGGGCAGATCCGGCACTTCCTGGAGTGGCCAGTAGGCCACCAGGCCCATCAGATGAACCAGCCCATGCAACATCAGCAGGACGACCAGTATAGCAGCGACCAGCTTCGGCATCGTTCGTTGCTCCTTGTTGTTCTATCTGGCCAGCGTGCCCCGGATGAACAGACCGGCCAGCGACTCCACGACATTTTCAGCAGCCAGGGCAGGTAGCGGTGTGTGCCCCATGAAGTGCTCGAACAGCACGTAAGACGAAAACAGGCTGTCAAACGCCTGGGCCAGCACCAGCGGGTTGAGATCGGCCCGCACGACTCCAGCAGCGATCTGCTCCTCGAAGTAGGCCGCCAGCTGCTGGTGGTTATCCGCTGCGCCCAGCGCCAGGGCTTCCTGCAGGTCGGGGACGGCCCGCGCGTCGCACAGCAACAGGCGCAGGATGCCCAGGTTCTGCCGGGTATCGGCAATCTGCAGGCGGGCCATGGCGTGAATATCAGCCGGGTAGTCCCCCGTCAGGTGCTCCCGGAAGGTTCGGGCAAAACCGGTCTGGTTGCCCGCCCGCAGGCAGGCCAGCAGCAACTCCTTCTTGCTGCCAAAGTGACGGAACAGCGTCACCTCGTTGATCCCCGCCCGGTCGGCAATGGCCCGCGTGGTGGCCCGCGTGTAGCCAACCTCGCTGAACAGATCCAGCGCGGCCCGGAGGATGCGTTGCCGGGTTTCCTCAGCACCGGTATCGGTGGCCATTGGCTGCTCCTCGGTAGCGGAATGCAAGTGCTCACTTACATTTGCAGTTATACGGCAGCAGGGTGATGCAAGCAAGTGATTACTTGCATCTTCTGCAGTGCCCTTTGTCATGCCCGATCCGGGCCGGAGGGGCATTGCGTGCGGTACAATCCTCCTGCCGGAGCCTGTCGGCAGGAGGAGCGCGAGATGAAGACCATCCGCTGGGGGATCATCGGCGTCGGGAATGTGTGCGAGGTCAAGAGCGGCCCCGCCCTGCAGAAAGCGGATCGTTCGGCTCTGGTGGCTGTCATGCGCCGCACAGCTCACCTGGCGGAGGACTATGCCCGGCGGCATGGCGTTCCGCGCTGGACGGACGACGCCGACGCTCTGATTCACGATCCGGAAGTGGACGCCGTCTATATTGCCACACCGCCGGATACACACCTCGCCTACACGTTGCAGGTAGCAGCGGCGGGTAAGCCGGTTTACGTGGAGAAGCCAATGGCCCGTACCCATGACGAGTGCCAGGCGATGATCCGCACCTGCCGGGAGGCGGGCGTGCCGCTTTTCGTGGCTTACTACCGCCGCGCTCTGCCGCGCTTCCTCAAGGCCCGCGAGTTGATCGCCACCGGCGCGCTGGGCGAGGTGCGCACCGTGCACGTGACCATGCACCAGCCGCCCCCCGCCGATCTGGATCCGGGCCGGCTGCCCTGGCGCTTCATCCCGGCCATTGCCGGGGGCGGGTTATTCGTCGATCTGGGATCGCACGTGCTGGACTGGCTGGATTACGCCCTGGGGCCGATCGTCGCTGCGCGTGGGCTGGCCGCCAACCAGGCCGGGTTATACCCCGCCGAGGACATCGTCACAGCGACGTGGCGGCACGACTCCGGTGTCCAGGGCACGGGGGTATGGTGCTTCACCGCCGATCGCCGCTACGACGAAATCCTGATCGTCGGCAGCCGGGGACGGCTGGCCTTCCCCTGCTTTCGTGACGATCCGCTGCTGCTGACCACACCGGACGGCACAACCGTGCTGCCGATCCCCAACCCGCCGCACATCCAGCAGCCGCTGATCCAGACCATCATCAACGCCCTGAACGGACAGGGGACATGCCCCAGCACCGGCGAGAGCGCCGCCCGCACCAGCCGCGTTATTGACGATATCCTGGCCGATTGGCGGCGGCAGTCCGGCGTGACGTTCCCGCCGATCTCCTGACCGGGCTGTCTCAGCCCAGCGTGACTTCCACGCTATGCTCGCCGGAGGTGAAAAGCGGGACGATGTTGCCTGTCACCGGCGCGCCGTCGACCGTCATACTTTGCACGCCCCGGTTCACATGGTTGGGGTTGCGGACTGTGATCCGGTATATGGCTCCCCGGAAGCGGCGGACGGCGCTGAATCCTTCCCAGTTGCCGGGGATACATGGATCGATCTGCAGGCCGGTGTAGGTCGGCCGGATGCCCAGGATGTACTGGGTGATGGCCACATAGTTCCAGGCAGCGGTGCCAGTCAGCCAGGAGTTCTTGGCCTCGCCGTGTGTGGGCGCGTCCCGCCCGGCGATCATCTGGGCGTAGACGTATGGCTCGCAGCGGTGCACCTCGCTGATCGCCTCCCGGACGGACGGGTTGATCCGGCTGTAGTAGTCAAAGGCCCGGTCGCCGCGTCCGACCATCGCCTCCGCGATCATGATCCAGGGGTTGTTGTGGCAGAAGATGCCCGCGTTCTCCTTGTAGCCGGGCGGGTAGGAGCTGATCTCGCCCAGGTGGAGGTAGTAGCGTGTGTAGGCGGGCTGCAGGAGGACGATGCCGTGCGGCGTCGCCAGCCACTCACGCACCGAATCGAGCGCCCGGACGGCCCGACCATCCTCCAGGCCCATGCCGCCCATCACGCACATCCCCTGTGGCTCGATGTAGATCTTGCCTTCCTGGCATTCCTGCGATCCCACGGGCTGGCCAAAGTCATCGTAGGCGCGGCGGAACCACGCCCCGTCCCAGCCGTGTGCCCGGACGGCTTCGTCCATCTGCGTGGCGGCCTGGCGGTAGCAGGCGGCGGAGGCGGTATCCCCGCGCTGCTCGGCCAGCGGGATCATCTCCGCCGCTGCCAGGTTGAACAACCCGGCAATGAAGATCGATTCGGCGGTCTGGCCATCCCGATTGGTGGTGGTCTGGAAGGATTCGCCCGGCTCGGCGGAGAAGGTGTTCAGGTTCAGGCAGTCGTTCCAGTCGGCGCGGCCAATCAGGGGCAGGCCATGCGGCCCCAGCCGCGCCAGCGTGTAGGCCATGCTGCGCTGCAGATGCTCATACAGCGGCGCGGCCAGCGCCGGGTCGTTGTCGAAGGGGACCATCTCGTCCAGGATGGCCCGGTCGCCGGTCTCCCTGATGTAGGCTGCTGTCGCCAGCACCAGCCACAACGGGTCGTCATTGAAGTTAGCGCCGATAGCGTCGTTACCCCGTTTGGTCAAGGGCTGGTACTGGTGGTAGGCGCCGCCGTTCGGCAGCTGCGTGGCAGCGATATCCAGGATGCGCTCGCGGGCGCGGGCTGGCACCATATGGACAAAGCCCAGCAGGTCCTGGCTGGAATCGCGGAAGCCCATCCCGCGCCCCACGCCGGACTCGTAGAATGAGGCCGAACGCGACAGGTTGAAGGTCACCATGCACTGGTAGGCGTTCCAGATGTTGACCATGCGGTTGGTGTGCACGTCCGGCGTGTTGACCTGTAGTGCAGCAAGCAGGCCGTCCCAGTACGCGCCCAGATGTTGGAAGGCGGCATCGGCTTCCGCCGGGTTGAGATAGCGCGCGATCAGCGGCCTGACCGTCGCTTTGTTGATGATCTGCGAGTCTGGCGGGTCGAACTTCCGGTCACGGGGGTTCTCGTGGTAGCCCAGCAAGAAGGTCAGCTGCCGGGTTTCGCCCGGCGCCAGGACCAACCGGACATGGTGCGCGCCGATGGGCGCCCAGCCATGGGCGATGCTGCCGCTGGCTTCGCCGCGTTCGACCGCCAGTGGCGCATCAAAGCCGCGGTAGGGGCCGAGGAAGGCTTCCCGCTGCGTGTCAAAACCGGCCAGCGGCTCCGAACAGGCAAAGTAAGCGAAGTGATCACGGCGCTCGCGATATTCGGTCTTGTGATAGATCACACCGTCCTCGACCTCGACTTCGCCGGTATTGAAGTTGCGCTGGAAGTTGGTCGCATCATCCTGGGCATCCCACAGGGCGAACTCAACCAGCGAGAAGAGGGAGAGCGCAGCAGCGGACGGGCGGCGGTTGGTCAGCGTGACCTGCCAGATCTCCAGCGTTTCATCCAGAGGGACGAAGTAGCGGATGGCGGCTTCGATGCCCAGGCATGTCGAGGCGATGATGGTGTAGCCCAGGCCATGACGGCAGCTGTACTCCTCCAGCGGACGGCGCACCGGCTGCCAGGTCGGCGACCAGTATGCGCCACTGGCGTCGTCTCGCAGGTAGATGTAGCGCCCGCCGCAATCCAGGGGGACGTTGTTGTAGCGGTAACGGGTCAGGCGGCGCAGGCGGGCGTCGCGGTAGAAGGAATAGCCGCCAGCGGTGTTGCTGATCAGACCGAAGTAAGCCTGCGAGCCGAGGTAGTTGATCCAGGGCAGGGGCGTATCCGGGCGCGTGATCACGTACTCCCGCCGGATGTCATCAAAAGCGCCGTATCGCATTCCCTGTGATCCTTTCCGTCGGCAGGCTGACCTAAAAGGTGCTGGCGCCGCTGGAGGCGCGGATGACCAGCTGGGTGGGCAGCAGAATATGGCGCGGCCCGCGGACTTTCTTGTCGATCAAATCCAGCAGCAACTGGGCGGCCTGGTAGCCTTTCTGGTGGATCGGATGGCGGATGGTGGTCAGAGGAGGGCTGGCTTCCAGGGCGCGCGGCAGGTCATCGAAGCCGACCAGCGCCACATCCTCCGGCACACGTACACCCGCTTCGTGGAGGGCCTGCAGGGCGCCATAGGCGGTGGTGTCGCTGGCGGCGAAAACAGCGTCTACCCCCTGCTTGAGCAGGGCCTTCATCCCCAGGTAACCGGAGCGCGAAGTGAAGTGCCCCTCCACCACCAGGTTGGGATCATAGGGCAGGCGTGCCCGGCGCAGGGCCAGCCGGTAGCCTTCGACACGCTCCAGACCGTCGGAGTTGTTGAGCGAGCCGGTGATATGGCCGATGCGCCGCCGCCCCAGATCGATCAGGTGGTTGACGGCGTCCTGGGCTGCAGCGATATTGTCGATGCTGACGTAGTTGATCTGGTCTTCCAGCGCTGCCGGGCGCTCGACCATCACAAAGGGGATGTGCTGTTCCACCAGGCGGCGGGTGATGCCCATCTGCCGGGTGGCGGAGGCGATCAGCAGGCCGTCCATCAGGCGGTTCCGCAGGATGCGCTCATAAAGGCGGTGTTCGTCTTCGCTGGAATTGCCCACCCATAGCAGGGTGGCGTAGTCGCGTTCCTGGGCGGCCTCCGCAATACCCTGCAACAGGGTGGGGAAGTAGTAGGGGTCTTCAAAGACGACCACCAGCTCGCGGGGGATGACCACCCCGATCACATGCGTGCGGCGCGTGACCAGTATCCGCGCTGCAGGGTTGGGAGCGTATCCCACTTCCTGGATCACCGCCATGACCTTCGCCCGCGTTCGCTCGCTCACGTATGGCTCGTTATTGATCACGCGTGAGACAGTGGAGCGGGATACTCCGGCACGTCTGGCAATGTCTTCCAGGTTCATGGCGATCAGCCTTAGTCTGAAAACCGGAGTAACATCACGGCCTTTTCCCGGCTTTGGATGTCCCAGCGCAGCGCTCGGAAGTGAGAAACTATCATCGGGACCCGGGCTGGGAGCGCTCCCAGATTTACCTGTAGTGTAGGAGCAAAGAGGATCACTGTCAAGGGGAACCCGGCGACGGTAAGCGCCTTCTTTTGAGGCTGGTGGGGAGGGATGTGCAGAAAGGTGGAATCACCCTGCTTCCGGAGCCACCGCCGGAGGCAGGGCTGCTTGCCACAATTTCCAAGCAGGATTATTATAATATTTGTAAGAGCGCTTCACGGTCTTCGGTGAAGACCCTGGCCGGTGCTCTAACAATCGTGTTGACCGTTGTGAGAGATGGGGGAAACAACATCATGGCAAAGTTCTCAAAGATACTTGCGGTTGCGGCACTTCTGGTGCTGGTTGGGTTGGGGCTATCTACGCTGCCGGCCCACGCTGTTGACGGCAGTCCCTGTCCGGGGTCGCTGCCGACGCGGCTGGCCGTCGGCGACACGGGGGAAGTGGCCCGCAGCTTCAGCAGCCTGCGCAACAGCCCCGGTGGCCTGGTGATTCGCGTGATGTATACCGGCGCGCGTTTTACCGTGCTGGAAGGGCCAACCTGCGCGGGCGGGCTGACCTTCTACAAGATCGATTATGGCGGCGGGCTGGTCGGCTGGGCGTCTGAGAGCGCGATCAGCAGCCCGTGGGGGGCGCAATACTGGCTGGCGCCGGTCGAAGATGGCGGCGAAACACCGGCTGCCTGCGCTGGTTCGCTGGCTCCGCGGCTGGCCGTAGGTGACCGGGGCCGGGTGGCGCGCTCCTTCAGCAGCCTGCGCAGCAGCCCCGGCGGGCCGGTGATCAGCGTGCGTGGCTACCACGAGCAATTCACCGTGCTGGAAGGGCCGGTCTGCGCCGCCGCCGGGCCGCTGATCTGGTACCGGATTGACTATGGTGGGGGAGCGGTTGGTTGGGCATCGGAGAGCCAGGTCTATAGCCCATGGGGGGCGCAGTACTGGCTGGAACCGCTGCCGTAGCCTCGCTTCCCCGGCCTGTCCGCGCCGATGACCCGTGCCGGGCAGGTTGCCAGGAGACTGGCCGCACCTGTTCGTCGTGCGGGGCGACCCACGCCGGGTCGCCCCGCCGGTCCGGGCCAGAGTCTGGCAGGCGCTCACTCAGATAGCACGTCCAGTTCCGCCACCCGCACATCTCCCAGCGGCCCGGCAGCGACTGTGCCGGTCAGGCGGACACCCGTCACCACCATCGGCCCTGGCAGGACGAAGTCAAACAGCTGGTAGGGCACCTGTGGGTCAGGCGTGCCGATAAGTGTGGTGCCCTCCGGCGCTGGAACCCATGCGCCATCGACCAGGCATTCCAGCTCAAAGGCAGTGAAGACCCCCGGATCGCCTTCAATCAGGCGCACCACGCTGGCCTCTACCGGGCGATCGTAGACAACCGACAGCGTCATCTGCCCGTCACGGCCCTTCCCCCGGTAGATGCGCACCGGCAGGGATGGCTCCCCGCCGGAGAAGTCATGCTCCACGCCGTCAGCAATCGCCCGGCTGGTGGCCTGGGCGGGTTCACCAGCCACGGAAGTTTCGATTATCCCACCCTCCTGGCGGACGCGATTGTTGGCGCTGCGCCGCCAGAGTTGCTCCAGCGGGTTGAGGCTCAGCGGAGGGTCAGCGGGCGCGGGCGGTAATATCCAGTGGTCGCCCTGGACGCTTCCGCCGGCCTCGATGATCGTCTGCTCAACGATCGGGAGCATACGCTCCGCCATCCGGGTGAATGTGTCTTCGGCCTGCGGGTCGTCAGGGAGATAGTCCGGCAGGTTGTCCCGCGTCCGCGCGATCTGGTAGCGGTCGGAGACAGTCACGCCGGGGAACTGCGCGAGCAGGCCATCGTATCCCAGCAGCAGGCCCAGCAAGCCACCCATCGTCGCCGTGCCGTTATCTGAATCCCAGCCGGCCAGCGTGCCGATCTGGACGGTGCGGATATAGTCGCCCTGGCCGTAGAGCAGCGCCATCACCCCGGCGGCCAGATTCACGGAGGATTCCGTCCAGCCGCGATAGACGTAGCCGTTGTCGCCGGCGTGCTGCTGGAAGCGTTCGTAGATCCGGTCGCGGGTGCGCTCCCAGTCATCGCTGTCCGGGTTGGCCAGGTAATCCGCCAGCACGAAGTCGATCACTTCGGCGGTCTTGGAAGTGTCGGGGAGGTAAGCCCGCGCATTCTCGACCAGCCACACCAGCTGGTCGCGAGCCGGGAGCGTGCGGTCAACCCGGGCGGCCAGCGCGTAGAGCAGCACGTGAAACTGGGCTGCGTGGGCCGCGTACCCGGCGGCAGTGGTCAGGATCGGCAGGTTGGCCAGCCGGAGCGCCTGATCGGGCATCCCCGGGGCCAGCGCCCCGAAGATCTCCGTCGTCAGCTGGGCGTCGATCTGCAGGCTATCCGGGTTGACGGAGCGCATCCCGGTCACGGGCGGCAGGACGCCCCGACTCATGAGATCGCGCGCCTGCCGGTTGGAGACCCAGATCCAGTCATTGATGTGCGCCTGCCAGCCCTCGGCGATCTGCGAGGCGGTGAGCAGGTTGGTATTGTGCCGGGCCAGCAGGTGCAGGTACACGTACTCGATGTCGGTGTCGTCGTCCGCCAGCCAGGGGTCCTGAAACACGAAGTCGATCACGTCATTGGACTTCCAGGTGATGTTCTGGTCAAGCCCCCAGTCGGCGTCGGTGTAAAAAGGTGGCTCGATCCTGACGCCTTCAGTAGTCAGGCCGGTCCAGTTGGCGATCGTCTCCCCCAGCCACATCGCCCGCAGCCGATCGGCGTAGTCCCGCCGCTCGATCTGCCAGGCGTCAGCCGCTACGGGCGCGCCGGCCAGCCCGATCATCAGGCTACCGATCACGGCGGCAGCCGCTACGACCGGGCACAGCCATCGCCCGACCCGTTGAGAAATGCTCATTCGCTTATCCCTACGCTTTCAGACCGCCCTGGGTTAGCCCCTCAATGAAGTTGCGCTGCAGCGACAGGAACAGCACCAGCACCGGCACGATCATGATCACCGAGCCAGCGTTGGTCAGCCCCCAGTCGCGGCCATACCGCTGCTGGAAGGCATAGAGGCTGGTCGAGATCGGCTTCAGGTCGGTGCCGGGCAGGAAGGTGACGGCGAACAGGAATTCGTTCCAGGTGAATAGCCCCACGACCAGCGCTGCGGTCAGGAAGCCCGGCCAGGAAAGCGGCAGGATGATCTCCCGCAATACCTGAATGTTGGAGGCGCCATCGATGCGTGCCGCATCGATGAAGTCCTGGGGCAGGGCGACCATGTACGATCGCAGCAGATACGTGGCAAAGGGGGATTGCAGGGCGATGTAGATGATGATCAGGCCGAAGTGGGAGTTAATCAGGCCCAGCTGCTTCCAGATGTAGAACAGGGGGATGATGAATAGCTGGGCGGGAACCCCCGTACCGATCAGGAAGTAGAAGGAGATGACATTGCCGCCCTTGAGGTCCAGGCGGGCCAGGGCGTACGCTGCCATACCGGCCAGGACCACCACCCCGGCTACGGTGAAGCCGGTCAGAATCGCGCTGTTCCTGATCGTGTTGGCGTAGTTGCCCTGTTCCCAGGCGGTGACGAAATTGCTCCACAGCGGCTCCCTGGGCAGCGTGAATGGGCTGAGGTTGATCTCCTCGGTGGACTTCAGCGAGTTGGTGACCAGCAGCAGGATGGGGACAAGCGCGAAGATCGCCAACAGGGTCAGAATGATGTAGTTAGGCAATGTGGAGACGGTTCTTTTGGCCCGGAACATGGCTAGATCTCCCATCCCAGTTTGCGCAGGAGCACAAAACCGCCGGTCGCAAGGGCCACCCATAGCGTCATGAACACCCCAACCGCCGCGGCATAGCCGGACTTGAAGCGCTCAAATGCGCTGGTGTAGAGATACGTGCCCATGACTTCAGACGCGTTGGCCGGGCCGCCGCCGGTGATGATGTAGACATAGTCAAAGACAAGGCCGGACCAGATCGTGATCATCAGGATCGTGAAGACCAGCGTCGGGCGGATGCTGGGCAGGGTGACGTAGCGGAATTGCTGCAGGCGGTTGGCCCCGTCCAGACGGGCCACTTCATACAGCTCGACATCTACAGCAGACATGGCGGCCAGATACAACACAAGCAGAAATCCCCAGAAGTGCCACATATCGACAAAAGCCACGCCGAACAGGGCCAGATCGCGGGAGCCGAAGATCGCCACATCCAGAAAGGTGATCCCGCAGCACTTGGCCAGGGCCGGGCCGATGCCGATGCGCGGATTGAGCAGGAAGCGCCAGAGCTGGGCATTGACCACCGCCGCGATCACATACGGGATGAAGTAGGCGACCCGGAAGAACATCTGCCCGTGTTTGATGCCGGATAGCAGGTACGCCCCCAGCAGGCCCAGCGCTACCGGTACCGTGAGGAAGAAGAGAGTCCAGATCAGGTTGTGGGTCAGAGCCTTGAAGAAAACCTGATCCTGGAGGAGTTGCCGAAAGTTCGCCAGGCCCACGAAGTTCATGCTGCCGACGCCCGACCAGTCCGTGAAAGCCATCCCCAGACCCGCGATCGAAGGGATGACCACGACGATCAGGTTGAGCAACAGCACCGGCACGACGAACAACCAGCCGCTGATCTGCTGCCGTCGCTGAGTCCGGCGAGCCTCGAGTTGAAGAGATGTGGCTGCCATACTGCTTCTCCAGACCTGTTTGCAGTGGATGGGTAAAGTGCCTGCCGGAACGCGGGGGCGGTGACGTCACCGCCCCCGCAGAAGCGTGTGTATTACTCGGTGACGCCCGGCGCCGGGACGTTCAGCACGACGCCTTCCGCCCGCGCTTCGTCCCAGGCGGCCTGATGGTTGGCCAGGTAGTCCTCGATGCTCAGTTCGCCGTACCAGACCAGTTCGATTTCCTCCCAGAGCTGAACATTCGGACCAGCCGGCCAGAACGTCCAGGTGGTGTAACCGATCCGGCCTTCACCGGTGACGGCGGCGAAGTCAGAGAAGAAGCGGATGAAGCGCTCATCCGTGCCCTCCGGGAAGTCCTCCGGCGTGACCTTCACCGGCACCATCCACTCCCCGAAGCCCTGCGTGGCCGACATGTCCAGGACGCGATCCGGATCGCTTAGCAGGAAGTCGATCACTTCCGCCGCGACATCAGGATGATTGGAGGCGGCGTTGATCGACAGGGTGGAGCCGGTCGCCAGTTCGTAGTTGTACTCTCCGGCGCGCTCGTTGAAGACAGGCAGCGGCGCCCAGTCCCATTCCGTGCCGGCTTCCTCAAAGGCGCCCACGCCCCAGAAGCCCCAGGTGCCGATCATCATCATCGCCGCTTCGCCGGTGGAGAGGGTTGGCCAGTAGTCATCCCAGCCGATGGCGAAGTAGTTTTCCAGGCTGCCGCTGAACCAGCCATTATCGGCAATGTGGGTTCGGAGCAGTTCCATCGCCTCCACGAACTCCGGGTCAGTCCATGGTTTTTCCCCGATCAGCGCCTTGTAGACGTTCTCCGGGCCAGCCACATTGTTGAGGTAGATGCCGACGAGGTGCTCATTGGTGGGCTGCCAGCCGACATTGCCATAGATCAGCGGCATGATGCCATCAGCGATCGCCGCTTCCGCCAGCGCTTCGAACTCCTCGAGGTTGGTGGGTGGGGTCCACCCCTTCTCCTCAAACAGAGTCCGGTTGTACATCAGGATCATGCTCTCGTAGGTCAGCGGGACACTGTACAGCTTGCCGCCGATGAACCCGGACTGGAAGGCCCAGGGGAGCAACCGGTCTTCCCATCCCCACTGGCTGGCATAGTCATCCAGCGGTTGCACCAGCCCGGCCTCAACGAATTCAGCGATGAAGGAGGCGCCGGGGGTCTGGAGAATGTCCGGCGCTTCCCCGGCGGAGATAGCGGTGCGCAGGACGGTGTTGAGGTCTTCGTGCTCGGAGATCTCCAGCCGGTAGCCGGGGTGCGCCTCATTCCACGGATCGATGAACAGTTCCTGAATGTTGGTGGGAACCGAGTTCGGTTCGGTCCACCAGGTGATGACGATCTCGTCACCCTGGGCGCTGACGATCGGCGTAAGCATCAGAAACAGCGCAATAACCAGTCCAATTGACAGGGCACGCGTTTTCACAGCAATCTCCCTCCTTGAAGATTGACCAGTATCTTGCGGAATGCTTGATTCAGGCAAAGAGTCAGGTTCGGCAGGCACCTCCTTTCAGCCTCATGCCCCGGGCACAACGCTGCCTGCAGGGGTCAGGCGATCGGGCGGACAAACACGTCGCCGCATTCCAGGGTGCCTTCTTCGAGGACGATGGCTACGGCGCCACCCTCCAGCGGCTGCCCCGTATCTTCCACATCAAAGAGCAGGCGGTCATCGATCCAGCCTTTGATCCGCCGGCCCTGTACCGCCAGCCGGAAATCATGGCTCTCATCAAATGCCCAGCGGAACTCGGTTTCCGCCAGGATGGTTTCACCGTCCAGCGCCTTGACCAGGCAGGCCCGGTTGCCGGGTCGCAGTAGCAGGGCGTAATAGCGCCGCATCCCCTGCACCCGTGCCCCGATCCCCGCCGACGCGCTCAGGTGTGGCGTCAGGCGGGCCGAAACCTGATAATCGGTCCACTCGCGTGTGCCCTGGATCAGCAGCCCGGTGCCTTCGTTCTGCATCAGGCGCAACCCCAGCGGCCACCACGGCCACCAGTCATCGAGGCCGTTTGTCCAGGCCAGCGACCACATCTTGCCGAATTTAGCCGGCTTGCCCAGGCGGACATTGGGCGCCCCACCCCAGGTGAGATAGTCCAGGTACACGCTGCCCGCGACGACATAGCCCGCCACCGGCGCGATCTCCAGGCCGATCTCAGCAATCGGGCGACCTTCCGTCTCCGGCACCGTCCAGGAGAAGTCCTGCCGCGCTCCTGGAGAGAGCGTCACCGCCGGGCCATAGAGGGGCACCAGGGCGTCAACGGCCTGTTCCATGGCCCTGAGCGCCTCCGGCCCAACCGAGAAGTGCGCCGTTCCGGCGGCTTCGTAGACGCGGATGTACAGCCGCACCTGGACAGGATCGGCGTTGGCCGGGTCGGCCTGCACTGCGGCGGTCACCGTTTGGCCCGGATACAGGGAAGGCGAGGCCAGCAGGGCGTAATGCCCCAGATCGCCGGTATCCGCCGGGATGAAGGTGTGCGTCCTGACCCGGGACACGCGCCCCGGGGCCAGTCGCCGGTAGCGGATCGCCAGGCTGCGCTCGCCCAGAGTGCTGAAGCCCGCGACATTCTCAATGGTCGTGGTCCCCTTCACTTCCACACTGGGTTCCGGCTGGAAGCCCTGCACCGCACCGGGGAACTCGAAGTGGTAACGTGCGCCGCCTTTAGGCGCCAGCGGCGGCTGCCCCTGTAGCGCCCGCCCGATGTTGATGATGTCGTAGCTGACGCGCACGGCATCGGTGATCGCCCGCCCGCCATCGGCGGTGGGGATATACAGGCGGTCAGCGACCGGGGTGCGCCAGTCCGGTCCGGCCTCGATGCCGGCCAGCCCGTTTTTGATGCCCATCAGGCAGCCAACATTGCCGGAATTGCAGTCTGTGTCCCAGCCGGAGGTGTTGCAGATCATCAACGTCTTCTGGAAGTCGTCATCGCCGTAGAGCAGGCTGAGCACGATCAGGCCGTGGTTGGGCACCATGTGGCACACACCCTGGTAATGCTGGTAGCCGTAGTGCTCCTCCAGCCACTCCCGTGCCCGCATCCAGTCATCTTCCCTGGCCCGCAGATCGCGCAGGTCGGCGATCACGCGGTAGATCGTGGAATCGCGGGGGATCAGGCCGGTGGCCGTATCCAGCAGTTTGTTGAGGTCCGGTTCCACGAAAGCCTGGGCTTCCATAGCGGCGATCACCTGCGCTCCGTAGACGGCCTCGCCGTCGTGACTGACACTGGCCGCCCGGCGGGCCAGGTCGGCGGCCAGCGCGGGATCGCCCGGTGCGACCATCGCCCAGCCGTCGATGAAAATCTGGGCGCCGATCTGCTCGGCGACCGTATGCCCGTTGGTGGCGATGGCGCCGCTGGCCGGGGCCTTGAGGCCGCTCTTGAGCCGCTGGTAGGCGGTATGTTCCGTTGAGTTGCCGACGCCGCCCCACCACAGGATCGTCCGCTTCTCGATCAGGTAGTTCAGCCAGGTCTGCCCGATCTGGGCCGGGGTCAGGTCGCGGCGGTTGCCGTAATCTGGCAGCGCCCGCAGGAACGTGAATGTCCCGGAGATGTCGTCATCGGTGACGATCAGTGGCACGCCCCGCTTTTCGTGAACGTAGTAATTGATCGGCCCCAGTTCGGCCATGATCCGCTGGAACGACCAGCCCTCGAAGGGCCGACCGAGGTAAACCCCGATCAGCTTGCCCAGCACCCCCGCATAAACCCGCTCCGCATAATCGTGAGGCAGCGACATGGCCCTGACCTTTGCCTTTCTAGGTGCTTTCCCGGATCACCAGGCGAAACTCAAACGGAATGGCGCGCTCCGCCAGCCTGACCGAACTGGTCAGGCGTTCCAGCAACATCTGGGCCAGCATGCGGCCCTCCTGCAGCATGTTCTGATCGATGGTTGTCAGCGCCGGGATCATCATGGCCGCTTCCGGGATGTTGTCGTAGCCACAGACGGCCACATCTTCCGGCACACGCAGGCCCCGCCGTTTCAGTTCGTAGATCGCGGCGATGGCCATCAGGTCGTTGGCGGCGAAGATGGCCGTCGGGGGCGGCTGGCTTCCGTCAAACAGGTGAGCGATCAGCCCTGGCACGCAGTCCGCCCGGAAGTTCCCGATGCCGACCAGGCGCTCATCATAGGGGATGCCGGCCTGTTCCAGCGCCCGGCGGTAGCCTTCCAGACGGCCATCCCCGGCGATCGTGCCCAGCACGCCGCTGAGATGGGCGATCCGGCGGTGGCCTCTGGCGATCAGATGGTTGATCATGCCGCTCAACGCTGCCCTGTCATCGACCCACAGCACATCGACGCCGGCGATCGGCGATGGCGCTCCGGACATCACCGCGACGGCGATATTGGCCTGAGTGATGCGTTCGATGTCTTCCCGTCGCAGGTGGAAAGGAACCATCGCAACACCATCGACCTGCCGCCGCAGGATGGCCTCCACAAAGGCCTTCTCACGTTCGGGCCGGTCGTCGGCGTCGTAGACCAGCAGATCATAGCCGTGCTGGGTGGCGACTTCCTGCAGGCCGCGGATCAGCTGGGGGTAGAAGGGGTTGGCGATATCCGGCACGAGCACGGCCAGCAGGTTGGTCTTGCGGGTACGCAGGCTGCGGGCGCTGGCATTGGGGGTGTAGCCCAGGGCCTGGACGGCCTGCCACACGCGCTGACGGGTTTCGTCACTGATGCGGATGTTGCCGCCTGTGCGGTTATTCACCACCTGCGAGGCAGTGGTTACCGACACGCCCGCCTGCCGGGCGACATCCCTGAGGGTAGATCGGCGCCTGTGGGGGGCCATGCACCATCCTCTTGCCTGGCCAACAGCCAACCGCCTGACCTGCTGTTTCGTTTCTGCTGTAACGTTTTATCACACTCAACAGTAGTATGAATTATCAGGCCTGTCAAGCATTTTGTCTCAAGGGTACGTTCTCGATCAGGCGTCGGGTGGCCGGGCCACCGGCTGACTCGCATTGCAGGCCGGGAGCCGTGGAGAGGGTATCCGGGATTGGCCTTGCCACTACAGGCCACGCTGGAGGGCGTGGTTGGCCAGGGCTGCCCATTCGGCCAGCGTCAGGGTTTCTGCCCGGCGCGTCGGGGCAATGCCCGCGGCGGTCAACAGCGCCGCAGCGGTTTCTTTATCGATGCCCAGGCCCGCGGCCAGGGCGTTGGCCAGTTGCTTGCGCTTCTGGCTGAAGCCCGCTCTGACCACGCGGAAGAAGGCCGCTTCGTCGGCCACCTGCACCGGGCGCTCGCCATCGCCATACGTATCGATCCGCACCAGGGCCGAGGTGACATCCGGGCGTGGCCAGAAGATGGCCGGGGAAAGGCGGGTGATAATCCGCGGGCGGCCATAATACTGCACGGAGACACCCAGCAGGCTCAGATCGCCGGGCGGAGCTACCAGCCGGTCGGCCACCTCGTTCTGCACCATAACCACCAGCCGGCGCGCCTTATGCGGTTGTTCAAACAGGTAACGCAGGATGGCGCTGGTGATGTAGTAAGGCAGGTTGGCGACGACGCAGTACGGCTCGTCGGGGCGGATATGCAGGCCCAGGTTGACTTCCAGGATGTTGGCGTGAACCAGCGTGACGTTGGGGTAATCGCTGAAGCGATATTGCAGCAGCGGGATCAGGCGGTCGTCCAGTTCGACGGCAATCACGCGGCGGGCGACACTGGCCAGCCAGTCGGTCAGGGCGCCGGTGCCGGGGCCGATCTCCAGCACGGTTTCCTCCGGGCTGAGTTCCGCCGCACGGATGATCTTGTCCAGGGCATTGGGGTCGTGCAGGAAATTCTGGCCCAGGCTCTTCTTGGGGCTGATGCCGTAACTGTCCAGCAGGCGTTTGGGATTGGTCATGGGTGTGCAGCTCCGGTGCCGTACTCAGGGCGGCGCGGGCGAACGCAGAAGATGCGCTGGCATTCCGCCGCCGATACGGTAGTATAGCGAGTCTGATGAGGAAGATCACTGCTGACGGGGCGAAAACAGTCATGATGGCGGAAAGCAAACCCTTCTGGCCGGATCGTCGCTGGTGGGCGATGTTGTTGGTTATCCTGATCGTGGCCGGCGCGCTGCGCTATACCGGGTACAACTTCAGCTTGCCGTATGTCGATCACGTGGACGAGCCAGCCTATAACATTGCAGCCCGCATGATCATCGACTTTGGCTCTCCAAAACCCATCGGCATGCACGGTTATCCGCCGGGCATTATTGCCGTCAATTATGTGTTGCTGCGTTTCTTCCACGATCCTACGACACCGCCCAGCAGTATTATCTGGATGGTACGGTTGATTTCGGTCACCTTCAGTCTGGCAACCATAGCCAGTATTGCACTGCTTGGTTTCAGGATCGCTACGCCGGCTGCCGGTCTGCTGGCGGCGGTTGGATGGACTTTCCTGACTCTCGCCGTTGAGTACAGCCGCTATGCCACCGCCGATAATTTTGTGTCCTTCTTTACAATCACGGCGTTTTTCCTGACCTTAACCGGGATTCAGTTTGACCGCAATGACTGGATTCTGGGTGGTCTCATTGCGACGCTGTTGGCCATTGTGTTCAAGTATCAGGCGATCTTTGTCCTGCCGCTGCTTCTGTTGGCACCGCTGTGGCGCCTTACTCAGCCGTCGGTTGTGAATAAGCGGCTTGTATGGCGCAATGTGTGGCATGCCGCCATCATCTGTAGTCTGTTCTTTTTTTGGCTGATCGTGCTTTTTCCGTCGCTTGAAGCCACATATTCACCTGACTGGAGCGCGCCAACAGAGCGCCTGGGGATTCCTACACCAGCGGTTGTGTGGCACAATCTGAGCCTTGTCTACACAGCGGTCGCCAACGATTGGTTGTGGTTGCCAGGTCTGGCCGGGCTGCTGGTGCTACTGTGGCGGCCCTGGCGCGATAAGGTGAGTGTGTTTGGCATCCTCGTGACTTTGTTGGGGATGCTGGCCTGGATTACGGGCATGAGTTTTTATGGGGCGATGGGCCCCCAGACGATTCGGCAGTATATCTCTGCCGCGATTCTCTTGCATGTCCTCCAGGCTGTAGGGCTGGTAGGGTGGGCCTTTGTGATCATGGAGGGGTTGCGCCGCGTCAGGGCGCTACCTGTTCTTGGCACTTATGCGTTTCCCGCATCGATTGTGCTTGTAGCTGCCCTGTTTCTGGCGGTTAACCTGCCCGATCTTCGATCTTCAATCGCCAACGCTCATGAACATACTCTGCCTGATCGGCGCAATGATCTGGCGGTGTGGATGGATGAAAGCCTGCCACCGGGCGCGTACATCAGCGGTTCTGAGAACCATAAAACCTTCAATAACGCTTGGGGTGGGTATAGGGGCTTGCACGACTATCCCCTGTATGAAGTTGCATCTCTGCTTGACCGCCCAATCGACGAGTGGCGTGCCGCAGGAGTTCGGTACGCGATTATCTCCCCCCTCGAGTTGCGGGAACTACAGGATGCACCTGACATTGTGGAACAAATCCTGGTTGTGAAGGAGTATCCTGAATCAGCGGCCTACAGAGGGCCAAGCATGGCTGTTGTGCGCCTGGCCCCGATCCAGCACCCCGCGACTGGCACCTTGGGGACGATCAGTCTGATCGGGTACGACCTTGACAGCACGATCCGACACCCAGGCGAGATTCTGCGGTTCAACCTGTACTGGCAGGCCACCGCGCCAACCGACAGTGACTATGTGGTGTACAACCACCTGGTCGCGCTGGACTCGCGTGAGGTGCTGGCTCAGGTGGACGGCCCGCCGTTGTTCGATGAACGGCGCGGCACCAGCCGGTGGGATGACCCGAAAGAAGTGTTGGTGAGCCGGGAGTACACGCTGACCCTGCCTGACGATCTCCCGCCGGGTGAGTACCGGCTGATCACGGGCTTTTACCGCCGCGATACTGGTCAGCGCCTGCTGGCAGCTGATGGCGATGACTATCTGCTGGTGACTCCGATCACCATTCGTTAGCGCGGCCTGCTCGCAGGACTGGCCGAACAAAAGGCGATCCTATGTGTGGACTGTGCGGTGTGCTGCATGTTGATGGCGCTTCCCCTGATCCGGCAGTGCTCGCCCGCATGAATGCCACGCTGATCCATCGTGGTCCAGACCAGGGGCGCGAGCTGGTGGTTGGTGCCTGCGGGCTGGCCAATCGCCGCTTGGCGATCCTAGATCTATCTCCGGCGGCGGCGTTGCCGATGCAGACGCCGGATGGCGCGCTGACCCTGGCCTACAACGGTGAGGTCTACAACTACCCGGCGCTGCGAGCCAGCCTGGAATCGCAGGGTGAGTACCTGCGCACCGGCAGTGACGCCGAAGCGGTACTGGCGCTGTATCGCCGCGAAGGGCCAGAGATGCTGTGTCGCCTGCGCGGCATGTTCGCCCTGGCGCTGTGGGACCGTGACCGGAAGCAACTGCTGCTGGCCCGCGACCGGCTGGGCAAAAAGCCCCTGTACTACTATCAAGATGCGCGGGTGCTGGTCTTTGCCAGCGAGATCAAGGCCTTGCTCCAGCATCCAGATGTGCCTCGCCGTTCCGCCCTGACCTCCGAACGACTGGCCATTTACCTGAGTTACGGGTACATCCCTGCGCCGGATACCGCCTTTGAAGGTATTTACATGCTGCCGCCGGGTCATATGGCTGTGATCACAGCGGACGCGCCACAGGTTGTCCCGCGCCCCTACTGGGAACCTCCCTATCCCGCCCCGGCCAGCCCGGATGCCTCCCGCCAGGCTGAGCTGGCCGCCGCTGTGCGCGACCAGTTGGAGGAGGCGGTGCGACTGCGCCTTCTGAGCGATGTGCCGCTAGGCGCGTTTCTGAGTGGCGGACTGGACAGTAGCCTGATCGTGGTCTTGATGCAGCGGGCTACCAATGCCACTGTGCGCACGTTCAGCATCGGCTTCACCGGGGACGCCAGCTTTGATGAAACGCCTTACGCCCGGCGAGTCGCTGACCTGCTGGGTACGGAGCATATCGCATTCCACATAAAGCCAGATGCATTGGGTCTGCTGCCCCGGCTGGTATGGCACTATGATCAGCCCTTTTCCGACAGTAGCGCGATCCCGACCTATCTCGTTAGTGACCTGACCCGCCAGCATGTGACTGTCGCCTTGACCGGGGATGGGGGAGACGAGTTGTTCGCCGGATATGAGCGCTTCTACGCTGCCGCCCTGACGCGCAAACTGGGACTGATTCCGCGCTCGGTGTGGCGGATCGCAGCCGGATTAGTTGCTGCTCTGCCGGAAGGCACTGGCTACTATAACGCGATCAAGCGGGCTGGGCGTTTTGTGCGCGGGGCCAGCCAGTCGCCGGCCCTGGCTTACTTCGACTGGATTCGCTTGTTCGACGCGGGAGCCGTCCGGGCGTTGATTGGGCAACCAGATGTGGCTGCGGCGCACTTCGCGGCAGCGTTTCGTGGGGCGGTGGATGGCCCAGGGTTGTTGGATGTGAATCTGCGCACCTATCTGCCTGATGATCTGCTGATCAAGGCTGACCGGGCCAGCATGGCTGCTTCCCTGGAGGCGCGCGCCCCGTTTCTCGACCATGAGTTGGTGGAAATGGTGGCAACAATCCCGTTCAACCTCAAGCTAAACGGGCGGGTGACCAAATACATCCTTAAAGAAGCGGCGCGCGGCCTGTTGCCGGATGCGATCATTGACCGCCCCAAGCACGGCTTCGGCGTGCCATTGGGCGCCTGGTTGCGGGCAGAAATCACACCGGTGCGAGACACGCTGCTCAGCCCGGAGGCGCGCGGTCGCGGCCTGCTGAATATAGCTGCGATCGAACGCCTGATCAGAGAACACGCGGGCGGCCAGCGCGATCATGGCCAGCGACTATGGACGTTGCTCACGCTGGAGTGGTGGTATCGCATTTTCATCGATCCGCCGGAAGTGACTGCCCCATGACACGCGCTATCCATATTTCCAAGATCACGGGTATTGCCGGCTCGGAAAACCACCTGCTCACCCTGCTGGAAGGGTTGCGCGCGCGGGGTTATGACGCCCGTTTCCTGTTACTGCTAGAGCCAGGTAACCCGGTAAAAGCGTTCGTTGCAGCTGCCCGGGCGCGTAGTATTCCTACCGAATGGTTGGTCATTCGCGGGCATGTTGACCCGCGTCTGTTCCTACAACTGACCAATTGGCTACGGAGAGAGAAACCGGCCATCATTCACACCCATCTGTTCCATGCCGATCTGTATGGTATCCTGGCGGCCCGACTGGCAGGAGTGCCGGTGGTGATCAGCAGCCGCCATAACGACGATGCCTTCCGCCGGCGGTGGCCCTACCGCCAGATCAACCGCTTTCTCTGGCGGCTGACGACGGCGGGGATCGGCATCTCGGCGGCTATCACCCGTTTTGCCATTGAGGTGGAGGGTGCCTCCCCGGCACAAATGACCACCATCCCCTATGGGTTGGCTCCCACTCCTGTGCCCGACCGCCTGGCTGCCCGCGCCACGTTGCGTGCCGAACTGGGCCTGCCACCGGATGCTCTGCTG
>FWPV01000619.1_pt1 | contig 25852 bp, 23 predicted proteins | sample 2228371 | NCBI WGS metagenome assembly FWPV01 (sample SAMEA103939776, study PRJEB20133) | metagenome
TGCCCCCGTTCGGCTGTGCTGCGTTTCGCCGGCACGATGGCCGGGCGCAACGAGTCCATTCGCGATAGATCTCCTTTCTTCGGGCAGGAACTTGACAGAGTGGGCTGCAATGAAGAATGGTCTGAAATTTCTGGGATGGAGAGCAAGAGCGACCGATTGCCGCGCTCCCTTGCCCTTTGAAACTTCCCTTGGAATGAGCGCGCCTTTCGTTGGGTTTGCCTTCGGCAAACCCAACGAAAGGCCAAACAGGTTCTGGCAAATAAACTGGCAAAAACCGCGTTAACGGTGTTGGATTGGCTATTTAAACCGAGCATTAAACCGGATCATCCTGTTCGAATCGGATCTTGCACGCGTATGAACTGCAGGGACTCCACTAATCGAGCGTTTACGAAGATTTGCAGGAGATTGTGAAATCCAATTCAATTAAAATCTTTACAACCTTTTCTGTTCTTGTCAATTTCTTTGTGATGTGCTCGAAAACTTTTTCTGCCTCCACCCTCGACGAGTTCCGTCACAGACCATAACGTTGCATCTTTTTCATCAGGCCAAAGCGACTCAAACCCAGTTCTTGAGCAACCCTGGTTTTGTTCCCGTTGTGCTTTTCCAGCGCTTCGGCCACCAATCTCTTTTCCAAGGTCTCCACCATTTCTTTCAAGGATCCCTGCAGCGGAACCTGAAGTGGAGAAGTACACTCTTTGCTCAGCATCTTCTCGGACAAATGGTGTATCTCTATATACCTGCCCTGTTCGACCATTGCCACTGAACGCTCAATCTCATTCTGCAGTTCGCGTACGTTGCCTGGAAAAGGATAGCGCGACAAGCATCGCAGAGCCTGTGGGCTAAATCCTTTGACGGATTTCTCATGCTTCGCACTGAAGTCCTTCAGGAAGTGCATTGCAAGGATGGGGATGTCGCTGGTTCTCTCACGCAACGGCGGAATCGTGATGGGGAAAACGCTCAATCGGTAAAACAAATCGTTCCTGAACCTGCCCTCCTCCACATCTCTGGCCAGACTTCGGTTGGTGGCGGAAATCACCCTGACATCCACTTTTTTCGACATTTCGGCGCCCAACGGCTTAATTTCTCCTTCCTGCAGGACTCGCAGCAGACTCGCTTGCATCATCGGCGACATCTCTCCTACCTCATCGAGAAAAATTGTGCCACCGTGAGCGACTTCAAACAATCCTCTCTTATCCTTGTAGGCTCCAGTGAAGGCCCCTTTCTTATAGCCGAACAATTCACTGGCCAACAATGTTTCCGTGAGGGCCCCACAGTTTTGGGCTACAAAGGGCTTATCTTTGCGCCTGCTGTTATAATGAATGCACCGCGCGATGAGCTCCTTGCCGGTTCCGGTTTCTCCTTCCACGAGCACGGTAATATCCGACTGAACGGCCCTCTCGCACAATTTCAGGACTTCCAGCATGGAATCGCTGTTGCCCTTTATGAGGTCAAAACGGTATCGTCCTTCCACCTCTTTACGCAGCCGGATGTTTTCTTCCCGGGTCAGTTCGATCAAGTTATCTTTTGCTTTATCGATCACTTGCAATTCTTTGTAGGCTCGATCCAGAGTGGCATGGATGCGCGCGTTCTCAAGTGCAAGACCCACGATGCAGGAAAGTGTCGTCAGGAAATCAACATCGTTTGCGTCAAAGCAGCCTTCCCTCTTGTTCACTACTTCCAGGACACCTATGACATCGCTGTTGCCCTGCAATGGGACCGCTATCAGGGACTTGGTCTGGAAGCCCGTGAAATCGTCGACCTTTTTGAAATGGTCGGGATCGGATTCAGTGTTCAGAATCACCTCAGCCTTTCGACTCTTAAATACCCGGCCGGCTATTCCCTTATCGATGGGAAAACGAAACTCCTTCAGTTTTGCAGTGAATTCTTTATGGATATTTGCGGTCCAGGAGATGAGGAACTCATCGCTTGATTCATCGGGCAGTAGTATGGAGACTCCCTCTACGTCCAGGATCTCCCGGACCTTCTTAATGATATAGTAAATAAGATCCGTCAGGCTGCGATAGGCTTGGACTGTCTGGCTGATTTCCAGGAGTACTTTCAGTTCTTCCGCTTCGCGGTTCAGGTTGAGATGGCTTTTTCTGTCGGGACCATTTTTTACCGTCATGATCTTCAGTCCACCTCGAACGCTTTCACCTGTGAAAAATCTAGTAAATCTGAGGCTTGGATTGGGGGCACTACTGATTGATTTTGCTAACTGTCACTGCCCAAAATTGCGTATGGTACGCATCACACCTCGCATTAAAAAACGCAAATGGTTTGTCTGTCAATCTTTTACCCGCCCCGATGAGCATTTTTGCTACAATTTGATCCACTGGGGAAGTGTCCGCTTGAGTGGTGCAACACCTCTGAATTTTTTGTTTTTTATATCAACAAACATAGTTTATAAATTAGTTAACTTCCGGGGGGGTGATTTGTCTCAATGAATGCATGCGAAGGTTTAGGAGAAGAAATGACGCAGACAGTACAAAATACCGATATTGGCCTGGCCGTCAAGGCACTGAAAATTGGCAAGAAAGTCAGAGAACTGCGCCAGAAAAATCGATACACACTGCAAGATTTGGCAGGGCGAACCGGGCTTTCCAAGCCGTTTCTTTCGCAAATAGAAAATGATCACGTCATTCCGCCCATAGCGACTCTCTTGAAGCTCGCTCGAGCCTTGAATGTGGGAATGACCTACTTCTTTCAAGATGAAGAAGGAAGCGATAAGATTTCTATCACCCGCCAGGAAGAAAGGATCAAGGTTGAGCGCCGTCCCCACCACCAAAAGGGTGAGGTCAATTATATCTATGTGGCGCTGGAGACCAAAAAGACCAACAAATCCATGGATCCGTTTCTGGTGGAATTCCCTGTCCAGACCGCCGAGGAGATGGTATTCATGAGCCATGAGGGTGAGGAATTTCTGTACTTGCTGGCGGGCAGCGTAGAATTTCGCACCCTGGACCGGGTGGAAATATTGCACGCGGGCGACAGCATTTACTTTGAATCCGATTTGAGCCACAGCTTCCGCTGCGTGAGTGATACGCCCGCCAAAGCACTGGCGGTGATCTGGAGCAAAACGTAACCCTATCAGGTGGGGGCTTTGACTGACCGATGACTCAGATTCTCTTATACAAGGGCAGGCACGGGATCAGCCTGGCTACCGACAGCAAAGCGGTTGCGTTTGTTCCAGACAACAAGATGGAACATATGACCGTGCAGAAGATTTTTGTGCTGAGCTCGCATGCCGTCCTTGTCACTGGAGGGGCCGGCTACGGGGTGTTGGCATGCGAAAGGTTTCAAGCGCATATCAAATCTCAAGGGCAGTTGAGCTTCGAGGTCATCAGGGAACAAACCGTTCCTTACCTGCAGGAACAGATCAACCGGATACATGCGGAAAACATCTATGCTGGTGAGCGCCCTGATCTGGAGCGGGTTTACTTTCTTTTGGCCGGATTCGTTCCCGATTCGACAGGCGATCCGTATCGTTTTGAACTGTTCGGATGTGAACATTTCACAGATCCCCTGCACCCCATCAAAACCACTCAAGTAGTGGCCATTCCCCGCCAAATGGGCATTGAATTTCGTTTGAGCCGACTTCCCAGGACCCCGTCAGAATTGGAGGACGCCCAAACAATTTGCGAGAGGTTTTTGATCAAGCTGGCTCGTGAAACCGAAGAAGTCGGACCACCCTTCTACTTTGTGCGGATCGGTTCCGATGGAATAAAAGTCCGTACGCAGGAACTGCTCGATTAGATTGGAAAATGGCGGTGGTGATCGCGGAATACCGTCATCGTCCACGAGCAGGGGTGCATCCCGCTTATCCAGGAATCGAACAGCGCCCACCTGTGTGGGCGCATCGGTTCGGTCAAACAAATTGAGTTGAAGAACAAAGCGGCTACTACGGAAATTACGTGAGGATCAAAACCGGTGACGGTCCAGCGGTTCATTCAACCACTAATCATCGCCCTTATACTTAAATGACAATTTGACCCTGGCCCGGTAGGCTGTGACCTTGCCATTTTCAAGTTTCATGTCCAGTTCGCCAACCTCCGCAACCCGCAAGTCCGTCAGGGTCTTGCTGGCTCTCTCCACAGCTGTTTTCGCCGCATCTTCCCAAGAGGTCTCGCTCGTTCCAACCAACTCGATGATCTTGTATACACTGCCCATGATTTCCTCCCTTTCTGGCACAAGCAAATGACTTGCTTCGCGCACAAGAGATCGCCGCTTTGTTCTCCATCCCGAATGAGCTCGACGATCAATGCCGGCTCCTGCCAGCCTGTATAGCGTCTAGCCCATGCTTCCATCCTGTTTACGTTTGAGCATACTACCGGGCCCCATCACAGTCAACAGTAAGGATCCCACCGGCAGGGGCCGGTGAGCAGAAATCATTGCTTCGGAGGGAGTCGATAAAAGGAATTATTGACTTCTACCGTGTGGAAACGTTCGGAATAGTATTGAAGGAATCGAGCGGCTGGAACGTCAGGGGTATAAAAGGGACCTTCCCAAGGCGCATAATGCCAGCCCGATGTCCCAATGTGTATGGGCTGTTGATCTTTCATACCTTTGGCGCGACAGCAGCAATGGCGCTCCCCCTCTGTCCTTTCTGACGCTTATTCCTGCACGGTGATGATAGAGCTCACTCGATTGCTGTTTTTCAGGGTGCCGTCAGCAAGGTATTGCACATAGCATTCCACCGCATTGTAGTAAGGTCGCACGTTCTTGGAGCTGAGCCTCAGGGTAAATCTTCCGGGGTCCTCGTACTCGATATCCTTAATTTCGGCTATGTCAGTGCATATTGTCGGGGATGCCTGCGAGTATTTTCCTTCCGCCAACCAGCGCCAGCATGCGGAACCGCTTGGAACGTTGTCTGTTACTTCCTGCGTGTAGCAGTAGAGTGACGGCTGCTTAACCAGTTCCGTTTTATCCAGCCAGCGAAAACAGGCCTTTCTTATTTTAGCGTCACCTTGTGCGCGAAAAGTGACCACGACATCATAAGGCAGATCCTCGTCCATGTTTCCGGGAATAGTAATACTCAGCAGTTTTACCTGCCCGGATGAAAACACTCCCTGCGGAAATATTGTGCATGAAGCGATCAGACATGCAGCCATAACGAACATAATGCTTCTAAGCCAGACACTCATGATGCCGCCCCCTCGACTTCCTCTAAATGTTCTGCAAAATTTCTCGAAATCTACCTCCCCCAACCGCTCTATCAGTATAAAGGATTCAGGCAACTTATACCACTGATGGTTTGGGGGAAATAGAATCATGATCACTGCTGTTGTCCATCATTATCTGTTGAAAGAGATGCTCGGAGTTGAAAATTGTCATGATTTGCAATATGGATAGAGCACCGGCGAATGAATGGAGTGGCAGACAGAGTGGTGGTGTATGAGAATATTACTGACAAACGATGACGGCATTTACGCGAAAGGTATCGAAGCCCTGTACGAAGCGCTCACAACCCAACATGATGTGACCGTGGTGGCACCTGAAACCGAACAGAGCGCGGTCGGACACGCCATCACCTTCTTGAATCCGCTCAGAATCAAATCCGTTCAGCGCAACGGTCACTTTTTTGGTTACGCGTTAGACGGTACTCCCGCCGACTGCGTGAAGATCGCCATTGCAGAGCTGATCAAACCACCGCCCGAGGTGGTCATTTCCGGCATCAATCAAGGAGCCAATGTGGGGGTCAATGTGATCTATTCGGGCACCGTATCTGCTGCGACCGAAGCTGCCGTTATGGGGGTCCCGTCAGTTGCCGTTTCCATCGATTCTTTCACGACCACTGATTTCAGTGCAGTGCTGCAGTTCATGCCGATGCTGCTGCAGATGGTGGAACAAGAGGGGTTGCCGGCCGGCGTCTCGTTAAATGTGAACGTGCCGGCTCTACCGGCGGACAAAATCCGCGGGGTCCGCGTCACCCATCAAGGCAATATGAAATACATTGAAAGCTATGATCGGCGTATGGATCCGCGCAACAATGTCTATTATTGGCTGTGCAATTCTGCGCCCCTCCCTGATACCGACCCGTGTGCCGATTCGTCTGCCGTATTGGCCAATTATATATCCATCACTCCGATACATTACGATCTGACTCATTACCCGATGCTTGAAACGTTGAGAAAATGGTATCCATGATCAGGGAGTCCCATGAGGCAACGCGAACCGTCCACGGCGTCAGGCGCCTGCCAACGCATCCGAGACTGACCGGACCTTCCTGCCGAGCGTGGCATCGGGCCACCGGTTGCGGTTTGCTCAAACCATCACAAGGAGGAGAAACGCCATGAATCGAAAGTTGTTTTGTGTGTTTTCCTGAGCCGGCCCCGTCCCGAAACGAAGCAATCGAGATGTTTATTGATTGGACTAGGGCGCATCCGGGATATATGGATGAAAAGCCGGTAGAAACCCGGTTCAGATTCATGATGGAACAGTAGCCTTGCAGGGAATAACCTGGTGTCTTTGAAAGGAATGAACTATGAACAGGACGGTAATCGCGTTGATTCTGGTGATCGGCCTGGCGCTTGCTGGATGCGCGGGCATGTCGGAAACCGAACAAAGGACTTTGAGCGGTGGTGCCATGGGTGCCGGCGCGGGTGCCTTAATCGGAGCCATTGCTGGTGATGCCGGCTTGGGAGCCGTCATCGGTGCGGCCGCCGGCGCCGGTGGTGGTTTTCTCTACGGCAAGCACAAAGAGGGAGAACAAAAGGCGTATGAGCAGGGATATCAAGCCGGACGCGCCTCTCAGTAAATCCTGCCTGCCAATTCAAGGCTCACCCATGATCATTTGCCTGGCCAAGGCTCGTACTTCCCGGTCACTGGAGTACGGCCCTCCAGCGGCCAGTCCCAGAGCAATCCACCCGAAAGATCCATTTGGATGATTTCCAAACCCTTTATATTATGCTACCTTCGCAGTCGCTGGAGATGCGAGCCTGCCGGATTCGCTCGAGATTCCCACCATGCGTTCAATTTAGGTTTATGCAAGTGATTCAGGAGAGCAAAGGGTGAGTCCGCACCAACCCAATCAAGACAGGCCAATAGCGACCGGAGAAGGACGTTCGCCGGATATTTTCCTTTTTCTGGCTGCCCTCCTTTTGCTCTTTTGGGGCCTTGGCACACGCGGCCTATGGGGTTCTGAAGGGCGCTGGGCTGAGGTCACCAGAGAGATGTTTCTAACCGGCGACTTTTTGCATCCCACCATTGGAGGCGAACCGTATTTCGATAAGCCTCTTCTGAGCTACTGGCTGATTGCCGCAATCACTGCGGTGACTGGAATATTGAATGAATGGGTTGCGCGACTGCCAAGTGCAGTCAGTGGATTTCTCACCATTTGGGCAACCCGGGATATTGGCGGTCGACTATGGTCAGCCGAGATTGGTAGACTTGCAGCATGGATTCTGCTGACAACCTATGGCTTTCTGTTTTGGTCGCGTACCGCCGCTGCAGATATGGAAAATGTTGCCGCTATCATCATTGCAGTGGCCTGGTACTGGTCACAAAGAGACAATCCCGGCTTCAGGAGTTTCCTGATCTTTTATTTGATTCTGGCTCTTGGGGCCCTGACCAAAGGGTTGACTGCGGTGGTCGTGCCAATAATTGTCATCTTCCCGGACATTTTGCGGGAAAAGCGCTGGCGCATGTTATTCAAAGCCTCCCATTGGGCTGCTCTGGCACTCGGCCTTGGCGTCTATCTGGCGCCTTTCTGTTACGCTTCCTTCACGCGCCCCGACTACCAGGCGAGTGGGTTCGGTATGGTGGTCAGAGAAAACATTGTTCGGTATTTCAAACCATTTGATCACAAGCAGCCATTTTACATTTATCTGTATGAACTTCCTCTATTGCTGCTGCCATGGTCTCCCCTCTTTATCGCGGCCACGGCAGGCATTGGTCGTGCCTGGAAATCGCTGGACGAAAAGACCCGCTGGCTGGTCGAGTCAATCGCCCTGATCTTCCTGTTTTTTACGTTGTCGGGTTCCAGGCGAGGTTATTACATCCTGCCGATACTCCCTTTCTGCACTTTGTTGACGGCAATTTTTACCATTCGACCTCGACCAAATGCAAACCAGACTCTTGACCTTTGGGCCCTTGGAATTCAAAAAACGCTGATGTTTTTACTGGTTGCTGCCAATTTGCTTGTCCCTCTGATGCTGCCGATTATGCGGGTCTGGATGGGATTCAGCGCACCTGTGATGCTCTATGTCGCCTGCCTCACCATCGGACTGTCGGGCCTGGTTTTCGGGCGGCTGGCATACAAGGCCACAGCGGTGAGCAATTACCTGCCGGGGCAGCCGCTGGTGCAAGCCATGCTTGTCATGGCCATGTTGACCGTTGGCGGTTACTTTTGCTGGCAGCAGAATACGCTTGATGCGCTGCGCACCGAGCGCCCTTTTGCGTTGGAGCTGCAAAAGGAGCTGGTCGGGCTGCCGCCGTACCGCATGGCAATTTATCCCAGGACGGATGCCAAACTCTGTTACTACCTGGATGTGGCGCAGCCTTTGCACATCCTCGATCGTCCCGAAGCGGTACAAAACTTTTTGGATGAGGAAAAGCCGGGAGTTTTGATCATGCAACGCAGACATGCGGCTGACCTTCCGTTCCAGATCCAGGCGGAATTGGACGGCATGCGACAGTTCCGTGAAAAACAGCAGCCGTGGGAATCAAAATCTTCGGGTGGTGAAAAATGGGTAGCTTACTTTTACGAGGTGACCGGGCAGTGACTCGCTATATTCCACTGATTCTGACCGGCGTGCTCTTGAACTCGGTGGCTCAGCTTTGCCTGAAGCAGGGAATGCAGACCATTGGCTACTTTGACTTCAGCCTCAGGAACCTGCTGCCGGTGGGCATAAAGATAGCATTGAATCCGGTCTTGCTGCTGGGGATGGCCTGTTATGGGGTGAGCATCGTCATCTGGCTTATGGTTCTGTCACGAGTGGATGTGAGCTACGCTTATCCGATGTTGAGCGTCGGCTACCTTGTGACTGCTCTCGCGGGCAAGATTTTGTTTGGAGAACTTGTCGGATTAACAAGGCTTTCTGGAATTCTTCTGATCTGTCTGGGGGTCATCCTGATAACCCGCAGTGGCTGATAATGCAAACGGAGAACGATGAGTAGCGAAAACAGTCCCAAACTCTCAATTGTCACGCCGATGTACAATGAAGAGGTAAACGTAAAACGTTTTTGCCAAAGACTGTATGCCGCCCTTGAAGGTCTACCGGAAAGCTGGGAAGTCATCTGCGTCAATGACGGCTCGTCGGACAGAACACTGGATCTCCTGCTGCGGGAAAAAGCGCGGCGCGATCGCTTGACGATTGTTGATCTTGCCCGCAATTTTGGTCAGCACGCGGCCGTTCTGGCGGGATTCACCTGCAGTCGGGGAGAATGGATCGTGACCCTGGATGCCGACCTGCAAAATTCTCCCGAAGAGATTCCCAAGCTCATCGACGCCTTCCGCAGGGGTTATGATCTGATCGGGTCCATCAGGGTAGACAGGCACGACCCGCTTTTTAGAAAGTGGGCATCACGATTGACCAACCGACTGATCAGAGCAATTTCCGGCATATCCCTCACCGATTTTGGCTGCATGCTCAGAGGCTACAGTCGGGAAGTCGTCAATGGAATACTCAAGAATCCGGAGTACAGAACGTTCATACCGGCACTTGGCGCCCTCTTTGCGCGGCGCCCGGTGGAAATTGCAGTGCAGCATGAGGACCGGGCGGCGGGCGAGTCCAAGTATTCCATGCTCAAACTGTTCAGCCTGCAATTGGATCTGGTCACGGGTTTCTCTCTTTGGCCGCTCAGGGCGTTGTTTTTTGTGGGCAGCTTCATTGCGGCCTCAGGGCTCTTGATGGGACTTCTCATTCTGGCGTTGCGCCTCTATTTTGGTGCCGAATGGGCCGGTGGAGGTGTGTTTACGCTGTTTGCGGTGCTGTTTTTCTTTGTGGGTGCTCAGTTTTTCGCTTTTGGTCTGCTGGGTGAATATGTGGGAAGAATTCTTCAGTGTGTGCGGGGCAGACCGCCCTATGTTGTGAAGGAGATTTACCCGGGACTTCCGGCCCAAGTTGTTGACTCCGGCTCGGAGCATCAGGAGGTTGCATGAAGGCAGTTGTCTTGGCCTACCACAATATTGGCTGTGCAGGCCTGGAAGCTTTATTGAGGAATGGATTCAGCGTTGCTGCAGTTTTCACGCACAAAAATAATCCACAGGAGAATATCTGGTTCGAATCCGTGGCCGAACTCGCTGCAGCGCGCGGACTCCCGGTGTTTGCTCCGGAAAACATCAATCATCCCATCTGGGTGCAACGTATCCGGGAGCTTGAACCCGATATTCTGTTCTCCTTTTACTACCGCGACATGCTTGCCCGTCCCCTGCTCGATATCCCCCCCAAGGGATGCCTCAACCTGCACGGCTCTCTTCTTCCCAAGTACCGGGGCCGATGTCCCATCAACTGGGTGCTGGTCAACGGCGAAAAGGAAACAGGAGTCACACTGCATTACATGACGCCCAGGGCCGATGACGGTGACATTGTCTGCCAGAAAAGAATCGTGATCTCACCGAATGATACCGCCAGGTCCCTGCATGAAAAAGCAGTACAGACCTCCGCTATCCTCCTGGATGAGGTTCTCCCCCGGATAAAATCCGGTATCGCCCCCAGGGTTCCCCAGAATCATGAGCAAGCCAGTTACTACGGAGGTCGGCGGCCGGAGGACGGTGAAATTGATTGGCAAAGAACGGCGAAGCAGGTAAGAGATCTGGTCAGGGCGGTAGCCGGCCCCTACCCCGGAGCATTCAGCTATATCGGCGACAGAAAGTGCATTTTCCACAGGCTCACCGAGGTTCGCACAGGCCCGGTAAACGGCAGACCCGGGGCCGTCATTTCCATGGATCCGCTGGTGATCGCCTGTGGCGAAGGGGCGGTGCAGGTGGACTTTGGGCAAGCAGAAGACGGTGTCTACACCACCGGCAGTCAACTGGCGGCGGAGCTCCATTTGACAGCGGGCAGCCTCTTCGGACCTTGTACCCGCAAGCGCTTGGAAGCTACTCGCAAGAAGAGAGTTTTGATCCTGGGAGTTGACGGCTTCATCGGCAACGCACTGAGCGAGAGGCTTTTGAACAGCGGCCAGTATGAGGTCCACGGCATGGATCTGGGCGCGAACTCGATTCAGCGTTTAGTCGACCGGCCGGGGTTTTATTTCGATGAAGGGGACATTTCCATTCATCGCGAATGGATTGAATACCATATCCGCAAATGCGACATGGTCATTCCGCTGGTCGCCATTGCCACCCCCATAGAATATACGCGCAATCCCTTGAGAGTTTTCGAACTGGACTTCGAAGAAAACCTGCGCATTGTTCGCTATTGCGTGAAGTACGGCAAACGCATTGTGTTTCCGTCCACTTCCGAGGTCTACGGAATGTGCAGTGAGGATGAGTTCGACGAAGACAATTCTGCTTTGGTTGTCGGTCCCATCTGCATGCAGCGCTGGATCTATTCCTGTTCCAAGCAGCTGCTCGATCGAGTGATCTGGGCCTATGGCAAAGAAAAAGGGTTGCAGTTCACCATTTTTCGTCCGTTCAACTGGATAGGACCCAGGCTCGACAGTCTCAGTTCGGCGCGCATCGGCAGTTCCCGAGCTATTACCCAGCTGATTCTGAACCTGGTAACCGGCACTCCCATTCAACTGATTGATGGGGGCAACCAGAAACGCTGTTTTACGGATGTGGGCGACGGTGTAGAGTGTCTCTACAAAATTATCGAAAACAAAGATAATAGCAGTGATGGACGTATCATCAACATTGGAAATCCTGACAATGAAACGAGCATAAAAGACTTGGCGAACATGCTGGTGCAAAAGTTTCACGGTCATCCTCTGAGAGCTCACTTTCCACCTCATGCGGGTTTGCGTGAAGTGGAGAGCGGCACCTACTATGGTGAAGGATACCAGGACGTGCAACACCGCAAGCCGTCCATAAGGAATGCCTGGCGTCTGTTGAGGTGGCGGCCGACGGTGGGGTTGGAGGAAGCCGTTGAACGCACACTGGATTTTTTCCTCAGGGAAGCGGTGCGCTGCGGCGAGTTTGAGCTCCGCCAACCACTGCATGAGCAAGCATGGGAAGACGGCAGTACTTGACAAATGGTCATTGGCCTTAGAATCGATGTCGATACGCTACGAGGAACCAGAGACGGTGTCCTGCCGCTTTGCGACCTGCTGAAAAAATATTCGTTGCATGCCTCGTTTTTCTTTTCCGTGGGCCCGGATAACATGGGCCGGCATTTGTGGCGCTTGTGGCGCCCTTCCTTTCTGTACAAGATGGTGAGGTCCGGCGCACCGAGCCTTTACGGGTGGGACATTGTCATGCGCGGCACCCTCTGGCCCGGCCCCGTCATTGGAACGAGGTGCAGCCATGTGGTCCGGTCCGTGCTGGAGGCCGGACACGAGGTGGGAATTCATGCCTGGGATCATCACGCATGGCAGAGTCGCATTGCAAGGATGAACGCGGATGCCATCGAACGACACCTGTCATCAGGAATTCACATGCTCAGGCAAATCACCGGAGTCCAGCCCTGCTGTTCGGCAGCGCCCGCATGGAAGACCTGTGATGCGGCATTGCTCCGGAAGGAGCGCTTCCCCTTCACCTACAGCAGTGACTGTAGAGGACACAGCGTGTTCCGGCCCATCGTCCATGGAAAAGTCCTTTCCCAGCCGCAAATTCCCGTTACCCTGCCGACCTATGATGAGCTCATTGGACGTCATGGAATCAGTGACCACAATTACAATGAATTCTTGATGTCGTGCATGAATCCGGAAGGGCTGAATGTGCTTGCCATTCACGCCGAGGTTGAAGGGCTTTCGCGCATTGAATTGTTTAATGGTTTTGTACGCAGGGCTCTTAAAAAAGGAACAGGGTTTGCCCCTTTGGGCAGTCTTATCAGCAACTCCCTCCCCGTCGGGCATGACAGCATTGTCAGGCGGAAGCTGGTTGGCCGTCAGGGATGGGTTTCGTGCCAGGCCGGGATGACAGATCCTGGCAGCTTTCATGCGCAACCGCCCGGGGGAGAGGGGCGAACTTTTACCGTGCCGCAGTGCTCGTGAAAGCCAGGCACGACCAGGCTCCGGCGTGGTGAAAAGGTTTCCTATGAAAGAAGGGCTGCGTGAACGATACCCCCAAGACACAGGATGACAGTCTCTACAGGCTCTTATTCTGGATTGTTCTGGCTGGAAGCCTCCTTGTTTATTTCTGGGGCATCTGGGCCATCCCGATCCTCTCTCACAACGAGGCGCGACGAATGATCGTCGTGCAGGAGATGATTGCCGGCCACAACTGGCTGCTACCCACACTCAACGGACAGCCTTACCTGGCAAAGCCGCCTCTCTTTTACTGGCTGGCAGGAATCTTGACCTCACTGTTCCACACCACTTCCGAGTGGGTGATGCGCCTGCCGTCAGCACTCAGTGCTTTTGCGGTCACCTGGTTGCTGTACGCCCGGGTAAGAGACCACCTCGACCGGCGGACCGCTCTTTTTACCGCGCTGACTCTGGCAACTTCGGCTCAGTTCACAATGTTTGCACGCCGTGCCGAAATAGAAATGCTGCTGACCGCCTGCTGCGTGGCGGCGCTCGTTTTCTACCGGGATCATTTGAACAAAGCACATGGCAACAGGTATCTTTGCCTCTCATACGCTTTTCTGGCATTCGCTTTTCTGACAAAGGGCCCGGTTGCCCTGGTGTTTTTCCTACCCCCGATTGTCGTCTTCGGGCTCGTCAAAAAAGATCGGAAGGCTCTCCGGGGACTGCTTTCCGTAAGCGGGTGGGCTATCTTTGCAGGAATCGCTTTGCCCTGGTATCTCTATGCTTTTTTCACGCTGGAAACACAGATGGAGAGAGTCATCAGTGAGGATATTGTCTCGAAGGCGTTCAGTGGGCGGGACAAAGATCCCGTTTACGACTATCTGCTGGTGGTTCTGGCAGCATTCGCACCCTGGATCGCTGTCGTCTGCTACAGGACCAAGAAAGTGATTCGACATCTACATGATCAATATGACAGCGCATACTTTGCCGCAGGCTTTTTGGTTCCCCTCATGGTCATGTCCTGCTTTGCCCAAAAACATGCCAAGTATATCCTCCCGCTGATTCCCTGCGGCGCCGTTCTGATAGGAATCTGGCTGGCCGAACTTGCCGCCGATTTACGCCGACGTTGGCATAAGCACTATGGTTTTCGCGTCATGTCAGTGGTTGGCATCGTGCTGGCAGGATTTTTTGTTTATTATTCGCTGGTCGAGTCGAGAATTTATAGGTATCGATTTGAAGTGCTTGAACCCCTTGCCGCCAAAATTCGAGCTCATGCCGTCGAGACCCCGGTATATCTATACAAAGATCTCAACTATCAAGTCGTCTACTATTACGGTAAGCCTATTCCTGTCGTTCAAAAACCGGAGCTTGAGGCCATGATCAAAACCGGTCAAGATTTTCTTTTGCTGGCTGAAAGCTCGGGTTGGGAGGACTTGAGCGGTGCAGAGCTTTGCATCATCGCTGAATACAAACCCTTCCTCAAGCGGGACAGGGCCGTAAGACTCCTTGCAAGCAGTAATCTCTGCCCGTCCTCTTAAGGCTCTTAATGTCTCTTGTGCCGGTGAAAGCCGCTATACTCGACTCCCCTATTGCCCCGACGAAACTTTCAACAGCATTGGTTTGACGCTTGTCTCTTTGCGTACATTTGTCATGAGAGACTCCGCCTTTCGCTGATCGTTCACGGGAGCCAGCTGCACCACGTATAGCCGGCCGAAATTCGGGTGGGTGGTGGTTTTGACAATCACTTCGTATCCCTTTTGCAGCAGCGTTTGTTGAATGTTGTCAGCATTCTGGCGCTGCTTGAAAGAACCGATCTGCACAACATATCTGGTGCCGGTCGGGGATGCTGCTTTTGCCGCTGATTTGGAAGCCGGTGCTGAAGGCGCTAAAGACGCCTGGCGCGGGTGTGCAGGGGGAGGTTGTTGGCGTGGAACAGCGGATCCGGCGGGGGCGGGCTCGGGTTGCACAGTGGGCGTGGCCTCAACCGCTTTCGCCTCGGTTGAACTGGGAGATTCTGCCGCATCCTTTTCCGGCGCCAGCGCTTCCGGCTGGGATTCAGCCATTGAAGCCAACTGAGGCTGTTCAACCGGGGTCTCTCCTGGCGGAACTGCACTTTCTCCGACGGGACCTTCAGTATAGCCTGAAGCACCACTCCCTTCTTGCACTCTCGGCATGTCCTGGCTTTCTGTTAATCCAGGCTCCAAGCTGGACTCACTGATGCCTTGAGCAGAATCCGGCTGCCGCGATGCCAGCCCCGATCCCATATCCAGTGGCGACGATCTGGGAATCTCTCGCACCACCATGCCGTTTTCAGCAGTCACCTTCTTCGATGTTGTCTTGTCCGATCGCCGCTGGGTGATCAAAGGAGTAATCACCACCAGCAGGACCAGCCCGATGGCCGCCCAAAGAAAGTACTTATAATAATATGAAGAAGACCCTTTCTTTATATTCCTGTTGAGAAATACTTTCCCCCCCATGACTCGCTCCTCTGCTCTATTCGTGCGGCAAGTTCCTTGCCTTTTCAATGGCTCGCTGAAATCCCGGCAGTGATTTTTCTATGGTAGCATCATCGACACAATAAGCTATTCTAAAGTGACCCGGGCCTCCAAAACCACTCCCTGGAACCACCAGAATGTTTTCTTCCTGAAGAATCCTGACAAACGCGACATCATCGGCTAGAGGACTCTTGGGAAACAGATAAAATGCTCCCGCGGGAATAGTCAAGTCATACCCGAACCTCTGCAGTCCCTCAGCCAGTCGATCACGTTTGCGCTTGTATATTTCGACATCAACACAGACCCCTTGCAGTTCTCCAACCACCCTTTGCATCAGACCCGGTGCGTTGACAAAACCGAGTATGCGGTTGGCCAAAGCAAGAGCACCAATGAGCTCCTGCAGTCCCTCGATTTCCGGGTGAACGGCAACAAAGCCGATCCTCTCGCCCGGCAACGATAAATCTTTGGAATAGGACGATGCGATCAGGCTGTTCTTGTAATACTGAAATATACAAGGTACGCAGCATCCATCGTAGACAATCTTTCTGTAAGGCTCATCGGATACCAGATAAATGGCATGCCCTTGCTTGTCCTCCTGGCTTCGCAGGAGTTCTCCGAGACCCTGAATGGCGGCTTTGGCGTAGACTTGACCGGTAGGATTGTTGGGTGAGTTGATGAGGACGATCTTGGTCTTGGTCCCGATGGCTTTTTCCATAGCATCGAGATCGAGGGTGAAATCGCTGCGCGTCGGTACGGTTTTGAGCACGCCCCCATGATTGTCGGCGTAGAAGCTGTATTCGACAAAATAGGGCGCCGGCACCAGCACTTCGTCTCCCGGATCGAGCAGAGCCTTGAAAATGATATTGAGCGCACCGGCGGCACCACACGTGGCCACCAGGTGATCCGCCGCAATGGACACGCAGTACTCGCCGCACAGATAAGCGGACAGAGCGGAGCGCGTTTCAGCCAGACCCACGTTCGGCATATACCCGTGCATGCCGGGCTCTTCACGCATCACGACTTCAAGCAGCTTCTGTTTCACAATCTGGGGAGGAGGCACGTTGGGGTTGCCCAGGCTGAAGTCAAAAACATTTGCAGCACCATACCTCTTTTTCAGCCGCGTTCCTTCTTCGAACATTTTTCGAATCCACGATGCACTCTCCATGAACTGAAGCATTTTTTGGGCTACAGCCATCAAATATTCCTCCGTAAATTGGATTGATCCGCGTGCGGGCAAATTGTGAACATGCCATGTTCCGTGGTTCTATGCCAATATAAAAGAGGCACAAAGGAATATGCAAGGGTTAAGCGACTGCTGTTTCTATCAGTTACTCCACAGCAATGGGTACATCCTGCGGTGTGTCGTATCCAGGCGGTGCAGCCCCGCTTCTTGAGCCCACCTCCAGACAGTGTGGTACTCATGGGCCGTCAGTGTGCGACCCAGCCCCTGAATTTCTGCAGCTTCATGGCAAGGCCGATAATGTCCCATCAAATTAACATACGTACGATCTGAAACCTCCGTTGCAAGCCAGTTCAGGATCTCACGGCTTTCATCCAGGTGTGCGGGCAAAATGAGATGTCTCACCAAAACTCCCCGCACCGCCCTGCCCGCTTCATCCAGCAGCAACTCGCCCACCTGTCGGTGCATTTCCCGGACGGCTTCCCTGGCGACTTCGGGATAAGCGGAGGTACCGCACAAGACGGCAGCAGTTTCAGCCTTCCAGAATTTAAAATCGGGCAGGTATATGTCCACGAGACCGCGCAGGGCTCTCAGGGTTTTGACTTTTTCGAATGCGCTGGTGTTGTAAATAACCGGCAGCGTAAGTCCTCGTGAACGTGCTGTCTTGAGAGCGAGGATAATGTGCGGCAGGAAATGAGTCGGCGTAATCCAATTGAGATTGTGGCAGCCTTCTGCCTGGAGCCAAAGAAAAATTTCCGCCAGCCGACCCGCGTCTATGTGACTTCCCTCTCCGCGCCAGCTCATGTCGCAGGTTTGGCAGAACCTGCAGCGCAGCGTGCAATGCGAAAAAAAGATCGCTCCCGAGCCCCCGTCGCCTACCAGGCAGGCCTCCTCACCAAAATGCGGCATATAATCGTTGACAACCAATTGGGAAGATGCCGCACATTTTCCCAATTCGCCAGATGCCCGATCAACGCCGCAGTCCCATGGGCAAAGCCGGCACTTTCGGTATTTCCTCATTGCCACAGGCATCCTTGACCCTCAACCGTGATTTGCCATTGTTTCCGCCGTCAGGTCGCCATGAGATTTTGGCGGGAAGCAAATGGGGGGCGCACGGCAATTCTGCAGCATTGGGATGAAAATGTCGAACACTTCGAATAAATAAAGTTTTTCGTGCTGATGTGGTTTCATGCTATTAGAATGCTTTTCGAACACCTGTTGCTCATCACATCCACCGGCAGAATTGAATCGGGGCTGTGAAAGTCATTTTGTTTTGGGTTGGCTTTGGCCGTCACAAGCGAAATCTTCAAAGGATTTCGGGAAAGAGAGATCGAAAGCCATGAGAAATGATCCCATAAAACCGCAATCATCTGCCGTAAGAAGCTCGCGCACCGGGTCCGCCTCGAGACACTCCCACAAGACTCCGCTCGTTATTTCTGCTTTCATGATACTGCTCGCGCTGGTGGGTGTTGCCATCACGGCGGCCAATTTCAAGAACGCCAAAGCATTTTGGGTCGGTCTTATGCCCGTCTACGGAGTGTTGTGCATTTTCACCGCTTATCATTATGGCGGCAGGACCAACTCCGCGCTGGTTGTGCGGCAGGTATTTCACTGGCTTGGAATTGGCGCGGCCATCTATCTCGATTTAGCTTTCCTGCATACTTCCGGTGAACAGACCAGCATTGCTGCAGGGCTGAGCTCGCTGCTTCTGCTGGCCCTGGGCTGCTACCTGGCAGGGATCTATGTGGAATGGCCGTTTGCGGTGGTCGGCATTTTTTTGGCGGTTACCATGATCGTCCTGATCGCCGCCCAAGAATATTTGATATTGTTGCTGGGAATCGGTGCGGGACTGCTTGCGGTGATGTTTGCTGTTCACAGATGGTCGAAGCCGAATGGGTAAGGCAGGGGGATTTGGGTCACACCCTGCCCACCCGGCATCAACTGGAAGATGAGTTACTGCCGGGACACGATGGAACCCCGTCAGCCCAACCGATGCCTAACGACGGCGTGGCATCAACAACTGCGCATCCTGCTGGGTGATCGTTCCGTCCGCTATACCCTTCTCGATCAACTGCACCATCAGTTGATGCCGCTTGGCACGAGCTTCCATTTTATCCACAATCGCTTTGCCCTGATCCGCCGACAGATAGCCGTCGGTTACCAGTTGGTTGATCTGAGCAATCTTTTTGGCTCTCATTTCAGCACGAAAAGTCTCTCGGTCAACGTTGTATTCGTGCAACAGCGCCTTGAAATGCTTTTCTCTGACCTGCTGCCTTACGGTCTCAACGGGTTGTTTGGTGAGTTGAGCCAGTACGTCGACCATCATGTTCTCCTGCAGGTATTTACCCAGGGAATTTGATCCTCCGTCGGGGCGATGACAGCCGTATTTCATGAATTTGCCCGGCCCGTCTAAAGTGCCCGCCGCGTGCAAGCCGCTCCACGCTGTCGCACCAATCAACGCCACACAAGCCACAACGATCATTTGCATCTTTTTCATGTCAACCTCCCATGGTCACAAGTTTGAATTGAACGCTTTTTATTTCCACCGTTTGTTCCAAGCGTTGGCCATAAAATAGCGTTCAAATGTGGGGAGATTATGAAGGAAAGTTGTGAAGAATGTGGAATCGCGGCATGGACTTAAATAAAGCCTTGCAGCTGCTGGATGGGCACGGCAAACTGCTTGTCGATCCGGGAAATCCATTTCACCCTGTTGTTCTGAAAAAATGGGAACTTCTTGACACCTTCCAGTGCAGATGCTATTCGAAAACCTCAACAAAATCAAACTCTATCACCACACTTTATACTCTGGAAAACGGAAGGAGAAATACATGAAGAAGCTTTCGGTACTTCTGTTGGCTGTTGCTATGGTTGCGCCGGGCATTGCCGCGCAGATCAGCCAGGCGGCAGGCTATAAACAGGAATATAAACTTTCCACGGTCCTTGGCAAGCCGTTCCCCTGGGGTAACGCCGGTGAGCGCTGGGCAGAACTGGTCAGGGAAAAGACCGCGGGACGGATCAACATCAAGATGTATCCCGGTGCCAGTCTGGTCGGCGGAGACCAAACGAAGGAGTTCACGTCCATTCGGCAGGGAGCGATCGACCTGGCCATTGGTTCTACGATCAACTGGTCTCCCCAGGTGCAGGAACTGAACCTCTTTTCCATGCCCTTTTTGATGCCCGATTACAAGGCTATCGACGCTCTGACCAAAGGTCAGGTAGGTGACGAGTTGTTCAAGATCCTGGCAAGCAAAGATGTAGTCCCGCTTGCCTGGGGTGAAAACGGTTTTCGGGAGCTCAGCAATTCGAAACGGGCTATCCGTTCCCCTGAAGATCTGAAGGGATTGAAGATCCGTGTGGTTGGTTCACCCCTCTTCCTGGACAGTTTCACTGCCCTTGGCGCAAATCCCACCCAGATGAGCTGGGCGGATGCGGTTCCCGCCCTGTCGAGTGGTGCCGTGGATGGACAGGAAAACCCTCTGACCGTTTTCATGGCAGCCAAGCTCTACAGCGCCGCCAATCAGAAATTTCTAACGCTGTGGGGCTACGTCGCGGACCCCCTCATTTTTGTGGTCAATAAGGAGGTATGGGAAAGCTGGAGTGCGGAGGATCAGGCTGCCGTGAAAGAAGCCGCTGAGCAGGCGGGAGAGGAGTGCATTGCGGAGGCACGCCAAGGGCTCTTGCCGCCTGACTATCCACTGATAAGTGAGATCGAAGGGCATGGTGTCACAGTCGTGACACTGTCGGAGGCGCACAAGGCTGAGTTTAAGGCGGCCACCAGACCGGTTTATGAAAAATGGGCGGAGGAGATAGGTCCGGAACTGGTCAAAAAAGCCGAGGAATCGATTGCGGCGAGCAGGCAGCCTTGATGAACGCAGCATAGATTCGGGAAGACTTGCCATGGAATGCCAGCCACCCTTGTGCTCCGATCCGCCCAAAACTCGAGTGCCGCTCGAGCTTGAGGAAAATTTGGGGGGAATCATCATCGCTGTTTTGGCTGTTATCACCTTCGCCAATGTTGTAGTGCGCTATCTCACCAATCTTTCCTTTGCCTTTACCGAGGAGCTGTCAATCTTTCTCATGGTGGTCATGACCCTGGTGGGCAGCTCCAGCCTGATGGCGAAAGGCGGGCATCTAAGCATTACTTTCTTTGTTGACCTGCTCCCTGCCAAGAACAAGCGCAGAGCGGTGCTCATGACGCAGATGGTGACGTGTTTGACGTTTCTGGTGCTGGCTGGACTTGGAGCCCGGATGGCCTGGGATGAATACCGTTTCGAAGTCACTTCGCCGGGTCTGGGGATTCCCACCTGGATCTATACCGTCTGGATGCCAATCCTCTTCCTGCTTATCACTGCGCGTGCGGTCGGCGTCATCATACGCACCTGGAAGCGGATTGACCGATGACGACGGGGTTGATCCTTTTCGGCTGCTTTTTCGTGCTCATGTTTGCAGGGGTGCCAATTGGCGTGTCCTTGGGTTTGGCCGGCATGGTGGCGATCATGCTGGCAAAGCTCGGGGTGATGGCGATTCCCACCAACGTCTACTGCGGGATCGCCAAGTATCCCCTGCTTGCCATCCCCATGTTCGTGCTGGCTGGAGCCATATTCGACCGTTCCGGTGTCGCCGCCCGGTTGCTGCGCTTTACTGAGGCGTTCGTCGGCCGTGGGCGTGGGGCACTGGCAGTCATTACCGTACTGGTCGCCATGGTGGTGGGGGGGATCTCCGGTTCCGGTCCGGCGTGTACCGCAGCGGTCGGAGGCGTCATGCTCGGTGCCATGATGCGTGAAGGCTATCCACCGGCTTTTGCCGCGAGTGTCACTGCCGCCGCCGGCTCCACCGATATCCTGATCCCTCCCTCGGTGGCGTTCATCGTCTACAGTGTGCTGGTGCCCTCGGCCACCGTACCCGCATTGTTCGTAGGCGGCATCGTGCCGGGTATCCTGGCCTGCGTAATGCTCATTATTCCCTCGTTCCTGCTGAGTTTCTACTACAATTTTGGAGGGGGGAGCAGTGACGAGCCGCGGCCCAGGATCTGGAAATCCTTTAAGGAAGCTTTCTGGGCACTGATCGCGCCCGTGCTCATTCTTGGGGGCATGCGCACGGGCTGGTTCACCCCAACCGAGGCTGCCGTAGTCGCCGTGGTTTACGGTTTGGTGATCGGGGTCTTCGTCTATCGCACCCTTACCCTGCGCGACATCCACCAGCTACTGATCGAGTCGGCTGAGACTTCAGCGGTGATTCTGATCGTCGTCGGCCTGGCGAGCATCTTTGCATGGGCCTCCAGCACCATTGGCATCGTGGACCCGCTGGCTGACGGCTTGGTGGCTCTAGGGGGCGGAAATGGACCGCTTCTGATGTTCATTCTCATGCTATTTCTGGCAATAATGGGAATGTTCCTGGACGGGATCTCAATCTTTCTCATTTTCTGCCCCATCCTGATTCCTGTGGCTGAAACGTACAGCTGGGATCTGGTCTGGTTTGGAGTGTTGATGACGTATGTGATTGCAATCGGACAGTTCACGCCTCCCATGGCGGTCAACCTCATGGTGAGCTGCAGGTTGACGGGGGCACCCATGGAGGAGACGATGCGCTGGGCCTTCTGGCTGGTGCTTTCCATGGGGATTGGACTGATTTTGATGATTTTTTTCCCCGGCCTGGTGCTTTGGCTGCCAAAAGTCCTGGGCTTCATGTAACGCAGGTTGCGCTGGGCAGAGAACCATGATGCGGAGGTGGAATAGCGGCTGATCTAGAAACCACCGCCGGTGCGGAAAGAACCACCGCCAAATCCTCTGCGCTCCTTGTCGCCCGGTTCCTCGATACTTCCTCCAAAGCCGCCCCAGCTGTCGGATGGACGGCTGCCTCGACGGTGGCGGCCGACTTCCTGCCAGACCATGTCCGAATTCATGAGGCCCTGCAGCATTTGTCCAAGCAGCGCGCCCAGGGCAAAGTCACCGGGAAACGATGAATTGTAGGCATCGTAGCCGTTCTGACGATAGCGCCGGCGCAGCTCCTCCAAATCGGCCATACTGCGTTGCTGCTGTTGCAGGAAATTATTCACGGAATGGATTTCTTCGGCAATCTGCCTCTGCCGCTGCTGGATTTGCTGCAGCTGGGCGACGATGACATCGTCCTCCGGCCGGGGAGTGGCACGCGCCTCCTCCAGCAGCTCAGTGAGCTCCTGACGCTGCAGCGCAGCCACCTGCAAGTCGATGATCTGTTGCGACAACGAGTCCGCCCCTTCGTTAAAGGCGGCCTGTTCTTTTAAGAGCTGCTGATGTCCGGCTTCTTCCGCCTCTATTTCAGCATCATGCTGTTTGATGCGCTTTTGTACGTCCTGTACCCTGGCTTGAAGAACGAGGATGCCATCCTCTTCGGCGGCCTGCCGCTCCATTGCCTGCAGCGCCTGAGCCTGCAACTGCGCCACTTGTTGCGCCTTGTCGGCATGCTCGCGCAGTCGGCGGGGCAGTTCCTGCAACATCTGGTAATTGCTGCGATTGCGTTGATAATCGATATGCCTGGCCACCCAGTTATCTAACCGGCGGGTTAGCCAGCCAGCCCGATAATCCGGCGTCTGGTAGCCTCTTCTCCATAAATACATGAACAGACTGTCAGCCTCGTAGGGTTTCCCCTTGGCAAGCTGTTCCTGTTCTTGTTGGGATGCCTTTTCGTCGGCCCGCCCGGCCACAGCCGCCGCCAGCTCCACCCGTTTCTGCTGCTGCTGATAAACGTCCGTCTGGATGATTCGCTGCCGGGTCTGCTCCAGCTGCCTCTGCAGCTGATGGCCGGTTTCGTCCCGCTGCTCCTCCAGTTCTTTTCTGTGCTCTTCGAGCTGCTGTTGCCTGGAAACGCCTGTGCGAATCTTTTCCTCCAATTCGCGCCGGGCCTGTCCGAGATTTGCCACCAGGTTGAGGATGGCCCGATCGCTTTCCTCGAGCCGCGCAACTAAATGGCTCGCCTGGAGGTTGCCGAGTCGGATTCTGGCCAGCTCGCGGTAACGGTCGGCAGCCTGGAGATGCAGCTCGTTCAGTTGCCGTTGCAGTTCTGCCAGGCGCCGTCCTGCATCCTCTTGCGCTGTTTGCGCCTGATGGATGTGCTGGTTGATCATCTGCAGATTGTCTCTTCCCGTCGTCATCGTGTCGCTTTCCTACCACTGAGTGATCGCTTTGCCCGTGGTCGGCATCAGGTAGCGGGGAGTCAGATAACCACGCTCTTTGACGCCGAAACGGTTCTGCTGGATGATGCCGTCGTCGAGCTTGTCGCGGCGGATTTTCTCAAAAGCAGCGCCATCCACCCGCAGGCCCCACTGGGAAACGATACGCGTTGTTCCGTCTTCCTCGCTGGTGATGGGCAGGGCCAGCCGCTCGCCCGGCGCGGTGACGGCTTCAACGATAATATAGTAGTTGCGAACCCCGGGGTTGTTTTGCAGGTCTCGCCATATTCCGCTGGGACTGCCCGGTCTGGAAGTTATCCGCAGCTCATATTCCTGCACCACCCGACCGTACAGCTCCTGCAAGTCAGCCGAGCCCTTGCGCGCTTCCTGGAGATCGCCGCGATTGATGGCCGCCACGGCATCGGCATAGAGCTTTTCCGCCCGCCCACGGACCCCATCTTCCCGGCTTTCAGCCAACAGGCTGCGCCGCTGACCGGCAAGCTTTCCCCGCAGGGTCGCCAATTCGCTCAAGCCGGCCAAGGCAGTTTCAGCCTTGTCGAGATGCACGCTCAAGTCGCTCAGCAGCTTCACCCGCTGTTCCAACCGACGCGCGACAGCCTTCCCTTCCCGGGTGAAGCTTTCGCCGGTGAGGTCCGGCTTGAGAGGCAGCTTGTCGAATGATTGCAGGTTGACTTCGGCTGCAGCCGCCAGTTGACCGGCCTCGGAAAGAAGTCTTTGGGCGGCCGGTTCAGGGGATTGGGCAGCCGCTTTGCCGGCATTCTTGAGGCTCCCATTGAGGCTTGCCAGGCGTTGTCTGGCGATAGTGACCTGATCCTGCTGCTGACCGATCAGGGCATTGTAACTGCGGACCGTTTCGGTCTGCCGGCGAATTTGAGGCGTTACATAAATAAACCGATACACCAGGGCAAGAACAATCAGTGACAGCATTGCGATCCCGAACATCTTTGCCCAACGGCCGCGGTTGACGTAGAGTTTGGCCAGCCACAACGTGCCCTTAGGTGGAGGCGGCCGGTAAGCGAATCGTTCTTCGCGCAGCGCGGCCACCCCCTCTGCGATGATCTGGTCGGTGACTTCGAGCCCCTGTGAAGCATACATCCGCTTCACTCTCTCGACCAAAGACTGATCCCTCTCGTCGCCTGCCAGTTCCCGCTCCACCAGTTGTTGCTCATGGCGCAGCGTATCCACTACATCCATGGCGAGCATCACTTCATCGAGCTCGATTCTCTGCGGTTTCTTGTGATCATCCATGGGGCAGGGATTCTCCGGCTTGAGTCAATGCCACAAGGCGGCGTTTACCGGCTTCGACGGCCTGGCTGATCTCCTCTTCATTACGTGTGCTTGCCTGCCGCAGCTCGGCAACCAGCATCAGGGATTTTTCCTGGAAGTGGATCACGGAATCCAACAGTTTCTTGACGCTTTCAGCTTTCAGCGTCGGCCCATAGCCGGCCCGCAGGGCGTCCTCCTGAACCTTGCCGCCGACTTCCGCCAGCGTCTCTAGGCTCTGGTTCATTCCCTTCTTCATGACCTCCAGGGTTCGGGTGCTCTCGTGCAGCCCCTGCAGGCTGGTGAAAGAAGCATTGAGAGCGGTGAAGACCGTTTCATTGGTGCCGAAGAAAGTCACAGCCTGAGAATAGACTCGCTCCTTCACTTCATTGGACTGGACCAGTCTAGCCATGATTACTTCGGTGGTGTTGTAGTTGATGGAAAGATTTTCTGCCAGGTCCTTAGATACCTGATAGCGCTTGTCCTCCTCCTGCAACTCACGCAGTCGTTCATCCCGGGCCAGCTCAAGCTTTGCGATCTCTACCTGGTCATTGCTGGTATTGGCTTCCAGGGCTCCGGCCGCCTCTTGGAGACGTGTCTTGGCCTCCTGCAGCCGGTTTTCCGCTTTTTTCAGGATCTCAAAAGCGAGCACCTGCGCCTCTTTCAATGCGCCGC